>Ga0136617_10005707_pt1 | contig 11144 bp, 6 predicted proteins | sample AntDrymUQ3222106_2_FD_129672 | JGI IMG/M metagenome (GOLD analysis project Ga0136617, IMG submission 129672) | Polar desert sand microbial communities from Dry Valleys, Antarctica - metaG UQ322 (21.06) | ecosystem: Environmental > Terrestrial > Soil > Desert | place: Antarctica: Dry Valley...
CGGGCAACAAGATTACCTACCACTACTATCCTCTCCATGGCGACTCCAAGACGACCGCGGGGCGGGAAGTAGATATCACCTTTCGCCTTGCCCTGATCGGCAAAGCTTTGGGCTGGAATGTCTCATATAGCTGATTTAGTTGCGTAGAAGTTGGTAGTATATAATACTACTACATGCCACCCATCGATCTTACCCACTTCGGCTTTACCCCCACCGAAGGTTTGATTTACCAGGTTCTCCTCACCAACGGTCCCGGAACCGGCTACGGCATTGCCCGAGCGGCCGGGCTGGCACGAGCCAATGCCTATAGCGCGCTCGAGGGTCTGGTATCGAAGGGAGCGGCGCGGGTGGAAGGCGGACGGCCACGCAAGTACCGGCCGGAGCCTCCGGCCAGTCTGATAGCACGGGTCACGAGCGATCACGGCCTGGCCCTGGAACGGCTGAGCACCGAGCTGGAAGCCATCTCGCTTCCTGCCACGCCCACCGTGGTAGAGCTCGAGTCGGGGCGATCCGTGCTCCAGCTTATCACCCACAACGTGGCGCGCGCCGCCCAATCGGTAATTCTGCTGGTCCCAGCCGACGCGTATCCGTTACTGGCACCGGCGCTGCGGCGGCCGGTGTCGGCCGGGCTGCCGGTCGAGCTTTACTCAACCTCCTCGGTCGATCTCGGATTCGCGCCGGTGGAAGCCGTTTCCCCGGGCCATCGGTGGCCGGGAATGCCGATTATCTGCGTAGTGGATGACGCGAGCGCGCTGCTTGCATTCCGGCAGGGAAGCCAGGTGCGGGGTCACTGGAGCTCAGCCCCGGCCTTCGTAGCGGCGGCCCGGCTCGCGCTCGAACGTCTTCGGGTAGCACCGTGACCGACCCGGTCGACCTAGCTTTTCGCGAGCTTCAACTGGAATACCTGGATTCCCTCCCCGCCCGGCTGGAAGAACTGCGCTCAGAGGTGGCGGCATGGCGTGCGGGAAATCCCGGAGCCGGCGACTCGCTCAAAGTCCGGCTCCACCGTCTGGCCGGCTCGGGCGGGTCCTATGGATTCACGCATCTGAGCGCTATTGCGCGCGAAGCCGAACGCTGGCTCGCCGGCCATACACCGGAAGGAGGCACGGTTGATTTGGAGGCAATCATTGAACGTCTGGTTAAGGCGGTCGAGGAGGCGGGTAGGCGGGTAGGCGGGTAGGCGGGTAGGCGGGTAGGCGGGCGAAGCAAAAGACCCTCTGACCGGATGGCCAGAGGGTCTTCGTTCGGTACCTATCCCCTACCCGTTAGTATTGCTTACCCGCTTACCCGCTTACCCGCTTACCCGCTTACCCGCTTACCCGCTTACCCGCTTACCCGCCGCTTTAGTGCCTGAACCCGCTCGACAGGGGAATCACGTCACGGGGGTTCTTCTCGTCGCCAAACAGCAGGCGTCCTTCCCGGAAGGTTGCGCCTCTCAGGGTCAGGGCCAGTACTTCGCCGAGCTCCTGGACTACAAAGACCTCGATCTTGTCGAGCACTTCCTTGGGCAGATCCTCGAGATCCGGCTCATTCTCCTTCGGCAAAATGATCTTGGCGATCCCGGCTCGAACCGCACCCAGGACCTTTTCCTTCACTCCACCGATCGGCATTACGCGCCCGCGGAGGGTTATCTCTCCGGTCATCGCGATATCATGCCGCACCGCCCGGCCCGACAGGGCCGATACCACGGCCGAAGACATCGTTACCCCGGCCGAGGGGCCGTCCTTGGGGATCGCTCCCGCGGGGACGTGGATGTGAATATCCCGGTCGAACATCTCGTCGGGAATCTGGAGGGCTGCCGCGTGAGAGCGGGCATAGGTCCAGGCCGCGCGGGCGGACTCCTTCATCACGTCGCCCAGCTGACCGGTAAGAACCAGCTCTCCCTTCCCGCGCATGGTAGAGGCTTCCACGAACATGATGTCGCCCCCGGTGGGCGTGTAGTACATCCCGGTTGCGACTCCGATCTCGTCCTCCCGCGCCATCTTCTCGGGGTGCACCTTGGGCCGGCCGAGGAGGTCGTCAACCATCTCGCGATCGATGGAGATGCTCTCCACCTCGTTGGCGGCGATCTTCCGGGCCACCTTCCGGGCCAGCCGGCCGATCTCGCGCTCCAGCTGACGCACACCCGACTCACGGGTGTAGCTGGTTATCACCTCGGACAGCGCTCCATCGGTGATGGTTAGCTGCTCCGGGCTCACCCCGTTCTCGGTGAACTGGCGGGGGATAAGGTACTTCCGGGCGATCTCCTGCTTCTCCCGCTCGGTGTAGCCGGCGAACTCCACCACTTCCATCCGGTCCAGCAAGGGGCCTGGAATGTTCTGAATGAAGTTGGCCGTGGCGATGAACAGGACTTCGCTCAGGTCGAACGGCACGCCGAGGTAGTGGTCCACGAAGGTGTCGTTCTGGGCCGGATCGAGCACCTCGAGCAGGGCGCTGGCCGGATCTCCCTGGAACGAGACGCCGAGCTTGTCCACTTCGTCCAGCAGGAAGACCGGGTTCTTCGTGCCTGCCTGTTTCATGCCCTGGATGATGCGGCCGGGCATGGCTCCTACGTAGGTGCGGCGGTGGCCCCGGATGTCCGCCTCATCGCGCGCTCCGCCGAGAGAGATGCGGACGTACTTCCGGCCCATGGCCCGCGCGATCGACTTGGCCACCGAGGTCTTGCCCACGCCCGGCGGTCCCACGAAAAGCAGGATCGGCCCCCTGGCGGTGCGGTCGTCCTCGTTGCCCCGGACCGGAGCGTTGGGCGCCGGAACCGTCGCGGTGGCTTGAGGCACATCAGTGGATTCACCCGCCGCCACCTCCTGGGCCTTCTCTCCTTCGCTGGCGCCGTCATTCCCTCCTTCCCTCCTTCCCTCCTTCCCGCCATCCATCTGAAGCCGCAGCTGCCGCACGGCCAGGAACTCCAGCACCCGGTCCTTGACGTCGCCCAGGGCGTAGTGATCCTCGTCGAGGATGAACTGAGCCTGGGGAAGCTCCAGGTGCTCCTTGCTTCGCTCGTTCCACGGAAGCTCGGCGATGTTCTCCAGGAAGGTACGGATCACCTGCGATTCCATGGACTCGCGGCCGATTCGGCTCAGGCGGGCAAACTCACGGTCGACTTCTTTCCGCGCCTCGGGCGGCAGATCGAGCGCCGCCAGCGTTTCCTTCAGCTCCTGGAGGTCGTCGCGCTCGTCGCCTTCGCCCAGTTCACGCTGGATGGTCTTCATCTGCTCCCGCAGGAACATCTCCCGCTGCCGCTCGCCCAGCTCTTCCTGGACCTGCGACTTTATGTCTTCCTGTGCGTCGACCACGCCAATCTGGCGCTGCACGTGCACCAGCACCCGGCGAAGCCGCTCCTCCACGCCCAGGGTCTCCAGCAGCATCTGCCGCTGAGGCGGAGTGATGTCGATGTAGCCGGCAACCAGGTCGGCGAATTTGCCCGGCTCGTTCACACCCGCCAGGACCTGCTGGACCACATCGTCGGGTAGCCCCGACTTCTGGCCTAGCTCCGCCGCGCGAGCGCGCGCCTCACGGTGCAGAGCCACGAAGGCAGGATCTTCCACGTCGAGCGCGAGCATCTCCTCGGCCTCGCGGACGATGGCCTGGAGGTATCCATCTTTTTCGGTGTAGTGGATGGCTATGCCGCGCCGCTCACCGTGGAGCAGCAGCTGCATGCCGGAGAGCCCGCGTTGAAGCTGTCCAATGCGGGCGATGGTCCCGATGGTATAGAGCACGTCGGAGTTTACGCTCTCGACGTTCTGTCGCTGCGAGACCGCGAAGACCAGTCGCTCGGGACCCGCCAGCGCCGCTTCGATGGCGCGCAGCGTGGCAGGCCGGCCGGCGCCGATAGGCGCAGTCACACCGGGAAACAGGACGACCTCCCTCAGGGGAAGGACGGGTAAGGTCAAGCGTTCAGACATTCAGGGTACTCCTTACAAAGCCCCCATACGGGGCGAAATGACAGTCCCACCAAGTTGCAGGGCACTGTTAGCACCGACCGTGCCAGGTCGGCTCTGATCTAATCGAAACCAATATCCGGTTTGATGCTCTACCTGAACCACCCGAGCAGCGTCAGAGTTCCCTCCTGGCATCTGTCAGAGGGTGCAGAGTTTTTTTGTCGCGGCGGCCAACCCAGTCCCCTGCCAAATTGGCCCGAACCTTCCCTCGCCCCCTCGTTGCCTACAGATTGTTGCCATGCCCGACAGGCCTCTCGCCGCCCGCCTTGCCGATGCCCTTGGAGACGCCTACACGATCGAGGGCGAGGTCGGCCGCGGGGGTATGGGTGTGGTGTACCGGGCCCGCGACGAGCGGCTCCAGCGTCGGGTGGCCATAAAGGTTCTTCCTCCCGAGCTCGCCTTTCAGCAGGACATCCGCGAGCGGTTTTCCCGCGAGGCGCAGACCGCGGCGCGCCTTTCGCACCCTCACATCGTTCCAATACACAGCGTCGGCGAGGGACAGGGTCTGGTCTACTTCGTCATGGGTTACGTGGATGGCGAATCGGTAGCGGCCCGTATTCGCCGGCGGGGCCACCTGCCGGTAGAGGAAGCTCGGCGGATAATGATGGAAACGGCCGACGCGCTCAGCGCCGCCCACGCGCTTTCCGTCATCCACCGCGACATCAAGCCCGACAACATCCTTCTTGAGGGCACTCGCGGCCGGGTAATGGTCACGGACTTCGGCATCGCCAAGGCTTTGTCGGCCACCTCGGGGGCCACGCTCACCGGCATCGGAGTGGCCATCGGAACGCCAGCCTTCATGAGCCCGGAGCAGGCCGCCGGTGAGCGCGACATCGACGGACGATCCGATCTCTACAGCCTGGGAGTGGTCACCTACCAGATGCTCACCGGAGCGCTGCCGTTCAACGCCCCGTCGGTGGCGGGGATCCTGATGAAGCAGATCACTGAGCCCGCGCCGGATCTGCGCACGAAAAGACCGGAAACACCGGACGACCTTGCCGCCGCGGTAACTCGATGCCTGGAGAAGGATCCCGAAAACCGCTGGGCCAGCGCCGACGCATTGCGCCGAGCACTCGAGAGCCGGTCGACGGTGGGGCAGCGGGGCCGCGGGGCCGCGGGGCAGCGGGGCAGAACTGACTTCCGAACCTCGCGGAATGTTCACGGCAACGACGAGCCGCTGCGAGTACAGCGAGTACCTCGTGCACAGGTTCCTGCCCCGCGGCCCCGCGGCCCCGCGGCCCGCCCAGCCCCGCTGCCCCGCGGCCCCGCTGCACCACTCCCCCGCCGGGCTGGCAAGCATCGGGAAGCGCTCCCCGACACCGGCGAGCCGAAGATCATTCAGAAGGTTCGGGGACAGTTTGCCAGCTGGGCCGCCGTGTCAGCCGGATGCGCGGGCATCAACATCGCAACCGGTATGGACACACCGTGGTTCCTCTTCCCGATGTTCGGCATGGGGATCGGCCTGCTACGCAATTACGCCACGCTCTGGCAGAGCGGCTACAGCTGGCGCGACGTGCTGAGCCGCCCTCCCGCGCCTGACTCGTTCGAGACCACCATGGTCAAAGGCGGCAAGGGGGCGCGGGCGATCCAGCCTCCGAGCGCGGACGAGTACGGCGGCCATCTCCCGTCCGTACTACAGGTGCACGGAGACCGCCTGGCTATCGTCAAGCTGATGTCCAAGCTGCCGGTGTCGGAGCGGAAGATGCTTCCGGAGGTCCAGCAGACCGCGGATGCGCTTTACGCCCGGGCCACCGATCTTGCCCGGACGCTCCAGGCCATGGACAGCAACCTGGACAACGAAGGCCTGAGCGGGATCGATGACCGGATCGCCGCCCTGTCCCGTGAGCCGGACGACCCTGAGCGGGCCCGCCGGCTGAGCCTGCTGCAGCGGCAGCGGCAGACGGTAGCCGACCTGCGCGAGCGCCGGAGTCAAGTGGCAAGCCACCTGGAGTCCTGCGTCCTGGCCATGCAGAATGTGAGATTTGATTTGCTGCGGCTGCGATCAGCCGGGGTGGCGGCAGTACTGGGCGACCTGACTCAGGCTACCCAGCAGGCAAAGGCGCTCTCGCGGGACGTGGACAACGCCATCGCTGCGGCGGGTGAAATCAGAGACGCAATGCGTTAGATCTGTTGTCACCCTGGGTGCAACGAAGGGGCCATAGCTCAATTCAGCTCGGCCCCTTCACTTCGTTCAGGGTGACAGGACGTTAGAAAGCGACGATCTCCTCCATGGCCACCCGAAGCGACTCCACCTGCGGCAAGATCACGTCTTCCAGCTCGGGAGCGTAGGCCACGAAGGTATCCGTGGCGGCCACCCGCTTCACCGGCGCATCCAGATAGGCAAAGGTCTCGTCGGCGATTCGCGCCGCGATCTCCGCTCCATAGCCCCACGAGAGTGAGTCCTCGTAGGCAACGATCACCCGATTGGTCTTTCGCACCGAGCGGTAGATGGTGTCCCAGTCCACCGGCGAGAGGCAGCGCAGATCGATGACCTCGACGCTCACGCCGTGCTGGTCCTCCATTGCCCTTGCCGCCATGAGGGTACGCTGCACCACGGCCCCATAGGTCACGACGGTCAGATCGGTGCCCGGCCGCACCACCTTGGCCTTTCCGAATGGAATCATGAAATTGGGGCCCGGGTTCGGCGCCTTGTTGTAAGTCTGGCGATAGAGGTGCTTGTGCTCCAGGAAGAGCACCGGGTCGTCACAGCGAATGGCGGTGCGGAGAAGTCCGTTCGCATCGAGCGAGGTGGAGGGGCACACCACCCGAAGGCCCGGCACACCGGTGAAGATGGCCGCCCCGGTCTGTGAGTGGTACACCGAGCCACCCTTCAAGTAGCCACCGTAGGTCACCCGGACCACCACCGGTGCGGCGAACGCATTGTTGGAGCGCCAGCGCATCAGCGCCAGCTCGTTGCGAAGCTGCATGTACGCCGGCCAGATATAGTCGAAGAACTGAATCTCGACCACAGGCTTCAGCCCCCGGGTGGCGAGCCCTATAGCCCGGCCGATGATGTTTGCTTCGGCAAGAGGGGAGTTGTACACCCGCTCGCTTCCGAATACGCGCTGAAGTCCCCAGGTTACCTTGAACACCCCTCCCTTGCCCTTCACGTCGCCCAGATTCTTCTCCCGGCTGCAGTCAGCCACGTCCTGGCCGAAGATTACTATTCGGGGATCCCGGGTCATCTCGTCCCGCAGGCAGATATTCAGCAGATCCACCATCGTGGTAGGATCGCCGGCAAAGTGCGGGTCGTCCTCGGTATCGAACTGCTCGGAGGTGGGGTCGACCTCGGGAGAATAGACGAAGTTGTAGATGCTATCGGTTCGGGGCTGCGGCGCCGCCAGAGCCACTTCTGCCGCCACCTGGACCTCCTCGTCTATCTGCTGGATGATCGAGTCCAGCTCTGCCTGGGTGGCCACACCTTGCTCGAGAAGGCGCTTGGGAAACAGGACTATTGGATCACGCTCGGCATCCACCTCCCGCTCTACCGCCGGCCGGTAGTGAACCTCGTCGTCTGACAGAGAATGGCTGTAAGGCCGGATGACATGCGCATGGACCAGGGCCGGTCCCTTCCGCGCCCGCGCATACTCAACCGCCTTGGTCAGCACATCGAAGGAGGCGAGCAGGTCGCAGCCATCGACCTCCTGGATGAAGAGTCCAGGGAAGCCGGTCAACAGCTTGGAAATCGACCCCCCAGCTGTGTTTACCTCCACCGGCACCGAGATGGCATAGCCGTTGTCCTCGACCAGAAAGACCACCGGCAGCTTCAGATTGGTGGCGGTATTGAGCGCTTCCCAGAACTCTCCTTCGCTGGTGGTGCCGTCACCGGTGGTGCAGAGAACGACTTCATCGCCGTGAAACAGCTGGTCCTTGTCAGGAATGCCGTCGATGCGGGAGTAGCGCAGCCAGGCCTCGGCGCACCCCACTGCCTGAAGAAACTGGGTGCCGGTGGGGCTCGAGGCGCTCACGATATTGAGCTCCTGATGGCCCCAGTGGGACGGCATCTGGCGTCCACCGGAGTTGGGATCGTCGGCCGCGCCCACCGCCGAGAGCAACTGCTCGGTGGCGGTCATGCCCAGGCCGAGGCAGAGGGCGCGATCGCGGTAGTAGGTATAAAACCAGTCGTAGGAGGGACGGAAAACCTTGGAGGCGGCGGCCAGAACGGCCTCATGACCGGCGCCGGAGATCTGGAAGAAGATCTTATTCTGGCGTTTGAGCTGGATCTCCTTGTCGTCGATCCGCCGTGCGAGGAGCATGACGCGATACAGATCCAGCAGCTCCGCCTTGTCGAGCTTGGCGGAGCTCTTGGCGCGTCCCGAAGTGCGTGTGGCCATGGAGCTCGGGGATCAGGGGTCGACGGTCACCAGCAACAGGACGACGTAAAGATAGCTGACCCGGGCAAGGCCCGGGCAACGGCTACCAATCAACCATTTTGACCTCGGCCAGCACGCCATCCAGATCGTTGAAGCGCACGGCCTTCGGCTTCGAGGGCATGAGAGGCAGGTCGATCTCCGAGCTGGAACCGCGGACCTTGACCCGCACCCGCGCCACCCGGTCGTTGCCGAGATCCAGGGTAACCGGGATGTACATCTGGAAATCCTCACCCACATTCTCCTGCCGCACCTTGAGCTTGACGCGGTACTGGCCATTCTCCGCCGGATCGATACGGTAGGCGACCCGGTACGCCGGTAGCCCGGTCCCATAGATCCACTGGTCGAAGAACCAGCCCAGGTCGGCCCCTATGTGCTTCTCCGCTACCCGCCGGAAATCTTCGGTCGAGGCGCGCTTTCCCTGGTAGGTGGTATAGAACTCCCGCATGGTAGAGGTAAAGCGATCTTCGCCCATGGTCTTGAGATCGAGCATCATGATCCGGAGCATGTGCAGGACCCAGGCACCCTTCTGATACACCAGCACGTTGTAGCCGTTATCGTCTTTGGACGAGCTGGCGCGATACCCCAGCCAGACCGGCGCCGGCTGGTCGGTGCGCTCCAAGATGCTGGTGCGCCAACGGCGAAGGACGCCGAAGTACTTCTCGTTGTCCTTCCGCACCGTCTGGAGATACCAGAGCCCGGAGAAGTTGGAGAAGCCCTCACTGAGCCACTGGTCGTGGTAGCTGGCGAAGTCTACCCCGACGCCCCACCACTGGTGGGCGACCTCGTGGGCCCGGAACACTTCGTCTTCACCCTGCTGATCGGTCTGGTGAAAGGTGACCCACGAGAGGTGCACCATGCCGGGAAACGCCTCCCCATGCAGGGCGGGAATCTCGGTGGCGAAGAACTGCTTGGCCTGCAGCGGTCCGTACACATGCTGGAAGAAGCGGATGCTCCTGGCGACGTCGGCGCCCACCGTCTCCTTCATGTTTTTCTGACGAAGTCCGCCCAACTGCCGGTGAGCATCCTCCGAAATGAGCACTGTAACCGGAGGGATTCCTTCCTCCTGGATCTTGTAGTCCTTGAAGATCCCGAGATTGAATGACGCATTTCTGATTGGCCCTGCCGGAACCCACCGGGTAGTAGTGGTACGTCCGGAGGTGCTTTCTTCTACCTTGTCGCCCACGCTCGCGAGCAGCTTGCCCGACGGGCTGTGAAAAGTCAGGTCGAATGTCGCAAGGCTCCTTCCCTCCAGCGAGCGCGGATACCACTCGGCCGAGGACTTGATGAAGAAGAAGTCGCCATAGCGATCGATCAGATCACCTTGGTAGAAGAGGTGTAGAGTGCGGACCTCGCCGGGCTGCGATACCCGATCGAACCTCACCCAGAGCAGACTGCCATCGCGACCCTTGAACACAGTGGCGGGCTCACCGCTCTGCCACCGCGCTGAATCGACCTTGAGCTTCTCGAACAAGCTGAACGCGATCCATGGTCCCATGCGGCTGGTGGTGGTGATCTCAAGTTTGGCATTGGCCGCAAAGCTCAGGTCGCCACTTCCACTCTCTTTCAAGAAAGTGGTGATCTTGTAGTTCTGAATCACCGCTTGATCGGTTCGACCGCCGCTGCTCCGCGGATCCCGGGTGGGCCCCCCGGCCGCGAAACGGCAGATGACCTCGGTGCGCCTAGTCCAGCCGACCTGCCGGACGCGGTGCGCCAGAGTGACGCCCTCCACCTCGTGCGGGTTCACCATGAACATGAGAGGACCGCCGCCCCTCCGGTCTATGTGGGCGTAGAAGAGATCGCTCGACTCGCCGTTGAGGAACGCGGCCATTAGGTCAGGATCGAATGACTTGCTGGCGTCGTGGGATAGAAATTCCACGGCGTCCTTGAATCTCGAGCGGGGATCGGACGGAGGCTGCCCCGGGCCGAATGTGAGCTTCGATTCCAGCTCGGCAACCGTGCTGTCAGCGAACAGCAGCACCACGCTGGAGAACGGGGCTTCCAGACTCCTGGACTTCTGAAAGCGGGCCAGTCTCTCCTGTTCAATCGGTGTCGGTGGGGAGAAGGAAAAGACGCCGTGGCCGACGAATACCGCGCCCATGGTTCGGCCACCGATGGATGTGAGCAGATAGAACTTGCCCTCTCCGAATGTGAACTGTCCGGCCTCCCTTTTGAGCACCAGCTGAGAGACCGAGGCCACCCGGTTCGGCACTGCTTGAAGCTCCCTGATCTCGTCATATCGCTGCTCGTAGGAAAACTCCTCCGGCCCGGCCGATTTGGCACTCAGCTGGGCGGAGAGTATGCCTGCTGGTAGGATGACAGAGAGCAAAGCGCCGCCAGCGCCGGCCATCCAAGCTCCAAGAGGTAGACTCCGAGCCACAGCCATGAAACCTCCGGACAACGGGTAAACAGCCCTCGGGCCGCAGAGGCTCACTCTGAACTAGAGCGGGGCTGTATACTTTTTATATAGTGGGGACAGGGGGATTCCGCGGGAATTTGCTGGGTGGTGCTGCTCTGGTCAAGAGGCCCAGTAGTAGTAGCGACAATAACTTCCCCCAAAGCCTGGGCGCGTCCTTCCTTACAACTTCTCATACGGAAATAGCTTGCAAATCCTGGGGATTACGACCCGGTCTTCTCAAACACGATTCTGCCCCCAACCATGGTCATGCGAACCGATGCCCTCTCGATGGCCTCGGGGGGGATGGCCGTCAGATCTTGATCCAGTGCCACCAGGTCTGCCAGGAACCCGGGAGCCAGCTTGCCTCGGGTTTGCTCGGCATGCATACCATAGGCGTTACCGGCAGTATAGGCGCGAAGGGCCTCCTCTACTGTGATC
>Ga0136617_10005708_pt1 | contig 11143 bp, 11 predicted proteins | sample AntDrymUQ3222106_2_FD_129672 | JGI IMG/M metagenome (GOLD analysis project Ga0136617, IMG submission 129672) | Polar desert sand microbial communities from Dry Valleys, Antarctica - metaG UQ322 (21.06) | ecosystem: Environmental > Terrestrial > Soil > Desert | place: Antarctica: Dry Valley...
GCAGCGCGAGGGCTGCGCCGCTCAGCCAGCCCGACAGGGGATCGTCCAACAGCGCGAGCGCGAAGCCCGGGCTCGCGAGCTCGGCGATACCGGCGGCGCCGAGCGGCAGGGCGAGCACGAGCCAGGCGGTGAACCTGGCCTGGGCCGTCGCCGTCTGCGCGTCGCGATTCACGCGTTCGGCAGCTTCGAGAGCTTCCGCGAGCTCGCGGAGCAGCCCGGCGAGGTCGCCGCCGGCCTGCCGCTGGATCAGGATGGCGGCCACAAGGGTGTCCCAGGCACTTGACCTCGCACGTGCTCGAAGACCCTCGAGCACTGCTTGGGTCGTCTCACCGTGGTCGAGAGCGCGTGCCGCGGCACGCATCTCGTGACCGGCCGCGCCCTCGAGACCCACCGCCGCGGCGACCATCGCACCCGACGCGGAGTGTCCGGCGGAGAGCGCATCCGCCAGCGCGCGCGCCACCCCGGGGGCTTCGCGCTCGAGCTCGGACACGTAGTGCCTGCGCCGCGCGCGGATCAGCATCAACGCGGCGGACGGGCCCGCGAGCGCGATCACGCCGCCGACGAGCGGGCCGCCGAGCAGCCATCCACCCGCGAGCAGGCAACCCGCGGCCACGATGCCGAGCCGACGCTGCTCGAGAGCAGACGGCGAACGGCCCTCGCTCGCCGCGCGGGAGACCGGCGCGAACAGCTTCCGCAGCCCTCCGGCCACCCGCGTCGCCTCCACCGCGGCGAGCGCCTCCCACGCGCCGAGGACCGCAGCACCTCCGGCACCGAGCGCGAGAGCCGCGGCACGGGTCATGCTGCGGGTGCCGCGAGGCGCGCGGCGAGCGAGCCGTCGAGGGGCACCCTCCAGCAGGATCGGCCTTCCCGCATGGTGTAGATGTCTCGCACACCGGCCCCTCCGGCGACCCGGACCACCTCCGCCACCGCGACCACCCGGCGCCGGCCTCCGGTGGTGCGGGCCTGGCAGACGATCAGGTCGATCGCGTCGGCCACCTGCTCGCGCACCGCCGCGTGAGGCAGGCCGAGGTCGGCCATCAGCGCGAGGGTCTCGATCCGTCTCAGGGCTTCCGCCGGGCTGCCGGCGTGGACGGTGCACAGTGAACCGTCATGACCCGTCGACAGAGCCGTGAGCATGTCGAGCGCCTCGGGCCCGCGCACCTCGCCAACGACGATCCGGTCCGGCCGCATGCGCAACGCGTTGCGCACGAGCTGGCGGATGGAGACCTCACCGCGTCCTTCCAGGTTGGCCGGCCGCGCCTCGAGGCGCACCACGTGGGGTTGGCGGAGTCGCAGCTCGGCGGCGTCCTCGATCGTGACGACCCGCTCGTTCTCGCCGATGAATCCGGACAGAGCATTGAGCGTCGTGGTCTTGCCCGAGCCTGTGCCACCGCATACCAGGAGGTTGCAGCGGGCCGCGACCGCGCGCCCGAGGAAGGCCAGGACGAGGGGCGGCAACGTCCCGTGAGCGACCAGCTCCTCGCCCGAGAAGCCGCGGCGACGGAAGCGGCGGATGGTCAGTGCGGGTCCGTCGAGCGCCAGCGGCGGGATCACGACGTTGACCCTCGAGCCGTCGGGCAGCCGCGCATCCACGAGTGGCTGAGCCTCGTCGACGCGCCTTCCGAGCGGGGCGAGGATGCGCTCGACGGTGTGGCGGAGCTCTTCCTCGGAGGCGAAGGCGACGGTGGTGGCTCGAGCCGGCCGCGCCGCTCGACCCAGGCGGGAGCCAGGCCCGAGACCATGATCTCGTCAACGTCGGGATCCTCGAGGAGCTCCTCCAGCGGGCCGAGGCCAAAGGAGCGCTCGGACATCCGGCGAACCAGCTCCTCCCGCTGGTCGGGCCCGAGCACGGCTGCGTCGCGATCCACGAGCGCTCGGATCGTCGCCTCGCGCCCACCCTGGCCCGAGTCGGGCGCGGGCCGGCGCAGCAGCTCCTCGCGCAGCGTCCGGGCGACGACGTCGAGCAGGCCGGACTCATCGCCGGAGGTCATCGCAGACCCTCTCCGACCGACACTTCGCCGCTGCGGCGCCGGTCGCCGGGCGCCCGCGATAGGAAGCGCAGCTCACGCGCGAAGGACTGTGCGGCCGCCAGATAGACCGCTTGGCGCACCGTTACACGCAGGGTCGCGGTGACGCGGGGAGCACCCGCTTGCTGGCCCTGCCCGTCCGCCTCTGATGCCGGCGCGGCGCCCAGGACCTCGACGTCCTCGAGGGCGAGGAGGGTGGCACCGCCCGCGCCGCCTTCCCCCGGGCGAGTGACCAGCACGTCGACTCGCGTGCCCGGCCGCACGAGCTCCAGCGACCCCACGCCGACGACGTCTGCCGCGCGCTCTCCCCTTCGTACGCCCGGGCCGCCGGCGCCGCCTGCGACGTCGAGTTGTCCCGCCGCCAGGTAGCCGCCCTCCGGTACCGGGACCCCCACCTTCTGTCCGACGAGCTCGGCCGGCTCCGCGGCCGACCCGGCCGGAGCGAAGCGTGCGGGGATCCGCCGGACCGCGAGATCTCCGAGCCCGAGTTCGGCGCCCGTTTCCAGGTCGCCGCGCGCCACCACCACGTCGACGATCGGCGCGAGCCGCCCCTCCACGGCCGCCTCTCGGCGGGCGACGTCCGAGGCGGCGAGCCCGCCGAGCAGCAGAGCCAGGCCGAGTAGGAGCGCGGCCCGGCGACGACGCCCGGTCATCGGTCGCCGAATCCACGGCACAGCAGAGGAAGCTCGAGGGACATGACGTGGCCCTCCAGGCATCGCTCGGAGGTCAGCCGCCCGCCGCAGCCGTGCGCCACCCGCGCGGCGACCGCCAGCCCATGCCCGCGGCGTCCGATGTGTCCGCGCGACCCGGGTGGCAGGTGGCCCGGAAGGCCCGTGCCCGCGTCGACGACCTCAAGGCGCAGGGTGTCGCCCCGGTGAGAGCGCGCGCGCAGTTGCACGGGAGCGACACCATGCTCGATCGCGTTGGAGACGAGGTTGCCGAGCGCCTGGGCCAGGCGCAGGCGATCCGCCCGCACGACCCACCACTCCGCGGGGTGGCTGACCTGTATCTCGGTTCCCAGCGCGGCGGCCACCGTCCCCCACGCGTCGCCCGCCTCCCACAGTAGATCCGCGACGTCGACGGGCCCGGCACGGTCCGGCGTCCGTCGGCCGCTCGGTGCCGCCGCGAGATCCTCGAGCGCCATTCCGGCTCGCCGCAGCTCGAGCTCGAGCGCCGCGGCGTGGCGGGCGGACTCGGGCCCGGCGTCGCGGATCAGGGTCGCGAGCCCCAACCGCACCGCCGACAGCGGCCCGCGGAGCTCGTGGCTGGCCTCCGCGACGAGCGCCATGCGGGTGTCGAGTCGCCACCGCAGGAGGCAGAGGGCCACGAGAGCGCTCAGCGCGCATCCCCACCCCACGACGGATACCGCGGCCGCACTCATCTCGCGACCGCGTCGCTGAGCCGGTAGCCGACACCCCAGACGTTCACGACATAGCGATCACCCTCCGCCGAGAGCTTGTGACGGAGACGGCAGGCGTGCGAGTCGAGCGTCCTCGTGGCACCCATCGAGCGGTAGCCCCATACGTCCCGGAGCAGCTCCTCCTTCGTCCAGACCCGGGTCGGCTCGGCAGCGAGCGCGCACAACAGCGCGAACTCCTTCTGCGAGAGCCGGACGCCCTCGCCCCGTAGACGCACCTCTCGCGAGACGGGATCCACCTCGAGGTCGCCCACCCGCAGGCGGCCGCCCGCCGCTCGGGCGCGGCACCGGCGCAGCAGGGCACGGACCCGGCCTCGCAGCTCGCCGTACGAGAACGGCTTGGCAAGGAAGTCGTCCGCTCCCCGTTCGAAACCGCGGATACGGTCGAGCTCACCCGCACGTCCGGTCAGCACCAACACCGGCAGACCGGGGTCGATGCGCGATCCGGCAGCGTCCGCTTCCCGGACGCGTTGCAGCAGATCGAGACCAGAGCCGTCGGGCAGCCCGAGATCCAGGATCGCCAGGTCGGGCTGCTTGTACTCGAGCACCCGCACCGCGTCGCGGATGGTCTCTGCGAGGTGCAGCTCGTAACCGTCCGCGGTCAGGTTGTCGGCCAGGAAGGTGCGAACCGCAGGGTCGTCTTCCACGACGAGGATGGCGGCTGAGGAGTCGGACATGATGGTTGTAGGCCTGCACCGCAGGACTTCGCCCCTCCTGGCGTCAGGTCCATATCATCCGGTCCGTGACGCGCATGGCGCGACAGACCGAGAGCAACGAGTGCCGGCGGTGCTCGACGTTCTGCGACCGGGTCATCCAGCCGGCGAGCTGCGTAGCCGCCGCGTGCGTCTTTCTCTACGAGTTCGACGATCCGCTCTCCGGGCAGCGCTACATGGGCTGCCTGCAGAAGGTCTTCGCGTCGGAGATCGACGTGGAGCTCTTCGAGTCGGCGGAGCGGACGCGGGCGGGCTTCGGCGCGGTCAAGCTCACGGGCACGCCGCTGCGGCGTTGTGCCTTCGAGGTCGAGCGTGCCTACGCGGGCACGTCGTCCGAGGGCTCTCGCTGCTCGAACCGGCGCTTCTTCGATGCCCCGGACGCTGGATCGGACGCCATCCGCTGCTTCGATCTCCGCGAGGGACTCTCGTCGGCGTGAGAGTTTCGTTTCACCGGCAGAGTCGCGGGAGGATTTGCGCCTAAGATGCCGACGCCCGGTCCGACCGGGAACACCATGGACTCCGTCAGACGCGAAAACTACTCATCGGGCTCGGACTACGTGCTCGAGTACGGCGAGCTGCGCTTCACCTTCAACGAGCTGGACTTCGCGGAGCGGGTGGAGCAGGCGGCGCTCAAGCTGGGCTTCGTCGCCTCCCGGCTGGACGGCACGGAGCTCGAGGACCTCGTGAACCTCGCGGTCAACGGGGAGGTGCAGGATCCGGCCTCGGGTCTCGGGGAGCACGTCAACGACTGCTGGCCCGAGATCGTCGGCCCGGCCGACCGCTCCCTCGTGCACTGGCTGCGCCGCCTGGTCTTTCGCTCAGCTTGGCTGGATCAGCGCGTGAAGGAGGGCGAGCTCGACATCGCGTTCGACGAGATCAGCCACACCTTCGGTTATGTCCAGCCCGACCGCGATCTGGAGCCGATCGAGCTCTCGCCCGAGCCCAATTGGGACCGGGTCGCCTACCTGCCGCGCTAGGGGTTCAGAGCAGGACCTCGGCGCGGGCCTTGGCGATGGCCTCGGCCCCCGCCTCGCCCACGAGCAGGTCGGCCCGCAGCGTCCCGCTGGCCGCGAGATCGACGGCCGGGAAGCGCCGCAGAGCGGTGAGGGCCTGGTCGAGCGCGATGATCGTCGTCTCGCCGCCGACCGGAATCGGAGCGGAGGCGACGATCGTCAGCGAACCACCATCCACGATGGCGCGCGCGGCACCGAGCGCCCGCCGCGCGGCGTGGAGCTGCAGCTGCTCGACCGAGTCGACGATGAGCACCGCGTGCGCGCCGCGGGCGGCCTGGCGCTTGGCCTGATCGACCGCCTGCTCGATCACCTGGGCCTGCACCTCCGCGGAGGCACCGAGCGACGCGGTGCCGACCGGGGTGAGCCCATGCTCGGCCCACAGGGCCAGCTCCTCCGGCCGGCTCCCGGCCAGCACGAGTGAGATCTCGAGTCCTTCGATGGCTCGTAGCGCGTCCGCCAGACCCACGAGCGCCTCGGTCTTGCCGGAAAGGGGCGGCCCCACCACGGTCACGCGAGAGCCCTTGCCGAACGGCGTCAGCCATTCGATCGCCTTTACGGTGGGGTCCTCGCTGTTGAGCTCGAAGCGCTCGGTCGGATAGGTCGCCGGCAGGTCCTCGAAGCGCGTCCCCTCGGAGACCTCGTCGGCCGGTCGCCCGTTGATCGAGTCCACGCGGATGAGGGATGGGTGACGCTCGGAGCGCCGCGGAGGGCGGACAGGACCTGCGACGCGGTCCCCCGGGACAAGCTCGGTGCGCTTGACCTGCGCGGCCGAGACGTAGACGTCGTCACCGTCGGCTTCGGGCGGCAGGCGGATGAACGCGGAACCGTTGCCCACGAGCTCGACCACGCCTTCGACCAGCTTGTCGTCGGCCGCCGAGTCGGTGGCCGGCTCGGCGCGAGCGGGCGTATCTTCGGTCGTCTCCGAGCGCGCGGCGCGCGGCGCGCGGGTACCCCTCGACCGGCGACGTGGGCGGTCCTGCTCCTCGACGGCTTCCGCTTCGTCGCCGGCTGCAGTGGCCACCTCGGTCTCCTCCGTGGCGCGTCGCGAGCGCGAGCGCCCGCCCCGGGACCGGCGCCGCGCGGGGCGCTCAGCGTCGTCGGTCTCCGACACAGCGGCCGAATCGTCGGAACCAGGCGCGCCTGAGACGTCCGTCGCGTCGATCTCGGGCGCCGGCGGCGCGGGCTCGCCGCCCTGGGCCACCAGGATGGCGTCGACGAGCTGTGCCTTCCGCAACCGCCGGAAGCCGTCGACGCCGAGCTCGTTGGCCAGCAGATGGAGATCGGCGAGCGGGCTGGCGGCCAGCTCGGCGGGATCGAGAACGGATGACATGGGGACCTCCGGGAAGAAGAGTGGTCGGTGGGCGCCCGTCCGCGTTGTGCTCAGCGGCCGGTGACCAGGGCACACACGATCCTAACGCGTTCGACCGTCACTCCCTGCGGAGCTCCTCTGGCAGCGCCGCTTCGGGAGCGACCTCGAGCTCGCCGCGGAGCACGGCCCGCACCTTGAGGAAGTCGACCGCCGCCGCGACGTCGTGGACCCGGAAGAGATGCCCGCCCGCATCAACGCCCCACGCCAGCGCGGCCAGCGTGCCCGCCCCCCGCTCGGCCGGTCCGCGCCGGGTCACCGCTCCGATGAAGTCCTTGCGTGAGAGTGCGAGCATGACGGGACGACCGAGCGCCAGCAGCGAGTGGAGGCCATGCAGGGCTGCCACGGTCTGCGCCGGCGTCTTGGCGAAGTCGGGACCCGGATCGAGCACGATCTGCTCCTCCCCCACCCCGCGTGCGCATGCCTGCGCCATTCGATCGGAGAGAAAGCCCGCGACGTCCGCCGCCACGCCGGCGTCGCCGTAGAGATCAGGCTCCTGGCGCTCGGTCTTGGGCGCCGCGCGGGTGTGCATGATCACGAGCGCTGCGCCACTGGAGGCACAGACGTCGGCGATCGCGAGGTCCCGCAGACCCGAGACGTCATTGACCATACAGGCTCCCGCCGCCACCGCCGCACGGGCCACAGCCGGCTTGTAGGTGTCCACGGACACGGGCACGCCGAGCTCCTGCACTATGTGCGCCACGAGCGGTACCACACGCTCGATCTCCTCCTCGACCGTGACTGGCGGGCGGTGCGTGACACCCGATTCGCCGCCCACGTCGATGATCGAGGCACCCTCTGACACGAGGAGGCAGGCGTGCGCCAAGAGGGCTTCTGGGCTGCGATCCCCGCCTGCCTCGGAGAACGAGTCCGGCGTCGCGTTGACGATCCCCATGAGCAGTGGTGCCTCGAGATCGAGGTCGCGTCCGCCCGCTCGTAGCCGCGGAGTGCTCCCCGTGCTCACCTCCGGATGCGCAGACGCACCGTGGTCGTCGCGACGTTGCCCGCCCGGTCGGCCACCCGCACTACCAGGCGGAACCTTCCCGGACGCCGGTAGCGGTGAACCGAGAGCCGCCTCGCGCTTCGCGACCCGTCGCCGAAGCCGACCGTCACCCGGGCGAGCCCGGAGCCCCGTCCGTCGTCGGCGGAGACGCGCACGCGCACCGCTCGCCCTCGCCGGCGAGTGCCGGTGACCGTGACGCGGGTGCGCGGCGCGACGGAGTCGACGCGCAGGAGCCGGTCCTGGTTCGAGACGACCTGACCGCGACGGTCGGTCGACTGCACGCGCCAGCGGTGAGGGCCGTCGGGCAGCGCCGTCGGGACGAAGAACTCGTTCTTGTCGGTGGTTCCGACCTCGATCCCGTCGACCAGGACCTTGAAGGTCTGCGTGCCCCAGAGCTCCAGGCTCGGCCGCCACACCAGACGCGGCTGGCTTCGGCGCTGATAGCGGCTCGTGCTCTGCGGCGCCGCAGGCGCCGGGGGCTTGTCGTAGACGGCGGCCACGAGTCGCTGCGAGCCGGGCACGCCCTGGACGAAGGCGACCGCGAAGTCGCCGTTCTTGTCCGTGGCCATCGCCGGAGCGCCAGCCACCGGGCCGAAGCTCGGATTCGACAGCGTGGTCTCGGCCTCGTAGGGCTTCCCGTCCACTTTGTAGCGGGCCTGGATCGTGGCGGGCGCGCCGCCGCCCGGCTCGCGCCGCCAGGCCACCGCCGCCTGCCGTCGCTCGGCGACCGCGAGGGCCGGCACATCCGCGGCGCCGCCCGTGGAGTCCACGCGAGCGAAGGCACCAAAGGTCTTCGTCTTGTCGACCACGCCGCCGAACACCGTTCCGCCGGGTGCAGCCACGACCGAGGCGCCGATGCCGCGGCCACTGATCGACACCCGGGGACTCGCCGACGCGGCACCTCCGTCAAGTGCGACGGGCGCCTCGAACAGCGATCCCACGAGCCGGCGCGCGACAGAGCGCGACGCACCGCCGAAGTCCTGGCGCCACACCACCCAGGCGTATGACCCGTCGTCCTCGATGTCGATGTCCGGAGAGTCCGCGGCCCCGCCGGGAACCCCCGCGAGGTCGGGCAGTGACACCTCCTGCGGTGCCGCGGACGGAGTGAGCCCGGTGATTCGACGCCCGTAGACGCGACGACGCCCGTCGGCGCCGTCTTCAGCCCAGGTCGCCACCGCGTTGCCTTCGGCCGAGACCGCTACCTGCGCCCGCCCGGCTCCCACTCCCGCGACCCGGGAAGGATTCACGTCGAGCACGGCCGTGACGCCTTCCCACGTCGTGCTCTCCAAGCGAACGGCGCCGACGTTCCCGCCGGCGGTGAAGGCCACGTAGGCGGTCCCGTTCACGCCCAGATCCGACGCCGGATCGGTCACCGGGGCCGCCGGTGTTCCCTCGGCGAGGACCTGCGGGGCGCTCAGCGGACCGAGCGCGCCGCCGCCGGCCGCGGCCGACCCGTAGAGCTTGCCGCCCGACACGAAGGCGATGACCAGCCGGCGGCCGTCTCCTGCGGTGATCGTGGCCGCCGTGGCGTCCGTCGCGAGGGGCGCGTCGACGCGCTCGGGCGGGAGCCACGCTCCGTCGATCATGCGGGACAGGAAGACGTGCGCCACCCCGCCCTCCCGCTTGAGATAGACCAGGCCGCCCGTGCCATCGCGGGCGAGATCGACGTCGCCCATGGAGATCGCTTCGGCACTCGGGCCGTCGATCGCGTCGCCGGGGAACCAGGCGGCCGAGGCGGGGGAAGCAAACCACGCACCGGCGAGGATGATCGAGATGGCGAGGGAGAGGGGACGACAGGTCGGCATGGGACGGTGACTCCAGCTGGTGACGGCGGGACGCGGGCTGCAACCGCCCGGAGGCGTGAAAGTTACGCCGTCGGGCGGCGGTGAGCGCTCAGTCGAGGAAGGAGCGAACCTCCTCGAGCGGCGCGCGCTCAGGCGGAGCCTTGCCCGGGCCGCGTCCCACGCCCAGGTGGATGAGCCCGAGGACGCGCTCGCCGTCCGCGATCGAACATGCAGCCCGGCCGGCGGGCGTGCGAAGCACTCCCGGCGTTCGCCAGTACCCGGCCAGCCCACGCGCGTGAGCCCCGAGCAGCACGATGAAGACGGCGGCGGCGCCTGCGGCTAAGTCCTCGTCGTCGGCAACGGGATCGACCCCGTTTGACCCGATCACGGACGCGGCCACGAGCGTCGGGGCGCGGTCGAGCTTGGCGGCGGCCTCCGGTCCCGCGGCGTCCTTGAGTGCTGCGAGCGCCGCCGGACCGAGCACCCGGAAGCGCCAGGGGTTGCTCAGGTGATGGTTCGGCGCCCAGCGGGCCAGATTGAACAGCTCGTCGAGCGTTTCGTGCGGCACGGGCCCAGGCGCGTAGGCCTTGACCGTGCGGCGGGTGAGCACCAACCGGTCGAACTCGCGCGACACCTAGAGGTTCTGCATCTCGGAGAGCACGTCGGCGACCGAGGCCTTCGCGTCGCCGAACAGCAGCGCGGTGTTCTCGCCGTAGAACAAGGGGTTGTCGATCCCGGCGAAGCCGCTGGACATCGACCGCTTGAGCACGATGACCGAGCGCGACTTGTCCACGTCGAGGATCGGCATGCCGTAGATGGGCGAGTCGGCGACGGTCCGGGCCGCCGGGTTGGTCACGTCGTTGGCGCCGATGACCAGCGAGACGTCCGTGCGGGCGAACTCGCCGTTGGCCTCCTCCATCTCCTTGAGCTGCTCGTAGGGGACGTCGGCTTCGGCAAGGAGCACGTTCATGTGGCCGGGCATGCGCCCGGCCACCGGATGGATGGCGTAGGTCACCTGTACCCCCCGCTTCTCGAGGTCCGCGGCGAGGTCGGCGACCGTACGCTGCGCCTGGGCGACCGCCATCCCGTACCCGGGGACGATCACCACGCGCTCGGCGTAGGAGAGCTGGATGGCGACGTCGGCGGCGCTCGTGGAGCGCACGGTGCGGTCCACCCCATCGTCGGACGCCGGACCGGCCGAAGCGCTGCCGCCGGTTCCGAAGCCGCCGAAGAACACGTTGCCGATCGAGCGGTTCATCGCTTCGGCCATCTGCTTGGTGAGGATCGAGCCCGACGCGCCGACCAACATGCCGGCCACGATCAGCGCGATGTTGTCGAGCGCCATGCCGGCCGCCGCGGCGCTCAACCCGGTGAAGGCGTTTAACGTCGAGATGACCACGGGCATGTCGGCGCCACCGATCGGAAACACGGCCAGCACGCCCAGCAGGCCCGCGAGGATCAGGATCGCGAGGAAGAGCCATTCCGACTCGGCACCCGCGGCGACGGCGACCGCCAGGCCGAGCACGACCGCCGCGAGGCCTCCGTTGACCGCGGCCGGGATCCGCGGCCGGGCCTTGGTGAGCTCCTGCAACTTCAAGAACGCGACATTCGAGCCCCAGAAGGAAATCGAGCCGATGATCGCCGCGAAGAGGATCGGGATCAGGCGCTCGAGCTCGATGTCGCCTCCCGCCTCCCTGAACTCGGCGTAGGAGATCAGCGCCACGGCGCCACCGCCGACGCCGTTGAAGAGCGCCACCATCTGCGGGACCTGGGTCATCTTCACCGACCGGGCGCTCGGAATCCCGATCGCGGTCCCGACC
>Ga0136617_10005710_pt1 | contig 11141 bp, 11 predicted proteins | sample AntDrymUQ3222106_2_FD_129672 | JGI IMG/M metagenome (GOLD analysis project Ga0136617, IMG submission 129672) | Polar desert sand microbial communities from Dry Valleys, Antarctica - metaG UQ322 (21.06) | ecosystem: Environmental > Terrestrial > Soil > Desert | place: Antarctica: Dry Valley...
ACGGTGAAGCGAAGCGCGTGGTCGATCACGCCACGGGCGACCTCGTCGTAGCGCGCGAGGCCGGGGAGGATCGGCAGGCCGGCCGCGTCGGCCGATGTCCATCCCGCCGGGCGGAGGCGGTTCGAGCGAAGGTTCCAGATCGCGCCGGAGCCGGCCGACCAGGGTGGGCTTCCCGAGCGCGGATAGAGGGCGAAGAGCTCGTAGAGCCGGCAGCTCGAGCGGTCGACGATCAGGGCATGGCGGTCGCCGTCCGAGCCCCGCCCGCCCTCGATCGGGACGTCGCTCGGGATCGGATACGGGCCGCGGTCGCTCTCGTCCGCGTAGTCGAATCCGACGTTCGTCCGCGCCTGGGTGCCGGACACCACCGTGAAGGGGATCCCGATCGGCCCGCCGTCCCAGGTGCCCGAGCCGAAGTCGGCGTGGACGTTCAGGTCGGCGCCGATCGCGGCCACGATCGCGCGGGAGTTTGATGCGAGGGGAAGCCGGTCGACCGGCTTGTTCCAGACGTTCGTGCGCGGGAAGAGCGGGCAGTCGGGCGCGCCGGGAAGCGGCGCGGCGGAGGCGCCGGGCACGAGGACGAGCGCGGCGACAAGCGCGATGAGCAGGCGGCGGCTCACGGAGAAGCCATCGGCCGGCTCCGCGAACCGCTCGACCCTCGCGCGAGTTTCGTGACAGGTTCGTGCGTAAGCCGGCACAAAGTGCGCACCACGCGCGCGCTCTTCGGGAATAGGCTGTCGCGCGAGCAGGGGGAGGGTCGGGACCCGATTAGACGTGCGCGCGTCTATGAGTGCGGGGCGGCGAGCTCGTCCGTTCGCCGGGCCATTTCGATGTCCCGCTCAGTGATCGCCCGCTTGACGTGCGTCCACCAACGGACGGTAACCGCGTTCCAGCTCACAGCGATGTCGGGATGGTGATCCGCCGACTCCGCAGCCTCGGCCAGCCTGTTCACGAAGGCGATCGCTTCCTTGAAGTCGTGGAAGCGAAAGCCGCGCTGCAGCGCTCCGCGAACCTCGTTCCAGCCCTCCGGGTAGTCGGCGTCCACAGGCGCAGTATCCTCGCGGAGAAACCGACCCGCGCTCGCGGCCGTATGGAAACGCATCCTGGCACCGAGCGAAAGGACCTCATGACTCGACGCAACCGCACCGCGCTTCTCGCGACGCTCGTCGCGCTCGGCGTTGGCGCCGGAAGCGCGGCGGAGGCAGCGACCTATCACGGTTACGTCGGCCCCGGCGCCTCGATCGCCCTTCTGAACTCGAGCGGCTCCTCGGTGAGCCGGATTCCGGTCGGGCGGCACCGATTCGTCATCCACGACAACTCCTCGAGCCACAACTTCGTGCTGAAGCGCGGCTCCGTGCGCCTGCGCGGGACGACCGTCGGCGGTACCGGGGTCGTCACCTGGCGGGGAGTCCGCGTCCGGGCCGGGCGCCACACCTACTTCTGCCAGCCGCATTCCTCCTCCATGCGGGGAAGCTTCCGCGGGGTCTGAAACGGCGAGCGGCCCGCCCCGGCGGCGGGTCGCTCTAACCCCCGTCCGTGACTGTCAGCTCGCCACCCGCGACGGTCCCGGTCAGCTCGACGGGACGGTCGGTCCACACGACGTCGCCTTCGCGGCTCAGCCCTGGGAACTCACTTCGGTCGAGGTTTTTCACCACGAGAGAAGGCTCACCGCACTGGGGAGGAAAGGACTCGGCGAGCGCGGAGCAGAGCCGGGCCTCCTTTCCGTCCACGAGGAGCGAGCCCGTGACGGTGACTTCGCCCGTCACGCCGCCCTCGACGACGGCCGAAACTTGCTCAGCCTCGAAGCGCAGGCAGAGGGCATAGCTCGCGTCGCGGCCGCCCTTGGCGGTCGTCCAGAGCAGCGCGGCTCCTGAGCGCTTGACCTCCCAGTCGGACTCCCGCTCGGCCGTCATCGGCGTCGGCTCACCCTCGCTCCCGTCCACGTAGCGGAATCCCACCGTTCGCGGATCGAAGTCGAGATGGAACGTGATCGCCTCGCCCTGGGACACGCGAACCTCCGAGGCGTGTGGGCTTCCGCACTCAGGCGTGACGTAGTCGGCGCACACCGAGCCCCAGCAGTAGCTCGAATACGCGAGCCAGTACGAGCCGCCGGCGGTCTCGACCCAGGCCGGCGGCGGGCCGGCCATCTCGAGCTTCGGTGGCGGGCCGTCCGGGCGAACGACGGCGGCTGCGTCGGGAGGCGGTGAGGGAGGCGGCGATTGGCCGGTCTCGGCCTGACCGCCACACCCGGCCGAGAGAGCGAGAGCGATGAGCGGGGCAAGGAGTGTGGGTTTCATGGTTGTCAGACCGACCCCACTTCGCGAATGTTCCGTGACCACGCGCGTGGGAGGATGACTCGGCTCGGTTCCTCGGGACAAGGAGATCAGCTCATGCGGAAGAGCACGGCGGTCAATCTCGCACTACTCCTAGCTACGCTCGCGGCGTTCGGCGGAGGCGGCATGCTTGCGCTCGCCGACGGCGGAGACGATGACGAGGGCCGGAGAGGGCCTTCGGCCTACGCCGTCGTGACGGGCCCGGGCGGCGTCGAGGGCATCGTCCGATTCACCCAAGAGCCGTGCCCCGGGTGCCCGACGCCGGGTCTGAGCGCTCCGGCGACGGACCGCGGCTTCAAGAACTTCCCCGAGCCCGAGGTCACCGTCTCGGCCCGGGTGAAGGGCCTGACGCCGGGTGCGCACGGGTTCCACATCCACGAGATGGCGTTTTGTGACCCGCCTTTCGCGGGGGCCGGCGGGCACTTCGATCCCGGCCCGTTCGGCAACTCGACCCCTGTCGACGCGAACCACCCGTACCACATGGGCGACCTGCAGAACCTGATCGCGGGCAGAGACGGCGTCGGCCGGCACAAGTCGGTCACGAGCCGCGTCACGCTCTCGCCGGGCCCGCTGACGGTCTTCGACGCGAACGGCAGCGCGGTGATCGTCCACCTGAACCCGGACCGCGGTATTCCGGGCGTCACGGGCGCATCAGGCGGCCCGCGCGTCGCCTGCGGGATCATCCAGATGGGCCGCCCGCCGGGCCACGGGGACGACGACTAGCCGAGCGACTTCTCGGTGACCTGGCCGCCGGTGATCTGAAAGGCGGCCAGGTCGCCGGTCCTCGCGTTCAGGATCACGTAGGGACGGCCTTCCCAGAGGCCGATGTTCTCGATGTCTGTTCGGGAAGGCCTCGGCGGGCTCGAGAGGTGCGAGTGGAAGACCGCGAGCTCGAAGCCCTCGTCCTCGAGGAACCAGGCCTCGGGGTCGACCTCGAGCTCGAAGCGGTACGGGCTGGCTGACGCGTTTCGCCCGGGCAGATAGCGCTCGGCGACCCCGTCGCGAAGCGCGATCAGGCCGCACGCCTCGTTCGGTCGCTCCGCCTCGGCATGCTCGACGAGCGCCGAGCGCACCTCGGCCGGGATCACCACCAGAGGCGGTCTTCCATCGCCGGCGCGAGCTCGCCCTCGGGAAGGTCATAGACCCCACTCGAGAGGTACTTCCAGCCCCCGTCCGCGAGGATCGCCACGACGACGCCCTCCTGGAGCTCGTCCGCGAGGCGGCGTGCAACGTGCAGGACGGCGCCCGACGAGACGCCCGCGAAGATCGCCTCGCGCTCGAGAAGCGCCCGCGTGCCTGCGGCCGACTCCTCGTTCGTGACAAGGATCTTCCGGTCGAGCCTGGCGACATCGAGGATCGGCGGGACGTAGCCGTCGGCCAGCGAGCGAAGGCCGTAGACGAGGTCGCCCTGCAAGGGCTCGGCCGCAGCCACGACGACGTCGGGAAAGCTCTCGCGGAGCCGCTCCCCCGCGCCCATGAGCGTCCCGCCCGTGCCGAGCCCGGCGACGAGGACGTCGACGCGGTCGAGCGCCTGGGCGATCTCGGCGCCGGTCCCCTCGTAGTGCGCTCGGGGATTCGCCACGTTCCCGTACTGGTTCAGCATGAAGAGCCGCGGATCGGCCGCGGCCAGCCGCAGGGCGAGGCGGACGGCGCCGTTCGAGCCCTCGGACGCGGGGGAGGGGACGACCCGCGCGCCGTAGAGCTCGAGCAGGCGGACGCGCTCGGGGGTCGCGTTCTCGGGGACGACGCACGTGAGCGGGTAGCCCTTGAGCTTCGCCACCATCGCCAGTGAGATGCCCGTGTTGCCGCTCGTCGGCTCGAGCAGCTCACGGCCGGGCTCGAGCTCGCCCGAGGCCTCGGCGGCCTCGACCATCGCCTTGGCCACACGATCCTTGGTCGACCCGGTCGGGTTGTGGCCCTCGAGCTTGGCGAAGAGCCGGACGCGCCCGTTCGGCGCGAGGCGCGGAAGCTCGACGAGCGGCGTCGAGCCGACCGCTTCGAGGATGGACGGCGTCACGGTCTGCTCCCCGCCCGCCATCGCGGGCAAGAGGATCACCGTCGTCCCCTCGACCGGGGTCTCGAGGCCCTGCAGCGTCCGCACGTCTTCGCTCCCGACGTAGACGTTCACGTAAGGCGCGACGCCGTCTCCGTCGAGCACCTGTCGCCCCAGGCCGGGGAAGCGCGCGGCGAGGTCGTCCAGGAGCTCCCGAAGGGTCCTCCCGGAGCCTTCGACCTCCCGCGCTCCACCGACCTCGGCGCGCAGGGTGGGGGGAATTCGGACGCGCGTCATGGGGCGGACGCGCCGGGCGCCGCGCAGAATGCGGCGTAGTCCACGTATTCGGTGATGGTCGGGCTCTCCCCGCAGACGGGGCAGGCGGGGTCGCGGCGAAGCGTGATCTCGGTGAACGTCGTCGAGAGCGCGTCGAAGAGGAGGAGGCGGCCGACGAGCGAGTCGCCGATCCCGAGCAGGAGCTTGAGCGCTTCGCTTGCCTGCAGTGACCCGACGATGCCCGGGAGGACGCCGAGCACGCCCCCCTCGGCGCAGCTCGGGGCGAGCTCGGGTGGGGGCGGCTCGGGGAAGAGACAGCGGTAGCAGGGGCCGTCGCCGGGCTTGAAGACGGTCGTCTGGCCCTCGAAGCGAAAGATCGAGCCGTGCACCACGGGGATCCCGTGCCAGACCGACGCGTCGTTCAGGAGGTAGCGCGTCGGAAAGTTGTCGGCGCCGTCGACGATCACGTCCCAGCCCTCGCCGAGGATCCGGTCGACGTTCTCGGACGTCAGGCGCTCCTCGAAGGTGTGGACCGAGACGTCCGGGTTGAGCGCCTCGAGCGTGCGCCTGGCCGACTCGGCCTTCGGCTCGCCGAGCCGCTCGGTCGAGTGCGCGATCTGGCGCTGGAGATTCGACTCGTCGACGACGTCGTCATCGACGATCCCGAGTGTCCCCACGCCTGCGGCGGCCAGGTAGAGGGAGGCCGGCGACCCGAGCCCGCCGGCACCGATCAGGAGCACCCGGGACGCGAGCAGGCGCTTCTGTCCCTCGGCGCCGACCTCGGGGATGAGGATGTGCCGGCTGTAGCGGCGCCGTTGCGCGTCCTCGAGCGAGTCCGGGACGACGACCGGGAAGTCGAGCTCCTTCCACTCGGTGATGCCGCCGGACATCGAGGCCACGTCCTCGTACCCAAGGTCTCGCATCGTCTCCGCGGCGAGCAGCGACCGTTTGCCGCTCCCGCAGTAGAGGACGACGGGGCGCGACGGGTCGGGCGCGACCTCGCGGATCTGCTCCGGGAGGGAGCCCTTCGGCACGAGGACGGCCCCGGGCAGGTGGCCTTCCGACCACTCGGCCGGCTCGCGAACGTCGATCAGGGCGACGTCACCCGACTGCGCGCGCTCGCGGGCGGCGCGGGGATCGAGCTCCGGGATCGCCGTTCCGGCAGCCATTGCTTCAAAGAGTATAGCCAGCCCCTGCGGAGTGGAAACGGTGTGCGGAGCTAGGGTCAGAGCGGTGTCCCCGCGCAGGCGCATGATCGTTCTCGTCTCCGTCGTCGCAGCCGTCGCGGCGGTCGCGACAGTTGCCGGAGCCCTCCTCCAGGGCGGCGACGCGGGCGGGGAGGTGCACGGCCAGACGGCTACGCAGGCCGACCGGGCCGAGCCTCCTGCCCTCGAGCTTGCGGTCGTCGACCGCGATGATGCCGAGGCACGGGCCTTGCGAGCGGCCGAGGACGCCTACGAGGAGGGCGATGCCGGTCTCGCCTCGCAGAGGTTCGCCGAGGTTCTCGCGGACAATCCAGAGTCGATCGAGGCCGCGGTCGGAGCCGCGGTGGTCGACGACCCTGGCGAGACGGTGGAGCGGCTCGAGGAGCTCGTCGACGCGAATCCGGAGAGCGCCGTCGCGCGGCTGAACCTCGGCCTCGCGCTCCTCGCAACCGGCGAGAGCGACGCTGCGACCACGCAATGGCACGAAGCCGAGCGGCGCGAGCCGGACTCGCCGGCCGCCCTGCGGGCCGAGGATCTCCGCAACCCGGACTCGCCGCCCGGGCGCCCGGTCTTCATCCTGAACGGCTTCCCGCGCGACCTGGAGGACGTCCCGGCGGCTCGCAGGCTGAGCGAGCTTCGGCGCCGGGCCGAGTCCGGGGGAGCCCGCGAGTGGCTCGTTCTCGGAAGCGGCCTCGAGACGGTCGGGCATCGCGTGTCTGCACAGCGAGCCTACGACCGGGCACTCGCGCTCGACCCCGGTCTGCTCGAAGCGTCGGTCGCGGCAGCGGTCAGCCGGTTCGACAAGGACGACCCGTCGCGGGCGTTCTCGCGCCTCGGTCCACTGGCGCCCAAGCACCCGAAAAGTGCGCTAGTCCGCTTCCATCTGGGTCTCCTCCTCCTCTGGCTCCCGAACGTCGAGGAGGCGCGCCGCCAGCTCGGTCTCGCCCGGGCGGAGGGCGGTTCCTACGGCCGCCAGGCCGCCCGAATTCTCCAAACCCTGGACGAAACCCAATAGGACCTATCGTTCGCCAAATGGGCCGAACGGCCCATGGCGGTCTACAACAGGGCGTGGCTAGAGTCGCTGCACCGGCGAGACAGTTTTTTCACTGAGCGACCGTTGACGGCGCGGAGAGGCGCTTCTACGGTGAGCGACACGGAGGGGGTTTTCAGTGGGAGCCGTAGGGGAGGCGACAATCGATGCGGTCACACCAGGCGTCTTCGATCCCGAGGATGCCAAGGGGCTGATCCAGCACGCACAGGAGGCCGGCTCGCTCACTCACGAGGAAGTGGCCGCCTTCGTCGAGGAGATCGGCGCGGACGCCGCGCAGGCCGACGAGCTCCTCCAGCTACTCGACGAGCTCCAGGTCGAGGTGCTTCCGCCGGCCGAGGCGCAGGTCGACCTCGCCTGGTCGGAGCGCGACGCCTCGACCGACGCGCTGCAGCTCTTCCTCAAGGACATCGGGCGCGTAGCTCTCCTGACCGCCGCCCAGGAGGTCGAGCTCGCCAAGCGGATCGAGCGCGGCGACGAGCTGGCCAAGCGCAAGATGGTCGAGTCGAACCTGCGGCTCGTCGTCTCGATCGCCAAGAACTACCGAAACCAGGGGCTGCCCTTCCTCGACCTGATCCAGGAGGGGACGCTCGGCCTCGTGCGCGCCGCCGAGAAGTTCGATCACCGCCGCGGGTTCAAGTTCTCGACGTACGCCACCTGGTGGATTCGCCAGGCGGTTGCGCGCGCGCTCGCCGACAAGGCACGCACGATTCGCATGCCTGTCCACGTCGTCGAGAAGCTGAACAAGATCGGGCGCACCGAGCGGAAGCTCCTCACGGAGCTCGGGCGCGAGCCCGGCTCCGCCGAGATCGCGCGCGAGCTCGAGCTCGAATGTGAGGAGGTCGAGCAGCTGCGCCGGAGCGCCCAGGTTCCCATCTCGCTCGAGAAGCCGGTCGGCGACGAGGAGGACTCCGAGTTCGGCGCGTTCCTCGCCGACGACTCCGTCCCCGCGCCCGACGAAGCCACCGAGACCGTCCTGCGCGAGGAGGCGCTCCAGCGCGTGCTGTCGATGCTCTCGTTCCGCGAGCGCCGGATCCTCGAGCTTCGCTACGGCTTGAACGGCGAGCAGCCTTGCACGCTCGACGAGGTCGGCCGCGCGTTCAGCGTCACGCGGGAGCGGGTGCGGCAGATCGAGAACCAGAGCCTGAAGAAGCTCCAGGCGATGGGCGAGTCGCAGAAGCTCCGCGAAGTCGCTGCCTGAGCTCGGACGCCTCCTCGGCGACCCTCCCTGGTGGCTCCGCTGGGTCGCCGCCAACGTCTGGCTCCTGCTCCTGCCAAGCGTCATTCTCCCGTTCGCGCGGGATGAGGCCAGCGCCGCCGTGCTCGCGCCGCGGATCGGAGCGGTAGTTCTCCTGGGCCTTTACCTCGCGTACCTCGCCCGCCGGCCCGGCTGGCTTCCTCGCGCCTAGACTCGGTCCTCATGGCCCTGGAGCTGCGGACGTCGTGTGAGCGCTGCGACCGGGCCCTCGCGCCGGGTGACGACGCTTTCATCTGCACGTTCGAGTGCACGTTCTGCCCAAAGTGCGCGGGCGCCCTCGAAGCCGTGTGCCCGAACTGCGGCGGTGAGCTCGTCCGCCGGCCGCGCCCCGCCGCGTAGCGCCCCGCTTCCCTCCAAGCACGCGAGGCCCGGGCCGTCGCGAGGGCCCTAGACTCCGCGCGTGGCGAGCTCGGCTCAGCAGGCCCCCGCGGACTGGCTCGAGGAGCTCTTCGAGTGGCTGCGGATCCCGAGCGTGAGCGCCGATCCGGCCCACGCGGGCGACGTGTGCCAGGCCGGGGATTGGGTCTGCGACTTCGTCCGGGGCGCGGGTGGCGAGGCGGAGCTCGTCGACACGGCGACGTTCCCCCTAGCCATCGGAGAGATCCGCGCGTCGACGAGCGCCGATGACGCTCCCACCGTCCTCCTCTACGGCCACTTCGACGTGCAGCCGGCCGCCCCGCTCGAGCTCTGGGACTCGGCCCCCTTCGAGCCGGAGATCCGCGACGGCTACCTCTACGCGCGCGGAGCCGCGGACGACAAGGGCCAGGCCTATCTCCTGCTCAAGGCCGCCGCGGTGCTCGCGGCCGAGGGCACGCTCCCCGTGAACGTGCGCGTCGCCTTCGACGGCGAGGAGGAGGTCGGCGGGCACTCGATAGTCGAGTTCCTCGAGCGGGACGAGCGCGGGGCGGACGCCTGCATCATCTTCGACAGCGGGATGCCCCGAGAGGACGTCCCGGCCTTCGATCTCGGCACTCGCGGCCTTCTCTACTTCCACGTGAAGGTGCGGACGGGAACCGCCGACCTCCACTCGGGCGTCTTCGGCGGCGCCGCGGCGAACGGCGTCCATGCGCTCATGCGCGCGCTCGAGCCCGTCGTCGCCCTGCCGGACGAGCTCCGAGCCGGGACGATCGGGCCGACCGAGGACGAGCTCGAGTCGTGGCGCGAGCTCGATCCGGGTGCCGACGTGCTCGCCGACGCGGGCGCAACGCCGATGGACGACGACGCGGCCGCGGAGTTTTACCGCCGGACCCTCGCGGGCCCGGCCGTGGACGTGAACGGAATCGTCGGCGGGGAGCCGCTCCTGCAGAAGACGGTGCTCCCGGTCGCGGCCGAGGCGAACGTCTCCATCCGACTCGCGCCCGGCCAGGACACGGAGGAGATCGCCGCCGCGTTCGAGCGGATCGTTCGCGGTGCCGCGCCAAAGGGAGCGGAGGTCGAGATCGAGCGGTGGTCGTCGGCGCCGGCGGGGCTGATCCCGCCGGACGCCCCACCGGTTCGCCTTGCCCAGGACGCGTTCGAACGCGTGCTCGGCCGCCGCCCGCTCCTCCTGCGCTCGGGCGGCACGCTGCCGATCGTCCCGGCCCTCGCGGACAAGGGCGTCCCCACGATCCTGAGCGGCTTCGCCATCCCGGGCGCGGGCATCCACTCGCCGAACGAGCGGCTGCTCGTCCGCTATATCCCGCTCGGAGTCGCCGCCGCGCGCGAGACGCTCCTCGAGTTCGGAAACCTGCGCTAGGAGGTAGGAGAAGCTCGTGCGACGCGCGGCCATCGCCTCCGCGGCCATCGCTCTCGCCTTGCCGACGATCGCCGCGGGAGCCACCGTCAGCATCACCGGCGGCAGGCTCGTCTTCGTCGCCGCCTCGGGCGAGGTCAACCACGTGACCGTGCTTCGTGGGACGGAGGCCATCCGTGTCACGGACAGCGGCGCACCCATCGCTGCCGGTGCACGCTGCTCTCGGGTGACCCCGAACGAGGCGGCCTGCGACCTGAACGCGTTCCCGTTCCAGATCATGCTCGGTGACCTCGACGACTCGGCCGTCGTCTACACGGCCACGGACTCCCGCCTCTTCGGCGGGGAGGGGCGCGACCACCTTGATGGCGGAGAGGGGTCCGACGAGCTCAACGGGGGCCCCGGGGACGACGTTCTCAGAGGCGGGGTGGGCGAGGATCGCTTCTCCGGCGGGCCGGGCGCTGACTCGATCAGCGGCGGCCGGGGCTCGCTGGACGTGGTATTCGGGGGTGACCCGGGCGAGGCGGAGAACGGCCTGTTCGTCGCCGGCTGCGAGATCTCATGGCGAGGCGACGACGCCTTCGATCTCGTCTCCTACTACGGCAGGCCCGGGCCGGTGAGCATCACGCTCGACGGCCTTGCGAACGACGGCGCTCCGGGCGAAGGCGACAACATCATCGACATGGAATGGGTTCTGGGCGGCCGCGGGGACGACGTGTTCGTGGGCGACGACCACGTGAACGTCCTGACGGGGTTCGGAGGCAACGACCGGCTCGTCGGTGGTGGGAGCGCCGACCTCCTGCTCGGCGGCACGGGCGACGATGTCGCCGATCTGGGCCGTGGAAACGACTGCGCGGCGGGCGATCGCGGGCGCGACCTCCTCCGCGGCGGCGACGGGGCCGATCTGCTCCTCGGGGGGTCAGACCCGGACCGTGCGCTCGGCGGCGCCGGATCGGACACCTTTCGACTCACGGACGGCGGGCCGGACTTCGCCCATGGAGGGCCGGGCAGGGACACGGCCTACGCGGAAGCGCGGCTCGATCACCTAAGGAGCGTGGAGCGGGCGATTCGGGGACCTCGGCGCTTCGATCCGCCGTTCCACGGCGAGCGCAGAACCCCGCTGGGCTACTAGGCGCGGACTGGCTCGGCTGACGGGGCGCCCGCCGAGTGGTCGTGCTCGGGCACGAGCCAGTCGTGGCCGAAGCGGCGCATGGACTCGATGATCGGAAGGAGCGCCTGACCCTTCGGCGTGAGCTCGTACTCGACGCGCGGGGGCGACTCCGGATAGCTCTCCCGGACGAG
>Ga0136617_10005711_pt1 | contig 11141 bp, 8 predicted proteins | sample AntDrymUQ3222106_2_FD_129672 | JGI IMG/M metagenome (GOLD analysis project Ga0136617, IMG submission 129672) | Polar desert sand microbial communities from Dry Valleys, Antarctica - metaG UQ322 (21.06) | ecosystem: Environmental > Terrestrial > Soil > Desert | place: Antarctica: Dry Valley...
ATTGGCTCGAGCGCGGCCCGGAGAGTTGACGCTGGTTGCGCTCGGCCCGCTGACAAATCTCGCGATCGCATTGAATGTCGAGCCGCGATTGCCGGAGTTACTGAAATCCGTGGTGGTGATGGGAGGCGCATTCACTGTTCCAGGAAACATGACGCCAGCCGCAGAATTCAATATCCTCGTCGATCCGGAAGCAGCTGACCAGGTGTTCGCCACGCCGTTTCCCAGCCTCACCGCTGTTGGACTCGACGTCACCAACCACGTCGTGTTGTCGAGAAAGGACTGGGACGCCGCGAGCGGAGGCGAGGATCTTGCCCAGTCTGCTTTGCTCCTTGGAGAAGTTGGTCGATTCGCCTTTCTTACGTTGGCTGTTGAACAATTCGCATTGAATGATCCACTCGCGGTCGCCGTTGCCATCGATCCTACGCTCGTACGGCACCAACGATCTGAGGTGGCTGTTGAGGCCTCGGGGCCGGAGCGAGGACGCACGCGATTGATTGGCCCAGGTCAAGTGAAAGTCGCAATCGAGGTCGATCCTGAGCGCGCTGTCATGGACTTCAAGAGGACTGTAGGGCTTCCAACAGGCGCGAAGATTTGAACCTCAGGCACGGGGGATTGACGAAGTATCAATTCGAGCGCATGTTCAGCATGGCCCTTGATGTGGTATGCAAGGCGCAATCGCCCGGTCGCGCCGGGTACGGTCGTTGCTGAAACCCCGTGCGAACGGAGAGGCGAGATGGCCGAACGCGAATCGCTCATCGAGCAGGCGCCAATTCAGGACCGAGATTTGTTGCAGCGCATGAGCCTGTATTTCGACGCTGTAGAGCATCGATTGCGGTTGGGAGAAGGATGGTTCATCTTTAATGCGAGCCACCGCCGGTCTGGGCGAATCGCGAATTTTATTCAACATCGTCTGACCGACCATCACCCGCCGGTGTCGTATTTTTTGATGCCTTGGCGGGATTTTGCGATCAGCGCCTTCGTCACCGAAGTCGGGATGCCAAGCCTTGTACCGATTGTAGCGTCGGATGACCGGGCACGCGCCGAGTTCGATCTTGCCGCGCGAGTAACGTCGTCGACGTGGACACGTATGCTCAGTACCGATCTCCTGGTGGTCGTCGGCTGCAAGCCCGCGCATCGGCATGAGGCAGAATTGCTCGATAGAACGTTGGAGAATCGTCAATCGCATCGGCTCGCGACGATCTTGATGACACCCGATATGCCGGGACAACTTGAAGCAGAGCTCGGGACAGTCGATCCGGACCGACAATACTGGAACAGTATCTTTGGCCGGATGTACGAGACGGGTCTTGTGGCGATGTAGCGCAGGCTGGAAACTACGCTGATCTATCGACGACGAAGTCGGCGACCTCCACGAGCATGTCTTGGGTTTCTTGATCGGTCACTACCCCTGCTTGAGCTTTTGCGCGGTCGGCGAATTTCTCGGCTTCCCGCAAAGACGCGTCGAGGGCACCAGAGTCCCGGATGTCCTGCACAACACGCTCGACTTCGCCTGGTTCGTCACTGTTCCCTGAAACCACGTCCTGCAAACGTGCGTGCGCACTTGACGAATTACTAAGACCCGAGGCGTAGATGATTGTCGGTAATGTCACTGTGCCCTGAGTGAGATCATGTCCGGCGGGTTTGCCGAGCTGTTCGGTGCCCTCGCGAAAATCGAGAACATCGTCGACGATTTGAAATGCCATCCCGACGTCGGTTCCATACTTGCGGAGCGCCTGAACTTCGGTCTCAGATGCGTTGCCGATGATGGCTCCCATTTCTGCGGAGCCGGCGAATAGCGACGCTGTTTTGCCAAAAATCCGGCGCTCGTAATCCTCGAGGGACTGGTCGAGCCGGTGAGCAACAAACATTTCACGCAGCTGGCCGTCACAGATATCGGCCAGGGTCGATGCGAAAATGCCAACAACGAGAGGACTCTTGGTAGCGGCGGCAAGCATCGCCGATTGGGCAAAGAGATAGTCACCGAGGAGAATGACTGCTCCTGACGGGAGCATGCTGTTCAGGGTGGGCCTGCCGCGACGGAGTGCGGCCCGATCGACAGTATCGTCATGGACAAGTGATGCCGTGTGGAGCAGCTCTACGCCAGCGGCGGCGGTCAACAACGTGTCGTGGTCGAAGTCATGAGTGCGCCCACTGAGCAGAAGAATGATCGGACGTAAGCGCTTGCCGCCGGCGCGAACGAGTCCCAGAATGAGGTCGGAGACAAAGGGAAAGTCAACTTTTGCAGATTGCTCCAGACGTTCCTCGACTTGCAAAAGGTCAGACCGCATGAAGGCGAAGACATCGCGCGTCTGGATATCTACCATCGCCCACCCTGGAACCAGCGCCGCGGCGCCCGATGTCCTGGCGTATACATATGTTCTCCACATCCAATTATAGAGTTGGCCCCGGTGGGCAACCAACGCGCGCAAAGATGCCGCGGAAGGTATGCTACACTCCCGCCGCATGACTCCCGCTTTACATCATGCTCCTGATCGACCAACATTGGGTAAGCTTCCGCCTGAGCATCTTGAATCGACAAGACTCCGATATTTCCGCCAAGGCAGCAGAATGCAGTCGAGACAATCGGCCGTCCGCTTTGGCCGCACCTCTAATCAAGCAATGAGCCGTGCTGCGGTTATACCTAGGTCTCCCGCTCGGTCTCTCAGATCTCCGAATTCCGCTCGGCTCACCTGGCCGTTGAGCATCGCATTGTTCACCGTGCCAATGGTGCTCGCTTTGGCTACGATCGCGTTGCCACGCTTATCAACTCCGCCCGAGATTACGCTGCGCGTCGTTGACCGATACACCGGCCAGCAAATCTCCGGGGCCGAGATCGTCCTTGGCGACGCCGTAGCCAAAACGGACACCGATGGCTCGGTCGCCTTGCAGTCCACGGCAGAAAATTCCTCAGTCCTTATTCGATCGGACGGATATGACGACATATCGACGACCCTACCTCGTGACGGGGCTCGAGAGTGGCAGGTTGCGCTACGGCCCGCAAAATTGCGCGGGACGCTGATTGATGCCTCCAGCTCCCGCGGCATTTCGGGGGCAATTGTCGCACTTACCGCGCCTGATGGAACGGAAGAGATTACTGAAACGGATGACCTGGGCAACTACGCGTTCAGTTCTGTTCCGCAGGACGCCGTGGTGCGGTTCGCGTCTGGGGACCACGGTGTCGTAGAAGAAGAGGTCGGAGAGCGAACGGTAATCGATATTGCCCTCCGCCCAACGTTCGTCACTGGACGGGTGACTGACAACACTGAGTCACCAATAGCAAACGCGCGCATCACGGCGGGAAACGGAACCGCGGAAACGTTTACCAGCAAGGATGGATCATTTCGATTGACGGGCAGCGATTCCAGTGATGAGGTGCGAATTTCGGCGCCAGGCTTCGCCGAACAAACTTTGAGCGTCAGTGAGAATCGGCAGGTTGTCGCCGCACTCGAACAAGAAGTGATCAGGGCTGTATATGCGAATCTTGGGGTTTTGGGTGACCCCGAACGATGGAATCGACTGCTCGAAATTGCGGACACGACTGAAATCAATGCGATCGTGATCGACGTTAAACAAGACACGATTTACTACGATACGGCAGTCCCATTCTTTCGTGAGATCGATGGGATGGTGACCCCGGTACTTGACCTGAAGGCGATCCTCTCCGAGCTTGACGCGCATGGCATATATTCGATTGCGAGAATGGTGGTCTTCAAGGATCCAGTCGTTGCGCAAGGGAGACCCGACCTCGCGGTCCGTGATGAAGTCACCGGTGGTCTTTGGTTTGATATGAACGGCGCCCCCTGGGTCAATGCCTTCAACGAGGAATTGTGGGTCGCAAACGCCGAGTTGGGTGCAGAGCTTGGCGCACTCGGATTTGACGAGATTCAATATGACTACATACGATTTCCGTCCGATGGCGATCTGAGCACGGCGGATTTTGGCTTGGATTATTCCGAGGCCGGTCGCCGCGCCGCGATTACCGGGGCCGTCGCACTGGGTAGCGAATATGTGAGATCGAGCGGCGCCCAATTTGCAATTGACCTGTTCCCCATCATCGCTTTGCTCGGAGACGATCAAGGAATTGGGCAAACGCTTCAGGATTTGACGCCACTCGCTGACTATGTGTGCCTGATGATCTATCCCTCGCACTTCATCACCGGTAACATCCCCGTAGATGGGCATCCCAACGATTTTCCCGCCGAAACTGTGACTTACACTTTGGAGCAATCCCAGGAATGGGTTCCGGGCACGATGAACAAAATGCGACCGTGGCTGCAGGATTTCACGTATCCGCTCGAAGGCTATTCTTCCTACGGTCCGCTCGAGGTCCGAGCGCAAATCGACGCAGCTGAGGCGATGGGTGTGAGCGGCTGGCTTCTTTGGAACGCAGCAGGTGAATTTGAAGCGGAAGCACTGACTCGGGAGTGACCCTGAACCTCGATCTATTGATTCGATAGGTGGTCATTTCCAGCGTCGTCTTCGTAGTCGCTTGGCGGCAACTGGTGATTCGCGGAATACCCCGTGAGCAATGATTCCATTCATTTCCATCTTGGCCAATTTGGCGAGTTTCTTGCCGTCCTGTTTCGGGCAATGCGACCGGCGCAATGGCTCAAGAATGGACTGGTCTTCGCGGGATTGGTGTTTGGCGGAAAGCTTACCGATCGGGACGCGATCGCGAGCGCGAGTCTGGCAGCAGTGTGGTTTTCGATTCTCAGCAGCGGTTTTTATTTGATTAATGATGTGCGGGACATGCATGTCGACCGATTGCATCCCGAAAAGCGTTTTCGACCAGTTGCCGACGGTAGGATTTCACCGGAGATCGCGGGCGTTTTTGGATGCCTTTTCATTTTTTTAGCGCTGGCTGGCGCTGCGGTGACCAACACGAGCTTTCTTTTAGTCGCGCTGGCGTATGCATTGCTCATCGCCGCCTATAACATCGGCCTGAAGGAGATCGTCATCGTCGATGTTTTCGCAATCGCCATTGGGTTCGTGCTCCGCGCCGTCGGCGGCGCTGTGGCCGTCTCCGTTTCAATTTCGCCTTGGTTGCTCATTTGCACGTTGCTTCTGGCACTGTTGGTCGGGTTTGGAAAGCGTCGTCACGAACTCATGGCGCTCGAGAATGCGGGTCAGCATCGCCAGAATCTCGACACTTACTCTCTTGCCATGCTCGACCAATCCATAGCGGTGACCGCAGCCGGATCATTGATCGCTTATTCGGTGTACACCTTCGACAGTGAATCCGCGCCATCCGATCGACGGATGATGCTGACCATTCCTCTGGTAGCCTATGGGATTTTCCGCTATTTGTATTTGCTCTATCACCGCGGTCAAGGCGGCGCACCCGAGACGATGCTATTAGCGGACCGAGCATTGATGCTCTCAGCAGTGATCTGGGGAGCAGTAAGCGCCGTGCTCTTCTACCTTTGAACAGAGTTTGACTTCAACCAGTCTGGTAGCGCGATAGCCTGCCGAGTTGATACGCTCTATAGCAAGATTTCGGATATAGGAGTATAATCCTTGGGGAATTGGATGGCACGACCATTTGTCGCTCCTCGTCGATGAGGTCGATAGGTATCGGTGGCTAGGAAACGAGTTGGCGCCAAGGAAATTGAAAAGGAACCTATCGTGATCCTGTTTCGCCAGGGGCGGTCGGCGCCATCGATTGATGCAATCTTTGACATCGAGGTTGCCTTCGATCTTGACGACGTCACCGTTCGATCGCCTTATCATCGCTACGCCCCTTGGCGACCCGCGGTCGAGGTTTTTGAAACTGACGCTGATCTGATCATCCGGGCGGAAGTAGGCGGCATAGTTCGCGACGACGTTCATATCCTCGTCGAAGACATCGTCGTCAGAATCCGGGGTGAGCGTCGCGTTTCATCTCCAGGCAAACCAAAGCGCTATCACGAATCGAGGGTTCGGTACGGCCGATTCGAGGCGGCGATCCACCTTCCATTCCCGGTCGACGTTGCGGCGGTTACCGCCGATTACGTGGATGGGTTTCTGACGGTCACGCTCCCGAGGTTGGCCGCGGTTACGATTCCGACTCCGGATGCGGTCGTGGCGAACGAGTCGCGACGAGGAGAGCAATAGATCATGGCCAAAAATGAAGAACGCAAGACTCGCTCGAAAAAAGCGGACAAGGACAAGGTGAAGCAACCGAGCGTTGTGGTAGATGTCAGAAACGACTCAGCCGGCGGATCGGCGCCCATAGATGCGGCGGAAAGAGCGATCGTTATTGCTGACTCCGAAGTTGCTGACATTTTGGAACTCCCCGTCTTGCCGCTCCGAGGGACCGTCGTCTTCCCGCTAACCGTTGTGCCTCTCGCTGCTGCGCAACCGCGGTCATTGCGATTGATTGACGAGGTCATGTCCGGTGATCGCACGGTTGCGCTGCTCATGCAAAAGGATACTGAGCAGGAAGGCGCCGGCCCGGACGACGTCTATCGGGTGGGCACAATTTCGACGATCCACCAGATGATGCGGGTTCCCGATGGAACGGTGCGGTTGGCAGTCCAGGGAAACGAACGAATGCGTGTCCTGGAGTTCCTTCAGGAAGAGCCGTATTTGATTGCCCGGATTCAACGTGCACCGGAAATCGTTGAGGAGTCAGTCGAGGTCGAGGCTTTGACGCGGAACACGCTCGAGCTGTTTCAACGCCTCGTCTCCCTGGTTGCGCACATGCCTGACGAGCTCGTCACCGCCGCCCTCAACGTCGACGATCCTCGCCATCTGGTGTACTTGGTGGCCACCAATTTGCGCATGGATCCGGAGGAGCGCCAGCGACTCCTGGAGCTTGACGCCGTGCGCGAGAAACTCGTTGCGCTCAACACGTTCATTTCCAAGGAACTCGATGTTCTCGAACTTGGCAAGAAGATTCAGAGTGATGTCCAAGAGGAGTTAGGAAAGAATCAACGTGAGTTTTACCTGCGCGAGCAGTTGAAGGCGATCCAGCGGGAACTCGGCGAGGGAACTGAGACCGAAGCCGAGGCGACAGAACTCCGGCAGAAGATCGAAGATTCGGGTATGCCCGAAGAAGCCGCCAAGGAGGCGCGACGCGAGCTTGATCGCTTGAGCAAGCTGCCGCCGGCCGCCGCCGAGTACGGTGTCATCAAGACGTATCTCGACTGGTTGACGACATTGCCATGGAACGCACGAACTGAAGGCGAAATCAACGTCGCTAAAGCGCGACAAATTCTCGACGACGAGCATTACGATCTCGAAAAGATCAAGGATCGAATCCTTGAGTATCTGGCGGTGCGGAAGCTGAAGCAGGACGCGGCCACTGAGGCGGGCGATCCCGAACCACCTCAATCTCGCGAGCCAATACTTTGTTTTGTCGGACCGCCGGGTGTCGGCAAGACAAGTCTGGCACAATCAGTGGCGCACGCACTGGGTCGTGAGCTAACCCGCATGTCGCTCGGTGGCGTTCGCGACGAGGCGGAGATTCGTGGCCACCGGCGGACGTATGTCGGGGCGATGCCGGGCCGCATCATCCAGGCAATCCGGCGAGCTGGTTCCAGTGACCCGGTGTTCGTTCTTGATGAGGTTGATAAACTCGGGAGTGACTGGCGCGGCGATCCTTCGTCAGCGTTGCTTGAAGTGCTAGACCCCGAGCAAAACAATACGTTCCGCGACCACTATCTCGACGTGGCGTTTGATTTATCACGAGTGATGTTCATTGCCACGGCCAATCTTCTTGATTCGATTCCGGCAGCACTTCGGGATCGCATGGAAATCCTCGAGCTTAGCGGCTACACCGACGAGGAGAAGCAAGCCATAGCCAACAGGTTCTTGATTCCAAAACAGGTCAAGGCGCACGGTCTGAAAAACGAGCCGCTGCAGTGGACCGGCGCGGGATTGACGTTCCTCATTCAGAACTACACGCGAGAGGCGGGGGTGAGGAACCTGGAGCGCGAGATTGCCACTGTCGCGCGGAAGGTCGCGACCCGAAAGGCCGAGGACCGCCCCTATAGCGCGTCAATCGGACCCGAGGAAGTTCGCGAGTATCTCGGCCGGCCGCGCCACTTCTATGAGGAGCGAACGCAGCGAACTGAGCAGGCAGGAGTTGCGATCGGCGTCGGTGTCTCCGGTGTGGGTGGCGACATCATGTTCATCGAAGCGTCGCGCATGCCGGGCAAAGGAGCACTTACCGTTACCGGGCAGCTAGGTGACGTCATGAAAGAATCCGCGTCGGCAGCGATGTCGTTTGTGCGTTCGCGTGCCAAAGATCTCGGGATAGATCAGGATTTTTTCAAAGAGTCGGACATTCATCTCCATGTCCCTGCGGGCGCCATTCCAAAGGATGGACCCTCTGCCGGCACGGCCATGACCACGGCTTTGGTTTCGCTGTTGAGCGGGGTCCCAGTTCGGGACGATGTGGCGATGACCGGTGAGATCACATTGCGCGGCCAGGTGCTCCCAGTCGGCGGCATCAAGATGAAGGCACTTGCGGCACGGCGCGCCGGAGTTGAGACATTTGTCATACCGAAACGAAATGAGGCGGATCTTGACGACCTTCCTGAGGAGTTGCAAGCGGAAATGACATTTGTTCTGGCCGAGACGTTGGACGATGTTCTGGCGGCCGTCATGCCGCAACACTTCCTCGATCAGCGTCCCGGCATCGAGGATTCCCTCGAGTACGCGGAGCCGGTCCCGAGTGAGCCCGAGGTTGTGGCGGCAATTGCCTGACTCGTAGCCACAACACCCAAGCGGAGGGCCGGCACTGCCGGCCCCCGTGTTGCCCTCCATGTTGCAACCGGAATAGTCAGACAGTCGCAAGCGCGGGGCGCCTGGCCGCGGCTGCGTCTACGTGTTGAACGAAGGGACGAAGGTGAGCGGCGTCTCGCTCGAACATCAGCTCAGGGTGCCACTGCACTGCGAATACCGATGGGTCCGCGGCGTAGGAAACAGCCTCGATGAGTCCGTCCGGCGAGTACGCCACTGGAATCAGGCCGCGTGCCAAATCGCGGATAGCTTGGTGGTGGAACGAATTCACACCGAGTTCGCTGTCCTCAAAAATCGGCAAGCGCGCCGGATCTAGCGCCGTCACCGCGTGACCTACAGCCGACGTTTCCAAGCCGCGCTCGTGTTGCCGATGGCCAACATCAGCGGCGCCAGGGTGCTGATCGGCGACGTCCTGAATCAATGTGCCACCGAGCGCCACATTCATGACCTGAATACCGCGGCAAATTCCAAAAACCGGTATGTGTTGACGAAGCGCGGCAGCGAACAGTTCGATCTCGAATTGGTCACGTGGGCGGTCGATTCCGTATGTCGCTGAATGAACTGAAGTGTCGCCATAGCGAGAAGGCTCCACGTCCGGACCACCGCTAAGGATCAGTCCGTCGATCGACGCCACGAGCCGATCAGCAGCATCGCATTGCGGTGGCAAAATCACTGGTACCCCGCCGCTTTGCTCGACGGCGCGCACATACGGCGTCGACATGCAGTAGCGCTCAAACGTGCCGTGGACCAGGGTGTCGACTTGACTACTTGGCGTGATGCCTATGATTGGCTTCATGGTGTGCAGGCGAACCCTCCAGGACATTCCAGTAGCCTTTGCAAGGCATTATAGGTCGAGAACCCATGCTGGGGTTATCCCTCATGGTAAGGTCAATTGCGGACCCGTTGGGGAGCGGAGGACTAAGCCATCAACCTTCTTCATTTGACTAAAACGCTCGCCCTCAATCTCGTGTATCCCAAGCGCTGTGCAGGTTGCGGTCGTCGCGGGGATTGGGTATGCGCCGGCTGCGACGCGGCCTTCATCCGATTTGCCCCACCGTGGTGTTTGGTGTGCGGTGTTCCGGTCTCTTTTCCATGCCACTGCCATTCTCTGCCGGAGGGTGTCTCCAGCATCCGATCAGCCGGTTCCTTTGACGGTTGGTTGCGTGGTGCAATTACGCAATGCAAATATCACGGAGAGTGGGGCAGAATCGAAGATCTCGCCACCATGCTCGCCGAGGTTGCGTCTGACTTGCGACCAATTGATGCTCTCGTCCCAGTGCCGCTACATTCATCGCGATTACGGCACCGTGGCTTCAATCAATCTCATCTCCTCACCATCCACGCGGCGAAGATTCTCAACGTGCAAGTGGCGCCGGTCCTGGTTCGGACGCGGCGGACTGAGGCTCAGGTTCGGCTAGGTGCTGCGCAACGGCTTAGGAATATTCAAGGCGCAATTCAGGTTCTCCCTGGGAGCCTGGTATTGGGAAAGAATCTGATTGTAGTGGATGACGTCGTTACGACCGGGTCCACTCTGGCCGCCTGCGCGGCGACGCTTGTCCGGGCCGGGGCGGACACGGTTCATGCGCTTACGGTCGCGCGCGAGATGTAGAGGCCGCTGGCGTCAATGTCGCCGTTTCGCAATCACATTTTTCGCCGCGGCGCGTGCCCACTCGTCGGCGGCGAAGATCGACTCCAAGGTGACGGGTTGGGCGTCATGGCACTCGAGCACGCTTTCAGTGACCGCCGGAACATCGACGAATGGGATAACTCCGTCCAGAAACGCTGTAACTGCTTCGTCATCAGCCGCGCTAAGCACGGTGGGATAGGTGCGCCCCGCCAAACCGGCATCTCGCGCCAGTCGCAGTGCCGGGAACCGAGTAACGTCCGGCTCTTCAAAATGAAGACGACCGATCGCGGCGAGGTCGAGCGATGGCTTGTCTTCCATCGGGACGCGATCGGGATAGGTCAAGGCGTACTGGATTGGCACCTTCATGTCGGGCAGGCCGAGTTGCGCTATCAGTCCGCCGTCGACAAACTCGACAAGCGAGTGAATAACGCTTTCAGGGTGGACCAATACCTCGATTCGATCATAAGGAAGTCCGAAAAGCCAATGTGCTTCGACTATTTCGAGACCCTTATTCATCAGGGTTGCCGAATCGACCGAAATCTTTGCGCCCATTGACCAGGTCGGATGAGCCAGGGCCTGGGCGACCGTGAGCTGCGCAAAGTCTCGTTCCGGCGTTGACCGAAATGGGCCGCCGGAAGCAGTGATGATGATGCGTTTTACTTGATCAATCGATGATCCGGCAAGCGCTTGCCAGATCGCACTATGCTCGCTATCGACTGGCCGAATCCACGTTCCATGCGCGGCCGCCAGAGGAACAATCAACTCGCCAGCGCATACGAGTGCTTCC
>Ga0136617_10005712_pt1 | contig 11140 bp, 13 predicted proteins | sample AntDrymUQ3222106_2_FD_129672 | JGI IMG/M metagenome (GOLD analysis project Ga0136617, IMG submission 129672) | Polar desert sand microbial communities from Dry Valleys, Antarctica - metaG UQ322 (21.06) | ecosystem: Environmental > Terrestrial > Soil > Desert | place: Antarctica: Dry Valley...
CCCCACCTGGTGTGCCTCAACCGCCGGGTGATCGGGGCCGGTCCGCCCCGCGAGGTGCTCACCACCGAGGTCCTCGAGCGCACCTACGACGCACGCATGGAGGTCCTGCAGCACGGCGGGATGCCGGTCGTCATCGACCCGTACCCGACGGTGAGCCGCTCGCCCTCCAAGGCGTCGTGGTGATGGAGCAGATCCTCGCACCCTTCGAGTTCGCCTTCTTCCGCAACGGCCTGGCGGTGGCCACCATCGCGGGCGGGCTGTGCGGCCTCGTCGGGGTCTACGTCGTGCTGCGCGGCATGAGCTACATCGGCCACGGGCTGTCCCACGCGATCTTCGGCGGGTTCGCCGCGAGCGCGCTGCTCGGGGTGAACTACTTCCTCGGCGCCGGCGTGTGGGGGTTCGCCTCCGCGCTGATGATCAACCGCATCACCCGGCGCCGCGTGATCGGCTCCGACGCCGCCATCGGCGTGATCACCACCGCATCGTTCGCGCTGGGTCTGGCGCTGTTCGCGGTCTTCGGCAACAACGGGGCGGGCAGCTTCGACGCCGCGCTGTTCGGCAGCATCTTGGGGGTCGGCGCGGAGGACGTGATCGCGATCTCGCTGGTCGCGGTGTTCGCGGTCACGGTGATCTTCGTGCGCTACCGCGCGCTGCTGTTCACCACCTTCGACCCCGAGGTGGCCGCGGTGTCCGGCCTCAACCTCGCACGCATGGACGCGCTGCTCATGCTCGTCCTCGCCGCGTCGATCCTGGCCACCATGACGGTGCTCGGCGTCACCCTGGTCGCCGCCACCCTCGTCATCCCCGCCACCGTGGCGCGGATGCTCACCGACTCCTTCAGCCGCATGCTGGTCCTGGCCACCATCATCGGGGCGACCTCAGGGGCGGTCGGGATGAACCTCAGCTACCACCTCGACGTGCAGTCCGGCCCGACCATCGTCCTCGTCGGCGCCACCGCCTTCGGGATCGTCTTCGCCTTTTCCGGGCGCCGCGGCCTGCGCCGCGCCGCCCACCTCGACACCCACCCCGAACCCGTCGCCGCCCTGCCGCCGCCCCCTCGGGACACGGAGCGCTCGGCGGTATGATCAGTGGCCGGGCTGCGCGTGGCTGCCGTGGTCCGAGGTCTGAGCGCCGAACCAGGCGTGCAGCGCGCCAACCAGCGCCGGGTCCTCGGTGCGGTAGGTGATCCGGCCGCCGTCGGCCAGGTCGGCGTAGCGGACCTCGATGCGGTCCGCGCCCCCCCGGAGCTCCTCCAGGCCCGGCATCGCCTCGCCGTGGACCGCGGACGGGTCGTCGAAGTCCCCCGCGGCGAACGCCTCCGCCTCCTCGGCAAGGTGCCCTTGGACGAGGCGGACCTGCCCGGTGTCCGACGGGTCGTCGGCGGTCACCGTCTGCGTCCCCCCGTCCGGGACGTCGGCGAAGACGTGTGTGGTCCGGTCGAGGTCGAACGGCATGACCTCGCTGCCGGCCGCAGCGACCGCCTCCAGGCGCACCGATCGGGCCTCATCAGAGCGCGCCAGCCCATAGCCGAGACCCACGAGCAGCACGGCAGCCAGCGCAACCGCTACGGTTCGCAGCGAGCGTGACGCAGGTGGGCGGGAGGAGGTAGCGCTAGCCACGGAGCGCCTCGGCGAGGATGTCCAGGGAGCGCAGGACCGTGCCGCGCTCGCCTTCGGGGATCGCGGCGAGCAGCGCGGCGAACTTCGCGGCCCGCGCCTCGTCCAGTTGCCCGGCGGCGGTTCGCCCCGCGCCGGTCAGCCGGAGGCGCACTGCCCGGGCATCGGCGTCGTCCCGCGCACGCTCCACCCATCCGCGTTCTAGCAGCTTGCCGACGAGCCGGCTGACCGTGCTCTTGGTCAGGCCCAACCGTCCGGCGAGCTCCAACTGGCCCAGCGACTCGGCCTGCGCGAGCTCCATGAGCGCGTGCGCCTCCGAGACCGGGACCGGTTCGCCACACGGCGTCTCGTCGGGCTGGTGTAGCCCGAACGCCCGCACGAACCTCACCATGCGCTGTTGTAGAAGATCGAGGGTCTGAGCCGCCGCTGTCGTCTTCATTGTTCGACGATACAACCACTTGGTTCGATCCTGCAACTAGATGGCGCCTCGGAGCGCTACTTGGCGAAGCGGCGGAGCCGGAGGGAGTTGGCGACGACGCTGACGGAGCTGAAACCCATGGCGGCGCCGGCGATGATCGGGTTGAGCAGGCCGAGCGCGGCCAGGGGGATCGCGGCGGTGTTGTAGCCGAAAGCCCACCACAGGTTCTGCACGATCGTGCGGTAGGTCCGCCGTGACAGATCGATCGCGGTGACGACCCCGGCGAGGTCGCCGCGCATGAGCGTGAGGTCGCTGGACTCGATGGCGACGTCGGTGCCGGTGCCGATGGCGATGCCGAGATCGGCCTGGACCAGCGCGGGGGCGTCGTTGACGCCGTCGCCGACCATGGCGACGACCTCGCCGGCGGCCTGGAGCCGGGCGATCTCGGACTGCTTGTCGGCGGGCAGGACCTCGGCGAGGACCCGGTCGATGCCGACCGAGCGGGCGATCGCATCGGCGGTGCGCGGGTTGTCGCCGGTGATCATCGCCACCTTGAGGCCCCGACGGTGGAGCTGGGCGACGGCCGCGGCGGCGCCGTCCTTCACGGTGTCGGCGACGGCGAGCAGGCCGCGGGTCTCGCCGTCCCACCCGGCGAACACCGCGGTGCGTCCCTGGCCCTCCAGCGCCTCGGCGGCGGCGTCCAGGGCGGCGGGCAGGATCAGCCCGGCGTCGGCCAGCAGCTTGCGCCCGCCCACCCACACGGTGGTGCTGTCGACGTCGGCGCGGATGCCGCGTCCGGGGAGCGTGTCGAACGCGGTGACGGCCGGCAGTGCGCCGACCCGGCCGCGGGCCCCGGCGGCGATCGCCTGGCCGATGGGGTGCTCGCTGTCGGCTTCCACGGCCCCGGCGCGCAGGAGCAGCGCGTCCTGTGTGACGCCCTGGGCGGGAAGGACGTCGGTGAGCGCCATCGCACCCTCGGTGAGGGTGCCGGTCTTGTCGAACACCACGGTGGTGATGGTGCGGGTGCGCTCGAGGACCTCGACGGACTTGATCAGCACACCGAGCTCCGCGCCGCGGCCGGTGCCGACCATGATCGCGGTGGGCGTGGCCAGGCCCAGGGCGCAGGGGCAGGCGATGATCAGCACCGCCACGGCCGAGGTCAACCCCGCGGTGACGTCGCCGGTCAGCAGGGTCCAGGCGACGAAGGTGAGCGCCGCGATGCCGATGACGACGGGCACGAAGACCGCCGAGATGCGGTCGGCGAGCCGCTGCGCGGAGGACTTGCCGGTCTGGGCGTCCTCGACCAGCCGCACGATCTGCGCCAGGGCGGTGTCGCCGCCCACGGCGGTGGCACGGACCGTGAGCACGCCGGAGGCATTGATCGTCGCCCCGGTGACCCGCGAGCCCTCGGCCTTGTCGACCGGCACCGATTCGCCGGTCAGCATCGACTCGTCCACGGCCGACGCCCCCGCGACGACCTCACCGTCCACGGGCACCTTCTCACCGGGCCGGATCCGCAGCCGGTCGCCCACTACGACGTCCTCGACCGGCACCATGATCTCCTGGCCGGCGCGCAGCACCCGGGCCTCCTTCGCGCCCAGTTCGAGCAGCGCGCGGATCGCCCGGCCCGCGTTGCCCTTGGCCCGGGCCTCGAGGTAGCGGCCGAGGACCAGGAACCCCACGATCAGCACCGCGGTCTCGAAGTACAGATCGCCCATCGCCGTGGCGAGCAGCTGGTACATGCTGAACAGGTACGCCGACAGCGTGCCGAGCGCGATGAGGGTGTCCATGTTCGCCGTCAGGCGGCGCGCCCGGCGGGCCGCCTCGTGCAGGAACGGCCAGGCGACCCAGAACTGCACCGGCGTCGCCACCGCGAACGACACCCACCGCAGGGTCGGGTCCATCATCGCGCTGTCACCGGCGACCATGGTGGCGACCATGAACAGCGCCGCGGGGATGACCGCGAGCAGCCGGGCCAGCCACATCCGCTGATGCGCGCGCTCGGCGTCCCGCGGGTCCTGCGCCGCCGGCGCCGAGGAGCCCGGTGCGGCCAGCGGCCGCAGCTCGTAGCCGGTCTTGGCCACCGCCGCCTCGAGGGCGGCGACGTCGGCCTCCGCGGTCGCGCGGACATGGGCCCTGCCGGTGGCGAAGTTGACCTCGGCGCCGCTCACGCCGGGCTGCTTGGCGAGGGTGCGCTCGACGCGCGCGGCGCAGGACCCACAGGTCATCCCCTCGACACCGAAGTCGAGCGTGCGGTCCACCTGTGTCGTCGCCATCTGTTCTTCCTTCATCGTGATCCTGGGACGTGCTACGCGCTGACGACCTCGTAGCCGGACTCGGTGATCGCGGTACGCACGGCCTCGGCGTCGAACTGCTCGCCGGTCACCTCGACGACGCCGCCGGCGAGGTCCACGTCGACACGACGGACGCCGGCGAGCTTGCCGACCTCGGTGCTGACGGTGTGCACGCAGTGGTCGCAGGTCATGCCCTCGACCTGGAAGCTGCTCTGGTCCATTGCGGTGCCTTTCTGCGGGTGGGTGGAAGTCAGGTCTGCTGGAGGTCGACGCGGCGCAGGAGTTGCGCGTTCAGGGCGACGACCACCGTGGAGACGCTCATCAGGACCGCCCCGACCGCGGGGGCCAGCACGAACCCGGCCCAGGCGAGCACGCCGGCGGCCAGCGGGATGGCGACGACGTTGTAGCCGGTCGCCCACACGAGGTTCTGGATCATCTTGCGGTAGCTGGCCTGGGACAGCGTGCGGATCGCCAGCACGCCGCGCGGGTCGTCGGAGGCGAGCACGATGCCCGCGGACTCGATCGCCACGTCGGTGCCGGCGCCGATGGCGATGCCGACGTCCGCGCGTGCCAGCGCCGGTGCGTCGTTCACGCCGTCGCCAACCATGGCGACCTTCTGCCCGCGGCCCTGGAGATCGACCACGGCGGCGTCCTTGTCCTCGGGGAGGACCTCGGCGTAGACCTCGTCGATGCCGAGGTCGGCGGCGACCGCCTCGGCGACCTGCTGCGCGTCACCGGTGATCATCGCCACCCGCACGCCGAGCCGGTGCAGGCCGTCGACGGCCGCGCGGGACTCCTCCCGGATCTCGTCCTCCAGCTCCAGCGCCCCGATGACGTCGTCGTCGCGGACCACGAACAGCACCGCCGCGCCCCGGCCCTGCCAGCGGTCGACATCCGCCCGCAGCGTCTCGGCGACGGCCAGGCCGCGCTCCCGCAGCAGCGCAGGTCCCCCGACCGCGACCTCGGCGCCGCCGACGACCGCCTGCACCCCGCGACCGGTCATCGACCGGAACCCGCTGGCCGTGGGGACGGCGCCGCGCTCGCGGGCGGCAGACACGATCGCCCTGGCGAGCGGGTGCTCGCTGTCGGCCTCCACCGAACCTGCGAGGGACAGCAGGCGGTCGGTGTCGCCGTCGACCGCGATGACGCCGGCCACGCGGTGCTGGCCCTTGGTGAGGGTGCCGGTCTTGTCGAACACCACCGTGTCGACGGTGCGCATCCGCTCCAGCGCCAGGCGGTCCTTCACCAGGATGCCGCTGCGCGCCGCCATCGACGTCGAGATCGAGATCACCAGCGGGATCGCCAGCCCCAGCGCGTGGGGGCAGGCGATGATCAGCACCGTGACCGTCCTGGTCACCGCGTCACCTGGCGAGCCGAGCAGCGTCCACGCCACCGCGGTCAGCACACCCGCGGCGAGCGCGACATAGAACAGCAGCGCCGCGGCCCGATCGGCGAGCGCCTGCGCGCGGGAGCCGGAGGCCTGCGCCTCGGCGACCAGCCGCTGGATGCCCGCCAGCGCGGTGTCCTCACCGACCGCTTCCACCCGCACGCGGATGGCGCTGTCGGTCGCGACGGTGGCGGCGATCACCTTGTCCCCGGTGCCGCGCGGGACGGGACGGGACTCCCCGGTGACCATCGACTCGTCCAGCTCCGCGGCGCCGTCGACGATGGCGCCGTCGGCGGGCACCCGGGCGCCGGGGCGGACCAGGACGACGTCGCCGACCCGCAGGTCCCCGACCGGCACGGTCTCCGTGCCGCTGCCGGTGACCCGCTCCGCCTCGTCGGGCAGGAGCGCGGCGAGCGCGGCGAGCGCCCCCTGCGCCTGGCCGATGGCGCGCATCTCCTGCCAGTGGCCCAGCAGCATGATCACGATCAGCAGGGCCAGCTCCCACCAGAAGTCCAGGTCGAACAGGCCCAGCGTGGTGGCGAGACTGGCGACGAAGGCGACCGTGATCGCCATGGCGATCAGCAGCATCATCCCCGGCCGGCGATCGCGCGCCTCGCGCCAGCCGCCCGTGAGGAACGGCGAGCCGCCGTAGACGAAGATCACCGCGCCCAGCACCGCCGAGATCAGCGTCGAGCCGGGGAACACCGGGGCGGTGTAACCCAGCAGCATCTGCATCATGTCGCTCCACACGACCACCGGCACCGCCAGTGCCAGCGACAGCCAGAAGCGGTCGCGGAACATCGTCCCGTCGCCGTGCCCGGCGTGGGCATCGTGTCCCTGCCGGCCGGCCTGATGGTCGTGGCCGGCGTCCCCGAGCGCCACCTCGGGCTGCCCCGCCGCGGCGCGCTCCCGCAGTTCCAACGGCGATGCCTGCGCCGCGTGCACGGTGTGATCGTGCTCGTTCATCACTGCCTCCTACGCCCTGATGAGCCGCTCGATGGCGCGGGTGGCCTCGGTGACCATGGCCTCCGCGTGCTGCGGGTCGTCGCCCCTCGCCGCGTCGCTGACGCAGTGGCGGACGTGCTCGTCGAGCAGCCCCACCGCCACGCTCTGCAGCGCCTTCGTGGCGGCCGACACCTGCGTCAGCACGTCGATGCAGTACGTGTCCGTCTCGACCATCCGCTGCAACCCACGGATCTGACCCTCGATCCGCCGCAGCCGCTTCAGGTACTCGTCCTTGTCCTGGCTGTAACCCCTCATGCACCTGCCCCCTGCCTCGCGCTGCTCGGTTCCTCCTACCCTATACCCGCAGGGGGTATCAGCAAGGCGCCGGCAGGAACGAGCCACCCCCACCTGATCCCTTCTAGACTCCCGGCCTTCCACGTGATCACGCCGACAGAGGGGTTCGGATGCAGCGCAGAGTCCGGTTCGTCATCTCATGCGCCATGGCACTGTCCATGGCCCTCGCGGGTACCGCGTTCGCGCATCCCGACCATGAGCAGCAGCGCGGGGCGGTCGAGGACTTCCCGGGTGAGGGAGTCCTCGGCGCGGATCAGCACAGCGACGGGGAGGGACACCTCCCGCCCGTCCAGGAGAACGTCACCGTCGTCGGCAAGGCGCAGATCGCCGACCGCTCCCTCGAGGGCATCGGCACCGAGGGCCGGGTCGCCGACGTGAACGCCCACGGCGACTACGCCTATCTCGGCGCCTTCCGCGACCCCTCCTGCGACGCCGGCGGGGTGCACGTGATCAACATCGCGGACCCGGCCGCACCGTTCGAGGTGGAGGACGCGTTCATCCCCGCCAAGGTCGGCAACTACGTGGGCGAGGGCGTCCAGATCATCGAGTACCGCAACAAATACTTCAGGGGCGACGTCCTGTTCCACAACAACGAGACCTGCCCGGCTGGCCCGGCCCCCGGGCCGGAGCCGGCATCGAGCGGCGGCATCTCGCTGTGGAACGTCAGCAACCCCGAGGACCCCTCCCCGCTGGCGCAGAACACCGGCGACTTCACCTCTGAGACGGGCACGGTGGAGGTCGACGCCAACCAGGTCCACAGCATGTTCGCCTGGGAGAACCGCTTCGACGGCAAGACCTACGCAGCCCTGATCGACGACGAGGAGTCCACCGACGTCGACATCCTCGACGTCACCGACCCCCGTAACCCCATCCTGGTCAACGACACCCTCGACCTCAACGCCGAGCCGTTCAACGTCGGCCAGGACGAGCCGGACTCGCTGCAGGAGATCTTCTCCCACGACCTCAACGTCAAGCGCATCGGCCGTAGCTACATCATGACCCTGGACTACTGGGACGGCGGCTACGTCATCCTCGACGTCACCGACCCGGCGCCCGGCAGGGTCAAGCTGATCGACGAGACCGACTTCGCCCTGCTCGACGAGGAGCAGGCCCAGCGCGGACGCTCGACTCCGCCTGAGGGCAACGCCCACCAGTCGGAGTTCTCGCCCCGCAACGACTTCCTCATCGGCACCGACGAGGACTTCGCACCCTTCGAGATCAACGCGACCATCGACACCGGCCCGTACGCGGGCACGGAGATCGTGGCCGTGCAGTCGGGCGACACCCCGACGCTGACCGAGGAGAACTCGATCAGCGGCACGACCACCTTCGTGGGTGACGCCTGTGCGGCCGTGCCGACGGGGACGGGGACGGCGCTCGTCGAGCGCGGGACCTGCACCTTCCAGGTCAAGCTCGACAACGCCGCGGCCGCGGGCTTCACCTCGGTCATCGTGTTCAACAGCGTGCGCGAGGACTGCGACGCGCTGCTGAACCCCCTGGCCGTCAGCGAGACCGTGCCGTTCTTCTTCGCCGACCGGGCCACGGGCCTGCAGATCCTGGGCGTCCCGTTCGACGAGGCCGCGGTCTGCACCACGCCCGCACCGGCACCCGGGACCCCCGGAGCCGACATCAGCATCACCGCCACGTTCAACGGCTGGGGCTACGTGCGGCTGTTCGACACCAACCTGCGCCGCTACCGCGGTGGCGTGGTCGCCGACCAGCAGCAGATCGACACCTACGCCATCCCCGAGTCCCAGGACCCGGCGTACGCCGTCGGCTTCGGCGACCTCTCGGTGCACGAGGTCGCCATGGACCCGGACCGCAGGAGCCGGCTCGCCTACCTCTCCTACTACTCGGGCGGCTTCCGTGTGGTGAAGTACGGCGACGACGGCATCACCGAGGTCGGGGCCTTCATCGACGAGGGCGGCAACAACTTCTGGGGCGTGCAGGTCCACGAGGTCGACGGTGAGCAGTACGTGCTCGCCAGCGACCGCGACTACGGGCTGTACATCTTCCAGTACGACCCGGACCACTAGGAACAGCGACCGGCTGTCGGGCCCCGACCTCTCCTGGTCGGGGCCCGATGTCTTGCCCGCCATGAGGTCTAAACGCAGGTGACTGGCCGCCGCCGTAGCAGGAGAACGTGACCACCGCGACGGATCCGATCGGGTCGATCGCGTCGAACCCTCGCGCCGTGCGGAGTGAACGTGACAGGGGGCCCGGTGACCTTCCCCCAACAATGTTGGTGCGGGCGAGGTCGGCTCCGGCAAGCCACCGGGGTCAGACGCCGCGGTACCGAGCTGGTCGGACTGAGGTTCCATGACCTGCGCCACACGTTCGTGTCGTTGTGGATCGCGGCCGGCGCCAACGCCAAGGAGGTCAGTGTCCGCGCGGGCCATTCTCGGTCGCCTTCACGCTCGACCGCTGTGGGCACCTCTACTAAGGTGACGACGAGGGCATGTCGGATCGACTCGATGCGCTACTCGATCCGCCGGCTCTCCCAGCCGACCACGAGGCGTCGCCCTCCGGGTGCTGGGGGGCCGAGACGAAGACTGGTGATCCAAGCCGCGCGACCAGAACCCAACAGCGCCTCCACCAGCGCGAACCTGAGCATCGGCGGGATGGTCTGCTCCGACAACTCGACCCCCCGGAGGGGGGTGATCGGGTCAGACACCTGTGCGAAAGACCCGAGGTGACGCATGGGACTGGCCTCACCGAAGAGGGCTTGAACAGCCCGATCTCGGTGAGATCGCTCGGTGAACACGTGGAGGTCCCCGTGCTTACGGACCTGTCGTTGGTCTGCGTCCAGACTTGACGTTCCGGGCGACGCAGAACGAGCTCGATGGTCTGCAGGGAGCCAGCGGTGGCAGTGGCGGAGACGTCGCTCACCGTGACGTCCGTCGTGGTGTCTTGACAGGTGAAGCGCGTGGTCGGCGCGTTCCCCGGAGAACTGCCCGAACATCTCAGCCTGGAGCCCACCGTTCTCGATTCGCGGTGACGCCGACACGGTGTTGTTGGGTTGATTCATGGCGCTGGGCGCGACGTGGCCGAGGTCGGTAGAGCACCCGCCCCTGGGTGTCCGCGTGGCAGGTCCCGAAGCCGTCGTGCTCGTCGCCGGGATCCCCAAGACCAGCGTGGGCAAGTTCGACAAGAAGTTCCTGCGCAGCGAATACCGCGACTACGCGCTCCCGGGGGCCTGACCGCGGCTCACATCCAGGGCGTCCTGCCCTGCGCCTCCCCGTCCGGCGCGCTGATGCGCCGGCCGGTCATGCTGGTGGACAGCACCACCAGGAAGTGCTCCCTGTCGTCGCGCTCCCACAACTCGTCGGCCACGCCCTTGACCAGCACACTTCACCCGGTGCCCAGGTCGGCGTGGAAGTCGTCGACCTCGAACGCGATGCGCGCCTTGCGCACCGCGGCCGCGACCTTGCCGCCCTCGGCGGTGCGGATCACCACCACGCCACGGTCGTGCAGGTAGTTCACGGGCAGGATCACGGGCTGGCCGCTGTCCTCCACGAACGCCACCCGCCCCACGGTGCGTTCCCCGTGCAACAGCAGGCAGGTGTCGACGTCGAGCTCCTCGATACGGCGCGTCGATGTGGTGGTCACGGTGTCCGGCTCCCCTGGGTCGATGCGGTCTCCACGGCGGCGGCCAGCCCTGCGGCCAGGTCGCCCAAGAAGTCACGGACCGCCGCAGCGGTCGCCTCGTGCAGCGCGGCGGCATCACCCGCCACCGCGAACACCCCGAACGGCCCCACATAACTCCCGATCAAGGTGAGCCCCGCCCCGGCGTCCGGCCCGGCCGCGACCAGCAGACCCAGCTCGCCCTCCAGGTGCGGCAGCCCGGGCCCCGGCTCCGCACCCGCGACCGCGTCCCAGACCAGGTGCCGCCAGCTCGCGGGCCCGCCGTCGCGCTCCGGCAGCAGCCGGCACGGGATAGACCGGTGACGGTCGTCCCAGCGCAGCCCGACGAGCCAGCGCGTGCGGTCCAGCGCGAGTGCGGGCGGCGGCAGGCAGGCGGCCGGGTCAGTGGCGAAGGCGGCGCGCAGCAATTGCCCGTCGCCTTCGACGTGCAGCCCGCCGCTCACCCAGCCACGCATCCCGTCACCTCAGCGACCTTCACCGG
>Ga0136617_10005713_pt1 | contig 11139 bp, 5 predicted proteins | sample AntDrymUQ3222106_2_FD_129672 | JGI IMG/M metagenome (GOLD analysis project Ga0136617, IMG submission 129672) | Polar desert sand microbial communities from Dry Valleys, Antarctica - metaG UQ322 (21.06) | ecosystem: Environmental > Terrestrial > Soil > Desert | place: Antarctica: Dry Valley...
AGAGCAGCTCCACCGGCGTCGAGATGTCAACGAACGGGAAGGCGGGCTGCATGATGGTCTCGACGGGGTGCGACTTGATCTCGGTGTTCCTGAGGAACTCCTCGTAGAGATGCGACTCGTTCAGCGATCCGACGACGCGCCCATTGGTGGTGATGGAGATCTGCGAGAAGTCGTGCTCGCTCATTACGCGGACCGCCTCTTCGACCGGCCGGCTCGACTCGACGGCGAACAGCTCCCCCGATACGCCAGACGCAACGAGGTCACGCGCCGTCATCCCCGATTTCTCGAGGAACCCCTTCTCGCGCATCCAGTCGTCGTTGAACATCTTGCCGAGATACCGCGACCCGTGGTCGTGAAAGATGACCACCACGGTCTCCCCCTCGTGAAAGTGCTCCTTGAGCTGCAGCAGTCCGGCCATCGCCGAGCCCGCGGAGTTGCCGGCGAAGATGCCCTCCTCCCGCGCGATGCGGCGGGTCATCAGCGCCGCGTCCTTGTCGGTGACCTTCTCGAAATGGTCGATCACGCTGAAGTCCACGTTCTGCGGCAGGAAGTCCTCGCCGATGCCTTCCGTGCTGTACGGATAGATCTCGTTCTTGTCGAAGACGCCTGTCTCTTTGTACTTCTTGAAGATTGACCCGTAGGTGTCGATGCCCCACACCTTCACCGCGGGGTTCCGTTCCTTCAGGTAGCGTCCGACGCCGCTGATCGTGCCGCCGGTTCCGACGCCGACCACCAGGTGATCGACCTTGCCGCCCGTCTGCTCCCAGATCTCGGGTCCCGTCTGCTCGTAATGGGCCTGCGTGTTCGACAGGTTGTCGTACTGATTCGCCTTCCAGGAGTTCGGCACTTCGGACTCGAGCCGCGACGACACCGAGTAGTACGAGCGAGGATCCTCGGGATCCACGTTCGTCGGACAGACGATCACTTCGGCGCCGAACGCCTTGAGCGCATCCACTTTCTCCTTCGACTGTTTGTCGGTCGTCGTGAAGATGCACTTGTAGCCCTTGACCACGGCGGCAATCGCGAGCCCCATGCCGGTGTTGCCTGAGGTCCCCTCGATGATCGTCCCGCCGGGCTTGAGCAGTCCCTTGCCTTCGGCGTCCTCGATCATCTTCACGGCCATGCGGTCCTTGATCGAGTTACCGGGATTGAACGTCTCGATCTTGGCGAGCACGTTGGCCTTGACCACGCCGCGGGTGATGCGGTTGATCCGCACCATCGGCGTGTCGCCGATGGCCTCGAGGATCGTCTTGCTGATCGGTTTCACACGGCGCCTTCCTGCGCGAAAGCCGCGCAAGAGGCGATTATATCGGCGGACGCATAGGCTCATCGGTCCATCGGCTCGTCGGTTCATCGATCAAGCGATGATCCGATGATGGCAGATAGACCGATGGCTCACTGGTGTGGCCGCATCTCCTGGATGGAGATCGCCAGCCCCACGTTGAGCCACCGGGTGGGAAGCTCGCCGATGAAGTTGATCGGATGGGTGTTCTCGTCCGCCACTTCGACGAGGACCCAGCCGTCGGACCGAAGCGCCTTGATCGTGTAGGTCTGCGCCGGGCCGCCGCCCGCCCAGGTAAACGCGTACGGCTTGCCCGTGGCTACGAACGGCGGCGTCGCGATCGAGACCGAATCGGCTACGAACATCGGCGGTTCCGCAGCCCGCGTCCGAGAGCTGAACTGCAGCGCGGCGAAGACGAAAAGGAGTGTAACGAGGATTCCGAGAGATGACCGATACGACGCCATGGGACCTCCCAATGGCGCTGGCTTCAGGAGTATCGCACGTCAACTTCCAACGCCCAACTCCCAACCTCCAATGGGAATCACAGTCGATCGGCTGGGATTCCCCAGGGCGTTGGAGGTTGGGAGTTGGGAGATGACGTTAGGCAAGTATGTCCGTGATTACCTTCCCGGCGACATCCGTCAACCGGAAGTCCCGGCCGCTGTAACGGTAGGTCAGCTTCGTGTGATCGATACCGAGCAGGTGCAGGACGGTGGCGTGGATGTCGTGGACGTGGACGGGTTTGTCCACCACCTTGAATCCGAAATCATCCGTCGCGCCGTAGATCGTGCCGCCCTTGATGCCCCCGCCGGCGAGCCACATCGTGAAGGCGAACGGGTTGTGGTCGCGGCCGTTGGCGGCCCCTTCCCCGCCGGCGCCGACCTCGCACACCGGCGTCCGCCCGAACTCGGAACCGCACACCACGATCGTGTCCTTGAAAAGACCGCGCGATTTCAGGTCCCTGATGACGGCGGCAAACGGACGGTCGGAGTCGAACGACGTCTTCCTGTGCATCTGGATGTTGCCGTGATGGTCCCACGGGTCGCCAGACGCGTAATACACCTGCACCATCCGCACGCCGCGCTGCACGAGCCGCACGGCCATCAGGCAGCCCCGTGCGGTGCTGCCCGCGCCGTAGAGCTCCAGCGTCGCCTTCGTCTCCTTCCGGATGTCGAACACGTCGGGCGCCTCGGTCTGCATCCTGTAGGCGACTTCCATCGACTGGATCGCGGCGTCGAGCTGCGGGTCCTTGATCTGCTGCCGCTCGGCGCGCAGCCGATCGAGCTTCTCGAGCAGATCGAGCTCGCGTCGCTGCTCGGGGAGCGTGTGCTTGTCGTTGTAGATGAACGACACGAGCTTCTTGGGATCGAACTCCTTCCCGATGATCTCGTTCTTGTTCTCCACCTTGCTCGAGATGAACGTGCCCTGGTGCACGGCGGGCAGAAATGCGTTGTTCCACAACGGCGGCCCGACCGTCGTCGGCGTGTCCGGGCAGAGGACGACGTAGCCGGGGAGATTGTCGTTGACGGTGCCGAGGCCGTAGGTGAGCCAGGCGCCGATGGAAGGGCGGCCCACCTGCGTGTGGCCGGTGTTCATCATGAGCATCGACGGCTCGTGATTCGGGATGTCGGTGTGCACCGACCGGACGAAGCAGATATCGTCGGCGCAGCCCCCGACGTGCGGGAACAGCTCGCTCACGTCCATACCGGACTGGCCGTACTTCTTGAACGAGAACGGCGAACGCATCAGCGCCCCGGTCTTGCGCTCGGTCGCCACCGGGCCGCCGGGCAGCGGCTGACCGTGATACTTCTCGAGCATCGGCTTGGGGTCGAAGCTGTCCACCTGAGAGAGGCCGCCGTTCATGAAGAGAAAGATGACGTGCTTGGCCCGGGCGGCATGATGAAGGCCGCCGTTGGCGAACGGCGCCTGCTGCCCCGCCAGTGTTGTCGCGGCCTCCAGCGAGTCGCCAAGCATTCCGGCAAACGCGAGCATGCCGAAGCCGTTGCCGATACGGCACAGCGCATCACGGCGGGTCACAGGAGGCGGCTGTCGGTGACTCATGTTGGTATGGCTTCCAGCTTCCAGCTGCCAGCTTCCAGCTAATCGATGAACAGGAACTCGGAGGAGCTGAGAAGGATCTTTATGTACCGACCCAGCGGCGTGACCGGGAGCGGCTTCTTCGGCGGCTCGGCGCCGGGCTTTGCGGGAACAACCCCCGCCATCATGCCTTCGCCGGCCTCTCCCTCGGGCTTTTCGGCGGGCGGCTTCGCCGCGGCCTTCTTAGGGCCCTTCTCTTTTTCCTTCTTCTCCGCCGCGGCCGCCAGCTTCCGCTCTTCGTAGGCGCGCAGCGGTTCCGCCGCCAGGTACTCCAGCGCCATCGTCACTTCGGCATCGCTGGGGTCACGGGCGAAGACCAGGCGGTAGGCTTTCTTCACGCGTGCGCGGTTGTCGGGTTCGTCCTGCACCTTCTGCGCGAGGCGCTCCGCCTGCTGCTGCATGAACTCGCTGTTCATGAAGAAGAGCCGCTGCAGGGGCACGCTGGTCGAGAACCGCTGTTCGGCGGAAATCGTCGCCGCCGGAAAGTCGAACAGCTGCAGGAACTGATCGAGCTTGTAGCGGCTGACCTTTCCGTAAACCGTCCTTCGCGCGGCCGCGGGTGTGAGCGGGATCGACGGGCCGCCGATCCTGTTCTCCAGCGTTCCGGAGACGAACAGCACGCTGTCGCGGATCTGCTCGGCGGTCATGCGCCTGCGGCTGGCACGCCAGTAGAGGCGGTTGCCAGAATCGTTCGCCATGCTGGCCGGATTGTCGGCGGCGCTGAGCTGATACACGGCGCTGAGCATCATGTGGCGGTGCAGCTTCTTCATCGAATGGCCGTTGTCGATGAAGTACCGGGACAGGTATTCCAGCAGCTCCGGATGCGTCGGCCGCTCGCCGAGCTTGCCGAAGTTACTCGGCGTGTTGACGATCCCGGTGCCGAAGTGCCACTTCCAGATGCGATTGACCGCCACGCGGGTCGCGATCGGTTCCGCGAGGATCGCCTCGGCAAGATCGAGCCGTCCGCTGCCGCGCGTGAGTGGCCGCGGGTCGGCGGCGGCGAGCACCTGGAGGAAGCGGCGCGGCACTTCTTCCCCTTCCCGCATCGGGTTGCCGCGGATGTGCAGCTTCTGCGCGACCGGCTTCTCGAGATCGCGAACGCCGTGCACGTAGGCGTACTTCTCCGGCAGCGACTTGCGGAGTGCCGCGAGATCGCTGCGCAGGTCTTCGATGTAGCGCCGGCGGTCCCCGCCGAGCCACCGCTCGAGCGTCCAGTCGCGGAACACCAGCAGTCCCGGCCTGCCGCCCGGATTGGCGGCCGCATCCGCCGCCTCCTGGAGGTCGCGCTGGAAGACGTCGGACCACAGATGCATCCGATCGGGCTCGAGGCTTTTCAGCTCGAGGCCGCAGCCAGGACAGAAGTCGTCGTTCGTGACGAACTCGTGCGGGAGGTTTGACGGCTCCTTCTTCTTCGTGCCCGGCAGCGCTTTCGCGCGGATGATTTCGTTCTCTTCCTTGATCTCGCGCTGCTCGAACATGACCTCCAGCATCAATGCCTGGAAGTCATCGGCGAGCGTCTTGGCCTCTTCGTCGGAGCCGCCGCTTTTCACCATCTCCTGCCACGTGGTCAGGAAGGGATAGAACTTCGGCGGCTTCGCCAGGAACTTCACCCAGCGGTCGAACAGCTCGTAATCGAGCTTCTCCCTGGCGGCGACGCGCGCCACTTCTTCTTTGGGCTCCCCCTGCACCTTCCACGCGGCCCGCATGTACTTCGCCCCCTGCAGGGCGAGAGTCTCGGCGAGCTGACGGCTCTCGACCTCCATGAATTCGTTGAGGAGCTTCTGCTTGTCCTTGATCTTCTTTTCGAGCGCCTTGTACTCGTCGACCACGGTCTTCGGCGCGAGCGGGTACTCGGCGTACGAGGAGTTGAGGAACACTCCCGACAGCGCGTAGTAATCGCGCGCCGAGATCGGGTCGTACTTGTGATCGTGGCAGCGGGCGCACGCGACGGTGAGGCCAAGGAAGCCGCGCGACACCACGTCCACGCGATCGTTGCGCTCGTCCGCGCGCGTAATCTCCACGGCGCCGTTGTCGTAATACCAGGGGCCGAGCCCGAGGAATCCGAGCGCCGCGAGGTTCCCGACGCGCGCCTTCTCGTCGAAGTGATCCGCAGCAAGCTGCGCCTTGACGAACTGGTCGTACGGCAGGTCGTCGTTGAATGCCTTGATCACCCAGTCGCGATAGAGATAGGCGTTGGGGTACGGGGCAAACCCGCGCCCCATCGGATCGAGGCTGCGCGGATCGTCTTCCGCGTAACGCGCCACGTCCAGCCACAGCCGGCCCCAGGTTTCGCCGTACTGCGGCGACTCCAGCAGCCGATCGATCACCTTCGCGAATGCATCGGGGGACGTGTCTTTTTCGAACGCCTCGACCTCGTCGATCGTCGGGGGCAGGCCGGTGAGATCCAGCGTCGCGCGGCGGATCAGCGTCCGCTTGTCGGCGGTGGCCACCGGCGCCATCCCTTCACGCTCCAGGCGCGCGAGGATGAACCGGTCGAGATCCGTTTTCGCCCAGCCCGGGTCTTTTATCTGCGGTACTTCGGGTTTCGCGATGGGCTGAAAAGACCAGAACGAGCGCAGCGACGGATCAATCGGCCGCTCCCCGCCTGCTGCCGGCGTCGCCCCGGCCGGCATCGGCATCTTCGTCACCGCCGGCCAGGGAGCGCCCATCCGGATCCATTCGGCGAGCGCCGCTATCTGGCCGTCAACCAGCTTCGGTGCGCTTCGCGGCATCTTCGAAACCCCAACTGCGTGGCTCACGGCTTTGATCAGCAGGCTCGAGTCGGGGTCGCCGGGAACGATCGCGGGGCCGGAGTCGCCTCCCTTGATCAGCCCCTGGAGTGAATCGAGCCTGAGCCCTCCCTTCTCGTCGGCAGTGTGGCAGTCGAAGCAGGATTCAACGAGGAGGGGGCGGACCTTCGTCTCGAAAAACTCGATCTGCTGCGGCGTCGGGGCGGTCGCGGGGGTGGATTGCGCGGCGCCGGTCACCCGGAGAGCTCCCGCCACAAACAAGAGGGACGCAGCTGCGCCGATCAGGAAGCGAGGAGGTGGCTTTGACATGACGGGCGTTTGGACGAGCGGCTATTATGGCGCGGTCTACAGATTTCCGATCGGCGATTCGCGATTGAGGTGGTCACCCGTATGCGCAGTCTTGCGGTCATTTTTTTGACGCTTGCTTCGATTGTCGTCGCAGCTCATCAGCAACCGGAGCAGCAACCGCAGCCACAGCCGCAACAGCCGCAGCCGCAGGCTGCCCGCCCCAAGCGGCCGGGAGTGAGCACTCCCGGCGTCAAGATCCCGATTACGCGGCTGAAACCGGATCATGTGTTCGACGTCCCCGGGGTGCCGGATTGGCTGGCCATAGATACTCACGTATGGGTATCGAACTATCCGAAGGACAGCGTTACCCGTATCGACCCGGTGGCGAACAAAATCGTCGAAACCATCACGGTCGGGAAGAACCCCTGTTCGGGCCTCGCCGCCGGGCTCGGAAGCCTGTGGGTCCCGAATTGCGGGGATTCGACCATCACCCGGCTCAATCTCAAGGATGGAAAGGCTGAAGCCACGCTGCCGTTCGGCGTCCCTGATTCAGAAGGGGGCCTCGCGGTCGGCGCCGGCAGCCTCTGGGTGATGATCGACAAGAAAGGGACGCTGGCGCGCATCGACCCGGCGACGAACAAAGTCGTGGCGGAGATCTACGTGGCGCCCGGGTCCTACGCGGTCGCCTTCGGCGAGGACGCGGTCTGGGTGACGAGCACCGAAAAAAATCTCGTCACTCGCGTCAACGCGCGGACCAACGTCATCGAGGCCACCATCCCCGTCGGTCCGAAGCCGCGATTCCTGACAACCGCCGAAGGCGCGGTGTGGACCATCAACCAGGGGGACGGCTCGGTGTCGCGGATCGACGCGAAGTCGAACAAGGTTGTCGCGACGATCGAATGCGGCATTCCCGGCGGCGGCGGGGAGATCTCGGTTGGCGACGGCTCCGTGTGGGTGACGTCGTTCGAGTTCCCGATCACGCGGATCGATGCGGGCACCAACAAGGTCGTCCAGCAGTTCGAAGGACCTGGCGGTGACGCCATCCGCTTCGGGCACGGATCGGTCTGGCTCTCGAACCTGCGCGCGGCGAATGTGTGGAGAATCGATCCGAAGAGGATTCTCGCTACGCTCGCTGAATAAAGAAAACTCCCAACGCCCATCTCCCAACGTCCAACTTGATCATCGAGCAGAACCTCACGGCTCGTATGCGCGACGGGACGGTCCTTCGCGCCGACGCGTACCGCCCCGAGACGGCCGACGCGGCGCCGGCGATCCTGATCCGGACGCCTTACAGCAAGGGCAGCCGCGCCGAGTCGGCCTTCGTGCGCGCCGCCGTGCAGCGCGGCTATGCGGTGGTCGTCCAGGACGTTCGCGGGCGCTATCAGTCCGACGGGGTCTTCGATCCGTATCGTCGCGAAGGGCGCGACGGCTTCGACAGCATCGAATGGCTGGCGGCGCAGCCCTGGTGCAACGGCCGGGTCGCGGGGTCGGGTCTGTCCTATCCGGGCGCCGCGCAGTGGCTTGCGGCGGTCGAGAGCCCGCCGCACCTCGCGTGTATTTTTCCGGCGATGTGTTTCTCGTCGGCACGGCATTTCTTTTATGTCGGCGGTGCTTTCGACCTGTCCTGGATCCCGTGGATCGCCAACAACATCGCTCCCGAAGAGCGCCGGCGTCGATCGCTTCCCGGTGCGCGCACCGGCCGCGACGCGCGCGCCGAGTGGCAACGAACCGGCCGCGACGCGTTCAGACATCTTCCGCTCAACACGCTCCCGCTGATGAAGGACATCGCCCCGTATTACTTCGAGTGGCTCGACCATCCGGAGGATGGGCCGTATTGGGACTTCGCCGACATCGAGAGCCGTCACGACCGCGTCCGCGTGCCGGCGATGAATTTCAGCGGCTGGCATGACGAGGGCTATGGACCGGTCGGCGCGATCGCGAACTTCACCGGTATGCGCGCGCGTGGCGCCACTCCGGCGGCCCGGGACCCGCATCTCGTCATCGGCCCGTGGACGCACGGTGAACCGGATCTCTCGTCCACGCGCGTCGGCGACCGTGACTTCGGCTCCGCTGCCGGTCTGGAGTACGAGCAGCTCGTGCTCGACTGGTGCGATCTGCACGTCCGCGGCATCGACAGGGGCTTGTCGCGTGGACCGCGGGTGCGTGTGTTCGTGATGGGGAGCAACCGGTGGCGCACAGCGGATGAGTGGCCGATCCCGGGCACGACACCTCGTTCCCTGTATTTCAGAAGCGGCGGGCGACTCACCTGGGTGCCGCCCGCGGCCGCGGAACGTCCAGATCAGTACCGATACGATCCCGAGGACCCGTTCGAGGATCCGCACTTCGACAGCGGCCTCGGTCCCCACGATCAGCGGCTGGTGGAGAAACGCACCGACCTCCTGGTCTTCACGAGCGATCCGTTGCCGGAGGATCTCGAAGTGATCGGGCAGATCGACTGTCGTGTCTGGCTCTCCTCCACTGCGCCTGACACCGACATCGTCGTCCGGCTGCTCGACGTCGAGCCGGACGGCCCCGCCTGGAACCTGATGAGCCCCACGCTCGAGGTGTTGAGGGTCCGCTACCGGACCGGTGAGCTGCAGCCGCTACTGTTGCTGCCTGGTGTTCCGGTGGAAGTTCGCCTCACGCTACCCGTTTGTGCGAACCGGTTTGGCCGCGGCCACCGCATCCGCGTCCACGTCACGAGCAGCTTCTTCCCCCACGTCGATCGCAACCCGAACACCGGCCGCGCCGTCAGTGGCGAGTCCCGCCTCGTCGCCGCCACCAACGCCATCTACCACGACGCCGCGCGTCCATCGAGGATCATTCTGCCGGTGGTGGCTCAGGAGTAACGTGACCCACGTTCATCTTGAGGGCCTCGGTGTCTATTCCCGGTGGAGCCTGCGGCTAGGCGGCCGACCATCCAGAGTCCTACACCTGGTAATCCGCCAGGAAGATGTGACCGGTTTGGGTGTCGATCAGCAGCCGGAAATTACTGGCCGGGTCGTCCGCGGTCCCAGGTGCCACTGCGAACATATCCGCAGGCCGCGACCGCCACTGCGGCCATGAGGAGCACGACGTTGCCTCTGTTGCTCGACATTGATTCGTCCGCGCGAGTACCGCGACGCCGATCGGCAGGCCACGCCGCGCAGTTCCGCGGCCCGCAATTGTCGCTCCGGCGCGGGAAACACGCCAGAATCTTCGCGGGTGCGGGCCGACCGCCCCGGCGATGGAGCTGGGGCCCGGACTCGCGCTGACAGCCTTCTCGAGAGTGTCCGGCGGAAACGGTCCGTCGCGACGTCGAAGCCGCTGCCCGCCCGCTCGTCCAGCGTGCATGGGCGAACATTCCATCAGCGGTGCGACGAACGGTCTGGCAACGCGACGGCGGCCGCGCTCACGAGCGCTACTCTCTTCCTGGACGCGGAGGGGGCAAGTCTTTTGGACATGGCGATCTGGGACGTCGTTGGGCGCGACCGCGCCATTCACCGCCCCTCCACCATCAACGTGACCGACGACGGACGGTAGACGCGCTGGGTGGCCTTCTGGAAGTCGGCTGCGGCGGCCTTCGGGATCTCCATGAACTTTTGCGGATTTCGATCCACCAGCGGGAACCACGAGCTCTGGACCTGCACCATGATGCGGTGCCCCGGCCGGAAGGCGTGGTACACGTCCGGGAGCTCGAAGGCGATCGTCACGGGCTCACCCGGCTTGAGCGGCACGGGTTTTTCGAAGCTGTTGCGGAACTTCGCCCGGAACGGCTCGCCGCGCACCAGCTGCTGATACCCGCCCATCCTGACGGCGTTTGCCGGCACGGCCGTCCCCGGGGTCGCCGCGGGTGTCGGATAGTCGTTCGGATAGACGTCGATCACTTTCACGACGAAGTCCGAATCCGTGCCGGTCGACGACACCCGCAGGTTCACTTTCATCGGACCCGCAATCACGATGTCGCGATCGAGCGGTTCGGTGCGGTAGGTCAGGACGTCGGTGCGCGTCGACGCGAAGCGCTGATCCTCCGTCATGTAGTCCGACGTCATCGCCGCGCCGACATAGCCGATGTACGGCACCGGCTTGTGCGGGTCGCTCACAAATTCGTCGAACCCGCTCTGCTCCTTCGGCTCGGTCGTCGAGAGCCGTCCAGCGGCGTCGAGATACATCGTCATCGGCCGGAGCTGCTTCGGCGGCCAGGCCGCGTGCTGCCGCCACTCGTTGATCCCGGTCAAGAACATCCAGGCTTCCGGCAGATCCGTGCCTTTGTCCTTCAGGTGCTTCATGAAGAAGGGGAACTGGATGTGCTCGCGGAAGAACTCCCCCGTGTTGGTGGCGAAGGTGACGTTGCCAAGCCGGTTGCCTGGGCCGCGTCCCCACCCACCGTGCGACCACGGCCCCATGACGAGCTCGTTCACCGTGGCCGGATTCTTCTGCTCCACAGCGCGATAGATGAGTAACGGACCGACCGGGTCCTCCGCGTCGAACCATCCGCCGACGTTCAGCACCGCGCATTTCACGCCGTCCATGAACCGCCACACCGACCGCTTCTTCCAGAAGTCGTCATACGTCGTGTGGTCGACGATCTCCTGCCAGTAGGTCGCCTTGCCCCCGAACAACTCCGCGTTGGCGCGTGCCAGTGGCGGAATGCGAAGCAGAAACTCGTACATGTCGGGCGTGCCGGGATCGAAGCGTAACGCCGGGCGCGGCGGCTCGGGCGTCTCGCCTCTCGGCACAAAG
>Ga0136617_10005714_pt1 | contig 11139 bp, 7 predicted proteins | sample AntDrymUQ3222106_2_FD_129672 | JGI IMG/M metagenome (GOLD analysis project Ga0136617, IMG submission 129672) | Polar desert sand microbial communities from Dry Valleys, Antarctica - metaG UQ322 (21.06) | ecosystem: Environmental > Terrestrial > Soil > Desert | place: Antarctica: Dry Valley...
GCCGAATAGGTTCGAGAGCAAATTGGTGGTCCGCGCCGGTTACGGTATTGTGCAGTTCCAGGAAGGCACCGGCGCCAATTTGCGTTTGCCGCTCAACCCGCCTCTCTTCTCGGAAGCTGACAGACCATTTGACACAACCACCGGACCGGGCCGCATCGCCTTGGGTTTCACAGACGTGATCGTGCGCGATCAACCCGCCGGGTTGATTCGCATCTGGAATCCAAAGCTGCGCCCGCAGTTCACGCAGCAGTGGAATCTCACGCTCGAACGCCAGTTGACCAATACCATGTCAGTTTCAGCGGCTTACGTTGGCAATAAAGCCACAAACTTGATTGCGCCGACTGACTGGAATCAACCGTTGCCTGGCATAGGTCCGCCTTCGACGTGGCTTCCGGCGCAGCAACGACGTCCGCTCTTTTCCGCGCTGCCGCTGGTGACGGCCATTAGCGGCACAGATTCGTGGTCCAGGAGTAACTATCACTCCGGCCAATTCAGCGCGCGGCAACGTTTTACGCGCGGACTGCAATTTTTGGCCTCTTACACTTTTGGTAAAGTGCTCACTGACAATCGCGGCTTTTACGGCAGCGGCGTGTTCGGCGGCGATCAAGGCGCTTACGCTTCCAATGCTTACAATCGGGAAGCTGATTACGGACCGGCGTTCTTCGACGTCAAACACAACTTCGTTTTGTCGGGAACCTATGAACTGCCGATTGGTAAAGGCAGAGCATGGGGTAACAATTGGCACCCTGCAGCACACGCGCTCTTGGGTGGCTGGAACATCAGCAGCATTATTCAGGCGCGCACGGGCTTCCCCATTACGGTGATAGACACGCGGGTGACGGCTTCCTCTTTGCAAGCGCCGCGTGCAGGCGCATTCCCGCGCCCGAATCGCATCGGCAGCGGACAAGTCTCCAACCCCAGTATTGATCAATGGATTGACAGCAGCGCATTCGTGCAGCCTCCGCTCGGACAATTTGGCGATTCCGGCGTGGGCATTCTGCGCGGGCCGAGCTTCACGAATTGGGATTTCAGCATCGGCAAGAAGTTTTATTGGACGGAACAGAGATACTTTGACTTCCGCACAGAGTTCTTCAACATCCTAAACCATCCTAACTTTACGCAGCCGGTGAGAGACCTTGCCAACCCCACTTTCGGGAGAATCAACAACACACTCGGCGATCCGCGCCGGTTGGAACTGGCCGTGAAGTTCTATTTCTAGCTCCGATTAACCGCGGAAGCAATAAAGTGGAAGGAATGGCTGTATGATTGGGCTTGGCTAATTTCCCTCTCCAGAGGTGGGGCCCCCTGTAGCTATTTTTAGGAAATTCAGCCACAAAGACTTTTCCATAAATCTGGGAGATTAACCATGAAGAGAGTTAGCTTGCCTTTTTGCTGTTTGGTTCTAGTAATGTGCGCGACGCCGGGGCTGGGCCAACGCATTCTCGGTGAGTTTTCCGGGACCATAACTGACCCGAATGGCGGGTCCGTAGTTGGCGCTAAAATCACGGCGCGCGATCCGGCTACAGGACGTACCTGGACGGGACAAACCAATGAAAATGGAGGGTATCGCCTTGTCAGTTTGCCTACGGGTACGAGGTATGAAGTAAGCGTCGAGCATCAGGGTTTCAAGACCGCCAGGCAGGATGATATTCCCCTCGATGTCGGCGAGGCGAAAAGACTAGACTTCTCACTTGAGGTTGGGCAGGTCACTGAGAGCGTTTTGGTTTCCTCTGAGTCTAGCCAATTGAACCTCGAGCGAGGCGAAGTGTCGGCAGTTGTGACCGAGCGGAAAATTGTTGACCTGCCCCTGAACGGTCGCAATATCTTTCAGCTCGCGGAACTTCAACCAGGCATCATACGCGTCGCCGGCAGTGGGCTTCAGGAATCGGAAACAACTGACGCCCAGATTGGCGCCGGAGGCACGCGCTTTCGCGACAATCAAATTCTTCTCGACGGTGTTACGAACAATAACGATCGGCAGGGTGGACGCACGACCCTCGCGCTGAGTCCGGATGCGGTGGAGCAGTTCCGGGTGGTCACAAACAATTTATCAGCCGAGTTTGGACGCTCGTCTGGCGCTCTCCTCAGCGTCGTGACGCGTGGCGGCACAAATACCTTTCATGGTGCGGCTTTCTGGTTCCACCGTAACGATAATCTTGACGCATCCACAACGTTTGAAGCGCGTAACAACAACAAAGGCGAATTCAAACGAAATCACTTCGGGCTTACCCTGGGTGGTCCCATCATCAAAAACCACACCTTCTTCTTCTTTTCTTATCAAGGTCTGAGACAAATTCGCCCGGCGCTCGTTAATTTTTTGGTGGAGACGCCCGAGTTTCGCAACTTCGTGCTGACAACGCGGCCTAACTCGCTGGCCGCACGCTTTCTAAGAGACTTCCCGCCCCTGAGCAACCCGACGATTAACGTGCGCGATATTGGGAGTCCGGCTCCTGGAGTGAATGTGGTTGGGCCCCTCGACGGAATCCCGGATGTAGGTGAGGTGTTCATACAAGTTCCCGGGTTCACTTTCGACAATCAGTATTCGATTCGTGTGGACCATACTTTCAACGGAGGCAATGACACACTGAACGGGCGCTACAGCATTAACAATCGCCGCGAGCAACGCCCCGGCGACAATAGCGCCCGTCTGTTCACCGTAGACTTTCTGGAGAAGGATCAAAATGCGTCGTTGAGCCATACGCACATCTTTTCGCCGGAGGCTACAAATGAGTTACGGGTGGGTTACAACTACGATCCACAGATTAACCCGTCTGAGTTTCCGGAGGTGCCGCACGTTCAGTTTAACGCCGGCCTCCGCGCGGGGCGCTCTGTCTCGCAGTTCAGTCAGACTTCGGGTTTCGTCTTTCCGCTGGATTTCCGTTTACACACATATCAACTCTATGACGCATTCACTCTTACGCGCGGAAACCACGGTCTGAAAGTCGGCGGTGAACTGCGCCGCTTCCAGGAGAACAGCGATTTTCCGACCTTCTTGAAGCCCCTGGTTACTTTCTTTGACCTCATGGACTTTGCCGACGATGAAGTACTGACAATTCAGGCGCGGGTGGATCCGTTGACGGGCCGTTCCACAGGCACGTATCGACATTTCCGTACTACGGAATTCGGTCTCTTCGTCCAGGACGATTGGAAGGTCACCCCCCGCCTGACTCTGAATATCGGCTTGCGATACGACAACTTCGGCACGCTCAAGGAGAAAGACGGACTGCTCTCGACCATAGTTTTTCCAGTGTCTGGTTCTTTGGCTGATGCCCGCATCATTCAGGTAGATGAAGTCTACAAGCCGGACAACAATAATTTTGCGCCTCGGTTTGGCTTCGCCTGGGACCCACTAGGCGACAGCCGTTGGGCCGTTCGCGGGGGCGCTGGTCTTTTTTACAGCCGCATCTGGACGAACTTCAGCGGCAACTCGCGCTTTAATCCGCCGCATTCGCTGGCCGTGACCCTCAATGCCACGACGCCCGGCCAGAATCCGCGCGCCGTGTATGGCTTCGGCTTTAACGGCGATCCTGCCTTCGCACGGCCCCTTGACGCACGGGGCGGCAGCACTGCGCTTCGTCCGACCGTGCAAACTATTGATCAGAACTTGCGCGCTCCCTATGTGACGGAGTGGTTTTTGGGGGTGCAACGGCAACTCCCTGGCAACTGGTTGGCGGAAGCGAACTATCTCGGCTCCGCGGGAAGAAAATTGCTGCTGCGTCAGGAGATCAACCGCTTCTCGGGAGATTTGGCAGACGGCGCGTTCAATCGAGTGAATCAGAGCTTTACCTCAATCACCCACGGCTTCAATGCGGTGAGCTCCATCTACAATGGTATCGCCGCGCAGCTTCAGAAACGCTTTTCTGACGGCTACACAGCCCAGTTTGCCTACACCTTTAGCCGTTCGATTGATACCGACTCGGAACCCTTCGGCGGCGGCGCCGGCGAATTACAAGGTACGATGGACGTGGGTAACATCAGACTTGACCGCGGACTCTCCGCCTTCGACGCGACCCACCGCCTCGCCGCGAATTTCATCTACGAAGTGCCATTTCTCCGCGAGCGGAAAGACATCGCGGGGAGCCTTCTCGGAGGGTGGCAAATTGGCGGTATTCTCTCCATGCAGTCAGGGTTTCCATTGACCGTCACAACAACACAGGACTTCAACCAGGATGGCGTCGCTTCGGATCGTCCCAATCTTGTAGGCTCACTGGACCGCGTGGTGGGACACAGCCCGCGCGATTTTCTCAACGGAGCCTTCGGTGATCCCAACCAGTTAGGAACGCTTTTTCGACCTGCGACAGCAGGCACAAATGGCAATTTGGGCCGCAACGTTTTTCGTGGGCCCGGTTATGCGACATTTGATCTTTCGCTGATGAAGTCTTTTGCTTTGCCCTGGTTTGCGGCTGAGAAGAGCCGGGTAGAGTTTCGCGCAGAGTTCTTCAACGTGTTCAATCGCGTAAATCTGCGGGCTCCCAGTGTTTCGCTCGGTACGTTTTCTGCAGCGACGGGTCTCTGGAGCAACAGATTAAGCTTTGGACGATCAACGCTGGCATTTGACGCGCGCCAAATTCAGTTTGGGTTAAAGTTCATCTTCTAAAGAGTTCTCTACCAAACTGATCCGACGGATTCCGAACAATAAGCGAAGAAGACAATGAACCGTCGCGAGATGCTGACAACTCTCGGTATCTCAGTGGCAGGACTGTCACTGGGTAAATCGCCGGGGTTCAGAAGCAGGGCTCAAAGCCGCTCTCTGCCTAATGCTGCTCCCAATATTATCTTCATCATGACTGATGATCAGCAGCAGCGCGCGATGAGTGCTTACGGCAATCCCATCCTCAAGACTCCTAATCTTGATCGCATTGGCGCTAAAGGAATTCGCTTTACCGAGATGTTCGTGATCAACTCCCTTTGTGCTCCCAGTCGGGCCTCTTTCCTCACTGGCCTTTATTCTCACACACACGGGGTGACGACAAACGGCGCTACGACGTCCATCTTTCGCGATCAGCCGGGTCTCAAGGATGAGCAAGAGACTTTTGTTCACCTGCTACGTCGCGCTGGTTACCACACGGCTTTGGTTGGCAAGTGGCATCTGCGGTCGTTACCGACAGGGTTTGACCATTGGATTGTCCTTCCAGGTGGCGGCGGTCCTTACATCGATCCCGAAATGATCACCAATGGCACGCGAGTGAAGTTTCGCGGTCATTCGGACGACGTGGTGGGCGATCAGGCTCTAACATTCCTCCAACAAAGGCCCCAAGATCGTCCGTTCTGTTTGCTTTTCAACTTCAAGTCTCCGCATCGCAACTGGGTGCCGGCCACACGGTTTGAGAAAGCTTTTGAGAACATTGAGATCCCAATTCCGCGCTCCTTCGGCGACACTTTCGACGGTCGGCCACAGGCGCTGCGCAAGACGGAGATGGCAGTTTCCGTCATGCCCGATTTTCGAAACCGGGGAGTGGCGGAAACTCTGCCTCCTGAAGAACGCAAGAGACGAAACTTTCAACAACTGGCCAAGAATTACTATCGCACCATACTTAGCGTGGATGAGAACGTGGGACGCGTACTCGACTATCTTGACAAGAACAACCTGGCGAAGGATACGCTTGTCATCTTCTCTTCAGACAACGGGTTTTTCCTCGGAGAGCATGGCCTCTTCGACAAACGACTAATGTACGAACCTTCGATTCGGGTTCCTTTGCTGGTTCGTCTTCCGTCTCGCTTCAAATCAGGTCGGGTTGATTCGAAGCACATAATTCTGAACATTGACGTGGCTCCCACAATTCTTGAGATTGCGGGTGCGCCGGTGCCCGCTTCGATGCAAGGCCGAAGCTTCCTGCCTGTGCTTGAAGGACGTGACATCGCGTGGCGCGATGCCTTCCTGTATGAATATTACGAATACCCGGCCGAACACTGCGCGCAAAAGAATCGTGGGATCAGGACTGACCGCTGGAAACTGATCCATTTTTGGGAACAACCGGAAGAATGGGAACTCTATGATCTTCAAAGCGACCCCGACGAAATGAAGAACCTCTACGGGCAATCAGATCAGGAAGATCGTGTCCGCGAACTGCGCGCTCGGCTGGATGCGCTGAGGCGTGAGACCCACGACGTTGACCCTCCAGGGCCAACCCCCCAGGTTCAGCCGTGCGTTACAGGAGTGTTTGGAGAGGGCCATATGCCATCTGGAAATTGGAGGTGGCGGTGCTAGAATGATCGTGGGCGGTCGCTATTTTGGCAGTCACTGATCGAAAGAAGATTCGTTATGACTAATGAAGAAATGCAAAAGGCGATGGAGTTTATCATTGCGCAGGAGGCCCGCTCATTTACCAAGATCGATGCCTTGGGAGAAAAGGTTGATGCGTTGGCTGATGTCCAGAAGCACGCTGAGGAGAGATGGAAGCGAAGCGAGGAAAGATGGAGCCGAACAGAAGAGAGTATTCGTGCTTTGCTTTCTATCGCCCAAATACATGAACGAGAGATCGAGACCCTGGGTGAGAAAATTGCCGCGGTTAGTGAAAACGGGCGCGCGACGGACAAGCGCCTAAACGTGCTAATCAACACGGTAGAGCGGCAGATAAGTGAGGGCCGCAACGGGAAACCTTGAAACTCATCGGGAGTTTCCGCCATCGCGTCACTATGGACCTAGGTGTTCGTGATGAGGACGAAAAGAAGGAGCTGATGACAAACGAAGAGATGCAGAAAGCGATGGAGTTTATTTTCGAGACTGATGCGCGAACTGCGATCACGCTTGACCGCCTCAGTAAAAAAGTTAATGCCGTACCGGTTGCGCAGGATCGTTCTGAGAAGAGATGGAAGCGAACTGAAGGACGCCTTCGCGCGCTGCCTTCCAGAACCAAAATACAGGAACGAAGAATCGCTGCCCAAAGACGGAGGAGCGTACCTCAGCGCAAGACTGCGGCGGATAGGCGCTTAAAAGCTTTAGCTGAGCTTGTGGAGCTCTAAATCAGTGAAGGTCGCAACGGGAAACCTTGAAACGCGTAGTCCATAAACCCAGTGCTCCTGCACAATGCTCGCATAATCCTACCAGAACGGACGGCCGAGAAGGCCAGCCTGCTAATTCATGACGATCGTATCGCCCGGGTCCTTGAGCCTGCGCCGAGTCAATTGCCGACCTCGGATTCGGTCATTGATCTCTCGGGGCTCACCCTTTTTCCAGGCTTCATCGATGTGCACATTCACGGGGCTGTGGGCGTCGATACCATGGACGCGACCGCGGAAGGACTCAATCGGGTCTCCGAATTTCTTGCCAGCCAGGGAGTTACAGCCTGGTTGCCTACACTCGTGCCGGCCGCGCTGGAAAATTATCAAAGTGCGGTCGGCGCAATTGATCAGATGATGCAGCAGCAACGCGTAGCCGGAAACGAAGAGCAGACGGGATCCGGTCGAATGGGACAACATCCGCCGCAGGAATCGCGCGCGCAACATGGCGCGCGGGTATTGGGCGTGCACTATGAGGGCCCGTTTGTAAATACTGCGCAATGCGGGGCACTGCGATCCGCTTACTTCAGATCATTCTCGTCCGTCTCCGACCTTGGCTCATTGGCAGTTCCAAATGACCAGACCTCAGTGCGAATGATGACTGTGGCGCCGGAGATTGAGGGAGGCCTCAACCTCATCAATGAGCTTAACAAGGGTGGCTGGGTCGTCTCCATTGGCCATACTAGCGCTGATACCGCTGTGCTCGATGGGGCCTTTAAAGCAGGTGCGCACCACCTGACTCACTTCATGAACGCAATGGCACCCATGCATCATCGCTCACCGGGGCCGGTCGGCTGGGGTCTTTCCCGGGATGATGTTACCTGTGACGTGATCGCCGACGGCATACACTTGGATCCTGTGGTGCTTAAGCTGCTGGTCAAACTAAAGACCAGCAATCGATTAACGTTAATCACCGATGCAATCTCCGCCGCCGGACAGGGTGATGGTGAATACAGGATTTGGGGCGAAACCATAACGGTTAAGCACGGACGCACGCGGAACGAGCGTGGCAGCATTGCTGGGTCGGTCATCGCGATGCTTGATGCAATGAGAAGAATGAAATCGCTCGGGGTGTTTGAGACGGATCTTGCACGCATGACCGCGACAAATCCTGCGCGCTTGCTGCGCGTGGATGGCAACTGCGGTTCGATCGAAGCAGGAAAGCGCGCTGACCTGATTGCTTTGGATGAAGCTGGAGATTTGCGGCTGACTATCATTGGCGGCCGCGTGGCGTTTCAGGCGTAGACGCCGTCAACCTGGCGCGGAAGCAACCGGGTCTGAACTGGCGGTGGCACCTAGGTTGGGGCTGAACCCCGGCTACCGTTTCCGGTCGGGCCGACCCGGTCGCCACCGATGCTATGTGAAAAGCCTAGGACGACCTACGGTAATTTGCAGGTCGGGAAGGCGGACCCTGTCCCCGCCTCAAGCTTAGGAAAGCCACTTAGTAACGCCTGGGAGATTTAGGTTCGACCATTTGCCAGCCATGTGAAAGCTCTTTTAGAGGCTCATGATGAATTGACTTGTTGGTCTCGCCGACTGTTGTTTCCATCGTAAGAGCGGGGACAGGGCGGGGTCCCCGGCGCGGCAGCCGCGCTGGGGTGCTAGAGTCCGCCTTCCTCACCTGCAAATTACTGTAGGTTCTTTTGGGTTTTCACCCGGTCGCTACCGCTTCCGGTTCTGACAAGCTCTATTACTCTCAGGGAAGCTCTTTCTGAAAGCGCACTGCTTCGCCCGCCCGTCGCTTTTCGTGGAGAGCTTCAGCGATCTTCAATTCCTTCTTTCCTTCTGCCGCCGAGCCCTGAAGAGGCGGAATAAAAAACAGAAATCGGCTGCTTCAATGCGGCGTCTCGAGTGGCTGTTATCCCGCCCTTTAAGGGCTCGGGGCCGTTTCCGACTAAACCAGGGGCAGCTCTCCTTCGTCGCTTGCCCCTGGCTATCATATTCCGCGCCTTTAGCGCTGAGCTGAGTCCTCCTTGCCATTTCGAGAATTTAGGCCCCCTTCACCGCCGCTCTCGAAATCCCCAAACCCAAAACGCGCAGGCGATCATCGTAGGTACAACGACCAGGGCTTGCAGTAAAAAGCGATAATGTCGTTTGCCCGATTGCCGGTGTAGGTTAGACCAGTCACGCCCAGAAAAGACGCGAACAGGGTGACGAGCCAGTTTGACCATGCGGGAATCCCTACACCAATCGCCAGTCGACGTAGTCCTCGATCGCCGTAGTGAAGGAACTCGAAAGACCAGGCCACTGCCAGCAGCCAGAGTCCTCCGAGCAGAGCATTAAGATGCGCGACTAGCGCCAGGCGCGGTATGCCGACAACTACGGTACCAGTGAGGGTTGCCGCAGCCCACAAACCGGTCAGCATGCCGACAAAAAAGAGAAGGCGCGCCGGCCATTGCCAGGCGCTTTCGAAAGGGAGAGTCAGTCATATGGGTCACATTTCAAGAACTTCGCTGCGAGTCTTAGGGGTCTCCTGGTTTCAGTTTCTTGTCTGTCTCTGGATGAGGTCGGCAAGAGGCGAAACGATCCACGCGGGGCCCCAACGCGGGCAGCCCGCGTGGGGTGCTAGGAATTATCATGAAATAACACTAACAAGTTCGTGTTTGTTCGTGTGGCTTCGTGGATCGCCTGTTTCAGCCAAGCCGGCTCTCAAATTATGACACCACCCGAGCGTTGCGCGACGTAGGCACAAGTAAATCAGGATTGATGATTCGCGATTGCCAATCATTGATTCGCCGTCCCGTAGAATCCCGCCCGACGGTAGGATTCATCCAGCAGCTCGATCGGGTGACAGACGCGCAATGGGATACCCGCGAGTGTCGCTCCGGCGCCTATCTGCATCTGGCAACCAGGATTGCCGGTCGCCAGAAGATCGGCTCCCGCCTCACGAACATGAGAAAGCTTTTCCTTTAATACTCCCTGGGACATGTCTGGTTCCAGCAAGTTGTAGATTCCCGCAGCCCCGCAGCACCTCTCCGAGCCTTCGAGCGGGACCAATTTGAGATTGCGAATCGCCCGCAAGAGTTTCAGTGGCGCGTCGGTCGCGTGTTGTCCATAGAGAAGATGACAGGACGCATCATAGGTAGCCGACTCCGATTGCCGGCCGGAACCCTCTTTCAACGTGACACCTTCCAACTGTTGGCTTACATCGCGGACGCGAGAGGTGAACCTGAGTGCGCGCTCGCTGAACAGCGGATCGCTAGCAAGCAAATGACCGTAGGTCGCCAGCATTGCTCCGCAGCCGCCTGCGTTAGTGATGATTGGGAGATCATCAGAGCCGTCGAATGCTTCAATGTTCCGGCGGGCCAGCGTGCAAGCGCCTTCGAGATCTCCGGCATGTGCATGAAGCGCGCCGCAACAAACCTGGCCTTCGGGAAGCGTGGTCCTAAGCCCGTTAACGTTAAGAACGCGCGCCGTGGCCCTATTCACCCGCGAGAATAATCCTTCGCCCACACAACCTGAGAACAGCATTGTAGAGGCGTGAGGTTGTTTATCTAACTTAGGTCCCGTAGCGCTTTGTAGTAAAGAGTCAACGTCAGAATCCGAGTCGAGCGAGATTGCTGACGAACTGTCGAGTAGTGCAAGCGCGAATTCCAAACGACGTGAGAAGAGTCTGGGGATCCCAGATCTCACTAGTAATCGTGCGACGCCGGAGTCGCGAAACATCCGTGCGGCAGCAAAAGCAAACCTCAATCGCGCAGGGTGCAACCACACGTGTCGCAATGCCATTCGCAACAGGCGATGAGTGAAACCTCGCTTCTCGTCGGCCACAAATAGTTCCGCACGACTGGCTTCCAACAATTGTCCGTATTGAACACCGGCGGGGCAGACTGGCTCGCAAGCACGGCAGCCAAGGCAGCGATCAATATGAAGCTTGAACGACGAAGAATTCGCGGCGAGTTTTTGTTCCTCAACCGCACGCATCAGGTAGATTCGTCCGCGTGGGCTATCGTTCTCGTCGCCCGTGAGAACGTAGGTAGGACATGCTTCGAGGCACAGACCGCAGTGCACGCAGGCGAGAAGCTTATGTTCCTCAGCCGTCAGTGTGGTTGTGAGTTGGGATGATGACAAAGGGAATTACTAGGCTGCTGGGGCTACTCGCTCTGCGTTCTGGACGGTAACGGTGGGGTTTGGGTTTAA
>Ga0136617_10005715_pt1 | contig 11139 bp, 12 predicted proteins | sample AntDrymUQ3222106_2_FD_129672 | JGI IMG/M metagenome (GOLD analysis project Ga0136617, IMG submission 129672) | Polar desert sand microbial communities from Dry Valleys, Antarctica - metaG UQ322 (21.06) | ecosystem: Environmental > Terrestrial > Soil > Desert | place: Antarctica: Dry Valley...
ATCTCGCCGGCCGCGATGCACGCGACCGCTTCTTCGTAGGCGGACGAAGCAGCACAGGTCAAAAAGCCTAACGAACCAATATTGATGCCGAAGATTGGTTTGATGGCTTCCCCCAATTGGCCGACCACTTTGAGGATCGTGCCGTCGCCGCCGAGTACGACGAGCAAATCTGCTTCGCGTCCGAGATTAGAGACCGAGAGCGCGCTCTTGCTGCCGCAGAGCCGAGCGGTCTCTGCTTCCAGCAAAACCTTGAGCGAATGGCGCTCAAATTCCCCCAGCATCCGCCGAATCAAATCGGCAGCCCCAGTTTTCCTGGTGTGAGCGATCAGGCCAATCGTTCTCGGGCGCATATAAAGAACTCCTGATTCCCGTCCGTGCCTGTGATCGGCGACGCTACCAACCCGTCAACAACATGGCCTTGCTCAAGGATGAATTGCTGGATCTTGCTTCGTGCTTTTTCGTGGAGTTCCGGATCCGAGACAATGCCGCCGCGTCCTACATCCTTCTTCTCGAGCTCGAACTGCGGCTTGATGAGCGCGAGGATCACACCGGTTGGAGTTATCAAGTCGAACGCCTTGGGCAAGATCAAAGTCAACGAGATGAAGGAGACGTCGATCACGCAGAGATCAATTTGTTCGGGAATGTCAGCCGAAGTGAGGTAGCGCGCATTCAGGTTCTCGCGCACGACCACGCGTGGGTCATTGCGGATCTTCCAGGCGAGTTGTCCGTGCCCGACGTCGATCGCATACACCTTCGCGACGCCGCGCTGCAGCAAGCAATCGGTGAACCCTCCTGTGGAAGCGCCGATGTCCAACGCGATCGTGCCGGCAGGATCAAAACGGAAGTGATCCAGCGCACCCTCGAGCTTTAGTCCACCACGACCGACGAATTTCGGAGGTGCGGCGACCAGCAAATGGGCGTCTGGCTCCACTTGGACGGAGGCTTTACTTAAAACGTGATCGCCGAGCCTCACCTCGCCCGCCATGATTGCGCGCTGCGCCTGTTCACGGCTCGAGAATAGGCCTTGTTCGACAAGGACCGCGTCGAGACGTGCGCGCTGCTTTGTCATAAAAGGGCGAGCGGGACCATGGCGGGCGTGTCGCAAACCTCGAGAACCGCTTTCCTTAGCGCCTCCACCGACTGCACCAGCTCGGATTCCGTAATGCAGAAGGGCGGCATCAGCACCACGATGTTGCGGATTGACCGCGTGAGAAGGCCGCCGCGTCTCGCTGCGAGGCAGACGGCTTCTCCGAACGCTGATTCGGAGGCGATCAGCTCGACTGCCGCAATGAATCCGCATTGCCGCACCTCGCGCACGCAAGATAGGGCGTCGATCGTGGCAAGGCGCTGGCGTAAGAGATCTATCTTTCCCCCCAAATTGTGGAGGACCTTCTCTCGGGAGAAGACCTCCAAGCTGGCGATGGCGGCAGCGCAACCTAGCGCGCTTCCAGTGTAGCTATGTCCGTAAAACAAAGTTCTCTCCTGGCCTCCGGAGACAGAAAAGGGCGTGAATACTTTTTCTGTAACCGCAGTAATCGACAGAGGAAGATATCCTCCAGTCAACGCTTTACCTAGAACCATTACATCGGGAAAGGCGTCTTCGTGCTCAGACGCAAACATTCTCCCAGTCCGGCCAAACCCAGTGAGAACTTCGTCGGCTACCAGAAGAATTCCTGTTCGGTCGCACCAAGCCCGGAGAGCCGCCAAAGTGCCGGCGGGCCACAACTTCATGCCGGCCGCGCCCTGCACCAGCGGTTCGATTACAACCGCCGCGATTCGCTCCACTTCCCGGCCAGGCAGCCTCTCGAGGTCGGCGATGCTGCCTGCCTGCCTCACCGGGGGCCGCCACTCAGAAGAATCGTTCCCGAACATGACGTTCGCACCCAAACTGGCAGCCCCGGCCGTGTCCCCGTGATACCCATCACGGAAGGCAACGAATTCTGCACGGTCAGAGCCTTGGAGCCGCCAGAACTGCTCCACGATTCGCAGCGCTGCTTCCATTCCGGTCGAGCCGTCGTCGGAAAAGAACACTCGGCTTAGCGTAGCCGGGGGAAACAGCCCTACAATCGCTTCAGCGAGCCTGATCGCCGCAGGATTGGTAAAGCCAAGAAAAGATGTGTGCGCGACCAAGTCCAGCTGTCGGCGAATGGCCGCATTGATGTGGGGATGGTTGTGCCCGTGGATGTTTGTCCAGATCGAGGAGTTTCCGTCGATGTATTGGCGCCCTTCACTGTCCCAGAGAAGAGCCCCCTGCCCTCTCACCAGCACGAGCGGGTCATGATCCGGAGCGCACCATGCAGCCATCGGTGTAAATGGGTGCCAGACGTATTTCTTGTCGGCCACGATGAGCGCAGCCGTATCCCACTCACTCCCGGGGGGCATAGAGGCGCAACAATTTGTCGATTGATTCGACATCTTCCGAAGACGCGCGGCGTCTCTGATACTTGCGGAAGAGAACCTCGCGTAAAGCGCTCAGATCCTCCGGAAGCGGCCGGTCGTAGTAAGTCCAATTCTCTTCATCCGAGAATTTCGCCTGGAGACGCCACTCCCCTCCGAACTTCGTTGCGCGCACCTCGCGCTTCCGTCCATCCGCGTCGCGTTCCTTCCATATGTGTTGACTCCGCATCGGCGGGGAATTCTACATTAGATTCTTGAAAGACGCAGCCAGACTGCTGGCGTACCTGGCGGCCACCTTGCTGTTTGGCGCGCTGACCGCGCCGCTCCTCTACTGGGCCGTGCAGTGGCTGAACGCGCGCGGTCTCCTGCAATTCCTCGCGCAATATGACTTCGAGACTTTTTTCCATCGCGCCCTTCTCATGGGCGCGCTGCTGTTTTTCTGGCCTCTTCTTCGCTCGTTGCGAATCCGAGGCTGGCGCGAGCTTGGATTGCAAAAGAATGAGCACGCACTGCGGGACGCCGCGGTTGGGTTCGTCGCTGCGGCAGTTCCCCTCCTTCTCTTTGGCGCGCTGGTGCTAAGCGTCGGCGTCTATTCTCTACGCTCCTCTGTCAGTCTGAGTGCGGTGGCAGAGAGAATCCTTTCCGCCATTGTTGTCCCGTTCATCGAAGAACCGCTCTTCCGCGGGCTGATCCTCGGTGTGCTGCTGCGCGGCAGTTCGCCGGCGGTCGCGGCGTTGCTGACTTCGGCTGGGTTTTCGATCCTGCATTTTCTCAAGGCGCCGGCGGACACTTCAGCCGTGGTGACCTGGAGCAGCGGCTTCGTCTCGATCGCCAATGCGTTCACACAATTCACTCAACCGCTCCTCTTCCTCGCCGGCTTTACGACCTTGTTCCTGCTCGGTTGGATCCTGGCCGACGCGCGCATTCGCACCCGCTCGCTTTGGCTTCCGATCGGGCTCCATGCCGGCTGGATCTTTTCCAGCGCCATCTTCAACAAGGTCGCCCGGCGCGAGATGGAGCTGTTGCCTTGGTTAGGCAAGAACCTGCTCATCGGAATCGCCCCCTTATGCGTGGCTTTGGTAACCTGGGCCGTTGTGCGCGCCTGGATCAAACATGTGGAAAGCAATCGCGCTTGAGCCGTTGCGAGCGATCGCTTCGCTTTTCTATCCCGCGCTCTGCGCGGTTTGTTCAGAGCCGATCTCTCAGGCGGAATATCTTTGCGACGGCTGCAACCGGAAGGCGCCGCGAATCAAGCCGCCATTTTGCGCAACCTGCTCCGAACCGTTTCAAGGCGCGATCACCGAAACATTTTCCTGTGCTAATTGCGCCCATCGTCTCCTCCACTTCGCCGCGGCTGTGGCGGCTTACCGAAGCCGGGGTGTCGTCCGGCAGATCGTGCATGACTTCAAGTACGGGCAGCAGATTCATCTTCGCCATCCGGTCGCCGAGTGGTTGATCGAATCACTTGACGATCCGCGCCTTCGAGGGCGGCGGTTCGATGTCGTGGTGCCAGTGCCTCTGCATCCGGCGCGGAAACGTGAACGCGGTTTTAACCAGGCGGAACTGCTCGCCGGAATCTTGTGCGCGCGAGCGGGCCTGGCGATGCGCGAGCCCCTTGAGCGCATCCGCTATACGACCACGCAGACCGCGCATGATCGGGCCGAGCGCATGGAAAATTTGCGTGATGCCTTTCGTTTACGGAAAAAGGCGGACGTGCGAGGGTTGCGGGTGCTCCTGATTGACGATGTCCTAACGACCGGCTCCACGTTGAGCGAATGCGCTCGCGTGCTGAAACGCGCCGGTGCAATCTCAGTCCACGCCGCCACCGCCGCGCGCGCTTAAGATCATGGCCATTTTCAAGAGACCTGCGATGAAAACGCAGAGCCGTCGCAAGCGCGAGATGCCGCAGGGCCTGTGGCAGAAGTGTCCGGGCTGTTCGGAAGTCGTGCACGAGATCGAACTGACCCAGAATCAGCGCGTCTGCCCGCGTTGCGACTACCACTTCCCGCAATCCGCGAAGGAGCGAATCGCCGACCTAGTCGATCCAGAGAGCTTCGTAGAGCGAGACGCAGATTTACGCTCCATCGACACCCTTCGTTTCCAGGGCATGGCGACTTACAAAGACCGCCTCAAAAAATACCAGGACAGCACGGGCCTGACCGACGCCGTCCTGAGCGGCGACGGCATGATCGAAGGCTACAAAGTCTCGATCGCGGTGATGGATTTTAGCTTCCTCGCCGCGACCATGGGATCGGTCGTTGGCGAGCGAATCACCCGCGCGATCGAGCGTGGCACCGAGATGCGTTCCGCCGTTATCATCATCGCTGCGTCCGGCGGGGCGCGGATGTACGAAGGTATGCTCAGCCTCATGCAGATGGCGAAAACCAGCGGCGCGCTCGCACGTCATGCCTGCGAGAAGCTGCCTTACATTTCCGTGCTGACGAATCCTACCACTGCCGGAGTGATGGCGAGCTTCGCCTCGTTAGGCGACGTCATCATGGCGGAGCCGCGGGCGATGGTTGGCTTCGCGGGTCCGCGCGTGATCAAGGAAACCACGCACCAGGATTTGCCGGAAGGTTTCCAGACCGCCGAGTTTCTCGAAGAACATGGCTTGGTCGACTTGATCGTGCATCGCAAGAAGATGCGCGCGCAGATCAGCCAATTGCTCACGTATTTTTCCGCCGAGCAGCAGTGAGTTACCGCGAGGCGCTCGCCTGGCTTTTTGGGACGCAGCTTTTCGGGATCAAGCTCGGACTAGGGAATATCCAGCGGCTCCTTGCCGCCTTGGAAGTTCCGTCGCCCGATCAGCGCATCATCCACGTCGCGGGCACAAACGGGAAGGGGTCGGTTTGTGCAATGATCGATTCGATCCTGCGCGCTCAAGGTTATCGCACCGGTCTTTTCACCTCCCCTCACCTCATCACCTTTCGGGAACGCGTTCAGGTCAACGGCGAACTCATAGCCGAACAGCAAGTGGCGAAGGGGCTAACGAGTATTCGCGATCTCACTCATGCCTGGGATCCGCACCCGACCTTCTTCGAGATTGCGACAGCCCTCGGGTTGCTTCATTTCCAAGAGGAACGCTGCGATATCGTCGTTTTTGAAACGGGAATGGGTGGCCGGTTGGACGCTACAAACGCGATCGCGCCCGTCGTCTCCGTTGTCACTCCTATTGGTTTGGATCATCAAAAGTGGCTCGGACAAACGCTGGAGGAAATCGCGACGGAAAAAGCAGGCATCATCAAGCCCGACATTCCCGCTGTCTCGAGCGCACAGCTACCTGCAGCTGCGCACGTCCTGCAAACCAGGGCTCAGGAATGTGGGACGTCCATTCATTTCGTCACCGATCCATATTCTGCGCACGTCGGACTCGCCGGAACGCATCAGAAGCAAAATGCCGCTCTCGCGGTCGCCGCACTTTCCGCGGCGAGAATCGAGATAACGCCTGGGGCGATCGCCTCAGGCCTCTCTAACACGGTGTGGCCGGCGCGATTCCAGCAATGGAACGGGCGGATCGTTCTCGACGGCGCGCACAATCCATCCGGAGCGCGCATTCTGGCGGAAACCTGGAAAGAACATTTTGGCGAAGAAAAGGCGGCGCTTGTCTTCGGTCTTTTTCAGGACAAGGCGATTCGCGAAATCTTCCTGGAGGCGAACGACATTATAGGAAGCGTGCACCTTCCTCACTTCCACGGGGCGCGTGTCGCAACACCGGCCGAGGTCGCAGCGATCATCCAGACTGTGGCGCCAGATAAACCACTTTCGCTACATGCTACTTGCGGTGACGCGATCGAAGCTGCGCGAAAGACGGGTGCGCGCGTTTTGATTGCCGGTTCGCTTCACCTTGCCGGTGAAGCGCTCGCTTACCTCCGCGGAACCCCATTAGCCTTCCAGGAATGCGATCAGTAAGATCTAGTCGCAGCACCTACCGCGTCCGGACTTGATAAAATAATTCCGTCGCATTCGCGGGGACGTTTCGCGCCGTCTGGCCATCAAGAGACGGCGGAATTCCAGATTGCACGACTGTCCATGGTCCGTTTGGGTTGGCGCTCCGGCGGATCGTATAGGTCTTGTTCGCCACGCTGTTCCAGGAGATCAACATTGTCCCGTCGCCCTGGCTGATCCCGCGAACACGAAAGATGGAATTCGCATCGTTCGCGCGCGTGCCCGCGATGTGTTCATTCCCATTGGAGGATCCATCGCCATCGCGGGCAGCCCGCTCGCGCTATCGATCACCTCGAGGGTCAAGTTGCCGATCGATATTCCCGCAGCGACCGCCTTGGAGAGTTTCGGCGACGCTTTGTCCAGGAACTTCATCACGTTTACGGAGGACAAACTCGCTGCCCCAGTGGTGGCGTCACCTGGCCCGACCGTGGAGGGATTCACTACCCCAGCGCTGAAAGAGAGGGCTTGGATCCAGCCCTCGTAGTTCGGCGCCGTGGACCCTCCGACGATGGTGGGAAATGTGGACGTAATAATTCAGCGCGGCGCGCGCCGGATTCGCGGCCAAGCTCCATCTCTTCGGCATTTGCTTCCTCCTCGTCCCGCTCGCAGTCTCCGCGCAGGATGCTTTTTCCGGAGTCCAATTTCTAGTCGGCAACTGGGAGGCCGAAGGCAAAGCCGGCGAGGCCACCGGCCACACCGAATTCTCGTTTGTCGCAATCATGCCGAGTATCCGCCGGCCGCCGGTAAGCCGGCCTATGTCCGCGACGATCTCATGGTCACCTACCGCGAGGTCAAACCTACTGCGACAAAGGCCGCTTACTTCGATAGCGCCGGCTACACGCGCGCTACACCGTCACCTCGAGCGCTCCCGGCCAGGCGACATTCGCGAGCGATGTCATCGCGGGCTTCCCGCGCTATCGCGTGTCGTATTCTTTGTTGCCCGACGGACGCCTCAACAACAACGATCGAGGTTTCGCCGGCCGGCAAGAAGGATGCCTTCGGGCCTTATCTCCAGTGGACCTCGAAGCGCGTGGCCGCGAGCGCCCAGCCGTAGCATCTCGGACCTGACGCCCGTTATCCGCCGGCTTCGGGCTTGTGCATCACGGAGACCATCCAGCCCACGCCGAATCGGTCCTGAAGCATCCCAAATTTCGGCGCCCAGAAGGTCTTCTCGAGCGGCATGGTGACCAACCCGCCCTCCGCGAGCGCGGTGAAGACACGCTCAGCCTCTGCTTCGTCCGGCACGGTGATGGAAAGCGAAAAGCCCTCGAAGTTTGCCTTGCCGTCACACATCCCGTCCGACGCCATCAAAATTGACTCACCGACCTGGAAGCGGGCGTGCATCACCTTCTCCTCGAAGCACTCGGGCGTCCCCGGCTGCGGCTCCGGGTTTTCCTTGAAGCGCATCATCATCTGCACCTCGGCGCCGACCGCGCGACCGTAAAACTCAAGCGCCTCTTCGCAACGACCGCCGAAAGAGAGATATGGTTGAACAAGGATGTTGGAATTCAATATGGGCATGAACCGAGATTGAGCGGGTTTCGGCGAACGTCAATGCCCGGCGCGCGCGTTACGTTTTGGAACCTCAGTGAGCGCCTTCCAACTATCGCGGTGACGGCGAGAGAAGGGCTGATCGCTAATCCTACTCCCGAAGAAACTCGGCGGTGTACCGGAGCATCTTGGCTTTCTGCTCCTCCGTGCCGCCGTCCCACATGTCGTTGTGGATCGTGGCCGGCAGTGTGACCACTCTCATCCCGAGTTTCGCTTGCTCTTCCAGCAAGGGAATCACGCGGTCGTCTGCCGGCTGATCGCTGGAGCGGATTGAGAACACTCGTGGCTGCCTTGTTCGCGGAAACAGCATCCGCCGGTTGTCGAGAGAGATCACGGTCTGCACGAGGTCGGGATGCGTTTGTGCAAAGAGCATGCTCGTATCCCCGCCCTGCGAATGGCCCACCAACAGAAGCTGTCCGTATTCCAGGTTGGGACGAGTCTTTCTCAGCTCACCGATGACAAACAAGATATTCGGCCCCCGCGCTCCCAACTCGGTTTCCTCGTCTCGTACGGATTCCCGGTTGTGGGCAGCGGCTCATTCCCGGGGATTTCATGCTGAATGCTGACGACGTAATAGCCGCGCGTCGCCAGATTTGTGGCGATGAATCCATAATCGGTGTTCTTCCCACCGTACCCATGGCTAATGATCGCCGGTCCGTGCCCGTGGCGGCGTCGGACCTCGCGGCCATGGCACAGATCGCGAACCAATTTGACCAGTCCCCGCTCATCATGGTCGTGGTCATCCGGTCGCGATATTGCTGGACTTCCTGCTGGCGTCCACCATTAGGAAAGATCGTGTGCGTCCGATCAAAGTCGTAGTCTCAATCTCTCTCTTAATTGTCACACTCGGCCTTCTGATATCGGTCTTCGCACCGAAATTAGGTGCCCGGGTCCTGTCCGCGAAGGGGGCTTCGGAAGATGGAGTTTGGGAAGCTGTGCCTCGAGTTGCGGCCAAAGGCGCGCCGACGGAGGCCGCAGGTTCTGAAGTCCTGCGTCTGAACAAGGATGCACTCAGGCAACACCTGGCGCGCGCGCCGATGGAAGGCAGCGGAGACCTCCGTAACAGCCACCTGATTCTGTCGCTGCCGACGCCTGATGGATCATTCCAGCGCTTTCACGTCGAAGAGTCGCCCATGATGGAGCCGTCACTCGCGGCCCGGCTGCCGGACGTGAAAACCTATCGAGGGCGAGGCATTGACGACGCCACCGCGACGACGCGTTTCGATTGGACGCCACAAGGCCTTCACGCTCTCATCCTTTCCGCCAAAGATTCGATTTACATCGAGCCCGCTTCCAGCGGAGATGCGAGCAGTTATGTAGCGCATCATGGCGAGAGGATGCTCCGTCAATTGCGCGAATGTGGCGTGACGGAAGCTGATGTTGCTGAAGCGACGGCGCGCGGCGTTTACTCTCGAGCACCTAAGTCAGATGGAGTGACTCCGGAAGTAGCTAATGGCTCTACCTTGCGCACCTTTCGGTTGGCCGTGGCCACGACGGGAGAATGGTACGGACTTCACGGCGGCGGCACTGTCGCTAATGCCCAGACGGCGATCGTCTCGCTCATCAATCTGATAGATGCCATCTATGAACGAGAGGTCTCGATCCGGTTCACGTTGGTAAACAACACCAACATCATCTTCACCAACCCTGGGACTGATCCTTACACCACTAACGCTGCTGATTCGACAACCCTGAATCAAAACCAAGCGACGCTCGATAACGTAGCGTTCCTCGGTTCCGCGAATTACGATATCGGTCACGTTTTTGCCGGCATCACTGGTCTGGGGGCAGGATCCGGCTCGTTCTCGGGCCGTGCGACGCTAGGGGCGGCGTGTGCTGGCGGCACGAAAGCACAGGGCGTTTCGGCTATGGGTAACAATCCGGCTTCGGTCACAGCTAATATCTTCGTCGGAGGTGTCGCGCATGAGATTGGCCATCAGTTCAGCGCCACCCATACCTTCAACGCGACGACCGGCGCCGCCTGCAGCGCGCAACGCGATAGCGCGAGCGCTTATGAGGTCGGCGGGGGCTCGACGATTATGTCTTACCAGATTTGCAATGCGGAGAATTTGCAGCCGCAGGCCGATAATCATTTCCACGTGCGCAGCCTGGAACAGATTACGAGCTACGCGACCAACAACGCGCTTTGCGCTACAGCCAGCGCGACCGGCAACAGCATCCCGACAGTCACCGGCCCGGGAAATTTCACGATTCCGATCAATACGCCCTTCCATCTGACCGCGACCGCGAGCGACAGTAACGGTCCGCTCACTTATAGCTGGGAAGAATACGACTTGGGGACTGCCAGTCCGCCTAATACCGACAACGGATCACGCCCCATCTTCCGCGGCTACAAACCGGTGACGGCCAGGACGCGGACCTTCCCTTCGCTGCCCTACATTCTTAACAACGCCAACGTTCCGCCCGCGACCTACACTTGTGGTTCCAGCACTTGTTTGACTGGAGAATCGCTCCCCGTGACCAATCGCACCCTGAACTTCCAGGTTGTCGTGCGTGACAATCAAACAAATGGCGGAGCGATTAACACCGCAACGTCTGTGCTTACGGTCGTTAATACAGCTGGACCATTCTCAGTAACAGCTCCTAATGGAGGTGAGAATTGGAGTGGCGTGCAAAACGTGACCTGGAACGTAGCTAACACCGGCAGCGCTCCTGTTAACACAGCGAACGTCAAGATCAGCCTGTCGGTAGACGGCGGCCTGACTTTCCCGAGGACACTGGCCGCCAGCGTCCCTAATACCGGGACGGCATCAGTTACTCTGCCCAATGGCATTATTAGCTCCACCTGTCGAATCAAGGTGGAAGCCCTTGGCAACATCTTCTTCGACATCTCCAACGGTAACTTCAATCTCACGCCCGGCGACGGTTGCCCTGCGGTGAGCGACTTCAATCCGAAGGCTGGCAATGCCGGTACCGCTGTCATTATCACAGGAATAAATTTCACCGGGGTCAACGCGGTTACATTCGGCAACGTTCCCGCCACCAGTTTCACGGTCGATAACGCCAATCAGATCACCGCCACTGTCCCTAACGGAGCGATAGGTGGACCAATTACCTTGCGCAAGCCCGATTGTGGAAACCTCCAGACAGTTAACAACTTCAGCGTCTGTCCCGCTGGGCCGGTCGTGCTCTCCGTTGATGATGGTTCGATTAACTCATTCAGCGCCATTCAAGCTAACGGCGTCTATTATGTTAATCGCCTCACGCCGACCAGCTACCCGGCGA
>Ga0136617_10005716_pt1 | contig 11138 bp, 9 predicted proteins | sample AntDrymUQ3222106_2_FD_129672 | JGI IMG/M metagenome (GOLD analysis project Ga0136617, IMG submission 129672) | Polar desert sand microbial communities from Dry Valleys, Antarctica - metaG UQ322 (21.06) | ecosystem: Environmental > Terrestrial > Soil > Desert | place: Antarctica: Dry Valley...
CGCCCCACCGACCGAGCCCGCGACGACACCACCGCCGACTGAGCCCCCGACGACGACACCACCGCCGGCTGAACCCCCGACGACGCCGGCCACGACGACGTCGACGACGACCACGACGCTTCCGCCGACGACCACGTCGACCCCCACCACGACGTCGACCACGACGACCACGACCCTGCCGCCGACGACGACATCGACCACGACGACCACGACCCTGCCGCCGACGACGACACCACCGCCGACGGAACCCCCGACGACGCTGCCGCCCACCACGACATCGACGACGCCGCCCCCGACATCGACGACGCTGCCGCCGACGACGACGACGCTGCCGCCGACGACCACGGCGCCCCCCGATCCCCTGACGCTGATCGACGCCCGCAACCTGACCTACCAGCTCGGCTGCGGCGGCGATCCGGCACCCTTCGAGCTCGTGGGCGGTCGCGTCGTCGCGCTGGGTGGCGACGGGACGACGCTGCGGGCGGTCACGTTCCTCGGGGCGACCGCGATTCCGAACCACCCCGACGTCGTGCTCGTCAACCTCGCTTGCGTGAGCGGTGACCCAGCGGCGCCCGCCACGTCGCACCACCTCGTGGTGCTGCGGGTCAGTGCCGATGGCGCGACCGGGCTGCTGGCTGTGGTCGTCATCGACGCCCGCGTGAGCCTCGCCGTCGACGTGATGGTGGCCGGCGACGGCACCATCACGATCGGGGACCCGGCGTTCGCCGATGGCGACGAGCCCTGCTGCCCGTCGGCGTACGAGACGATCACGATCACCTGGGCTGGCGACGAACCCGTCGTCGGCGAGCGCGTCGCCGTCGACCCGCCCGAGGACGGACCCCCCGGCGACGGTGCGTTCGATGACAACTTCGCCGGGCTGGATCCGACCACGACGATCGCGGTCGAGACCCCGGACGTGCCCGAGCCTGCGACCTGCGTCTCGTCCGAGTTCGGGCCCGACGTCGAGGACCGTCCGGTGGTTGCGGCGTTGCAGCTGGCGCTGGCCCGGCGCGGCTTCGATCCGGGACCGGTCGACGGCTTCTTCGGCCCCACGACCCGCGCCGCGCTGAGCGACTTCGTGTCGGAGCGCGACGACGCGATCGCTCCCTTCGTCGGCGGTGACGAGGACGCGCTCGACGCCGTGCTCGTCGACGCCACCGAGGGCGGCATCGTCCGCACCGCCGTGCTCGACGCCCTCGGCATCGGCTGCCCCGGCCCGGTGACCTCGTTCGAGGACGCCACCGCGGCCACCTCGACCACCACGACCACGACCACGATGCCGCCGACCACGACGATGCCGCCGACCACGACGGCGGCACCCACGACGACGCTGCCACCCACGACCACGCTGCCACCCACCACCGCCGCGACGACGCCACCGCCCGCTCCCACGCCGGCGCCGACCACCGAGCCGCCGCCGACCGAGCTGCCGACGACCGTGCCGCCCACTTCCGCGCCGCCCGCCAGCACCGAGCTTCCCCCGACGTCGACGTCGTTGCCGGATCCGCTGACGACGGTCGACTGGCGGAACACGACCTACGACGTCGTCTGTGGCGGTACTGAGCCCACCCCGATCACTCTGATCGGTGGGCGCTGGACCGACCCCGCTCTCGACGAGTCGGTCGAAGACGCCGCGACCTCGACCACCAGCTCCACCATTCCGGTGACCTCCTCCACGACGCCGCCGACGACCGTCGCCGGGTCGGTGCCGGTCTCGCCGCCGCTGCGCTCGGTGACCTTCGTCGGCGCCGCCTCGGTCCCGGGCCGGCCCGGCGTCGTGCTGGCCCGCCTGTTCTGCGTCACCGGGACCACCGATGTCCCCGTGACGTCGATGGAGCTGCACTTCCTGCAGGTGCCGGCCGCGGCCGAGAGCGGTGTGACGGAGCCGACGACGATCGGCGGGTTCGTCCTCCCGGTCACCGACGATGTCGTGCTGGCCGACGACGGCAGCGTCACCGTCGGCTACGCCGTCCCGGTCGAGCAGCAGCCGGAGGGTTACGAGACGATCACGATCACGTGGGACGGCGACCTCCCGGTCGCTGGTGCGCCGGCGGCGGGTACCCCGCCCGAGGCGCCGCCAACACCGAGCGCCGGGCTCGACGACGCCACCGCCGGTTTGCCCACGACCACCACGACCGAGGTCGAGGTCCCGACCGAACCACCGACGCCGGCCGAGTGCGTGGCGACGGAACTCGAAACCGGGACCGAGGATCGCGAGGCCGTTTTGGCGCTCCAGCTCGCCCTCGCCCAGCGGGGCTACGACCTGGGCGACGCCGGTCTGGACGGCTTGTTCGGGCCGGACACCCAGACGGCGCTGGCTGCTTTCGTCGAGGAGCAGTCGGTGACCGTGCTCAGCTTCGGCGGCGGCGAGATCAGCGTCCTCGACGACGCCATCGGCGCCGGCATCGTCCGGGCCGCCGTGCTCGACGCCCTCGGCATCGGCTGCCTCGCCGGCATCGCACCGCTGACCTGACGCAAGGACGTGAGCGGGTCACTCGCGCGGTCGCGGCGTGCATTCGGCTGCTGCCCCCGTCGCGTGGTGGGAGTTGGTCACGCCCGACGAGAACGTAGATCTTCCACGTCGCACGGCCGGGGGGCGAGGTCGATGATCTCCGGATCGCCCGTCAGCAACACGAACCCGCGGGCCGCCGCGGTGGCCACGGCAAAGCAATCGCCAAGAGCGATCGCGGCGTGCGCCTTGAGTCGCGCGGCCTCGATCATCCGAGCGGTGCCGGGCAGGTCGGCTGTCAACGCGGCACGCAGATCGGCGAGCGTCTCATCCGCGGCGGCGCGGCCGTGATCGCGTTCGACGCGGTAGTACACCTCGACGAGGTTGACCCAGCTGATGACCGGTCGGTCGACCAGCAATGCCTCCACGCGGGAGAGAGCCGGCTCCTCGCCGTCCAGCCACGCCAGCACGGCCCAGGAGTCGAGGCAGACGCTCACCGCGGCTCATCGCGGCGGTCCGCCAGCAAGCGCCCGGCCATGCCGGTGCGCGAGAAGCGCCCGCCGAGGCGGCGTGGGCGGCGACGCGGCGTGACGACGATGGTGTCGTTACGCAACTCGACTTCGACCTCGTCACCCGGTTCGATGGACGCGCGGTCGCGGATCGGCTTCGGGATGACGATCTGCCCTTTCGGTCCAACTCGCACGGTCATACCGTGGAAGACTAACCAGACCCAGATCGACCGGCACTCCTGAACAGCGGAGGGAGTGGGATTCGAACCCACGGTGGGTTGCCCCACACACGCTTTCCAAGCGTGCCGATTCGGCCGCTCTCGCACCCCTCCCGTGGACCCGTGGCGGGCCCGGTTGGCGGCGCGAAGGGTATCGTGGCCTGGTCATCGATCCGAGGGTGAGAGGTGGCGGTCGGGTCCTGTGCAACGGGTGCCCGTGAACCAGGTCAGGACCGGGAGGTAGCAGCCTTCAGCGGCCGCCCCCGTGTGCCGCAGATCGCCTGGCCGCCGCCTCTGACCCCCGGATCCCTCTATCGGCGGGTGGCGGCGAGCGTGGCGGCCCGTTCGGCCAGGCGGGGCTCGCCGAGGCGGACGGCCCACTGGTCGAACTCCTTCGTCGGGCCGTCCCACGCCCAGTCGTCGACGCTGCCGACCTCGACGTCGGTGTCGGTCGTGGCGATGCGGCGGAACAGGACCGCCAGCTCGTAGTTGTCGCGCAGGTTGGCGGCCAGCGTGGCGGCGCCGCGCAGGCCGGGGACGTCCCATTGTCCGGGCTGGGCGGGGATCGCCTCGAGGTGGCCGTAGCGGGCGAGCACCGCCGACGCGCTCTTGGCCCCCCAGCCCGGCACACCGGGGAAGCCGTCGGCCGAGTCGCCGACGAGCCCGAGGTAATCGGGAATCGACGCCGGCCCGACGCCGAACTTGGCCCGCACCCCGTCCTCGTCGACCAGTTCGCGCTTGCGCCGGTCGAACTGCACGACGCGCTGGCCCCGCACACACTGGCCGAGATCCTTGTCCGGCGTGACGATCAGTACCTGCTCGACCCGCTCGTCGGCGTCGGCCACCGCCGCCGCGGCCGCCAGCGCGTCGTCGGCCTCATGGCTGACCATCGCCCACACGGTGACGCCCATTGCCGCCAGCGACTCCTCCATCAGCGGGATCTGGGCCAGCAGCTCCTCGGGCATCCCAGCGCTCGTCTTGTAGCCGGGCCAGAGGTCGTTGCGGAAGCTCTCGATGATGTGGTCGCTGGCCACCGCGACGTGAGTGGCGCCGTCGGCCAGCAGCATCAGCGTCGACGCCAGCACCCCGGTCGTCGCCGCGAACGGCCCGGCGTCGGGCTCGCGGGCGGCCCGGCCGAAGTTCTGCCGGAACAGCTCGTATGTCCCGTCGACCAGATGCACTTTCACCGGATCAGTCTCCCATTCGCCTCGCGGACCAGTCGCGCAACTGGAGGTTGGGCGAGCGCCGATCCGGAGGGTCGACGGCGAGCTCGGCAGGCGCAGCCGATCCGGCTTGGCCGGTCGGCTCAGCCCGAGGAGAGATTGGCGTTGATGGCGGCGATGCCGCTCCACACCTCGGGATCGTCGTAGCCGAAGGCGAACAGCGCGATGCCGCCGAAGCCGGCGTCGACGGCGAGCTGGATGCGTTGCTGGATCCCGTCGTCATCGACGTAGAAGACGGTTCGCTCCTGGACGCACGATGTCGTGGTGTCGGACCACTCGGCCGAGTAGGAGAACGTCCACTCGCCGAGAGCAGAGTCGTAGGCCGGGGTGGCGCCGCGGCGGGTGATGAGCTCGTCGACGGTCCGATTCGTGACCGTCTCCACGCCGGGTGCCGACTCCGGGCATTCGCCCGTTGCCGAGACCGGCCAGTTGCGGCCGTACATCGGCACGCCGAGGATCAGCTTCGTCGGGTCGCCGCTGGCGGCGCTCGTGCCGGCGATGATGCGGTTGACCCAGTCGAGCGGGGCGATGCCGCCTGGATCCGAACCGGCCACCGAGTAGTCGTAGGCCATGACCCGGATGGCGTCGACGTGGGGGGTGATGGCTCCGTAGTCGTAGACCCAGAAACCGCTGTCGGGCGTCTGGCCAGCGTCGTACACCGGCGGGATGCTCACAGTGAGCGTGCGGCCGTCGTCGTGGAGCGCGTCGGCCAACTCGGTGATGAACGACACCCAGTTAGGCCGCGTCGCCGCCCAGGTGTCGCGTCCGTCGTCGAAGGCAAAGCGTTCGTAGTCGATGTCGATGCCGTCCCAGTCGCCGTCGGCGGCGAAGGCACGGATGGCGTCGACGTGGTCCGACCGCTGCTCATCGTCAGCGAGGATCTCGGCCATCGTGCCGGGATCGGTGGCGTCGAGGATCGAGGCGACGAGCGGGATGCCGGTGTCGCGGGCCGCTTCGACGAATGCGGCCGTCGCCTCTTCCGGCGCGTTGGCGTCGGGGCCGATGGCATCGACGCCGGTGGCGTTGAACCAGAACGGGGACAGCTCATGGAGCACATCGGCCCGCTGGTCGAGCTCGTCCTGCGCCGCTTCGAGCGTCCAGTAGGGCACCCATGTGTGCACGACGAGCGCACCCGGCGTGTGCTCGGCGGCCTCGTCGTCACCCCCGCGACTGGCGAACCAGGCCACGACGGCGACGAGGACGACGACCGCCGCCGCCGCCGCCCACCGGCGGTCGATGATCGACGAGGTGGCGCCAGTGCGCGCCGGTGCCGCCGACCGGGCCGGCCGCGGCGGTCCGGGCCGGGCCGGGCTGGGGGGCGGTGTCGTCGCCAGCAGCGCGCCGAGGTCGTCGGGCGTGACGCCGGCGAGGGAGCCGATCTGGCGATGCGTCACGTCGTCGGGGATGGCGACGTGGTTGGGGACGCCGAGCACGACGCAGCCGGCGTCGAAGGCCGAGCGGGCACCGGCCGGGGAGTCCTCGATGGCGACGCAGTCAACCGGGTCGACGCCGAGCTTGGCGGCGGCGAGCGCGTACGGCTCGGGATCGGGCTTTCCGTTGCTCACGTGGTCACCGGTGACGACCGCCTGGAAGGCCCCGGGGCCGACGGCGTCGACGATGACGCGGGCCAGCGGCTCCCACGACATCGTCACCAGCGCGCACGGCACCTGCTCGCGCCGAAGGGCGGCGAGCAGCGCCCGCGCCCCCGGACGCCACGGCATCCGCTGGCGCACGCGCTCCAGCACACCGTCGACGAGCGTGTCGACGATCGTGCGGGCGTCGAGCTCAATGCCGGAACGGGCCCGCAGGTACTCGGCGGCATCCAGAAGGTCGAACCCGACGATGGCGCGGGCGTCGTCATCGGTCCAGACGCCGCCGTGGGCGGTCACGAGTGCGTGCTCGCACTCCATCCAGTAGGGCTCGGTGTCGACGAGTGTGCCGTCCATGTCCCACAGGACGGCGGCCGGCCGGCCGGCGGCGGACGGGCTCACGCGGGCTGGTCGCCGCCGGGGTCGTGTTCAGGATTCTCCTGCACCAGTTCGATCAACGTGCCAAAGCTGCCCTTCGGGTGGACGAAGGCCACGGTGGTGCCGCGGCTGCCCGGCCGCGGCGCGGCGTCGATCGCGGTGGCGCCGGCGGCGACCATCGCCGCCAGGGCCTCGGCGCAATCATCGACGCGGTAGCCGATGTGGTGGAGTCCCTCGCCGCGCTTGTCGATCGACTTGGCGATCGGGCTGTCGGGTCGGGTTGCTGCGGTCAGCTGGATGTAGCTGTCGGCGACCGTGAGCAGCGCCTCCTCGACGCCGTCGGACTCGACGATCTCACGATGGTCGACCGTCGCGCCGAACGCCCGCTCGTAGAAGTCGATGGCGGCCTCCAGGTCGCGCACGGCGATGGCGACATGGTCGATCTCGGTCAGCAGCATCCCGACAGGATGGCAGGCCGAGCATGGTTCCGGCGCTCACCGGTCGCCGAACGCCGGCCGTTCGGGGGCTAGGGTGCGGCCCCGTGTCGATGGGGGTCGATGCCGGGGAACGGCAAGTCGGTGCGCTGGGCCGCATTTTTCTGGCCTACTCCCGCGCCATGGACCGGGTGACCGAGGGGCTCGGCTGGCTGGCCAAGTGGCTCGTGCCCATCTGCGTCGTCGTCGGGTTCGCCAACGTCCTGTTGCGCTACATCGGTCGCTTCCAGAACCGGTCGCTCACCTCCAACCGTTACATCGAGCTGCAGTGGATGCTGTTCGGGGCGATCTTCCTGCTTGTCCTGCCCTACGTCCTCAAGCACGCCATCAACGTGCGGGTCGACTTCCTGCAGTCCCGCTTCTCCCGCCGGATGCAGGCCCTGATCGACTTCATCGGGCATCTCATCGGGCTCATCCCGTTCTGCCTCCTGGCGCTGTGGGCGAACTGGGATTACGTGTGGGGGTCGGTGTTCCAGCGCGGGGAACGCTGGGGCACGTGGCAGGTCTGGGAGGTGTGGGAGCAGTCGCCCGACGCGCGCGGTCTTCCCCGCGGGCCGATCAAGCTCCTGCTCCTCGCCGGTTTCCTGTTCCTCCTCCTCCAGGCGCTGGCCGAGCTCGTCAAGCTCGTCTTCGTGCTTCGCGAGCGCGACGAGGTGATCGCCCCGGCGGAGACCCCGGAAGCACCGTTGAGGGTCGAATGACCCCCGGAAAGGAGCGTTGATGGGCGGCTGGCTGGCGATCGCGATGTTCGCCATCTTTCTCGGGCTGATCCTCGTCGGGTACCCAGTCGCGTTCTCGTTCGCGCTCACGGCCGTCGCGTTCACCGCGATCGGCCTCGGGCTCGAGGAGTTCCAGTCGACGCAGCTGCGGGCGTTACCGAGCCGATGGTTCGGCTACATCTCCGACCAAAACCTGCTCGCCGTGCCGTTCTTCATCTTCATGGGCGCGATCTTCGAGAAATCGGGGCAGGCCGAGCGCCTGCTCACCGCCGTCGGACGGCTGATGGGTCCATTGCGCGGCGGCATCGCCCTGACCGTCGTGTTCGTCGGCACGATGCTCGCCGCGGCCACCGGCGTCGTCGCCGCAACCGTGATCATGATGGGGTTGATCTCGCTGCCGGCGATGGTCCGCTACGGGTACGACCACCGGCTGGCGTCGGGCGTGATCGTGGCGTCGGGCACATTGGCCCAGCTGATTCCGCCCAGCCTCGTGCTGATCGTGCTGGCCAGCCAGACGCGCGGCGTGTCGGTCGGCGCGCTGTTCCGCGGCGCCGTGATCCCCGGGATGATGCTCGCCGGCCTGTACGCCCTCTACGTCATCTACGTCGCCATCCGCTACCCGGAGCGGGCGCCGGCCCTGCCGCTCGAGGAGCGCCGCGCCTTCCGCGGCTGGGCGTTGGTCAAGGAGTCGTTGATCGCCATCGTGCCGCCGATCGCCCTGATCGTGTGCGTACTCGGCGCCATCTTCCAAGGGATCGCCACGCCGAGCGAGGTCGGTTCGGTGGGGGCGGTCGTCGCCGCGCTGCTCGCGCTGCTCAACGGCCGGCTGTCGTGGCAGGTGATCGGCGACGCCGCACGATCGACGGCCAACATCACCGGCCTCGTCATGATGATGCTGCTGGCCTCGAACTTCTTCGCCTTCGTGTTCGACCTGCTCGGTGGGCAGGACCTCGTGACGGACTGGCTGACAGGTCTGCCCGGCGGCTACTGGACGTTCGTCATCATCGCCAACATCGCCGTGTTCCTGCTCGGCATCAACCTCGAGTTCCTCGAGATCAGCTTCATCGTGATGCCGATCTTCACGCCGATCGCCGCCGAGCTGGGCATCGACCTGGTGTGGTTTCTCGTGATGATGGCCGTCAACCTGAACATCGCGTTCATCTCGCCGCCCGTGGGGTTCTCGCTCTTCTACCTGCAGAGCGTCAAACCCGATGAGGTCAAGACGATCGACATCCACAAGGGCGCGCTGCCGTTCATGGTGCTGCAGCTCATCACCCTGCTGGTGGTGATGATCTTCTCACCGACCGTGACCTGGTTGGCGGGTACCTAGGCACTACCCCTCGGCGGCGAAGTTGTTGAACGATGCTTCGGCGATGCCGAACCAGCGGGCCGACGACTCCCGGAACGCGCTGAACGAGTCGAGCAGAGTCTTGAAGTCGGCGTCGGCGCCCCCCAGCTCCTCGTACAGGGCGAAGGACTCGTCGCGGGCGGCCGTCATGACCTCGTCCGGATACGGCAGCACCGTGATCGAGTCGTTGGCCTCGATCTCGGCGAAGGACTCCGGGTTGAGCTTGTCGTAGCGGGCCATCATCGTGGTGTTGGCCACGTGGGCGGCCGCCTTGACGATCTCCTGGTACAGCTCGGGCAGCCCCTCCCACTCGCTGAGGCTGATCTGCACCTCCAGCGTCGGGCCCGGCTCCCACCAACCCGGGTAGTAGTAGAACTGCGCCACTTCAGGGAAGCCCAGGTTGACGTCGTCATACGGCCCGACCCACTCGGCGGCGTCGATGGCGCCGGTCTGCAGAGCCTGGTAGATCTCCCCGCCGGCGATCTGCTGCACGGCCACACCCAAGCGGTCCATGATCCGCCCGCCGAGACCCGGGATGCGCATCTTCAGCCCGGACAGGTCGCCGACCGAGTTGATCTCCTTGTTGAACCACCCACCCATCTGGCAACCGGTGTTGCCGGCCGGGAACTGGATGGCGTTGAAGCGCTCGGCGTACATTCCCTGCAACAACTCCAAGCCGCCGCCCTCGTACAGCCAGGCGTTCTGCTGGCGGGAGTTGAGACCGAAGGGCAAGGACGTGCCGAAGGCGGTCAGCTCGGCTAGGCCGGTGTAGTAGTAGCTCGCCGTGTGGCCGATCGGATAGGCCCCCGACTGCACGTTCTGGAGCACCTCGAGCGGCGGCACCACCTCGCCACCCGGGCGGGGCGTGATGCGGAACCGGTCGCCCGAGAGCTTGCCCACGGTCTCGGCGAAGACGACGGCGCCGCCGTAAATCGTGTCCAGGTTGGGGGGCCAGCTCGTCGGCATCTCCCACTCGATCTCGGGGAGATCGGGGCTGGAGGAAATCTCCACCGCCTCCGCGGTAGCGCCCGTGCCGGCTGAGTCCCCTGCACCGGCCGTGGCGCGGGTCGCGCCCGTAGCGCCGGCGGCGTCGTCCGAGTACGCGGCCAAGCCGAAGCCGGCGGCCGCCCCTCCGCCCACACGTAGGAACTTGCGTCGATCCATGAGATACCCCCGATGTCGAGTTCTTGGACGACGGCACCCAGCCGTCGGCCGGCCCGCACGGTAGCAGGTGGGCGCCGGCCCGGTCACGCCCGCCAGTGGGTGATCTTGTCCTCGCCGATGCGGGCCCGTTTCTCCGGCTCGTCGATGCCGAGACCCTCCTCTGGCGCGAGGCAGAGGATGCCGAGCTTGCCCTCGTGCTCGTTGCGGTGGATCGAGCGGGCGGCCACGCCGACCTCGTTCAGCGTGAACACGGCGGACAGCAACGGCTGGATGCGCCCCTGGGCAATCAGCTTGTTGGCGGCGTACGCCTCGGCGTAGTTGGCGAAGTGGCTGGCGATGAGGCGCTTCAGCTTCATCCAGAAGTGGCGGTTGTCGAACTCGACCATGTAGCCCGACGTGGCCGCGCACGTGACGACGGTGCCGCCCCGCTTGGCAGCGAAGATCGACGCCCCCATCGTCTGGCGGCCGGGGTGCTCGAACACGATGTCGGGGTCCTCGCCGGCGAGCGTGCGGATCTGCTTGCCGAAGCGCCGCCACTCCGACTCGTCCTGCGTCGTGGCGTCGGACCAGAAGCGGTAGTCCTCCGCCTTGCGGTCGATCACCGCGTCGACGCCGAGGCGATGCAACAGGTCGGCCTTGTCGGGCGACGACACCACGCCGACCGGTGTGCCACCTCCGTTCAGCACGTACTGCACGGCGTAGCCGCCGATGCCGCCGGTGGCGCCCCAGACGAGCACCACGTCGCCCTGCTTCATGCGGGCGCCGTGCTGGCCGACGAGCATGCGGTAGCTCGTCGAGTTGCACAGCGCATTGACCGCCGCCTCCTCCCACGACAGGTGGCTCGGCTTGGGCATCAGCTGGTTGGCCTTGACGACGGTCAGGTCGGCGAGGCCGCCGAAGTTGGTCTCGAAGCCCCAGATGCGCTGGTTGGCGGCGAGCATCGAGTCGTCGTGCGCGGTCGGGTCCTGGTCGTCGACGGAGTTGCAGTGAATCGTGACGCGGTCGCCGGGCTGCCAGTTGCGCACGGCTGAACCGACGCGCAGCACG
>Ga0136617_10005717_pt1 | contig 11134 bp, 10 predicted proteins | sample AntDrymUQ3222106_2_FD_129672 | JGI IMG/M metagenome (GOLD analysis project Ga0136617, IMG submission 129672) | Polar desert sand microbial communities from Dry Valleys, Antarctica - metaG UQ322 (21.06) | ecosystem: Environmental > Terrestrial > Soil > Desert | place: Antarctica: Dry Valley...
GCGCCCGATCCGCGCCTGACGGCCGCCGGCGCCCGGCCACGTGCCAGAGGCACGCGCGCCGGGTCACCGTCGACCGTCAGATCACGGCCGGGCATCCGGCAAAACCTCGCCGAACTTCCGGCCGCGTCCACTAGTTGTACGCACCGCCCGTCCAGCGCCTCATCACGGAGCTCGGCAAGCTGCCCGGGGTCGGGGCGCGTACGGCCCAGCGCCTGGCGTTCCACCTCCTGCGCGCGTCGCCCGAGGACGCCAACGCGCTCGCGGACTCGATCCGCGAGGTCAAGGAGCGCATCGGGCTCTGCGAGGTGTGCTTCAACCTCGCCGACGGGCCGCGCTGTCGGATCTGCGAGGACGAGCGCCGGGACGCCGGCCTCATCTGCGTCGTCGAGGAGGCCGGCGACGTCATCCCGGTCGAGCGGACGCACGAGTACCGCGGCCGCTACCACGTGCTGGGCGGCGCGCTGTCGCCGATCGACGGCGTCGACCCCGACGACCTGAAGATCGCCGAGCTCTACCGCCGCGTCGCCGAGGGCGGCATCCGCGAGGTCGTGCTGGCGACGAACCCGACCACGACCGGCGAGGCGACCGCGCTGCACATCGCCGACGCGCTGCGCGAACGTGCCCCCGACGTCGTCGTCACCCGGCTCGCGAGCGGGCTGCCGGTCGGCGGCGACCTCGAGTACGCCGACGAGGTCACGCTCGGCAAGGCCTTTTCCGGGCGGCGCCGGCTGTAGGCCATCGCCGGTGCTGGCGCAGCCCGACCGCTCTCAGCCGTCGATCCTCATCGGCTCGCGCGCGTCGCGCGTGAGCCGGCGCAGCGCCGCGATCCGCCGCAGGGCCGAGACGATCCGGTCGGTGGAGATGGTGCCGCTCGCGACGGCCGCCACGACGGCGCGGTAGGCCTCGTCCTGCTGGGCACGGCCGCCGGGCACGACGAGCATGTCGACGCCGGCCGTCATGGCCGCCACCGCGGCCTCGCCGACCCTGCCGCCGGTCGTCGCCGTCGTCGCGACGAGGTCCGCCGAGATGATCGTGCCCTCGAAGCCGAGCCGGTCACGCAGCTCCTTGACGGCGTCGGGGAGGAGCGTCGCGGGGGTGACGCTGTCGTACGCGACGTAGATCGCGTTGGACATCTGCACCGCCGGCGCCGCGCCCCGCCCGCTCGCGACGGCCGCGAACGGCGTCATGTCGCTGTCGCGCAGGTCCTCGAGGCCGAGGCCGACCGGGGCGGGCCCGCTCTCGGGATCCTGCGAGGCGGCGCCGTCGCCGGGGAACGGGCCGACGGCGGGCGCGACGCCGGCGCGGCGGTAGCCCGCGACCGACGCCTTCACGGCGCGCACGACCTTGCTCGCCGAATCCGCGAACGCGCGTCCCTGTCCCGGGCCGCCGGAGACCGCGACGTCTGCGTTGGGCGCGAGGTTCATCCCCACCCCGAGGACGCGCAGCTGCTGGCCCGCTGCGAGCGCGCTGGCGCGGATGTCGGCGACCTTGCCGGCGCCCACATCCGCCTGGCCGCGCGGCGCGAGGTTCGCGAAGGCGCTGAACTCGTCGCCCTCCTGCCGGGCGGTGACGATCGGCGCCGGGTGGCCGGCGTCGCGCGCGACCTTCTGGATCTGCGCGGTCAGCCCCGCGAGCTGCGACGGCTCGTCGTAGTTGTGGCGCGTGAGCAGCACGCCGCCGTAGGGGCGCGCGCCGAGGCGTTCGAAGAACGAACCGCGGGGTTGCGTCCCGGGGAGACCGACGATGAACACCCCGGCGACGGCGTCGCCCATCGCCCGCGTCACCTCCTCGGCCGTCGGTGGCGCGGGGTCTGGGCCGCCGGCCCGGGCCTGCTGGCGCGCGCCGAGCACCGGCGCAAGCGTGTCCAGCAGCGCTCCGCCGCCGCCCTCGGCATCGCTGCCGAAGCGCGACCCGGCCTCGAGGACCGGGCCGTCGTCGCCGCCGCGGATGAAGACGAGATAGACCCCGCCGCCGAGCAGGAGCGCGATGGCGACGACCAGCACGCCAAGGCGTGCGCGTGGCGGCAGCGAGCTCACTCGCTACCCTCCGAACCCGTCATGTCAGGCACCGTGGTCATGAAGTTCGGTGGAACCTCCGTCGCCGACGCCGAGCGCCTGAAGCGCGCGGCGCAGCGCATCGTGGCCAAGCGCGAGGCCGGCAACCGCGTCGTGGCGGTGCTCAGCGCACGCGGCAAGACGACCGACTTTCTCATCGCCGAGGCGCAGGAGATCTCCCCTCATCCGGATCCCCGCGAGATGGACATGCTGCTTTCGACCGGCGAGCGCCAGTCCTGCGCGCTGTGCGCGATGGCGATCAACGACCTCGGCCATCGCGCGATCTCCCTGACCGGGTCGCAGGCGGGCATCGTCACGGACACGTCGCATACCAAGGCGCGCATCCTAGATGTGCGAGCCGATCGGATCCGTGACGCCCTCGGCGCCGACTCGATCGTGCTCGTCGCGGGCTTCCAGGGCGTGTCCACCGCCAAGGACGTGACGACGCTCGGGCGCGGCGGATCGGACACGACCGCGGTCGCGCTCGCGGCGGCGATCGGCGCCGACGTCTGCGAGATCTACACCGATGTCGCGGGGGTCTTCAGCGCCGATCCGCGGATCGTCCCAGACGCGCGCAAGCTGCCCGTCGTCTCGTTCGAGGAGATGCTCGAGATGTCGGCCTCGGGCGCCGGCGTGCTGCAGTTGCGCTCGGTCGAGTACGCCCGCAACCACGGGGTGCGGATCCACTGCCGGTCGAGCTTCACGGACGAGCCCGGTACGGTGGTCGTCGGAGAAGAGGAGACCGTGGAACAACCGCTCATCACCGCCGTCACGCACTCCACCGAGGAGGCTCGGGTCACGCTCAAGGGCATCCCGGACGTCCCCGGCATCGCCGGGCGGATCGCCACCGTGCTCGCCGAGGCGAACGTGAACATCGACATGATCATCCAGAACGAGCCGGTCTCCGAGGGCGCGGGCGCCGACATGTCGTTCACCGTCCCGCGTGCCGACCTCGGCGATGCGCGCCTGGCGCTCGCGCCGCTCGCCGAGCAGCTTCGCCTCGCGATCCAGACCGACGAGGCGATGGGCAAGGTCTCGGTGATCGGCGCCGGGATGAAGTCTCACCCGGGTGTCGCCGCGAAGGTCTTCACGACGCTCGGCGCCGAGGAGATCAACATCGAGATGATCTCGACGTCGCCGATCAAGATCTCCTGCGTCATCGCCGGCGAGCACGTGCCGGGGGCGGTGCGCGCGCTGCACGCCGCGTTCGAGCTGTCCGGCACCGACACGATCCGGCCCGAGCGGCCGTTCGGGGAGTTCGTCTAGCGAGACATGCGATGACCCGTGCCGCCAACCATCCGACGAGCAACGGGGCACCGTGGTGAGCTCGGACGGCCTGCGCGTCGCGGTCGTCGGCGCCACGGGCGCGGTCGGCACCGTCATGCTGCGGCTGCTGTGCGAACGGGGGTTTCCGGCGCGCGAGATCGTGCCGTTCGCCTCCGAGCGCTCTGTCGGCCGCGAGCTCGGCGGCGGGCTCGTCGTCGCACCGCTCACCGACGAGACGATCCAGGGCTTCGACGTCGCGCTCTTCTCGGCCGGCGCGACCCGCTCACGCGAGTGGGCCCCGCGCTTCGTCTCCGCGGGCGCCGTCGTCGTCGACAACTCGAGTGCGTTCCGGCTCGTGGACGAGGTGCCGCTCGTCGTCTCGGAGGTCAATCCGGAGGCGCTCGACGCGCACCGCGGGATCGTCGCCAACCCGAACTGCACGACGATGGTCGCGATGCTGCCGCTGAAGGCGCTGCACGACGCCTTCGACCTGCGCGCGATGGTGGCGACGAGCTACCAGGCCGCGGGCGGCGCGGGGCAGAAGGGCATCGACGAGCTGGCCGGGCAGGTCGCGCCGCTGGCCGCGGACGTCGAGCAGCTCTGCGGCGACGGCGCCGCTGCTGCGGCGAAGGTCGACCACTCCGTCCACGCCGCGACCCTCGCCTTCAACGTCGTGCCGTTGCTCGGCACGCTTGGCGACGACGACCACACCGACGAGGAGCGCAAGCTGCGTGACGAGTCGCGCAAGATCCTGGGGATCGGAGATCTGGCGGTCTCGCCGACCTGCGTGCGGGTGCCGGTCATGGTCGGCCACGGCGTCGCCGTGCGCGCGACGTTCGCCCGCGAGGTCGATCTCGAGCGTGCGCTGGAGGTCCTGCGGGCGTTTCCGAACCTCGTCGTCGACGAGGTCCCGACGCCGCTGCAGTACGCCGGCCGCGACGAGGTCGCCGTCGGCCGCGTCCGTCGAGACCTCGCCGATCCCCGCTCGCTGAACTTCTTCGTCGTCGGCGACAACCTGCTCAAGGGCGCGGCGCTGAACACCGTCCAGCTCGCCGAGGCGCTGCACGAGCGGGGCCTCGTGGGCGCCCGCGTGTCGTAGGGCGACCGCTCGCCCAGCTCGCCGAGGCGCTGTACGAGCGGGGACTCGTGGGCGCCCGCGTATCGTAGGGCGACCGGCTCGTCCAGCTCGCCGAGGCGCTGCACGAGCGGGGACTCGTGGGCGCGCGCGTTCGTACGGCGAGGTCGCGCCACTTGTGGCGCCGGGATGCGCCCGACGCGCTGACCGAACCTCCGCACCGTACGTGCGCCGCCGTCCCGATTCGTGCGCCGCCGCCGCCGCCCCCCCGATTCGTGCGCCGCCGCCCCGATTCGTGCCGAGTGTGTAACGGAAGTGTTCGGAGAGGTGCGCTCCCGCGGGCGATGGCGGTCCGTACCCGCATGCTCTGCGGGTGTCCGGATCGCATGCGCAAGTGACCTCGCTGGCGGCTGCGCGGCGACCGGGGTCACCTCTGCACGTATGTCGTGCAGCAGTGACCGAGCTGGCCACGTCGGGACAGGTGGGGTCAGTTGTGCATGCCGACCAGCTCATCGCGTTCGTCGCGGCCCGCCAGCACGGCGTCATCGCGCGAGACCAGCTCGTCGCGCTCGGACTGGGGCGGGGGGCGATCGCCCATCGCGTGAAGCGGGGCGCCCTGCACCGTGTGCATCGCGGCGTCTATCTCTGGGGCCACGAAGCGCCCGCGCCGTATGCTCGCGCACTCGCGGCGGTCCTCGCCTGCGGCGCCGGCTCCGTCGTCAGCCACGATTCGGCGGCGGTGCTGTGGGGCATCCGCCCCCCGATCGAGGGCCCGATCGACGTGAAGCTCGCAGCGGACCGTGTGCGCCAGGACGGCATCCGGTCACATAGGACCACCACGCTGCATCCCGCGGACACGCGCACCCTGCGTGGTATCGCGATCACCAGTCCGGCTCGGACGTTGCTCGACATCGCCCCGCAGCTCGCCCCGCCCGACCTCGCCGCGGCCGTCGAGCGGGCGCAGGTCAAGCGCCTCGTCACGAAGCGCGACATCGCGGCGGCGATGGGCCGCGCGCCGCGCCGCGCGGGCGCCTCCGCGCTGCGAGCGCTCGTCGACGAGCCCGCCTTCACTCGTTCTGCCGCCGAGCGATGCCTGCTCGCGCTCCTGCGCGCGGCGAAGCTCCCGCTGCCGGCCTTCAATGCCCGTGCGGAGGGCTACGAGGTGGACGCGCTATGGCGTGCCGAGCGCGTCGTCCTCGAGTTCGACAGCTATGAGTTCCACGCCACCCGCGCAGCCTTCGAGCGCGACCGCCGCCGCGACGCGGCGCACACGCGAGCCCGGTACGTCGTCCTGCGGACGACCTGGCGCGAGCTGACGGGCGAGCCCTGCGTGCTCGTCGCCCGGATCGCCGAGACGCTCGCGCTCGCCCAAGCCCGGCATCGGGCCGAGAAGGCGGTGGCGCTCGGTTCGGCTCCGACCCGTTGAAACCTGCGCGAGCTCGCCTACCGCAGCCGCGACAGTCCCGACAGCTCCCGGCGGTCGTGCACGCCCAGCTTGCGAAACACCGCGCGCGCGTGGGTGCGCACCGTCTCGACCCCGACGCACAGCGCCGCGGCGATCTCGCCGTTGGAGCGGCCGAGCTGGAGCTGATCGAGGACGTCGGCCTCGCGCGGGGTCAGGACGTCGGGCAGCAGCCACGCACCGGCACTGGCCGGGCTGCTGTGCGGCAGCACGTGCAGTCCGCGCGAGACGAGATGGATGGCGTTGAGCACGTCGCGACCCTCGATGTCCTTGCCGAGACACGCCGTCGCGCCGAGCGCGAGCAGCTGGCTGCACTCCCCCGGCGTCGGATGGTTGGCGAGCACGATGACGTGGGTTTCGGGATGCGCGGCGTGCAGACGGCGAAGGTCGGCGGGCACGCGCAGCGCGCCGAGGTTCAGGATCGTCACGCGCGGCGCGTGCTCGGAGATGAGCGCGTCGAGCTGGTCTGCCTCGACGTCGGCGGCGACGATGCGCAGGTTGGGATCGGCGCCGATGAGGCTGCGCAGGCCGGCGCTCACGAGATCCTCGAAGCGCGAGAGCAGGACCGTGACGGGGCCGCGAGCGTCCACGCGCTGCTTATCGGCAGCTCGGCGCCCGAGGGTGAACGGCGGGGCCGCGGGCGTCCACGCGCTGCTTATCGGTAGCTCGGCGCCCGAGGGTGAACGGCGGGGCCGCGGGCGTCCACGCGCTGCTTATCGGCAGCTCGGCGCCCGAGGGTGAACGGCGCCTCCTCCGAAGATCACCCGCCGCGGGGTACGACGATCGGCCGGCGCTGCGCCACCATGAGAAGCGTCGTCGGGGGGCGGACCACGCGGACCACGGGATCAGGGGATCCAGTGCGATGACGGGAGCAGGACCAGGGGTACCCAGGACAAGAGGGCCCTCGCGAGGCCCTCTTGTCCTGCGTCCTATCCGTCGCGCTCGTCCTGGGGCGCGGCGATCGTCGACCGCAGCCGCTCGCGCGCCGCATCGATGCGCGCCGCGGCGTCCTCACCGCCGCCAGCCGGCGTCGGTGTCGGCATCGACGATGGGAGCGGTGGCTCGGCCGACAGGCCCAGCCGCCGGAGGACCTCGCCGGTGAGCCTGCGCGGCCCCACCATCACCCGCCGCTGCTGGGCGCGCCGACCTCGGCGACGACCGCTGTCGTCCAGTCGATCACCGCCGTCGGCTTGACGACATGGCGCCCGAGCCCGAGCTGATCGGGCGGGATGCCGAGCGCCAGCCCGACGAGCTGGGGGAGATGCAGGACCGGCATGTCGAGCTCGCGGCCGACGACACGCTCAGCCAGCGGCTGCTGGAGGTCGAGGTTGAGGTGACACAGCGGGCACGGCGTCACGAGGCAGTCGGCGGCGGCGTCGACCGCGTCGCCAAGATGGCGGCCGGCCTGGGCGAGCGAGGCTTCCCTGTTCATCATGAGGATCGGGAAGCCGCAGCACTTGTGCGACCCGGCGTAGTCGATGACGGTCCCGCCCAGGGCGTCGATGACGAGGCCGAGGTACGTGTCGCGGGGCCGCTCGTCGTCGATGTGCAGGCGCTCTGTCGGCCGCACGATGTAGCAGCCGTAGAAGGGCCCGACGCGCAGGTCGGTCAGCGGCCGGCGCACGCGCTCACGCAGCTCGTCCAGGCCGAGCTCCTCGACGAGCAGCCAGAGGAAGTTCTTGTTCGTCAGGCCCTTCTCGTAGGAGAGGCCCTCGTCCGCGAGGGTCGCGTTGATGTGCGCGCGGTACTCGGCATTGGCGTCCAGGCGCTCCTGGCACTCGGCCTGCGCGCCCTGGCAGGTCGAGCAGATGTTCATCATCATCGCCGTGCCCTCGGCCTGCTGGGCCAGCGCGAACGTCCGCGCGTTGAGCGTGTCGGCGAGCTCCTGGTTGTGCTCGGCGATGACGCCGGCGCCGCAGCAGGCGGCGCGGTCCAGCGGCTCGAGCTCGATGTCCAGCAGCGGCGCGATCCGCGCCATCGAGCCGTGCAGCTCGGGGGTGAAGCCGCGCGAGACGCAGCCGGGCCAGTAGGCGACCTTCATCGCGAGCTCCTGCGTCGTGGGACGTCGCCGACTGTCGTCGAGCAATGACGCGCTGTCATGGCGTCACGACCTCATCCTCGTCGTAGCCGGTGATGTAGAGGTTCAGCTCGAGGCGCTCGGGATGGCCTTCGACCTCCTCGTAGATGCGCCGGATCTGCTGCAGGTCTCGCTTGGCCAGCCTATGCGGCTTGAGCACCTTGGCGGGCGTGACCTTGCGGCGCAGCAGCGCCTTGGCGATCGACGGCAGCGAGCTGGCGAGCTCCTTCTGCACGGACGGCTTGAACTTCGACAGCGGCGAGTCGCCGCCGTAGGAGCGCGGCACCAGCTCGGCCTCGTCGAGCAGGCCGTACTTGCGCACGAGCGTCACGAAGGCCTGCTCGTGGCGCTCGCCGTTGTTGCGGTCCTCGATGCCGTAGTCGCTGCCGGCGCGGCGGCGCAGGCGCATGATCTGGCTCATCGGCGCGACGTCCTTCGGGCACGCGTCGATGCACATGAAGCAGTGGGTGCAGTCGTAGATGCCGTGCGGGTCCTCGGCGAGGTCCTTCAGGCGCTCGTAGGGCTGGTCGTCGCGCGGGTCGCCGACGAAGCGGTAGGCCTTGGCGAGCGCCGCAGGTCCGATGAAGTCCGGGTCCACCTCCATCGCCAGGCAGTCCGAGACGCAGGCGCCGCACTGGATGCAGGCCATCGACTGCGTGACGTCGACCATCGTCTCGCGCGGGACGATGTACTCACGCTCGGGCACCGGCTGCTTGGCGATAAGCCACGGGGTGACGCGCCGGATCTTCTTCCAGTGCACCGCCTCCATGTCGACGATGAGGTCCTTGATGACCGGCATGTTGCCCATCGGCTCGACCTCGATGACGCCGTCGCGGGAGTGGCGCTGCGCCTTGTCGAGATGCGTGTGGCAGGCCAGGTCGGGCGTGCCGTTGATGCGCACGCCGCACGAGCCGCAGATGGCGGCACGACATGAGCAGCGGATCCCGATCGAGCCGTCGAAGCGCGCCTTGGCCTGGAGGATGGCCTCCAGCACCGAGCGGTGCGGCTCGAGGTCCACGGTGTGCTCCTCCCAGTACGGAGCATCACCGGACTCGGGGTCATAGCGCCGCAGTCTTAAGGTGAATTCGGCCATAGTGATTCCTAGTACTTCCTCACTTCGGGCTGCCATTTCGTGATCGTCACAGGTGAGTACGAGATCTCGGGCTCACCGTCGGGACCGCGCGTGATGTCGATGTGCTTCAGCCACTCCTCGTCGTTGCGCTCGGGGTAGTCGATGCGGAACTGCGCGCCGCGCGACTCCTTGCGCTCGATCGCCGCGACCACGGACGCCTCGGCGCAGTCGAGCATGTAGCCGAGCTCGATCGCGCCGAGCACGTCCTGGTTGAAGACCGTGCCGCGGTCGTCGACGTAGGCGGCCTCGGCCTCCTCCTTCAGCCGGTGCACGATCTCGTGGGCCTTCTGCAGGCCGTCCTCCTCGCGGTAGACGGCTACGAACTCGTTCATCGTCGTGCCGAGCTCGTCCTTGATCTCGGAGATCCGGCGCCCGCCGTGCTCGCGGGCGATGATCGCTTCGATGCGCTCGGCGTCCTCGCGCAGCCGCGACACCGGTGCGTGCGGCATCGGCAGCTCCTTGCCGCGAGCGGCCGCGTGCTCGCCCGAGCGGCGCCCGAAGATGAGCGTGTCCAGCAGCGAGTTCGCGCCGAGGCGGTTGCCGCCGTGGACCGAGACGCACGCCACCTCGCCGGCGGCGTAGAGGCCCGTGATCGGCGTCTGGCCGTCCACGTCGGTCTTGACCCCGCCCATGATGTAGTGCTGGCCGGGGCGGATCATGATCGGCTCGCGCGTGATGTCGGTGCCGGCGAAGTCGCGGCCGATGTTGACGATCTCGCGCAGCGCCTCGAGCACGCGCTTGCGCGCCACCACCGTGATGTCGAGGTAGATCCCCTGGCCGTCTGCGCCGACGCCGCGGCCCTCGTTGATCTCCGTCTGCTCGGCGCGCGAGACGACGTCGCGCGACGCGAGCTCCATCTTGCTCGGCGCGTAGTCCTCCATGAAGCGCCGTCCCTCGGAGTTCAGGAGGTGCGCGCCCTCGCCGCGGGCGCCCTCGGTGATGAGGAAGCCGTTCTCGGCGAGCGTCGTGGGGTGGTACTGGACCATCTCCATGTCCATGATCGGCGCCCCGACACGATAGGCCTGCGCGATCCCGTCCCCGGTGCAGATGAGGGCGTTGGTGGTCGGCTTGTAGCACTGGCCGTTGCCGCCGGAGGCGAGGATGACCGACTTCGCATCGAAGATCTCCATCGCGCCGGTGCGGACGTCGCGCGCCACGGCGCCGGCACAGTGGCCGCCGGCGTCGACGATGAGCGAGGTCGCAAACCACTCCTCGTAGCGGTCGACGGACTCGTGGTAGCGCATGAGCTGCTCGTAGAGGACGTGCAGGATCGCCTGGCCGGTGATGTCGGCGACGTAGGCGGTGCGCTTCTTGGAGGCGCCGCCGAAGGCGCGCAGGTCGAGCTCACCCTTTTCGTTGCGGTGAAACGTCACGCCCATGTGCTCGAGGTGCATCGCCTCGCCCGGCGCCTCGCTGCACATGATCTCGATCGCGTCCTGGTCGCCGAGGTAGTCCGAGCCCTTGACCGTGTCGTAGGCGTGCTCGGTCCAGTCGTCGTCGATCGCGATCGCGGCGTTGATGCCGCCGGCCGCCGCGACCGAGTGCGAGCGCACCGGGTGGACCTTGCTCATGATCGCGACGGATGCCCCGGCCTCCGCGGCGGCGAGGGCAGCACGCTGTCCGGCAAGGCCGGCGCCGATGATGAGCACGTCGTGGGCGGGCAAGGACCAGGACTCTAATCGGTCGCGCTGATCGGCTCGCCGTCGTGCCCGGCAGTCCGGGACGTCACGCCAGTCGCTGCGGCAGCGCCGCGGTCAAGGCCCGCCGGACCTGGTCGATGGTGACGACGCCGCGCAGGACACCCTCGGCGTCGACGGCCATGAGCGCGCCGCGATCGCGCAGGCCCTCGTCGCCGAGCAGCGCCTCCAGCGGGCTGTCGGAGCGCACCCGCCACTCGTCGGCATCGTCGGCCTCGACGACCTCGCGGACGGTCAGCGCCGGGCGTCCCGCGGCGATCTCGGCGTCCACGCGCGGCTCGCGCACGACGCCGAGGAAGCGCCCGTGCTCGTCGACGACCGGGAACCAGTCCCAGCGATAGCGCAGGAAGTACTCGTCCTGGGCCTGCGCC
>Ga0136617_10005718_pt1 | contig 11131 bp, 11 predicted proteins | sample AntDrymUQ3222106_2_FD_129672 | JGI IMG/M metagenome (GOLD analysis project Ga0136617, IMG submission 129672) | Polar desert sand microbial communities from Dry Valleys, Antarctica - metaG UQ322 (21.06) | ecosystem: Environmental > Terrestrial > Soil > Desert | place: Antarctica: Dry Valley...
GCCATCTTGCGGATCGGCGAGATCGTCGACTCCGGGCCGGCCAGGTAGCCCACTCTGATCCCCGGGCAGACCGTCTTCGAGAACGAGGAGGCGTAGACCACGCGGTCGGACTCGTCGAGCGAGAGCATCGTCGGAAGCGGCTCGCCCTCGAAGCGCAGCTCGACGTAGGGGTCGTCCTCGAAGAGGATGAAGTCGTACTCGGCGGCGAGCTCGAGCAGGCGGTGGCGCTTGTCCAACGAAAGCGTGCAGCCCGCCGGGTTGTGGAAGTTGGGAATGATGTGGGCCAGCTTCGGGCGCGCCCCGCGCTCAAGCGCGCGCTCGAGGGCCCGGACGTCGATGCCGTCCGATTCCAGCTCGATGGGCAGGATGTAGGCGCCCATCTCCCGCAGGCTGAGGAGCGTGCGGTCGTAGCTCGGTGCCTCGACAACGACCTGGTCGCCGGCCTGGAGGAGATGGCGGAAGAGGAAGGCGTCGGCCTGCATCGAGCCGTTCGTGGCGATCACGTTCTCGGCGGCGAGCCCCTGCTTGTCGGCGATCCACTCGACCAGCGGGCGGTAGCCCGCCGAGGTCCCATAGGCGAAGGCGCCGGCGGGGTCGTTCTCGAGGGCGCGGGCCGCGGCAGCGCGCAGCTCGTCGACCGCGATGATGTCGAGCGAGGGGGCGCCGCGGGCGAAGGAGATGGAGTCGGCTGGGGCCACGCAGCTGAATCTAGCGAGAGTCAGCCCGCTCCCTGCGCCCGCAGCTGGATCGCCTCCGCCGGCGCCAGCAGCATCGTCAGCCCGCGGCGCGGATCCCGTGGCGAGTCGCGCTGCTCGCGCAGCACTACGGCGCTCCACGGCCGGCCGGAGTCGATCTCGCCCGCCAGCTCCGCCGCGAGCTCGCGCGGCACCCAGCCGACCTGCGCACCGCCACCACAGACGGCGATGGCGTCGGGGTCGTGCGGGTTCTCGGGGTCGCGCCGCAGCTCGAGCGCTGAGCCCAGCGCGGCGGCCTCGGACGCGAGCGCATCGGCATGATGGCGCGCTGCCCCGGCCACCCCGGCGACCCTGAGTCCGCGCGCCGAGAGCTCGGGGGCGTCGCGAGCCAAGAAGCCCCCCGCGCTGTCGATCGGCTGGTAGCCCGAGACCCACACGACACCTCCGCCCTCTGGGTACCAGTAGCGCTCCTCGAAGCTGACGTCGACCACCGCGGGCACGCCATCAGCCTAGGTGTAGCTTCCGGCGCGTGAGCGACCTCGCCGCCCTCGGCGTGCCCCTCTGAGCGCGCCGGGATGGCCGCCGCGCTCGCCCTCGTGGCATCCCTGTGCTACGGGATCTCGAACTTCATCGGGCCGGTGCTCAGCCGCGACCTGCCGGTCTACGCGCTGCTCATCGCCGGGCAGGTCGTGGCTTTCTGCGTCAGCGCCGCCGTGGTCGCGCTCACCCCCGGCCCGGCCCACGAAGCTCAGCTGTGGACGGCGGCGCTCGCGGCCGGAGTCGGGAATGCTGTCGGGCTGATCGCCTTCTACCGGGCCGCCGGGCTGGGTCCGCTGTCGATAGTCGCGCCGATCGGGTCGCTCGGCGCGGTCGTGCCGGTGCTCGCCGGGCTCGCCGGCGGCGAGCCGCTCGGTGCGGCCAAGCTCGTCGGGCTCGTGCTCGCCCTCAGCGGCGTGGCGCTGGCCTCCCGCCGTCGCGGCGGCGAGCCGGTCGAGGGACATCACACCGGCAAAGCCGCCGCTTGGGCGCTGGCCTCCGCGGCCGGCTTCGGGGTGTTCCTCACCCTGATGGCGCCGGCGTCCACCGGAGGCGTGTTCTGGGCGGTGGCGGTCAGTCGGGTCGCCCTGCTCACCACCATGTTCGCCGCCGCCTGGTCGCTCGGCGCAGCGCTGAGCATTCCCCTGCGCGCGCTACCGCGGGTGGCCGTGCCCGGACTGCTGCTGTTCGTGGGAACGCTGACCTACTCGGCCGCGACCCGCGCGGGCGAGCTCAGCGTCGTTTCCGTGCTCGGCTCGCTTTTCCCGGTGGTCACCGTCTTGCTCGCCTTCACGCTGCAGGGCGAGCGGCTGAGCCGAGTCCAGGGCGCGGGCGTGGCGTCCGCGCTCGCCGGCGTCGTGCTCGTGTCGATGCGTTACGGCTAGGAGGCCGCGGGAGCGCCCGACAGCTCGGCCGCAACCTCGGCGACCTCCGTCGGCGTGCGACCGACCTTCACGCCCTGGGCCTCGAGCGCCTCGCCCTTGGCCTGCGCTGTCCCGCTCGAGCCGGAGACGATCGCGCCGGCATGGCCCATGGTCTTGCCCGGCGGAGCGGTGAAGCCCGCGATGTAGGCGATCACCGGCTTCGAGACGTGCTCGGCGATGTAGCCGGCCGTGCGCTCCTCCTCGTCGCCGCCGATCTCGCCGCACATGACGATCAGCTCGGTGTCGGGGTCGTCCTCGAACTGCGCGATCACGTCGATGAAGGAGGAGCCGACGATCGGGTCCCCACCGATGCCGACGATAGTCGAGTTCCCGAACCCGCGACCGGCCAGCTCGTTGCCGATCTGGTAGGTCAGCGTGCCCGAGCGCGAGACCAGCCCGACGCCGCCCTCGGAGAAGAAGTGCGCGGGGATGATCCCCACGTTGGCCTTGCCGGGCGAGAGCACGCCTGGGCAGTTCGGGCCGATCAGCTTGGTCTCGCCGCGGCGCAGGTGCGTGTACACGCGCAGCATGTCGTGGGCGGGGATGCCCTCGGTGATGCAGACCACCAGCTCGATGCCCGCGTCGGCGGCCTCGAGGATCGAGTCGGCGGCGAAGCGGGGCGGGACGAAGACCATGCTCGTGTTTGCGCCGGTCTCGGCCACGGCGTCGTGGACGGTGTTGAAGATCGGCACGCCCTCGACGTCCTGACCGCCCTTTCCGGGCGTCACCCCGCCGACCAGATCCGTCCCGTAGCTGCGGTTGTTGAGACCGTGGAAGGTGCCCTCGCGCCCGGTCAGGCCGGAGACCACGAGCTTCGTGTCGGCGCCGACGAGGATGCTCATCGCGTCGGCTCCGAGGGCGGGCCGCCACCGCCGGCGGTCTCGGCTCCCGCGGCCTCGGTCCCCGAGATGTCGGCCTGCGAGGCGGTCCCGGTGTCGGCGGTGCCCGCGCCCACCGGCTCCGGATGTGCTCCACTCTCGGGCAGCCTGGGCGTCTCGCCGTCGCCGGCCAGCTCGACCACGCGTGCGGCGGCGCCGAGCATGGTCTTCTCCACGTGGACGCCATCGAGGTTCGCGTCGGCCAGGATCTGGCGGCCCTCCTGGTCGTTCGTGCCGTCGAGGCGGACCACGAACGGCACGGTCACATCGACCTGGCCGAAGGCGGCCACGAGCCCGCGCGCGACCTCGTCGCAGCGCGTGATCCCGCCGAAGATGTTGAAAAGGACCGCGTCGACCTTGGGGTCGGAGAGGATCACCTCGACCGCGTCGACGATCGCCTCGGCGCGCGAGCCGCCGCCGGCGTCGAGGAAGTTCGCCGGGCGCCCCCCGGCCTGGGCGACCACGTCGAGGGTCGACATCACGAGCCCGGCGCCGTTGCCGAGGATGCCGACGTTACCGTCGAGCTTGACGTAGGTCAGCCCGCGCTCGCGGGCCATCTCCTCCTGCTCGTCCTCGCCCCCCGAGTTGCGCATGCGCGCGGTCTCGGGGTGCTTGTAGAGAGCGTTGGCGTCGACGGTGACCTTGGCGTCGAGCGCTACGACCTCACGGGCCTCGGTCACCAGCAGCGGGTTGACCTCGACGAGCATGGCATCCTCGCCCACGAAGGCGTCGTATAGCCGGGCCAGGAGAGCGCCCACGGGCCGCACGACGTCGGCGGCGATCCCCGCCTCGAAGGCGAGCCGGCGGCCGTGGAAGTCCTGGAAGCCGACGAGCGGGTCGATGTGCACGCGGGCGATGGCGGTGGGATCGCGGTCGGCGATCTCCTCGACATCCATGCCGCCCATGCGCGAGAGCATGGCCATCGGCTTCTTGGCGCCGCGGTCGAGCAGGATCGCTGCGTAGTACTCCTCGGCGATCTGCGAGGCCTTCTCCATGTACAGCTCGTCGACCCGGAAGCCGCGGATGTCCATGCCGAGGATCGCCTCGGCATGCTCTCGGGCCTCGTCGCGGTCGTTCGCGACCTTGATCCCGCCCGCCTTGCCGCGACCGCCGATCAGGACCTGGGCCTTGACCACGACCGGGTAGCCGAGCTCCTCGGCGGCCTCGACGGCCTCCTCGACGGTCTGCGCGGGGCGGCCGTCGGGCGTCGGCACGCCGTGATTGCGGAAGAGCTGCTTGCCCTGATATTCGAGGAGATCCATAAAGACTTAGAATGCGTGCATGCGCCCGCGGCTGCGAGCCGGGCGGCGGCGCACCCTATCGAACCCTCGCCGCGAACCTCAGGAGTCCTGTGCCTCTCCCCAAGAACGTCAAATTCGTGACCCTGGACGTCTATGGGACCCTGATCGACTGGGAGTCGGGCGCCTACGATGCCTTCCAGAAGGAGGCCGATCGCGAGGGGCTGACCATCGATCGCAACGCGCTGATCCCGCTGTTCGTGGGGATCCAGCAGGAGATCGAGCGGGGATCCTACGAGCTCTACGCCGAGGTCATGCGCCGCACTGCGGTGCGCGCCGCCAACGACCTGGGCTGGGACATCGAGCCCTCGCGCTCGCGCTTCCTGCCCGACTCGATCCCGCGCTGGCCGGCGTTCCGCGAGACCAATGCGCAGCTCGAGCGCCTGGGCAAGAAGTTCTCGGTCGGGCTGCTCTCGAACATCGACGACAAGCTGCTCGGCACCACCCGCCGCCACTTCCGACCGGACTTCGACCTCGTGGTCACCGCGCAGCAGGTGCGCGGCTACAAGCCCGATCCGGCCCACTTCAAGGAGTGCGCCCGGCGCATGGGCGGCAAGCGTGGCTGGGTGCACATCGCCAGCGGCTACGACACCGATGTGGAGCCCTGCCTCAAGGAGAAGATCCCGGTCATCTGGGTGAACCGCTCCGGGCAGAAGCTCGACACGGGACAGAAGAAGCCGACCGCCGAGGTGAAGAACCTGCGCGAGGCGGTGAAGCTGCTCGGCGCGGGCTAGCGCCGGGCGCTCAGGGGACGCGAGACGTGCGCGTGGTCGCGGTTCATCCGGATGCGCTCGTGGTGACGAGCCGGATGTGGCAGACGAACGCGGTGCTGCTGCGAGCCGCGCGCGCGGAAAGCGTGGAGCCAGAGGAGACTCGGTCGGAGGCGAGCGAGGCGAGGACCTCGAGCGAGGCCATGCTCATCGACTCGCCCTACTTCCCCGACGAGCTCGAAGCTCTTCCCGCGCTGGCGCGCGAGACCGGTTTCCAGGTCGAGGCGTTGCTCGCCACTCACGGGGACTTCGACCACCTGCTCGGGCGGCTGGCCTTTCCGAAGCTGGCGCTCGGTGTCGGGGGGGCGACCTCGACGCGCCTGCGCGCCGAACCAGGTACGGCCCAGCGCGAGCTGCGCGACGCCGACGCGGATTACTACGTCCACCGCGAGCGTGAGTTGAGCCTCGGTACCACGCAGGAGCTCCCCGTGCCCGGCCGCCTCGAGCTCGGCGGTGAGGAGCTCGAGCTGCACGCTGCGAGCGGCCACACCGCCGACGGGGTGGCGATCGTGGCCCCACACGCCGGCCTGTTGATGTGCGGCGACTACCTCTCCGACGTGGAGATCCCGATGATCTCGCCCGGGGGCTCGCCGGAGAGCTACCGGGCGACGCTGGCGAGGCTCGCTCCGCTCGTTGGGGCGGCGGAACGGGTCGTGCCGGGACACGGCTCCCCGCTCGAGCGCGACCGCGCGCTGGCGGTGCTCGACGAGGACATCGACTACCTGGATGCGCTGGAGCGCGGGGACGAGCGGCCGCGCCTACCGAGCGGGCGCGAGACGCACCGCCAACGTGCGATCCACGCCGAGAACATCGCCGGGCTCACCGGCGGCGCTCGCGCAGCCAGGGCGGTACCTCTGCCACGCGCGAACGGCTAGCGCCGCTCGAGCACCGTCCGTCAGCCGGCAGTCGTCGGCACGCCCTGTGCGAACGGCGGCGGTCCGAGGATCTCGAGCGCGCCATGCCGCTCAGCGGCCGCGCGGATCCGCTCCATGTCCAGCGGGGCGGGTGGCGGCAGCTCTCGCCGTGGCGCCGGATCGCCCGCATCGCGAAAGAAGGCCTCGATGGCGGGGCTTCCCGGCGTCAGGAGCGTCAACGCGCGCGCGGTCTCGGAGACCACCAAGATCGCGTGGGGAACTCCCCGTGGCACCGAGATGAAGCCCCCCGGGCGACCCCGATGCTCCTCGCCGTCGATCTGGACGAGCACCTCGCCCTCCAGGACGTAGAAACTCTCGTCCTCGTCGGGGTGCGCGTGCAGGGGCGTGACCTTGCCCCGCCGAGCCCACTCCTCGAACAGGATGAAGGCTCCATCCGTCTGCTCGCACGTGGCCTTGAAGGTGAACAGGTCACCGTTGAACCACAGCAGCTCCCCGGAGTCCTCGGTCAACACGATCGGAACGGCACTGGTCATGGCCCTGCTCCCCCTCTCGGCGCCACCCGGCACCCCAGATGAGATTGCTGTCTCACGTCGAGACTAACATATCATCGTGCCGATGGCGAGCGCCTACGAACGCACCGGCCGCACCGATCAGAAGACGCGGACTCGCACCGCGCTGATCGCGGCGACGCGCGAGCTCTTGGCCCGCGGCCACATCCCCACCGTCGAGGAGGCGGCGGTCGCGGCGAGCATCTCTCGCGCCACCGCCTACCGCTACTTCCCCCGCCAGCGAGCGCTGCTCGTGGCCGCGCACCCGGAGATCGAGAGGGACTCCCTGCTCGGTCCGGATCCCCCCGACGACCTCGAGCTTCGGCTCGACCGCGTCATCGACGAGATCATGCGCGTGACCCTCGACACCGAGCCGCAGCTGCGGGCTACGCTGCGTCTCTCGCTCGAAGCGGGGCCGGCTGACCTCGACGGCCGGGCGCTGCGCACCGGCCGCCGGATCGTGTGGGTGCGAGACGCGCTGAGCCCGCTGCACGGCCGACTCCCGGAGGCCGATCTGCGCCGGCTGGTCCACGCCGTCGCCGCGAGCGTCGGGATCGACACGCTCGTGTGGATGGTCGACGTCGCCGGGCTCTCGCGGGAGGAGGCAGTCGAGACGATGCGCTGGTCGGCGCGCGCGCTGTTGCGGGCGGCCGTCGACGTGGAGGGCGAAGGCGACCGTCGACGCGGGGTCAGAGCGACGACGGGCGGGGGCAAGCGCCGCCGGGGTGGTCGCTCGGATTAAGGCGCGCTCCCGCCGGTTTGCCCGTCACGCGGCGGGGTAGACAGCACCGCGTGAGCCGCTCCCGCACAACTCCTGTCGGCGCCGTGACCAAGGGCCTGATCGCCGGCGCGATCGGGACCGGCGTGATGACCGCCTACCAGCTCGCCGCCGCCAAGGCGATGGGCAGTGGCTCGAGCGACGTCCCGGGCGAGGTCGGCAAGCGGGTCATCGAGGGTGTCCTCCAGCGGCCGGTCTCCGACGAGGAGAAGCACAAGCTCACCAACCCGGTCCACGCGCTGTACGGCACCTCGTGGGGGGTGCTCTACGGGATCGTGCAGGCCTCGCTGCGGCCGGGCTCGGGCCAGCACGGGCTCGCCTTTGGCACCGCCGTGTGGGGTGCGAGCCTGATACAGCTCCCCGCGATGGGCCTCGCGCCGCCGGTATGGAAGATGTCGCCGACGAGCATCGCGCTCGATCTCTCGTACCACCTCGTCTATGGCCTGGGTGTGGCCGCGGGGTACGCAGCGATCGACCGCTGAGCGGGTGTCAGAGCTATCAGTCGAGCCGCGGCTCGATGACCGCTTCACATCGAAGATGGGCGTCCCGTCGACGGCCTCCAGGTTGCGGACTCGGCTCGACCCTCGCGCTACCTGATCACCGCGATCTTCGCCCCGCTCGACACCGAGCCACCCTCGCTCACGACGAGCTCCTCGACCGTTCCCGCCCGGTGCGCGGTGATCTCGTTCTCCATCTTCATGGCCTCGATCACGCAGATGAGCGCGCCCTCCTCGACCTCGGCGCCCTGCTCGACGGCCACGCGCAGGATCGTGCCCTGGAGGGGTGACACGAGGTCCTCGGCCGCACCTCCTCCCCCCGACGAGCTTCCGCCCCGATCGCGGCGGCGCGGCTTGCGCGTCGGGCCGCTCGGCATTCCCGCCGCTCCGCTCGCCGGCGCGGCCCCGTTGCCCACCGGCGGCGGCCCGATTACCTTGACGTCGAAGCGCCGGCCCGAGACCTCGACCGCGTAGGAGCGCTCGAGCTTCTCCTCTTCCTCGTCCTCGGAATCGCCGGTCGGCTCGGTGGGCGGCGTCGCAGTCGATTTGAGCCACTCGGGGTCCTCCACGAGGTCGCGGCAGGTCTCCCCCGCGCGCCACTGGTCGGTGTCGAGCAGCGCGAGATGGAAGGGGATCAGCGTGGTCAGCCCGCCGACCTCGAACTCGCCGAGCGCCCGGCGCATGCGCCTCGTCGAAGACTCGCGATCGACGTCCCAGACGATCAGCTTGGCCACCATCGGGTCGTACAGAGGCGAGATCTCCGAGCCTGCCTCGACGCCCGAGTCGACGCGCACGAACGGCCCCGACGGCTCGCGATAGGAGGCGATCGAGCCCGGCGCGGGCGCGAAGCGCTTCGACGCATCCTCGGCGTTGATGCGGCACTCGATGGCGTGGCCGCGCAGCACGATCTCGTCCTGTGAGAAGGCCAGCTCCTCCCCCGCGGCGATCTTGATCTGCTCGCGGACGATGTCGATCCCGGTGGCCATCTCGGTCACGCAGTGCTCGACCTGCACGCGAGTGTTCATCTCGAGGAAGAAGTAGTCGTCGCCCTGGAGCAGGCCCTCGATCGTGCCGGCCGAGTGGTAGCCGACGGCGCGCGCCGCGTCGGTTCCGATCTTGCCGATCCGCTCACGCAGCTCGGGCGAGACCGCCGGCGCCGGCGACTCCTCGATCAGCTTCTGGTGGCGGCGCTGGACCGAGCAGTCGCGCTCGTAGAGGTGGACGACGTTGCCGTGCTGGTCGGCGAGGACCTGGACCTCGACGTGGCGCGGGTCGGGCAGGTAGCGCTCGAGGTAGACCGTCGCGTCGGAGAAGAACTTCTCGCCCTCGCGCGCGGCACCCTCGAAGGCGCTCTCGAGCTCGTCCTCGGACTCGGCCACGCGAAAGCCCTTGCCGCCACCGCCGCCCGCCGCCTTGATGGCCACTGGGTAGCCGACGTCGGCATCGATGATCTTGCGCGCGGCCTCGACGTCGTCGACCGGATCGGTCGTGCCGGGGACGATCGGCACACCGGCGTCGCGCATGATCTCGCGCGCGCGGGTTTTTGTGCCCATGGCGTCGATCGCGTCGGGCGGCGGGCCAATGAAGGTGATCCCGGCCTCGTCGCACGCACGCGCAAAGGCGGAGTTCTCGGCCAGGAATCCGTAGCCGGGGTGGATCGCCTCGGCGCCGGAGCGCTTCGCCGCGTCGAGGATCTTCTCGACCACGAGATAGCTCTCGGTCGCGGGACCGCCGCCGAGCAGGTAGGCCTCGCCGGCGCGGCGCACGTGGGGCGCGTCGCGGTCGGTCTCCGAGTAGACGGCGACCGTCGCCACGCCGAGCTCCTCGAGCGCGCGCATGACGCGGACGGCGATCTCGCCGCGGTTGGCGATCAGGACCTTGGAGAACATGAGCGGCGACAGCTTAGAGGGGGGACCGCTGATCGCTTCGAGCGGCCGCCTCGGCTCGCCGGCGCCTGCGTCGCCGCGCCAAGGGCGGGCCGAGCACGACCAGCGCGATAGTCACCGGCACCGCCGCGAGCACCGGCGCGGGCACGTCGAGCCCGGCCTTCGTGGCGAGGCCGAGTCCCGCTCCGACGAGGACGACGCCGAGCACGGTGCGCAGCGTTCCCGGCGGGATCCGCACCGACCACTGACTGCCGAACCAGACGCCGGGCACCGAGCCGATCAGGATGGTCCCGGCGAGCGCGAAGTCGACGTTGCCGGCCACGACGTGAGCGACCGCGGCCGCCCACAGCAGGATCGCGGCGTGGAAGACGTCGGTGCCGACGACGCGGCGCGGCACGAGCCGGAAGGCGATGATCAGCGCCAGCGCGATCAGCGCACCGCTGCCCGCCGAGGTGACGCCGAGCATGAAGCCGACGACGACGCCGATGACCACCGCCGCGATCTTGTGGCGGCGCTCGAGCGTGAGTTCCTCGCGCTCGCTGTCGGCCAGGTGCTTGAGGAACAGCGCTCGCGCGAGCGTCACTACGCCCGTGAACAGGATCGCGGCGGCGAGCACCGCCAGCAGGGTCGAATCGAAGTTGGCCCCGGTCGCACGCTCGACCGCGGCGAGCGCGTAGACGCCGCCGACCGCCGCGGGAACCGAACCGACCGCCATCCACGTGGACAGCGGGACGTCGACGGTCCCCTGAGTGAAGTGCTTGTAGCCACCGACCGTCTTGGTCACCGCGGCGTAGGCCAGGTCGGTGCCGATCGCGGTGACGGGCTTGACGCCGAAGACGAGGATCAGGAGCGGCGTCATGAGCGAGCCGCCGCCGACCCCTGTCATGCCCACCAGGATGCCGACCGCGAGCCCGAAGACGATGATGAAGGGATCCATGGAGGCGGGTAGTCGGGTTTCCCCACTGACTTTGTGGAGGTTGCCGGGCGGACGGTAGCGATTCCGCCGCAGGACGCCGGCGACCTCCTGCAAGGCGGCGCCGGAGCCTGAGCGACAATGGCCCCATGCGCGTTTCGGCCAAAGCTGACTATGCGGTGCGGGCGACGGTGGAGCTCGCCGCGGGCGGCGGCGGCCCGATGAAGCGCGACGCGCTCGCCACGGCTCAGGACATTCCCTCCGGCTTTCTCGAGAACATTCTGCTCGACCTGCGCCAGGCCGAGGTCATCCGCAGCCAGCGAGGACCCGAGGGCGGTTACTGGCTCGCCCGTCCGGCGGCGGAGATCAGCGTCGCGGACGTGGTCCGCGCCGTCGAGGGGCCGCTGGCCAGCGTGCGCGGGGAGCGCCCGGGCGCGCTCGCCTTCCGGGGAACCGCTCGCCCGCTCGAGGGGCTGTGGGTGGCGGTGCGAGCGAGCCTGCGCTCGGTGCTCGAGTCGGTCACCCTCGCCGAC
>Ga0136617_10005719_pt1 | contig 11131 bp, 7 predicted proteins | sample AntDrymUQ3222106_2_FD_129672 | JGI IMG/M metagenome (GOLD analysis project Ga0136617, IMG submission 129672) | Polar desert sand microbial communities from Dry Valleys, Antarctica - metaG UQ322 (21.06) | ecosystem: Environmental > Terrestrial > Soil > Desert | place: Antarctica: Dry Valley...
CGAGCGCACGGCTGGCGAGCACCTCCCCACGCTGCGCGACCCAGACCTGCTCATCTACTTCCGCGAGGAGGGCGCCGGGCTCATCATGGGCGGCTACGAGCGCGACTGCGCCCCGTGGTTCCTGGACTCCGACGGCCTCGACGCGATCCCGCCCGACTTCAACGGGCGGCTGCTCGAGGAGGACTGGGACCGCTTCGCCGAGATCGTCGGGAACTCCAGGCGACGGGTCCCGGCGATGGACGACATCACCGTCACCAAGCTCATCAACGGGCCGGAGGGCTTCACCCCCGACAACGAGTTCTGCCTCGGGGAGACCGAGGTGCGCGGCTGCTTCGTCGCCGCCGGGTTCTGCGCGCACGGCCTCGCCGGCGCGGGCGGGATCGGGAAGGTCATGGCGGAGTGGATCGCCGAGGGCGAGCCCTCGCTGGACCTGTGGCACATGGACATCCGGCGCTTCGGCGAGCACTACCGCTCGCCGTCCTACACGCTCAAGCGCACCCGCGAGGTCTATGAGACCTACTACGACATCCGCTACCCCAACCACGAGCGCCAGGGCGGACGGCCGCTGCGCCTCTCGCCGGCCTACGGCTGGCACCTCGAGCACGGCGCGGCGCACGGCGAGAAGTCGGGCTGGGAGCGCGTCAACTGGTATGGGCCCAACGCGGCGGGCGGCGACGCGGGGCTGCGCCCGCGGGGCTGGGCCGGAGAGCACTGGTCGCCGGCGATCGGCGCCGAGCACCTGGGCACCCGGGCGGCGGCCGGGCTCTTCGACGAGTCGAGCTTCGCCAAGCTCGAGATCCGCGGTCCGGGCGCGGCGGACTTCCTGGAGGGCCTGTGCGACAACCGCGTCGCGCGCGGCGTCGGCCAGATCACCTACACCCAGATGCTCAACCGCCGTGGCGGGATCGAGTGCGACTTCACGGTCACGCGGATCGGGCCCGAGCACTTCGGGATCGTGACCGGCACCGCGTTCGGCACCCACGACCTCGGCTGGCTGCGCCGCCATGCACCGCGCGACGGCTCGGTCACGCTCTCGGTCGTCACCTCGCAGTACGCGTGCTTCGGTCTGTGGGGCCCGCGCGCGCGCGACGTGCTGGCCCCGCTGACCCCGGCCGACCTGGGCTCGGAGGCCTTCCCCTACATGTCCATGCGCGAGATCACCGTCGCCGACGTGCCCGTCCGCGCGCTGCGGGTGACCTACGTGGGGGAGCTGGGCTGGGAGCTCTACTGCCCCAGCGAGTTCGGCGCCGGCCTGTGGCGGGCCCTGTGGGAGAGCGGCCGGCCCCACGACCTGATCTGCGGCGGCTACCGCGCGATCGACACGATGCGCCTGGAGAAGGGCTACCTCGTCTGGGGCGCGGACATCACCCCGGACGAGACGCCCCACGAGGCCGGGCTGGGGTTCTGCGTCTCCGACGACAAGGAGTTCGTCGGCAAGGAGGCGCTGGCCGCGCGCGCGCCGGCCGTCAAGCTCTGCTGCCTCACGCTGGAGGATCCGCGCTCGGTCGCGCTGGGCAACGAGCCCGTGCGCGTCGGCGAGCAGATCGCCGGCCGGGTGACGACCGGCGGGTACGGCTTCACGGTCGAGAAGTCGATCGCCTTCGCGTACCTGCCGCCCGACCAGGCCACGCCCGGGACGGAGGTCGCCGTGGAGATCTTCGGCGAGTGGATCGCGGGCGAGGTGGCCCGCAGCCCGCTGTTCGACCCGAAGGGCGAGCGGATCCGGGCGTAGTCGCCGGTGCGACCGCCCGGCGAACGGCGCTCAATGAGGGGACTGCTGAAACGGGTCTACGCGGGGCGCTGGCGCTTCGGGCGCGCCATCAGCCCCACGAGGATGTGCTCCGTGCCGACCAGGTGATCGCGCACGATGCGCACGGCCCGCGTCATCTCCTGGCGCTCGAGCGCCTTGACGAGCCGTGCGTGCTGGGCGTTGGAGCGGGTCAGCACCTCCTCGGGATGGGCGATGAGGGCGATCAGCTCACTCATCGCGCCCTGCACCTCGGTCATCGCGGCGACGAGGCGCGGCGAGCGCGCTCCCTCGGCGACGGCGATGTGGAAGCGGATGTCGCCGCGGCGGTAGGACGCGAAGTCCTGCGCGTCGGCCATCACCTTGACGAGGCTGCGCATGCGCTCCAGCTCGCGCGGGCGGGCGCGCTCGCACGCGAGCACGGCCGCGCCGGTCTCGACCGCGACGCGGTTGTCGAGCACGGCGCGCATCGTGGCCACCGACGGCTTGGCCATCCCGGCCACCAGCGGCGGTGACTCGGCCACGAAGGTGCCGCCCGCCCGGCCGCGCTGGGCGACGAGATGGCCGCTCTGCACGAGGGTGGTAAGCGCCTGGCGCAGCGTGGAGCGCGAGATCCCCAGCTGGTCGGCCAGCTCGCGCTCCGGCGGCAGGCGGCTGGCGGGCGTCAGCAGCCCGAGCTTGATGGCGGTGCCCAGCCGCTCCACGGTCTCCTCGAAGGTCGTCGGCGGCTGCACCGGCTCGAACACCGCGTCGAGCGCTGCGCTCCTCTCCATGGCAGGACCGTACCGCGCTGATCCAGCAGCCTGTGCTCTCAGGTGTCGCGGAGCGCCGCTCGCCGGACCTTGCCGCTCGCCGTCTTGGGCAGCGCGGCGGCGAAGTCCACCACGCGGGGGTACTTGTAGGGCGCGGTCGCGTCCCGGACGTGGGCCTGGAGCTCGCGGGCGAGGGCGTCGGAGGGCTCGTGGCCGGCGCGCAGGACGACGACGGCGCGCACCACGCTCCCGCGCTCGTCGTCGGGGGCCCCGACGACCGCCGCCTCGGCCACGGCGGCGTGCTCGACCAGTGCGGACTCCACCTCGAAGGGGCCGATGCGGTAGCCCGCGGAGATGATCACGTCGTCGGCGCGACCCTCGAAGTGGAGGTAGCCGTCGGCGTCGGCGTGGACGCGGTCGCCGGTGCGCCAGACCCGCTCGGTGTCCGCCGGCGGCTCGCCGAGGTAGCCGAGGAAGAACGTCGGGTCGGTCGCGGGGTCCAGGACGAGCTCGCCGTCATCCACCCGCAGCACGACGCCGGGGAGCGGCCGGCCCATCGACCCGGGCCGCGCGGGCTCGCCGGGTGGGTTGGCGGTCAGCTGGCCCGTCTCGGTCTGGCCATAGCCGTCACGGACCTCCACCCCGGTGGCCTCCGTCCAGGCACGTAGGACCTCCGGGTTGAGCGCCTCGCCCGCCGCCACGAGGCCGCGGACCGCGGGCAGCGCGCGCAGCGTCTCTCGCTTGGCGATCACGCGGTACTCCGTCGGGGCCATGCAGAGGACGTTCACGCCCTCGCGCGCGAGGAGCTCCAGCCGCTGGGCCGGATCGAACCGGGCGTCGTGCAGCAGCGCGGCGGCCCCTCGCAGCCAGGGGGCGATGAAGGCGTTGCGCGCCGACTTGGACCAGCCGCTGGCCGCGGTGCACCACACGAGCTCGCCCGTCCGCGGCCCGAGCCAGTGCTCGGCCTGGAGGCGCTGCCCGAACAGGTAGCGCTGGGCGTGCAGGACGCCCTTGGGCTCGCCCGCAGTACCGCTGGTGAAGGCGATCAGGCAGGGGTCGTCTGCGGCGAGGTCGATCGCGGGCGCCGGCTCGGCGGCGTACAGCGCGGGATCGGGAATCGTGAGCACCGGGCACTGCGGCGCGGCGGCCTCGACCACCGCGCGGTTGCGCTCGTCGGCGAGCACGAGCGCCGGGCGCGCGACCTCGAGGCGGTGGCGCAGGTCGGGAGCGCGCAGCTGCTCCGTGCACGGGAGGGCGACCATGCCCGTGCGAAAGCAGGCGAGCATCGCCAGCACCCAGTCCGCGCGATTGCCGATGAGCGTCAGGATCACGTCGCCGCGCCCGACGCCGTGCGCCACGAGCGACCCGGCCAGCCGCGCGCTGGAGTCGGCGACCTCGGCGAAGGTCCACTCGCGCCGCTCTCCGCCGGCCGAGAGCTCCACCATGGCCCGGGCCGTCCCGTCGGCGGCCTCGACGACGTCGCGTGCGAAGTTCACGGCGCCGCAGGCTATCCCGGTGCGGCCCGCTCAGCGGCAGCGACGGCGCACGACCACGGTCACGACGCGCGCGCGGACCGTCAGGCGCAGGACGCCGGCGGCGGCGTCATACCGCCAGGCCCGGCGCGACAGCGGCCGGCCGCCGGCGTCGATACGGCAGGGCCGGAAGGGACGGCGCAGCGTCGCCATCGAGGCCTGCAGGTCATACGTGCGCAGGCGGGTGCCGCGGATCCGCAGCCGCCAGCGCCCGTCGGCGAACTCGAGTGACTCGAGGCGCTCGCGGCCCGGCAGGCGCGCGCTGGAGGCTCCGCGCGGGAAGGCGAGCACGTCGAGGCGGTCAGCGCGGTCGCCCGCGTGGACGAGGCCGGGCCCGCGACCCACCCCGTCGGCCAGCGTGTCGACGTCGGCGGGGAGCATGGGCAGCAGCGCGCCCGCGCGCGCGAGCAGCGGCAGCTCACCGAGCGGCGCGGGCAGAGTGAGCTCGCGCCGGCCCGTGAACGTCGTGGCGCGGCCGAGGCGCAGGGTGCCGCCCGCGGGGACGTAGTCCACCGCCCGCCAGAGGTCCACCCAGCGCCCGCCGGGAACGTAAAGGCGCCGCGTTCGCGCGCCCTCCTCGACCACCGGCGCGGCCAGCAGGTCGGGGCCGAACATGAAGTCGGTCTGGCGGCGCACCGCTGCGGGGTCGTTCGGATAGACCAGCGCGAGGTGACGGGCGATCGGGAGGCCGCGGCGCTGGTAGTCGTCCGAGGCCGCCTCGACGTAGGGCGCCAGCTGCGTGCGCAGCTTCGCGTAGCGGCGCCAGATCGGCAGCACCGCGGGGCTCCACACCTGCGAGCGCTCGGCCCGGTTCTGGCGGAAGGCATACCCGTTGGCCTGCGTGCGCATGACGCCCGACACCGCGCCGAACTGCAGCCAGCGGATGTTGAGCTCGTCCGAGGTGCGCCCGTTGGCGATCGCGTGGAAGCCGCCGATGTCAGAGCCCCAGTAGGCCACGCCGGTCAGCCCGATCGACAGCGACTGGTGCACCGCGGCGCACAGGCCGTCCGCGCAGCTCCAGTCCTCGGTCGGATCGCCACCCCAGACGACCCGCGCGTGGGGCTGGACGCCGTGGAATCCCGAGCGGATGAAGACGGCGATGTCGTTGCCGCGCCGGCGCTGCGTGTGCTCGGTGGAGGCCTGGTGGTAGATCACCGGGTAGCGGTTGTGCATCTCCAGGCCGCGGCGGCCGTCGAAGAACACCGAGTCGGTGGGGGTGTACTCGCCGAAGTCCTCCATCCAGCCGTCATAGCCGCGCGCGAGCGCACCGTCGAGCAGCCGCTGGTACAGCGCGACCCCGCCGGGATGGGTGAAGTCGATCTCCGAGGTGACTTGGTCGGCGGTGAACGGGTTGGACAGCAGGTAGGGCTGGCCGAGCTCGTTCTTGACGAGCCACCCGTTCGCGGCGGCCTCGCCGTAGACGGGCTGATAGCTCGTGCAGACGTGCGGGTTGAAGTAGGTCGTGATCTTGTAGCCCAGCGCGTGATGGCGGTCCACGCGCGCCTGCTCGGCCGCCACGTCGCCGCCCGCGCCGCACGGGAGGTAGTGCGTGTAGGTCTGCGCGACGGTCGTCGGCACGTCGAGCGCCCGAAACCGCTCGGGCTGGGGATCGGCGAACTGCACCCACGGCCCGAAGATCCAGCGGGCCGGGCGCGGCTGGCGCCCGGCGTAGCCCGAGTAGCGGCGCACGACATCCGACGGGTACGGGCCCGCGACCACGGTGAAGCGGAAGAAGCTCGACTCGGCCTCGGCCTGCCAGGCGTCCGGGCGGTCCGAGGCCAGGCGGAAATTCGACCGCTGGGTCTGGTCGATGAGGAAGCCCAGCCCGCGGCTGGACACCAGCCAGGGAACGGGGAAGTTCGTCGCCGCCGGGCCGCTGGGGAAGGTGAAGTCGGGCAAGAACGGGCGCGCCAGCTCCTCGCCCTCCCCCGAGGAGAAGGGGCCCTCCTCCGCCCACGAGAAGACCTCGCGGCCGGTGTGGTCGACGGCGTTGGAGCGCTCGCCGAAGCCGAGGAAGCGCTCGCCGGGTCGCGCGGTGAACGCCGCCCCCGACAGCGACGGCCGGTCGGCGAACGGGCCCGAGCCGGGGGCGATGCGAGACGTGAAGGTCACGACCCCCTCGCCGGCCGGAACGATGCGCAGCTCGAGGCGATGACCCAGCGGGTCGTTGGTCTCGAGCTCGAGCACGAGCCCGGCGCCCTCACGCCGGGCGGCGGCCACGCGGCGGGCGTGAAACCAGAGGGACTGCACCTCCAGCGCCCGGTAGTAGCCCAGGTAGGCGCTGTTGACGATGGGCTGGCGGGTGTCGAAGGAGTAGCCGAGCGGTCCGTAGCGCGCGGACGGGTCGTCGGGCGCGGCCCCGCTCGCCGCGAGCGTCCGCAGCACCTCGCCGTCGGCGCGGTCGGTCACCTCGAGCGCAAAGGGCTCGGCGACGACGCGCACGCGCAGGGCGCCCGAGTCGAGCACCGGCGGCTCGGCGGCGCGCGCCGCACCCGGGAGGGCCAGCCCCACCAGCAGCACCGACAGCGCCAGGATCCGCGATCGCACGTGACGCACTCTACGCCGGTGTGCTGCGTGGGACATCCGGCCGGTAACCTCGTAGGGCCTGTAGACCGCGCCTTTTCGACCCCGAACCCGGAGTGCTGCATGGCCGCCGCCGCCCAGCTGACCGATCGCACCGACGAGCAGAAGGCCATCATCGAGATGGTCCGCGACTTCGTCGAGAAGGAGATCCTGCCCAACGCGGAGCACTACGACCACGAGGACGAGTTCCCCGCGCCCATCGTCGACCAGATGAAGGAGCTGGGCCTGTTCGGGATCACGATCCCCGAGGAGCACGGCGGCCTCGGCCTGGACCTGACGACCTACACGATGGTCGTCGAGGAGCTCTCGCGCGGGTGGATCTCGATCTCCGGCGTCGTCAACACCCACTTCATCGGGTCCTACCTGCTCATGAAGTTCGGCACCGACGACCAGAAGGAGCGGTTCCTCCCGAAGATGGCCACGGGCGAGATCCGCGCCGCCTTCTCGCTCTCGGAGCCCGAGCTGGGCTCCGACGTGCAGGCGATCAAGTCCACGGCCAAGTCGACGGATGACGGCTTCTACGAGGTCAATGGCCAGAAGATGTGGGTCACCAACGGCCTCATGTCCGGCCTCGTCTTCGTCCTGGTCAAGACAGACCCCGCCGCCGACCCGCCCTACAAGGGCATGACGTGCTTCATCACCGAGAAGGAGCCGGGCACGAGCGAGAACGAGGGTGACTGGAAGGGCCTGAACGTCCCGCCCAAGATCAAGAAGATGGGCTACAAGGGCGTCGAGTCCACCGAGCTGGTCTACGACGGCTACCGCTGCCCCGCCGAGAACATCCTCGGTGGCGAGGAGGCGGGCCTGGGCCAGGGCTTCACCCAGATGATGGATGCGCTCGAGGTGGGCCGCGTCAATGTGGCCGCCCGCGGCGTGGGCATCGCCCAGCGCGCGCTGGAGCTCGCGCTGCGCTACTCGCAGGAGCGCAAGACCTTCGGCAAGCCGATCGCCCAGCACCAGGCGATCCAGTTCAAGCTCGCCGACATGGCCACGAAGGTCGATGCCGCGCGCCTGCTGACCATGCGCGCCGCCCGGCTCAAGGACGCCGGAGAGCGTTCGGACCTCGAGGCGGGCATGGCGAAGCTGTTCGCCTCGGAGACCGGCAAGGAGGTCGTCGAGGACTCCTTCCGCATCCACGGCGGCTACGGGTACTCCAAGGAGTATGAGATCGAGCGCCTCTACCGCGACGCGCCACTCCTGCTGATCGGCGAGGGCACCTCGGAGATCCAGCGCATGGTCATCGGCAAGAAGCTCCTTCAGCGCCACCGGATCTAGTCCTGAGCACCAAGGAGCTCATCGAGACGGGCGTGACGCGGTTCCTCGAGGAGGTGCCGGCGCTCCAGAAGCTCAAGCTCGTCTTCGGGCTCGAGCTGCGCGCCCGCCACGACGTCCAGCTCTACCGCGTCCAGCTGCCGGGCCCCGAGGTGTCCAAGGACTTCAAGGGCGACGAGCGCGTGCGCCTGCACGTCCAGCGGCCCGAGTTCAACACGCTGGCCGTCGAGGGCACGGCCAAGTCGTGGATCCGGGCGTTCGAGCTCGGCCACGCGAAGGCCGAGGGCTCCGAGCAGATCATCCGGCTCATCGCCCAGGTGGTCGAGAAGCACGAGGACCGCTCACGCACCCGCCGGGCCAGTCACTGACCCCGCGCGAGCTGGGCCTCCGGATGCCCGCTGAGTGGGCACCCCACGAGCGCTGCCTCATGGCCTGGCCCTGCCGGCGGGAGCTGTGGGGGGAGCTGCTCGACCAGGCCAAGGCCGACCACGCGACGGTCGCCCACGCGGTCGCGCGCTTCGAGCCGGTGCTCATGGTGGCCCGCCCCGGCGACGGCGCAGAGGCCGAGGCCGCGCTGGACGGCGACATCGAGGTCCTCGAGCTGCCGATCGACGACTCCTGGCTGCGCGACTCGGGGCCGGTGATCCTGCTGGGCTCAGAGGGGCGGCGCGCGGGCGCCGACTTCCGCTTCAACGCCTGGGGAGAGAAGTTCTCGCCCTGGGGCGACGACGACGCGCTGGCCGGGCGCCTGCTCGGCCACCTGGGGATCGAGCGCCACGCCGCGCCCTTCGTGCTCGAGGGCGGCTCGATCTGCTCAGACGGACAGGGCACGCTGATCACGACCGAGCAGTGCCTGCTGCATCCCAGCCGCAATCCGGGCATGGACCGTGAGGAGATCGAGCAGGGCCTGTGCGACTTCCTCGGGGTGCAGCGCGTGGTCTGGCTCGGACGGGGCCTGGTCGAGGATCGCGACACCGACGGCCATGTGGACCTGATCGCCGCCTTTGCTCCCTCCGGCGCCGTCGTGCTCCAGACCGTGCCCGACGACAACCCGAACGCCGCCAGCTGCGCGGAGAATGCACGCCGGCTGCGCGCGGCGGACCTCGAGGTGGTCGGGGTGCGCGGGCTTCCCTACGCCGAGGTGGCGGGCGAGCAGGTGCCCGTCGCGCCGCTGAACTTCTACATCGCCGACGGTGCGCTCATCGTGCCGGTGACCGACGGAGTCCCAGCGCCGCCCGAGCTGGCCGCCGCCTACCCCGACCACGAGATCGTCGGCGTGCCGGGGGCCGTGCTCGCCCATGGCGGCGGAGGGCCCCACTGCATCACCCAGCAGGTCCCCGCGCCCGCTCTCTAGGGACAGCGGAGGGCGAGGACTACAGTTGGCCGCGATGGCCGAGCCCCGTCTCATCGCCGCGATCGACACGCCGCCCGAGTCACCGGCGCGCACGCGGCCGTCGCGCCGCGAGGCGTTTCGCGTCGGCCTGGTCCAGGAGCGCTGGCACCCCGACCCGGCCGAGCACGAGGCCGCACTGGCCACCGGAATCCGGCTGGCCGCGCGGACGGGCGCCCGGCTCGTGTGCCTCCAGGAGCTGACCCTGTCGCCGTACTTTGCCATCGTCGCCGACGGCCTGGACGCCGCCCGGGAGCACGCCGAGGGCGTCCCCGACGGTCCGACGACGGCCTTCGCGCGGCGGATGGCCGCCGAGAGCGGCGTGCACGTGCACGCTTCGCTCTACGAGCGCCGCGCAAAGGACCCTGACGGCCTGGGCTACAACACCGCGATCTGCGTCGCGCCCGACGGCGAGCTGGTCGCACGCACGCGCAAGCTCCACATCCCGGTGACCGCGGGCTACTACGAGGACCGCTACTTCCGCCCCGGCCCGCCGGGCGACGAGGCGTTTCCCGTCGTGGCGGTCGGCGACGCGCAGCTGGGCTTTCCCACCTGCTGGGACCAGTGGTTTCCCGAGCTGGCGCGCGCGTACTCGCTCGCCGGCGCCGAGGTCATCGTCTACCCGACGGCGATCGGCTCCGAGCCCGACCACCCCGGCTTCGACACCGAGCCGCTGTGGGAGCGCGTGATCACCGGGAACGGCATCGCGAACGCCACGTTCATGGTCGCGGTGAACCGGTTCGGCTCCGAGCCCCCGCTGCACTTCTACGGGTCGAGCTTCATCTCCGATCCCTACGGCCGCGTACTCGCCCAGGCCCCGCGCGACGAGCCCGCCGTCCTCGTCGCCGATCTGGACCTCGACCAGCGCCGCGACTGGCTCGAGCTCTTCCCGTTCTTGACCACGCGGCGACCCGACGCCTACGCCGCGCTGGTGAGGCCCAGTGAGCGGGAGGGCGCAGCGGCCCCCGAGGCGTGACCGTCAAGTGATCGGCCCTCGCTGCCGATAGGAGGCAGAGACCGGGCCAGCCGAGAGAAGGCCGTCGTAGCCGCTCCCACGCCACTCGTCGAGACGCCGGATGAGCTCGCGGCGATCTGCCGCCTCGCCTCTGCCTGCCTGAACGCGCCGGCCGCCGAGATCCGCACGACGTTCATCGACGAGCTCGCGCGCCGGTTCGGGCCTGACCAGGTCCACCTCCAGGAGGTCTCCCAGGACCGCATGGTCGGACGCGGCCTGGTCGCGGCCCCCGGCACCGACGAGGAGGAGCGCTACGTCCAGCTCCTCGACGACGGCCCCTCGGGCGTCGCGACCGTCGTGCGGACCGGCGCCCACCTCGTGGTCGAGGACGCCGCCACCTGCACCGAGCTGCGCCGTGATCATGTCGAGCGCTGGAACGTCGCGTCGTGCCTGTTCGCGCCGCTGACCTTCGGCGGCGCCGTCCGCGAGGTCGCGATCCTCATCGAGCACGAGCCGCGTACCTACACCGACGGGGAGATCGCGTTCGCGCTCGCCCTCGCCGAGCAGGCGGCCACGGGGCTTGCGCTGCGCGAGCTCGAGCGCCGGCGCCGGATCGAGGGCGACCAGCAGTCCGCGCTCGCCCGTGCCGCCAAGATGCTGAATGCCTCGCTGGACCTGCGGGAGGTCCTGGCCGGCCTGTGCCGGGAGGCCGACACGGCGCTCGGCGGCGACGTCGCCGGCGTCTACCTCGGCGACGCAGACCACGGCGGGACCGGTGTGGCCAGTCACAACGCGGGCCCGGACTGGCTGGGCCACCGCATGAAGCCGGGCGAGGGGGTCGCGGGCAAGGTCTTCCTCACGCGCGAGGCCGCGGTCTCAAACGCCTACCAGGATGAGCCC
>Ga0136617_10005720_pt1 | contig 11131 bp, 4 predicted proteins | sample AntDrymUQ3222106_2_FD_129672 | JGI IMG/M metagenome (GOLD analysis project Ga0136617, IMG submission 129672) | Polar desert sand microbial communities from Dry Valleys, Antarctica - metaG UQ322 (21.06) | ecosystem: Environmental > Terrestrial > Soil > Desert | place: Antarctica: Dry Valley...
CTGTATAACGGTTACGAGGTCGTCATCTACGTCGAGTCCCGCCCGGACCGGATGCTCTTCCCAGCGGTGAACGAGAGACGAAATACCGGATTCGCAGCGTGGTCGTGCGGAATGGCACGAGCCCGATCCGAGGCTACAAGCTCCTCTACGGGACCAGTGCCGCGACTGGGCGGACACTCCTCGCGTCCGTCCAGCTATACGGAACCGATATCGCCATTGATGCCAACGGCGTTATCACCGGCGGCTCGTCGCTGCCTGCCGCGACGTTTTCGTACGAGAACGACGCCGTAGCGCAGAGTTTCATCGGAGTGGCACCAGAGCCGCCCACGCCCGTGGTTGTCGAAAACGTCCTCTGGGCGAACCACACGTGTACCTATGCTGCGGGCGCCAGTGGAAACAGCCTCCAGAAACAGAGCTGTGGTTTCGAATGGAACGCCGGCGCCAGCTCCACACGCGCGATCGCGTCCGGAAACGGTTACGTGCAGTTCCGAGCCGGTGCAGACGGCGGCAACAAAATAACCATGATCGGGCTCAGCAACGGTGACACTGACGCCACCCACCAGGACATCGACTTCGCACTTCACGAGACCGGCGGAGTGAACAACAACGGCACCCAGAATGTCGCCGTCTACGAAGCGGGATTCTACAAGGGCACGTGGCCGGTGGCGGACGGCGCGCTCCTCACGGTAGAAGTGGTCAACGGGTCGGTCTATTACAAGAGCAACGGCACGTTGCTCCTCGCCAGCACGCGCCAAGCAGTCTATCCGCTGGTCGTTGACGCTTCGATTCACAACCGGTTCGCGACGATCCACGACGTCGTGATCTCAGGTTCCCTGCAGGATGCGGCGCCCTGGTGTTACGGCGACCCGCTTCACACGGGGGACTTCAACGGAGATGGCCGGACGGACCAGCTGTGCTATCGGGCATGGGGGGGCGGCACCACGCAGGTTCGGCTGGCCACGGCTACAGGGTTCCAACCGGCTCAGGTCTGGCGCTCGAACCAGCCGTTCAACCGCATCACGGTCGGCGATTTCGACAACAATGGCCGAACCGACATCGCCGACTACGTTTCCTGGGACGGCACCTTCTTCGTCGCCCTTTCGACCGGGACGTCGTTCACGACCCCTGTCCTCTGGGGAAACGCGAGCGCGGTGGCTGAGGACGGCCGCCCTTACGCTTGTCGGATCGATCCTGCGACCATCGGCACCGGTGATTTCAACGGAGACGGCCGGCCCGACATCTCTTGCAAAATCCTCGGGCGCCGCGAGTCATTCATTGGGCTCTCGACGGGCTCCGCCTTCAACTTCTCGATCTTCGCCCAGCTCAGCTGCGATGCTTATGAGATTACGGGCGCGGGCGATTTCAACCGCGACGGGAAGGACGACTGGTACTGCATCGGCGGTGGGGGCCAGTTCTATATCTTCCCGTCCACGGGCAGCTCCTTCTACAACCCGTACACTGCCGCCCTCACCTCGGCGTTCTGCGGCAGCGACTTCTATTACGTGTTCGGCGATGTGAACGGGGACGGCGCGACCGACGTGACGTGCAGATCGAACGGCAAGGTGGCGCTCTTCACCGGGACAGCGTTCGTGGAATGGGGCGCCTACGGTGCGTTCTGCGTGGAGGCGACCAACGTCTTCGCGGCCGACGTAGACGGGGACGGCGCGAGTGAGATCGTCTGCAACAACCCCGGCGCGGGAGCCGACGACATTCAAGTCCGAAAGTGGCAATCCTCGACCGGCCTCGGCCCCCTCCAGACCTGGAAGACGGGATGGTGTAGCAGCGCGGTCTTTCCGGGCGACTACAACGGAGATGGCAAGACGGACCTTCTCTGCACCGCGCAGGCGACACCGCTGGCGCTCACGGGAACCGGCGGAAAGATGAGCGACCTCCTCGTCTCGGCGCGCAACGGCGTGGGTGGCGTCTTGCAGCCCGCCTACGTCCCCTCGACGGTGTTCAGCAATACCAACGGGCCGCCCCCGAAATACGTGGTGACAAACCTCACGACGCTCGATGGCCGGGGTGGATCGTCGACGGCCACCTTCTCCTACGAAGGCGGCCTCATGGACCGCGCGGAACGGCGGTTCATGGGTTTCCGGCGCGTCGACGAAGTGCTGCCTTGCATCGACTCCGAGACCACGTGCCCGTTGGTTCGTCGGTATCTAAGGCAGGATTCGCTGGCCACGGTCGGCCGGCCCGAGCAGATCGAAGTCTGGAAGAACAGGAGCTACGCGGCGCAGGTGGACGTCTTCGGGTACACGGTCGCGGTTTCATCGCAAGGGGTGCACTCCGCTCTCCCGACCAGCGAGGGGCGCTATTTCTCCGACGACTCAGCATCGTGCTCCGTGTGGCCCTGTGGAGCATGGAAACTGGCCTACAGGACTCGAGCGCACGATTCCTACGGCAATGTCATTGCCGTTTATTCTTACGGGGACTATTACGTGGCAGGCGACGAGCGCACCCACACGCGTAGCTTCTCGCCGAACCCAGAAGCGTATCTGGTTGGCTACCCCGCCGGCGAGTGGGTGTTCGCGGGCATCGGCGAAACGGGCGCGCGACTGAGCGACGTCCGGTACGTGTACGACGGCGCGTCGACGCGGTTGGTGCCTCCGACACGGGGCCTGGTGACGAGAATTAGTCGACTGCTGGGTGAAGAGGGGCGCCTGGTGTCCGCAAGCTTTGCGTATGACACCTGGGGCAACCTGACGTCCCGGACGGATGAGACGAATCGCACGACGCTCACGACGTATGAGAGTGCGCGAAATCTATACCCAGAAACGACGACCAACCCGGAGAACGAGACAGAGAGATCATCGTGGGACCTGCGTTGCGGAGGTCCATACGAAACCTTCGACGCCAACAGCCAGCGGACCGCCATTCAGTACGATCCTTTGTGCCGCGTGGCTCGCTTCGACTATCCGCTTGGCCACTGGGAAGTCCGGGAGTATCTGTTTTTTGGAGACGCTTCCAACCAGCAAGTACGAGTGTGGTCACCGAGCGCTGTTACGGGTGGAACCAACTACTTGGTCTCGGCCTGGTTCGACGGCCTCGGCCGTCGTCACCGCGCTACAAAAAGTGGCACACGTCCTGATACGGGGCAGAGGCAAAACACCCGGACGATGTGGACCTACAACGCCCGCGGAGGCATCTACCAGGAATCGATGCCACATTACGCAGCCGACCCGGTGTACTACACCACCTTCTCCTACGACGGCCTCGACCGCGTCACGCGCATCCAGCACCCTGACGGCAACGCCGTCCAGAAATCGTACGGGATCTGGAACGAGACGACTACAGATGAGCATGGGCATCCGCAAACCCTCGCCTTCGACGCCTACGGCAACAAGCGAACCTCGAGCCAGCAGGCGGGCGGCGTAACGGTTACGACCAGCTATCAGCACGATATGCTGGACCGGCTGACGGGCATCAATGACGCGGCTGGCAACGCTTGGACGTGGGCCCTTGATTCACTGGGCCGGGTTCGCGAGCGGTTCGATCCCGACTCTGGCCTCTGGCGCTTCGACCATGACGACGCCGGCCGCGTGGTCAGCCAGGACGACGCGAAGAATCAGCGGACGACGTTCGAATATGATCCCGCGGGCCGCCTCGTCCGGAAGGCCAATCCGACCGACACCGTAGTCACCACCTACGGCCAGCATCGCGCGGGGTTCTTCAACGTGGGGCGCGTGACTTCTGTCGAGAACGTGGCCTCCCGCCTGGACTTCGACTACGACGCGGCGGGCCGCGTCGTGAAGCAGACGCGCGTGATGGATGGAACGACCTACGTATTGGACCGCCGTTACGATGCTGCGGGCCGGCTGCGCGGCATCACGTTCCCTGATGGTGACGCGGTGGGTACGCCTAGCGACCCCTTTCGGTATGACGAGGGCGGGCGCCTTGTGGCGATCCCCGGCATCCTGTTGAACGTGACTTACGACGGCGCGAGCCGTGCGCTCCGTCAGGACAACTTGAACGGCACGTCTACTACCCGCACGTACTCCGCGACCCGCGGATTCCTGGCCGGGATCGACACGACCGGCCCGTCGACCATCCAGCGTCTTGCCTACACCTATGACGCGGCAGGCATGGCCACTACCGTCAGCAGCCCCTTCCCGAACGAAAGCTGGAGTTATCAATACGGCGGATTCCATCGCCTCAAGCTCGCGACCGGTGCGATACCGGCGACGACGCAGGAGTTCGCGTACGACACCCCCGGCCGCATGACTTACAACTCAGGAATCGGGAACTACCTCTATCCCCCTGCCGGCGCGGATCGCTTTCATGCCCCGTCCAGCGTCGCAGGTGCCTCGTATGTGTACGACGAGAACGGCAATCTAACATCAGGCGGCGGACGCACGCTTACCTGGAACTCCGACAACATGCCTTCGGTCATCACCACACCCGCCGCAGGAACCACGCAATTCACCTACGGCGGATTTGGCGAACGACTCAAGAAATCATCACCGTCCGCGATCAGCTTGTATCCGCTCGGAGACGATTACGAGATCACGAACGGCGTAGTTACCAAGTATATTTCTGTTGGTGGTCTGGGTGTGATCGCTAAGCGGGTGGGTCCGACGACCTTCTGGCACCACACCGACCGTCTCGGATCGATCCAAGCGGTGACCAGTGCTGCTGGCATTGAGGTTCAAAGGCGAACATACGCCCCTTACGGAGACAGAATCCACAACTCGTCCACGCACGCGGAGTCGCGCGGCTACATCGATCAACGCGCGGATGAGACCGGTTTTATTTACCTGCATGCTCGCTATTACGACCCCGCGCTCGGGATCTTCTTGAACCCGGATCCCATCGGGGCTGCTGGTGGCTTGAACGAATATGGCTACGCCCTCGGGGATCCGGTCAATGGTACGGATCGCAGTGGTCTCGTGCTGGAACCCGATCACTACGGTCGAGTTCATGCCCGCGAGGGTGAGTCTGCTGGCATGTGGGCACTCTTCGCCCCTGGCGGAGGCGTAGCTTCACCCGCGCAAGCTGGCCTCATCGCGGCTTGGGAGATGACGTTGATAACCAATGGTCATGGCGGCGTCTACGCCTTTACCGGCGCAGATGGAAGCACCAGAGTGACAATGAACCCCGCAGGTCAAGCTGACTCCATGACCAACGCCTTTACTCATCTGAACAGCGGTCTAACCATCGCCCTTGAGGTGGAATACCCCGTCCTAGGGCGCTTGGCGTCCAACAATCCTACCGAGACGGGCTTATCCGGTGGCTTTGGTGGTGGCGGTGCCGCCTTCGTCGGTCAATTGTTTGGCGCGTGGGCAGTTGTCGAAGGAGGGGCCGGGGTCTTCTCGGGGAGTGGTTTCGGCAGCTACGTCAGTAGTGGCAGAGGCGGAAGTCTCGATCCTAATAAAGGGGCAGTGCTAGGAATGTTCGCGGGCGCCGGTTTGACTGGGTGGATCAGCAACGCTGCCCATCCCAACGACTTGGCGGCAACCACGCATACGTTTTTCCTGAACACTGGGAGCCCGATTGGGCCGCTCGGCCCTACCGATTTGGCATTCGGTCTGAGCTTTTCTTGGGGAAATGGCATTTGGCACCTCTCGGTTAATCCAATTACAGGTAATCCGATGACTGGAATAGGTGGAGGTGCGGGGATAGGTGTAATTCCGACCACGACGACTGGAACCGACTGGTGGCCATGATGACTACCATCCGCGATTTCCGAGACTGGTTCAATCCGGGCGCCGTGGAAACTCGACGCGCTGGCCGGAGTGTGGCCGATGCGACTGAACGTTTGCGGCTGGCACTCAGGGAGCCGGGTCGCCAAGTTCAGCTTAGAGGAAGATTCGACGGCACAACCGCCTGGGTCTTTCTATCTAGCGCGAGGCACAACGCGTTCGAGGTCGGCCTCCAGTTGGACTTTGGGGAGGTGAACGGAAGCTGTAGTGTCAGAGGTCAGCTGACTCCCTACCCGGTCGCGCGCGCGATCGCATGGGTGTGGGTCGTCATAGGTGGCGTTCTCTCGTTCGCAATCGTGTGCGCTTTGGTGGCTAGGATTCTTACTGCTGGCCGCTTAACACCGGAACTCGCGTTGTTCGCCCCGATCACCGCTGTGACACTCATCCCCCTATTCCAGATTCGACGGGGAGGGCGAAGTGCTCCACACCTACAGACATTCTTCGATGATGTCTTTCCTGGTTGAACACCCTGACGTCCCCCGAAAAGAGTAGCGCTTAGAATCTCAGTCCTCCGCGCTAAGGGGAAACCGCGTAGCGCGGCGTTGAACCAGGCCATCAGGCGCCGACGACGAACGCTGCGCGCGCCACTCCGGCCGCGCAGTGCTCGCCGTCGCGCCGGGAGGATCGATCAGTCGCGCTGGCGGCGGCGGGCACCCGATGACGAGCCGGAGTCGCGCGCGGGAGCCTCGCGAGGCGCAGAGGGCGGCGCGGCCTCCTGGCGCGGGGCGCGCTCGCGTGAACGGGGCGCGGCACGCTCGGAGCCGCCGCGGTCGGCACCGGAACGTCCGGCGCCATCGTCCGAGCGCTGGCGCGGAGCCGCGTATTGCCGCGGAGCTCCGGCGCTTTCACTCGAACGATCGGCGCCGCCGTCGTCGCGCGCGCGGGGGCGCGAGCGCGGGACGGGATCCGCGGCGGGCCTGGCGACGACGACGGGTGCCGGCGCATCGGGGGCCGCGGTCGCCTCCGGCTTCCGATAACGTGTGCGTCCAGCGTCGCCACCGCCAGACGCGGGACGCGCAGCGGGCCGATCCGCCGGCGCGGGCGCTGCGGCCGCCTCGGCAGGTGCGGCCGGCGCGGTCGGAACCGGCGCGCCGCCGTCCTTTACCGCCCGCGCCCTGGCGGCACGGCCAGCCGCGGCGCCGAAGCTGTTGCCGCGGTCATGACGGCTCTCGGCGCCATCCCGACGGCGCCGGGCGATGGGCGGCGAGATGGTGTCGTTTCCTCCACGCAGCTCGGGCACGGTGTCGCCCGGTGTCGGCTTCGTCCGCACCGTCCGCGGGACGCCCGCCTTCACACTCACCGGCGCATCGACGACGCGCAGGTCCTTCGTCAGCCGCGCGCGCGGCGAGCCGAGGGCCCGGATCTGTCCAAGCTCCGCGGGATCGACCTGCACCCGCCGGCGGGCCAGGTCGCGCGACGTCATGTCTCCATTGCGCGCGTAGACCCAGGCCCCGCTGCCCGCGCGCGGAATCGCGACGCCACCCCGGTGCGAGCGATGGTGGACGATGATGGGCCGATTGCGGAATCCAAGGGGCGACCAGCCGACATACGGCCCGCCGACGGCCCAGTTGACCCAGGCGGGTCCCCACCCGCGCTGGGGGATCCAGTACCAGCCGGCGGGCGAGTAGCCCCACCGCCCGTAGTGGAACGGAGCCCAGCCCCAGGGCTCGTGGGCAAGCCAGGTCCAGCCGTACGCGGTCCACATCCAGCGACCGTGCGTGTACGGCTGCCAGCCGAACGAGACGCGGGGGCGCCACACGTAGCCGATCTCGGGCTCGCGATCCCACGACCCGTGGTCGTACAGCTCGTCGTAGTACGCGGACGCCTCTTCGGGCAGGTCGGCCGGCCGCTGGCGAGCTTCACGCAGCCTTTCGTGACGCTCGTCGTCCCACATCGCGAAGGTATCGGCGTCACGCCGGTCGAAAGCGGAGGGCCAGCGCACGATCTCTCCGTCGCGCGCATGAACCCGCTCGCCGGCGCGAACGCGCGCGCCGCGGTCACCCTGGAGCATGGCCTCTCCTAGGTAGACCGACAGCCGCGTCTCGCCGGAGCGGGCGTCGATGCGATAGACGCCGCGACCGCGCGTCTCGACGACGCCGCCCGGGGTCTCGATCTCGAAATCACCCCCACCGACCTGATGCACGTACACGCCGCCCGACCAGAGGCGGAGGACGACGCGATCGCCGGGGTTGTCGAGGTAATCGAGCTTGGTCTCGTGATCGAGCCTCAGGAAGGCGCCGGATTCGAACTGGAACTCGACGCGTCCGCGATCGTTGGTCCAGATCCGGTCGCCGGGCAGGAAGGGGATGTTCGGCTCCGCCTCCTCGGCGGCGGGCTCAGCCGCGCGCTGGAGGGTCACGCCGTCTTCGACGTAACGGATGCGGCCGTGCCGGTAGTCGTCGTCGGCCAAGGCCGCGACCGGAAGCGCCACGAACAGGACCGCTGCCCATCGCCGCGTCATTTTCTGCCCCTTTCAAGAGCTGCCGCGGGCTTGCCCGAGCAATTGACGTGCCGAGGACGGAATCGCGAACTCCGCGTTACAGCCGGCGTTCGAAAGACATGGGGCATCCCGCGTGTGTCTCCGCGGGAGGGCACGCTGTCCACGAATGTCAACAGTTGGCGAGAGCCAGGTTGGCGAGCGGGCGCTATTCGATGTCGGTGACGATCAAGGTGTTCGTGCGAGCGTCGAAGATGACTTCGCCGCGCGGGGAAAGGAACTTCTTGACCAACGGGGCCATTTCCGCGGCTCGCGCGTACGAAAGGCGGTACATCCGGGTCGTAAGCGGCCGGTTGTACTTCTGCTCGTCGGCCAGCTTCCGCGCCTCGGCGTGCTCAGCGGTCAGCTGAGCGCGGGTCGCAATCCGACGGATCCCGGACTCTTCCTCGGATCCGAGCCCGCAGGTCTTGAGGGCGAGGTCGAATGCGGTCTCCAGCGGCACTTCCTTCAGCTTCAGCGTCAGCTTGCAGGCGATGCCGGGATGGGCGACGACCTGGAAGTTGCCGAGCTCCGCCATCAGCCGGACGATGTCCAGGATGTCGGCGTCCTTGAAATCGACCGAAATCCGCGTCTCGTCCGCCGGGGTGCGCAGGGGCGCCGACGCCGGAGCGGCCAGGGAGACGGCGACGAACATCGCGGCAAGGGTCGTCACGGTGATGAGACGGTCTCGACCGTCCCTTGTTTCACCCCCGAGGCGGCTTCTCTGGCCACCAGGCCGATCGGGGTCACCCCTTCCATGCAGCTCGTGGTGGCATCCAGCATCAGGCGGACGGTCGCGGGGATGTTCAGCCGCCGCTCGCGCAGCCAGGCGATCCGCTCGGCGAGCTCCGGGCGGGCGCCCAGCGCGGCGGGGTCGACCGTGACGGGGTCGAAGGTTCCATCCGCCGACCACGAGCGCGTAGCGTCCAGCACGTCGATGCGCCGGTGCCGCGTGTCCATGTAGATGAGGTCGCCGGTCCGGATCGCCCCGATCAGCCCGCCGTCGAGCGCCTCCGGCGAGGCGTGGCCGATGCACGGACCGTATGTCGCACCGGAATAACGACCGTCGGTGATGAGCGCACCGACGTGGCGCATCACGGGGTCGCGGTTCAGGTACTCCGACGGGTAGAACATCTCCGGAATCCCGTTCGCCTTGGGCCCTTCCCCCGCGATCACGACCATGACCAGCAGAAGCTTCGCGCGTGCCGCGCGCTCGACGATGGCGTCGTCGGACCCGTCCAGATCGGTCGCCGCGTCGCCGAAGTTGGCGCGGGCGAGCATGCGGACCTGGGCGGCGGTGACCATGCCGCGCAGCTTCTCGAGCACGCGGCCGTGCAGGAGGTCCTGCTGCGCCTCGGGCTCGCCGAGATAGAACACCGTCAGGTACACGCGGCGGTCGAACCGGTCGATGGCCTCCGGGCTCATCCCCGCGCGCTTGAAGATCGCGCTGCGGGTGAAGTTGCCGCAGACCTCGATGATTCCGCTGACGGGACGGATCGCCGTCTTGTGGAGGATGCGGTCGTTGGGCTCGAGCGCGTCGCGCAGACGCTCCGACCACGGGCCCTCGAGCGTCGGCGCATCCTCGATGAGCCCCAGCGAGAGCAGGTGCTTGATCGTGGAGTCGAGGCCGGAGTGCGCGCCCGCCGCCTTCTCCACGGCGAGGGTGAAGAAGCTGCGATCCCGCATCGGGCTGATGTCGATGAGGAACGGCGTCTGGTCGGAGATCGCGGCCAGCTGCGCCGGTCCGATGGTCTCGCCGACGTAGGCCGCGATGTACGGGAAGTGCAGCGCCCAGTTCATGCTGCCGCCGACCGCGCTCCACACCCGCATCGAGTTCTTCAGGTTGGCCCGCACCAGCGACGCCGCGCTGCGCTCTTCGCGTCGATTGCGAATGGCGTCGAGCAGGGCGCGGACCGCGATCCCGACCACCGTGTCGCTGGCGGCCTTTGTCAGCAGGTCGGCGGAGCGCGGAACGAGGCCGAGCGCGTGGAGCACGACCTTGTCGGTATTGCCGGTGCCGATGAATGCGCACGTCCCGCCCGCCTCGCAGGTCATCTTGGCGATCTCGTTGAGGAAGCGGTCGCGATCGCCCGCCGCCAGCGCCCGCTTCTCGTCCAGCGTGTCCAGCAGCTTCTTGAACATCGCGTAGGTGTTGCACTTCAGGCGGTGGAGGAGAAGCGCGTCGATCTCCTCGTCGTAGGCCGGTCCGGCCTTGCCGCGCAGGGCGCGGATGCCGTCGGCGATGTCGGGGGGGAGATGACTCTCCGGCATGATGTGGGACGGAATGAAACAGGCGTAGAACGGCTTCTTGCCGCGGCGGCGCCGGTAGGTGTCGATCTCCACGACTGCCGCCACGTCGGCGACCGGACGCTTGTCGCAGGAATCGAGGAGGAGCGCGGCGTCGTACGAATGCGCTTCGATGTGCGAGACGAGCAGGGCGGTCGTGATGTTGCGCGAGGCGAGGGAGAAGGTCATCCCGTAATGCCCCTGCGCGATGCCGTCGCACACCGCCGGCTCCGTGGTCTCGAAGGGCAGCGCGCCCTCGTTCCAGATGGCGGCCACCGCGCGCTTCGAAACGTCGTCGTCGTCGATCTGCGCCGGGTGATCGCGCGCCCCTCCCACGATGACGATGCGGGGCTCCCCGGTCATGAAGCGTCGGATCATCTCGTCGCGTCCGGGACGTATTCCGGCTCGGCGCAGCGACGCTTCGAGGATGGGGAGGAAGAGGGTGACGGGCTCCGGCTGCTCGATGACGTCGTCGCCGAGCGACGGATCGTGCATGCGCATGGCGGCCCCCGGCAAGGATCTTATCGGGGGCCGCCCTTCGGTGCTAGCAGCCCGTGGCGAAAGTCTGCCTGCATTCGGCGCACGCTGCATCCCGGCTGGCTGCGTTGCTCGTCGCCCGAATAGTCCAGATATTCGGGCTCCTCGCGCCTTGCCATCCGGGCGCATC
>Ga0136617_10005721_pt1 | contig 11130 bp, 9 predicted proteins | sample AntDrymUQ3222106_2_FD_129672 | JGI IMG/M metagenome (GOLD analysis project Ga0136617, IMG submission 129672) | Polar desert sand microbial communities from Dry Valleys, Antarctica - metaG UQ322 (21.06) | ecosystem: Environmental > Terrestrial > Soil > Desert | place: Antarctica: Dry Valley...
CGGGCTGTCGTCCGAGAGGATCGTCTGCCAGCCGATCGTGCGGATCAGGTACGTGGTGAAGAACGGGGCCACCACCGCGAACAGGAGCGCGTTCTTCCAGCGCCCCGCCCGGAAGGCGATCGCGTAGGCGAGCGGGTAGGCGATCAGCAGCGCGATCGCCGTGGCGGCGCCGGCGTAGAGGAACGACCGGATGAGCTGCTCCTCGTAGAGCGAGATCCCATCCGTGAAGTTCGACCACTCCCAGGTGAAGCGAAAGCCCGTCTCCAGGGTCCCGGACTCCAGGGCGAGCCGGCCCATGAAGTAGAGCGGGACGACGAAGAACAGGACCAGCCAGAGCAGGCCCGGCCCCATCAAGGAGTAGGGAACCAGGCGACGGCGAAGAGGGGCGGCCCTCATGGCCTCAGCCGCTTCGCACGTCGTCTGCTCCCCGTCCCCGGACGGCTCAGCCGCCGGTGACCACGGACTGGAACGCCTGCTCGACCCTTCGCACCGCCTCGGGGCCCCCGGGCGGATCGGTCTGCGTAGAGCACTCGGCCGTGTACTCCTCGCTCGGGAAGACGAGATCGCTCTTCGCGGCCGGCGACCCCTTCTGCTCGAGGACCTCCTTCGTCCCCTCGAACGGAGCGATGTAGTAGTTGTAGTTGGAGATCTGCGCCGCGTTCTCCGGCTGGGAGACGTAGTTCATCCACTCATACGCCGCCGTCGGGTTCGGGGCGCCGGCCGGGATCACCATGTTGTCCGCCCACAGGCTGCAGCCCTCGTCCGGCATCCGGAACTCGATGTTCGGGTCGTCGGCCTGGAGCTGTACCGCGTCGCCCGACCATCCGATCACCGCGACGGCGTCGCCGTTGGCGAGGTCGCGCGTGTAGTCGTTCCCCGTGAAGCGCCGGATCTGGCCGGACTGAGCGGCCTCGCGGATCTTCTCGATCGCCGCCATCCAGTCCTCCTCGGTCGCCTCGGCGGGATCGACGCCGTCGGCCTTCATCACAAGCGGCACGGTGTCGCGCATCTCGGTAAGCATCGTGACCTTGCCCTTGTACTTGGGGTCGAACAGGTCGTTGATCGAGGTGACGTCCGGCGCCTCCTGCGTGTTCACGACCAGCCCCGCCATGCCGCCCTGCCAGGGCAGCGAGTAGGCACGCTCGGGATCGAAGCTGGGGCTCTGCAGCGACGGGATCAGGTTGTCCACCGCGGGCTGCACTGCCTCCTGGTCGAAGTTCTGGAGGTAACCGAGGTCGTACATCTTCTTCGCCATCCAGTCGGTGACCACGAAGATGTCGCGGCCCCCCGATTGGCCCTGCTCGAGCTGTAGCTGGACCTTGCCGAAGAACTCGGTGTTGTCGTTGACGTCCTCGATGTACTTGACCGACAGCCCGGTCTCCTTCTCGAACTCGGGCACGGTGTTCTTGTCGACGTAGAAGGGCCAGTTCGACACCGTCAGGCTGCCGGTCGGGTCTCCCTGGGCCTCGGCGGTCGGCACCTCCGTGGCCTCCGAGCCACCCTCGATCCCGCCGTCGCCGCCGCCGCAGGCGACGACCGCCAGCGCGGCCGCCAGGGCCATGGGGGCAACCATCGCCCGCAGCCAGCTGTCGCGCAGATGTCCTCCTCGTGCCGTGCTCAAATCCAACTCCTTCTGGCCGTTTCTCTCATTGTCTCCTAGCGCGCCTCGGCGCGCGCCACCTGCGGCTCGGTGACTTTCCTCTCATCCTCTGGGGCGCCGTTCTGACGTCCCTGATCGACCATCGCGGATTCCCGCACCAGATGGATGTGCTCGGGCGCCCAGCTCAATCGGACCGCGACGCCGGCACCGGGCAGTCGCTGCCGCTCGGCCTCGTCCGCGTTCGGGACGAGCACGGTCATCCGCACGTCGCCCGCCAGTCGCACGACGAGCTGCGTCGCGGTGCCGAGGTAGAGCGAGCTCTCGACCACCCCGTCGACGCTTGGGTGCGCGCCGTCGCCGGGATCCTCCGCGCGGAAGATGGAGAGCTTCTCCGGGCGTACCACCGCGTGGCAGGACTCGCCCGGGCGGAGCTCGGCGTTCGGAGCTTCCACCTCGACGCCCGAGTCGAGCCTGACCCGCGCTCGGTCGCCGTCGACGGAGCCGACGGTGCCGGGCATCAGGTTCGAGACGCCGATGAACCCGGCGACGAACGTCGTGCGGGGGCGCTCGTAGACCTCCTCGGGGTCGGCGACCTGCTCGACGACGCCCCGGTTCATGACCGCGATGCGGTCGGACATCGTCAACGCCTCCTCCTGGTCGTGCGTGACGTAGACGAAGGTAATCCCGACCTCCCGCTGGATTCGCTTCAGCTCGACCTGGAGGCCCTTTCGCAGCTTCAGGTCGAGCGCCCCGAGGGGCTCGTCGAGCAGCAGCACCTTGGGCAGGTTGACAACCGCCCGGGCCAGTGCGACCCGCTGCTGCATCCCGCCGGAGAGCTGGCTGGGCTTGCGGTTGCCCTGGTCCGCGAGGCCGACGCGCTCGAGCTCCCCGCGGACGCGCCGCTCGATCTCCTGACGTGAGACCTTCTTGCGCTTGAGCCCGTAGGCCACGTTCTCGCGCACGCTCAGGTGCGGGAACAGCGCGTAGCTCTGGAAGACCGTGTTCGTCGGGCGCTGATGCGGCGCCAGTCCGGTGACGTCGCCTCCCTCGATCAGGACCCGGCCGCTGCTCGGGCGCTCGAAGCCGGCGATGACGCGAAGGGTGGTGGTCTTCCCGCAGCCGCTCGGGCCGAGCAGCGTGAAGAACTCGCCGCGCCCGATCTCGAGATCCAGCCCACGCACCGCCATCACGTCGCCGAAGCGCTTGCTCAAACCCTCGAGCTGGACGCTCGAGCGCGCCTCGGGCTCCGCGCCGGGACCCGCTTCCGATGTATGACCGCGATCGTTCACCGTCTCACCTGTCCCCGCCGTGGCGCGAACGCTCACAACTATGTCCGATCACCGGCGCCACGCCAACGTCGAAACCGAGAAACCTTTGGGCCGATTTTAGCCGCAGCGTACAAAAGACACCGAGACGCTTTCACCTCCCTCGCGTTGATGACGCAGCGGTTGCCCGTTACCGTTGTCCGGACCGTCTAGCGCGTAGACCTTAGGAGGAGAAATGGCGACCACTCCGCAGACCGCAACCCGAACCGAGCCGACCCAGAGCCCGCTGCAGGAGCTCGCGCGGCGCCACCTGTGGATGCACTTCACGCGGATGGGCGCCTACGACGAGGACCACGAGATCCCGATCCTCGTGCGCGGCGAGGGCTCCTACGTGTGGGACGAGCACGGTCGCCGCTACATCGACGGTCTGTCGGCGCTGTTCTGCGTCAACATCGGGCACGGTCGCGCCGAGCTCGGCGAGGCGGCCGCGCGCCAGGCCGAGGAACTGGCCTTCTACACGAACTGGAGCTACGCGCACCCGCGGGGAATCGAGCTCGCCGCCCGGATCGCCGCGCTCGCGCCGGGCGACCTCAACCGCGTGTTCTTCACCTCCGGCGGCTCGGAGGCTGTGGAGTCGGCGTGGAAGCTCGTCCGTGCTTACCACCGCCAGCGCGGCGAGGGCATGAGGACGAAGCTGATCGCGCGCGAGATCGCCTACCACGGCACTTCACTCGGGGCGCTCGCTGCCACGGGTATCACCGACCTGCGCACGCCGTTCGAGCCGCTCACGCCAGGCGGCTGTCACGTGCCGAACACCAACAGCTACCGCTGGCCCGCCGATCGCGACCCGCTCTGGGCGGCGGAGGCGATCGAGGAGCGGATCCTGTTCGAGGGGCCCGAGACCGTCGGCGCGGTGATCCTCGAGCCGGTCCAGAACGCCGGCGGCTGCTTCCCGCCGCAGGAGGGCTACTTCCAGCGCGTGCGCGAGATCTGCGACCGCCACGGCGTGCTGCTGATATCGGACGAGGTCATCTGCTCCTGGGGGCGGCTCGGGCACCATTTCGGCTGCGACCGTTACGGCTACCGGCCGGACCTGATCACGACCGCCAAGGGGCTGACTTCGGCCTACGTGCCGATGGGCGCGCTGATCGTCTCCGACGCGGTGGCCGAGCCGTTCATGGACGGCAAGGCGATGTTCACCCACGGCTTCACGTTCGGCGGCCACCCGGTCGCCGCGGCGGTGGCAATGGCGAACCTCGACGTCTTCGAGCGTGAGGATCTGTGCGGGCACGTGCGCGCGAAGGAGCCCGAGTTCCGCGCAATGCTCGAGGGGCTGCGCGACCTCCCGATCGTCGGCGACGTCCGCGGCGCGGGCTTCTTCCAGGCGATCGAGCTGGTCAAGGACCACGAGACCAAGGAGTCGTTCGACGACGACGAGTCCGAGCAGCTCCTGCGCGGCTTCCTGTCGGGCGAGCTCTATCGGCGCGGACTCATCTGCCGCGCCGACGACCGCGGCGACCCCGTGATCCAGCTCGCCCCGCCGCTCGTGGCCGACAGCGAGCAGTTCGAGGAGATCGAGGCGATCCTCCGGTCCGTCCTCACCGAGGCGTGGGAGCGGATCGTGCGCAGCGATCGAGGAGCTCGGCGGCCCGCTCCCGGAACCGCTCGACGCTCGCCAGCTTGATCTCCTGATGCCCGGACCCGCCGCAGTCGAGCCCGGCCCGTCGGTGGGCAGCCTCGTGCGGGACACGGGGCTCTCGCTCGCGGCGGGCGAGCGGGCCGCGGGCGCGCCGGTTCGGTGGGTGCACATCACCGAGCTTCCCGACCCCACGCCGTGGCTCTCCGGCGGCGAGCTCGTCCTCACGACGGGCATCCAGCTTCGCAGCGCGCGCGAGCAGCGCGCATTCGTCAGGCGGCTCGCAAAGCACGGGTTGGCGGGACTCGGCTTCGGCATCGGCTTCGACCACGCGACGCTCCCGGAGGCGCTCGTCACGGAAGCCCGCAAGCTCGAGTTCCCGCTGTTCGAGGTGCCCTACCGGATGCCGTTCATCGCGATCACCGAACGCGCCTTCACCCAGATCGTCAACGCTGGTTACGAGACGCTGCGCCGCGGCGCCGAGATCCACCGGCGCATGGAGCGCCTCGTGCTCGAGGAGCGCGGTCTCGACGAGGTCGTGCGGGCGCTGGCGACCGCGACCGGCGGCGCCGTCTGCGTGCTCGACCCGCGCGGCGACACGATCGCCTCATCCGCCCCCTGGCGCGCCTTTCCGGATGACGCTCTAGCCGAGCTCCGCGCGCAGGTCGCCGGGCAGAGTAGCAGCGGCGCCGAGGCGACCTCCACGTTCGAGCCCGACCACGCCGCGCTTCGAGGTCGGGCGCTCGCGCTGCCGGTGGCCACGCGCGGAGGGCAGGTACCGCAGGCCTGGCTGGTGGCCCTCGCCGCCGGCGGCGCGCCGCGGCCGGAGCACCGGCCCGCCGACGGCCCGGGCGAAACGGTCGGGTTCGGGGAGTTCGAGCGGCTGATCCTCCAACAGGCCGTGACCGTCGTCGCGCTCGAGCTGATGAGGCTGCGCGTGGCGCGCGACACCGAGCGCCGGCTAGCGGGCGACGTCCTCGCGGAGGCCCTCACCGGCCGGCTCGAGCCGGACGAGCTTGCGCGCCGGCTGCGCCCCTTCGGAATCTCAGAGACCGCGGCGGTGGCGGTGTTCGCGCTCGACGACCCGGGCGCCGGCGAGCCGGTGCTCGACCGGGTGGCGGCCGACGCGCGCGTAGGCGCGCTCGTGGCCACGCGCGACCAGCTTCTCTGCGCCGTGCTCGACGCAGCGGACGCCGATCCGATGGAGCTGGCGCGGACGGCGCGCCGCGAGCTGACCGGCAAGGTAGGCCCGGCGCGAGCCGCGGTGAGCCGGTCGGCGCCCGTCGCCGCGCTCAGGCGTTCGTTTCACGAGGCGCGCTGTGCGCTCGAGGTGCAGGCGCTCGCCAACGGGGGCGCCGCCGAAGTGGGGACGCACCGCGACCTCGGCGCCTTCACGCTCCTCCTGTCGCTCCAAGACGACGAGGCGCTGCGGCTGTACTGCGACAGCCTGCTCGGGCCGCTCGAGAACTCGAGCGGCGACTACGGCGACGAGCTGATCCGCTCGCTCGAGGCGTTCATCGAGCACAACGGCCAGTGGGAGCGCGCCGCGCGCGAGCTCTACTGCCACCGGCACACGCTTCGCTACCGGATCCAGCGCATCCAGGACCTCACCGGCCGCGATCTCGGGCGCGCGCGCGACCGGATCGAGTTCTGGCTGGCGCTTCGCGGGCGGGAGCTCGTCCGATGACCTGCCCGTCGTCCAACCGGCCCAGGAGAGGAGGGGAGAGCCGATGAAGGTCGGGATCCCGACCGAGATCAAGCGCGACGAGTACCGCGTGGCCGTCACGCCTGCCGGGGTACGTGAGCTCGCCGTCCACGGCCACGAGATCGTGATCCAGGCGGGCGCAGGCGAGGGAAGCGCGATCCCCGACTCCGAGTACACGGCCCAGGGCGCACGGACCGTGCGCGACGCCGCGTCCGTGTTCGGCGAGGCCGAGCTCGTGCTGAAGGTCAAGGAGCCCCAGCCCGAGGAGGTCGAGCACCTGCGGTCGGGACAGACGCTCTTCACCTACCTGCACCTGGCGCCCGCGCCCGAGCTGACCGCGGCGCTGTGCGACTCCGGGGCGACCTGCGTCGCCTACGAGACCGTGGAGGACGCGCGCGGCCGGCTCCCGCTGCTCGCCCCGATGAGCGAGGTCGCGGGCAAGATCGCGACCCAGGCGGGCGCGTTCATGCTCGAGCGCCCACTCGGCGGCCGCGGGGTGCTGCTCGGGGGCGTGCCGGGGGTGGCGGCGGCAAACGTTCTCGTGATCGGCGGCGGGGTCGTGGGCTTCAACGCGGCGTCGATAGCGATCGGGATGGAAGCCGACGTGTTCGTCCTCGACCGCTCGATCGACCGCCTGCGCGAGCTCGACGTGGCGTTCGCGGGTCGCGCGTCCACGGTCTACTCGTCGACGCTCGCGATCGAGCAGATGCTGCCGGCGGCCGACCTCGTGATCGGCGCGGTCCTGGTCCACGGCGCGCGCGCGCCCTACGTCATCCGTCGCGAGCAGCTCACGCTGATGAAGGAGCGCGCCGTCCTCGTCGACGTCTCGATCGACCAGGGCGGGTGCTTTGAGACCTCACGTCCCACGACGCACTCGGACCCGACCTACGTGGAGGAGGGGATCACCCATTACTGCGTGACCAACATGCCGGGCGCGGTCCCGATCACGTCGACCTTCGCGCTCACGAACGCCACGCTTCCCTACGTCCTGGAGCTCGCGGACCGGGGAGTGCGCGGCGCCTTGGCGCGCGACCCCGGCCTGCGGTCGGGGGTCAACGTGGTCGCGGGAGCGGTGACCCACCCCGCGGTGGCCGAGGCCGTGGGCAGGCCCTTCACGCCAGTCGAGGAGGCGCTCGACGCCTCGAGCGAGCACGTCCGCTGACCGATACAAACGCTGAGAGAGCGACACCAGGAGGAGAGATGGCCACCACCACCACCACGACGATCAAGCTCCAGAACTTCATCGACGGGGAGTGGGCAGACGCAGGCGAGGGCGCGACCGAGGAGGTCCTGAACCCCGCGACCGCCACCCCGATGGCCGAGGCGCCGCTGTCCACCAAGCCCGACGTGGACAGGGCGGTTGCGGCCGCCGTGCGGGCGTTCGAGGGCTGGGCGACCGCGATGCCGGGCGAGCGCGCGCTGGCGCTGCTGCGGCTCGCCGATGCGATCGAGGGACACGCCGACGAGCTCGCCGACCTCGAGTCCCGGAACGCCGGCAAGCCGCGCCACGCCTTCCTCGAGGACGAGGTACCGGCGATGGTGGACCAGCTGCGCTTCTTCGCCGGCGCCGCGCGCTGCATGGAGGGCAAGGCATCCGGCGAGTACCTGGAGGGCTACACCTCGATCGTCCGCCGCGAGCCGGTGGGCGTGGTCGGCCAGATCACGCCGTGGAACTACCCGCTGATGATGGCGATCTGGAAGATCGGCCCCGCGCTCGCGACCGGCAACACGATCGTGCTGAAGCCGGCGGAGACGACGCCGGTCAGCACGCTCAAGCTCGCTGAGCTCGCCGCCGACATCCTGCCGCGCGGAGTGCTGAACGTCGTCACCGGCCACGGCGACCCCGCGGGCGCCGCGCTCGTGACCCATCCCGACGTCGACATGGTCTGCCTGACCGGCTCGCCGGCCACCGGCAAGTGGATCGCGAGCGCCGCGGCGGAGACGGTCAAGCGCGTCCACCTCGAGCTCGGAGGCAAGGCGCCAGTGGTGGTGTTCGACGACGTGGAGATGGAGACGGCGCTCGAGACGATCGCCGGGACCGGCTACTACAACGCCGGCCAGGACTGCACCGCCGCGACGCGCGTGCTGGCCGGGAAGGGCGTGTACGACGACGTGGTGTCGGGCCTCGCCGAGCAGGCCAGGGCCCAGGTGATGGGCGACACGTCGGCGGCGGACACGACGCTCGGGCCGCTGAACTCGGCGCGTCACCGCGAGCGCGTGGAGGGCTTCCTCGAGCGCCGGCCGGACCGGGCTGAGGTCGTGACCGGGGGCGACGAGCCGGAGCTCCCGGGCTTCTACCTCGAGCCGACGGTGGTGGCCGGGCTCGAGCAGGGCGACGAGATGATCCAGGACGAGATCTTCGGCCCCGTGATCACGGTCCAGTCGTTCGATGACGAGACGAAGGCGATCGAGTGGGCGAACGGCACCCGCTACGGGCTGGCGTCCTCGGTCTGGACGCGCGACGTCGCGCGGGCGATGCGCGTGGCCAACGCGCTGCGCTTCGGCTGCGTCTGGATCAACGACCACATCCCGCTCGCGTCGGAGATGCCGCACGGCGGCTACAAGGAATCCGGCTACGGCAAGGACCTCTCGATGTACTCGCTCGAGGACTACACCCAGGTCAAGCACGTGATGGTGTCGCTCGACGGGTAGCGGCCCGGTGGAATACCGGTTCCTCACGACCTGGCTGATCGAGGCGCCGGTGGTGGCGGTCTGGGAGGCGATCTACGACGCCGAGCGCTGGCCCGAGTGGTGGCCGGGGGTCGTGAGCGTCGTCGAGCTCGACCCCGGGGGCGACCAGAAGGTGGGCAGCGTCTCGCGACAGCGATGGCGCAGCCGCCTGCCCTACGCGGTCGAGTTCGAGAGCCGCACCACCGTCGTCGAGCGTCCATTTCGGATCGAGGGCGTCACCAGCGGAGAGCTCGAGGGCCGCGGTCGCTGGCGCCTGTTCGAGCGCGACGGCGTGACGGCCGTCATCTACGAGTGGGACGTCTCGACCACGAAGCCGTGGATGAACCGGTTCGCGCCGCTGCTGCGGCCGACCTTCCGCTGGAACCACGACGCGGTGATGCGCGGCGGCGGGGAAGGGCTCGCGCGGCGGGTGGGCGGGCGGCTGATCGCGGCGTCCTGACGCGGGCGATCGGCGGAGCGCCCGCCGCGGCCGCCACGTGAGCGGGGTGCCGGCGATCGAGCCGGCCCGCGCGGCTCAGGCGCCTTCGTCCGGCCCCGGGAACTGGTCGTTCGGTACCGGGTTGGCGTCCTCGCGGACCGACGGCGGATCGACGTTGACGTCCACCAGCAGACAGAAGGCCTGGGTGCGGTCGTCGAGCGCGATGCAGGTGCGAAAGAAGCCGTCCCCGAGGCGGATCGTGTTGGCGGTCTGGAGGTTGCGACGGACCTCCTCGCTGCCGTGCGCCTCGACGTAGCTCTGGACGATGCGCGCGTTCTCCTCGGTGGCGTCGGTCTCCGAGACGATCACAGGTTGGAGCGCGAGGCTCGACACGAGCAGCGCCACCGCGCCGACACAGAGGAGCGCGGTGCCGGTGCGGTCGTGCACCACCTCGACCGGCAGCGCGGCCTCCCCGGCTACGGCCTCGCCGCGGCGCTGGCGCTCGACGAGCCGGCGCGCCAGCCACGGCGCGATAAGCCCGACCAGGAGAAGGTTCCCGAACGAAGCGAGGATCACGCCGAGGAAGACGTCCACGTCCTCGCCGGTCGGCGACAGCAGGTGGATGATGAATCCGTCGGCGAGCGTGAGCACGGCGAACACGGGCCACTGCCACGCCCCACGGAGCCGCCAGCGAAGCCGGCGGGTCCAGAATCGCTCCTCGGAGCTCACCGGGCGAGAGCCTAGAAGGCGCTCCGCGCCGGATACCATCGGTGTCGATGCAGCGCGCCCTACGCCCCGCCTCGGAGGAACTGTGGGTGACCCAGCTCGGACGGCTCCCCTACGAGGAGGCTACGGCGCTGCAGGCGCACGTACGCGCGGCGCGGATCGCCGGCGAGATACCCGACGCGCTGCTCCTGCTCGAGCACCCGCCCGTCTACACCAAGGGTCGACGGACCGCCTCGAGCGACCTCCCGATGGGCGAGGACTGGTATCGGATGCAGGGGATCGAGGTCTGCGCGACCGACCGCGGCGGACGCGTGACCTATCACGGCCCCGGGCAGATCGTGGGGTATCCGATCGTCGCGATCACCGACGTCGTCGGCTACCTGCGCGCGATGGAGCGCGCCCTGATCCGGGCGCTGGCGGATGAGGGGATCGCCGCCGAGGTCCGCGAGGGCCTGACCGGCGTGTGGGTCGGGGAGCGCAAGATCGGCTCGATCGGCGTGCACGTGTCGCGCGGCGTGACGACCCACGGGTTCGCGGTCAACGTCGACTGCGACCTCCAGCCGTTCGAGTGGATCGTGCCGTGCGGGATCGACAACGTCCGAATGAGCTCCGTGTACCTCGAGACGCGCCGGACCGGCGCGATGGCCTGCTTTCGCAAGCGCGTAGCGTGGCGCTTCGCCGAGGAGCTCAGGCTGCGCCAGCGGCTGGTGTCGGCGCGCCGTCTCCTGGACGCCGCCGATCCCGAACGCGAGCGCCCGACCGCGGCACTCGCCGGAGCCGCCCAGTGAGCGCCACCCGCTCGCGGTCGAACCCCGGCGGCGCGCGCGTGCTCGACATGGGCGAGGTGCGCCCGTTTCGCGAGCGCAAGCCGCCGTGGCTGAAGGTGCCCGCCCCCGGCGGCGCCTCGTTCCGCGCGCTCAAGGGCATGATCGACGGCCAGTCGCTGAACACCGTCTGCGAGGAGGCCGCCTGCCCGAACATCGGCGAGTGCTGGGACCGTGGGACGGCCACCTTCATGATCCTCGGCGACACCTGCACCCGCCGCTGCGGCTTCTGCCACGTGAAGACCGGCAAGCCCACGCACGACGA
>Ga0136617_10005722_pt1 | contig 11129 bp, 15 predicted proteins | sample AntDrymUQ3222106_2_FD_129672 | JGI IMG/M metagenome (GOLD analysis project Ga0136617, IMG submission 129672) | Polar desert sand microbial communities from Dry Valleys, Antarctica - metaG UQ322 (21.06) | ecosystem: Environmental > Terrestrial > Soil > Desert | place: Antarctica: Dry Valley...
CTCGACGACGACGAGCTGCTGACCCGGCTTCGGGAGTCCAAGGAAGAGCTGTTCAACCTGCGCTTCCAGGTGGCCACTGGCCAACTGGACAACAACGCCCGGCTGCGCACGGTGCGGCGCGACATCGCCCGGATCTACACCGTCATCACCGAACGCGAGCTGGGACTGTCTGTGGCACCTGGCGAGGACGAGGCAACTGAGGTTCCCGCATGACCGCGAGTAGCAGCAAGGAGAGCGAGCAGCCTGTGAGCACCCCAACTCAGCCCGGGGCGGCGGGCACCCCGGATGCCCGGGGCTACCGCAAGGCGCGAGAGGGTCTCGTGGTCAGCGACAAGATGGACAAGACAGTCGTCGTCATCGTCGAAGACCGCGTCAAGCACCCGCTGTACGGCAAGGTGCTGCGCCGCAGCAGCCGGCTGAAGGCACACGACGAAGACAACACCGCAGGCGTGGGTGACCGGGTGCGACTGATGGAGACCCGGCCTATGTCGGCCACCAAGCGCTGGCGAGTCGTAGAAATTCTGGAAAAGGCAAAGTGAAAGTTGCGAGCAAGGCGAGTGGGCGCGAAAGCCATCAGGAGCGTCGAAAGATGGTGACACAGTGATCCAGCAGGAGTCACGACTGCGAGTCGCCGACAACACCGGTGCCAAGGAGATCTTGTGCATCCGGGTGCTCGGCGGATCCGGTCGGCGCTACGCCGGTATCGGCGACATCATCGTGGGCACCGTCAAGGACGCCATTCCCGGTGCCGGTGTGAAACGCGGTGACGTCGTGCGAGCCGTCATCGTCCGTACCGTCAAGGAGAAGCGCCGCCCTGACGGCTCGTACATCCGCTTCGACGAGAACGCCGCCGTGCTGATCAAAGAGGGTGGCGAGCCTCGCGGGACCCGCATTTTCGGGCCGGTCGGTCGCGAGCTGCGCGACAAGCGGTTCATGAAGATCATCTCGCTTGCCCCGGAGGTGTTGTAGCCATGGCCGCATCAAGCAAACCATTGGCCCGCAAATCAATGAGCAAGGCCATGAAGATCAAGAAGGGCGACACCGTCCAGGTCATCAGCGGTGCGTACGTCGGGCAGAAGGGCAAGGTCATCCATGCCTACCCCGAAACCCGCAAGATCCTGGTCGAGGGTGTGAACCGGATCAAGAAGCACACCAAGGTCAGCCAAACGCAACGCGGCACCAAGACTGGCGGCATCGTCACTCAGGAAGCCGCGATTCACGTCAGCAAGGTCATGGTTCTCGACACCGATGGCACGCCGACGCGCATCGGGCATCGCAAGGACGACGACGGGCGCAGCGTCCGGATATCCCGGCGCTCCGGTAAGGACATTGGATGAGTACCCCCACCAGCGAAAAGGCCCAACCGCGGCTCAAGGCGCGCTATCACCAGGAGATCCTGCCGGCGCTGCGCGAGGAGTTCTCTTTCGCCAACGTGATGCAGGTGCCATCGGTCGTCAAGGTCGTCGTCAACATGGGTGTCGGCGAAGCGGCCCGCGACGCCAAGCTCATGGATGGCGCCGTACGAGACCTCGCAGCCATCACCGGCCAGAAGCCGCTGATCCAGAAGGCACGCAAGTCCATCGCGCAGTTCAAGCTGCGTGAGGGGATGCCGATCGGTGCGAAGGTGACGCTGCGCGGCGACCGGATGTGGGAGTTTCTCGACCGGCTGCTGTCCATCGCGCTGCCGCGTATCCGCGACTTCCGTGGCCTGTCGACCACGCAGTTCGACGGTTCGGGCAACTACACGTTCGGGCTGAACGAGCAGTCGATGTTCCACGAGATCGACGTGGACAAGATCGACCGCCAGCGCGGCATGGACATCACGATCGTGACCACCGCTACCAACGACGACGAAGGCCGGGCGCTGCTCAAGCGCCTGGGCTTCCCGTTCAGGGAGAACTGAGCACGCATGGCGAAAAAAGCTCTGGTCAACAAGGCCAATGCCAAGCCAAAGTTCAAGGTGCGCGGCTACCACCGCTGCCAGCGTTGCGGCCGGCCCCGTGCCGTCTACCGCACGTTCGGGCTGTGCCGTATCTGCTTCCGGGAGATGGCACATGCCGGCGAACTGCCCGGCATCACGAAGTCCAGCTGGTGATTGACATTTTCTGCGCACTCTCCAGTTCGCTGCAGGCCCGCACGGGAACCACGGCGAGAAAGGCACAACTCCGATGACGATGACCGACCCGATCGCGGACATGCTGACCCGTCTGCGCAACGCCAACTCGGCCTACCACGACCGAGTCCTGATGCCGCACTCCAAGCTCAAGGTGCACATTGCGGAGATCCTTCAGCGCGAGGGCTACATCGCCTCGTGGAGCATCGAGGACGCCCCTGAGGGCGCTGTCGGCCGGGTGCTGATCCTCGATCTGAAGTACGGCCCCAACCGCGAGCGCAGCATTGCCGGCGTGAAGCGGATCTCCAAGCCTGGCCTGCGGGTGTACGCCAAGGCCGGCGGGTTACCGAGGGTGCTCGGCGGGCTGGGTGTGGCCATCATCTCGACGTCCACCGGCCTGCTGACCGACAAGCAGGCCGCCCAGCGGAAGGTAGGCGGGGAAGTCCTCGCCTACGTCTGGTAGGGGAGGCAGCCATGTCGCGGATCGGACGCCTGCCCATCCCGGTGCCGGCCGGAGTCGATGTCAAGATCGACGGCCGTCAGGTCACGGTCAAAGGCCCCAAGGGCGAGCTCAGCCACACGGTGGCCGAGCCCATCACCATCGGCTTTGATGGAGATGGCACAGCCGATGGCTCGAACCAGCTTCTTGTCGTGGAGCGGCCCGATGACGAGCGCGAGAGTCGGGCGCTGCACGGCCTGTCGAGGACTCTCGTCCACAACATGGTGATCGGCGTGACCGAGGGCTACGTCAAGAACCTCGAGATCGTCGGCACCGGCTACCGCGTACAGGCCCGTGGCGGCGATCTGGAGTTCGCCTTGGGCTTCAGCCATCCGGTGCCGGTCAAGGCACCCGACGGGATCAGCTTCGAGGTGCAGACCCCGACGAAGTTCGCCGTACGCGGGATCGACAAGCAGAAGGTTGGCGAGGTAGCGGCCAACATCCGCAAGCTGCGCAAGCCCGACCCGTACAAGGGCAAAGGCGTGCGCTACTCCGGTGAGGTCGTTCGCCGCAAGGCCGGAAAGGCAGGCAAGTAATGGCCGCAACACTGCTGCGCAAGTCCCCGAGCGGGGGTGTCGCCGCCGGGCGCCGTACCTCACGGACCCGCCGGCATTTCCGGCTGCGTAAGAAGATCAGCGGCACGCCGACGCGGCCGCGGCTGGTCGTGACCCGCTCGGCGCGGCACATCTATGCGCAGGTGGTCGACGATCTGGCCGGCCGTACCCTCGCGTCTGCATCGACCCTGGATTCCTCGATCAGAGGAGAGAGTGGCAGCGGCGATAACACAGACAAGACGGCCCGCGCACGCAAGGTCGGCGAACTGCTGGCCGGCCGGGCCACCGATGCCGGGGTGACCACCGTGGTCTTCGACCGGGGCGGCAACAGCTACCACGGCCGGATCGCCGCGCTGGCCGACGCCGCGCGCGAGGGTGGTTTGAAATTCTGATGAGGCTTGCGGTGAACAGACTTTCGATGAACAGACCTTTGATGAGCAGAGAGGACGCCTGATGCCAGGACCACAACGCCGAGGCGGAGGAACCGGCGGCACCGACCGCCGCGACCGCCAGGGTGGTGGCCGCGGCGGAGCGGCTGCCGAGAAGACACCGACCCTCGAGCGGGTCGTCGCGATCAACCGGGTCGCCAAGGTCGTCAAGGGCGGTCGACGCTTCAGTTTCACCGCGCTGGTCGTGGTAGGCGACGGCGACGGCAGCGTCGGGGTTGGCTACGGCAAGGCCAAGGAGGTGCCCGCGGCGATCGCCAAGGGTGTCGAGGAGGCCAAGAAGCACTTCTTCAAGGTCCCGCGTATCGCCTTGACCATCCCGCACCGGGTGCAGGGCGAGAAGGCCGCCGGTGTCGTCCTGCTGATTCCGGCCAGCCCGGGTACCGGCGTCATCGCCGGTGGCCCGGTGCGCGCCGTCCTGGAGTGCGCCGGCATCCACGATGTCCTGTCCAAGAGCCTCGGCTCGTCGAACCCGATCAACATCGTGCACGCGACAGTGGCAGCACTACGGGCCCTCTCGAGACCGGAAGAGGTTGCGGCCCGCCGCGGCCTGCCGCTCGAGGACGTCGCCCCGGCCGCGATGCTGCGGGCCCGCGCTGGCATAGGGAGCTGACCGTGGGCCGACTCAAGGTCACCCAGACGAAGTCCAGGATCGGGACCAAGCGCAACCAGCGTGAGACCCTGCGATCCCTGGGCCTCAAGCGGATGCACGATGTGGTCGTCAAGGAGGATCGGCCCGAGATCCGGGGCATGGTTGCGACCGTGACCCACCTCGTGTCGATCGAGGAGGTCGAGTAGCACCCATGACTCTCAAGGTCCATCATCTGCGCCCCGCGCCGGGCGCGCATACCAAGAAGACCCGGGTCGGTCGCGGGACCGGTTCGAAGGGCAAGACCGCCGGTCGCGGGACCAAGGGCACCAAGGCTCGCTATCAGGTGCCGGCGGCGTTCGAGGGCGGTCAGATGCCCATCCACATGCGGTTGCCCAAGCTCAAGGGCTTCCGCAACCGGTTCCGGGTCGAATATCAGGTCGTCAACCTCGACCGGCTGGCCGAGCTCTTCCCGAAAGGCGGGCCGATCGGTCCTGACGAGCTCGCCGAGGCCGGTGCGGTACGCAAGGGGGAGTTGGTCAAGGTCCTGGGCAACGGGGAGCTCGGCGGGGTACAACTGCAGGTCACCGCGCACAAGTTCTCCGCCAGCGCGCGGGAGAAGATCTCCGCAGCCGGCGGAACCACCACTGACCTCTAGGCGTTCGAGCTTTCGAGCTCGGTTGCCCACGATCTGCGACTGTTAGAGTCGCAGTCTGGACCGAAACATTCGTCCGTCTACCCGACGGTAGCCAGCTAACCATCGGACCAGCCGCTACGGCGCGCAGGAGGATCCTTGCTCACCGCCTTCGCCAAGGCGTTTAAGACGCCCGACCTGCGCCGTAAGCTGCTGTTCACCCTCTTCATCCTGGCCATCTACCGGCTGGGCTCGACGCTGCCGGCGCCCGGCGTGTCCTACGTCAACATCAACAAGTGCATCGGCGGCGCGGAGGGCGGCGCCAACTCCAACGTCTACACGCTGATCAACCTGTTCAGCGGCGGTGCGCTGCTGCGGTTGGCGGTCTTCGCGCTCGGCATCATGCCGTACATCACGGCGAGCATCATCATCCAGCTGCTGGTGGTGGTCATTCCCCGACTCGAGCAGCTGAAGAAGGAAGGCCAGTCCGGCCAGGCCAAGCTCACGCAGTACACCCGCTACCTGACTATTGGGTTGGCGGTCCTGCAGTCGACCGGCATCGTCGCACTGGCCCGAAGCGGTAACCTCTTCCCCGACTGCCAGGAAAGGATCATCCCTGACGAGTCGATCTGGCGACTGCTGACGCTGGTCATCGTGATGACCGCCGGCACGGCCGTCATCATGTGGCTGGGCGAGCTGATCACTGACCGTGGCGTGGGCAACGGCATGTCGATCCTGATCTTCGCCTCGATCGCGGCCCGCATCCCGGCCGAGGGCGCCAACATCTACCAGAAGAACACGGCGGTTTTCGCCGCGGTCTGTGGCTTCGCCCTCATCGTCATCGCGTCGGTGGTGTTCCTCGAGCAGGGGCAGCGCCGGGTTCCTGTGCAGTACGCCAAGCGGATGATCGGCCGACGTATGTACGGCGGGACGTCGACGTACATCCCGCTCAAGGTTAACCAGGCCGGGGTTATCCCGGTGATTTTCGCCTCGTCGTTGCTCTATCTACCGCAACTGCTGGTCAGCCTCGGTGACCAGACCAACCCTGGTGCCATCACCGGTTGGGTGAACCGCAACCTGGTGGATCAGTCGAGCTGGGTGCACATCTCCTCGTACTTCCTGCTCATCATCTTCTTCACCTACTTCTACGTGGCGATCACCTTCAACCCGACCGAGGTCGCCGACAACATGAAGAAGTACGGCGGCTTCATCCCGGGTATCCGCCCGGGCAAGCCCACCGCTGAATACCTCGACTTCATCCTGTCCCGGATCACCTTGCCTGGCTCGATCTACCTCGGCATCGTCGCCGTGCTTCCGAACTTCTTCCTCAACCTGACCGGCAGCGGCAACAACCAGAACTTCCCCTTCGGCGGCACCGCTGTGCTGATCATGGTCGGCGTGGGTCTTGAGACCGTGAAACAGATCGAGTCCCAGCTGATGCAGCGCAACTACGAGGGCTTCCTCCGATAGTGCGCCTCGTCCTCGTGGGCCCACCCGGCGCGGGGAAGGGCACCCAGGCGCAGTTCATCGCCGCCCATGCATCGATCCCCAAAATCTCCACGGGCGACATCTTCCGGGCCAACGTCAGCCAGGGCACCGACCTGGGCCTGGAGGCCAAGAAGTACATGGACGCCGGCGACCTGGTGCCTGACGACGTCACGGTCGACATGGTCCGGGAGCGCTTGACCGAAGACGATGCCATCGACGGGTTTCTCCTCGACGGCTTCCCCCGTACGCTCCCGCAGGCCGAGGTGCTCGACTCGATGCTGGCCGAGATGGGGACCAAGCTCGACGTCGTCCTCGAGCTTGTGGTTGATGATGACGAGGTGGTCCGGCGGTTGTCGGGCCGGCGCACCTGCCGGGGCTGCGGCCACGTGTGGCATCTCGACTTCGACCCGCCGGCCCGCGAGGGTGTCTGCGACCGCTGCGGCGGCGAGCTGTTCCAGCGTGATGACGACAAGCCTGATACGGTCCGCCACCGGATCGAGGTCTACGCAGATCAGACCGCACCCCTGATCGCGTATTACGCTCAACGTGGCCTCTTGGTGGGCCTTGATGCCACCGGCCCGGTGGAGGATGTGACCGAACGTGCGATCGACGCGCTGCGCCCGTACGGTGGCTGATAGGCGAGTGAGCATCGAAGCGAAGCGAGGCGCGGAGCGAGTTGATGGTCAGCGAGTGAGCATCGAGCGAAGCGAGGCGCGGAGCGGAGCGGAGCGAGTTGACGATAAGGCCGATGCCATGATCCAGATCAAGACTCCCGAAGAGATCGCCCTGATGCGTGAGGCCGGTCTGGTGGTCGCTCGCACCCTGGCGGCGCTGCGCGACGCCGTGGCATCCGGCGTCACAACTGCCGACCTCGATGGACTGGCCGAGGAGTCCATCCGCAGCGAGGGTGCGGTGCCGTCGTTCCTGGGCTACCGCGGCTTTCCCGCCTCTATCTGCGCCTCGGTCAACGAAGAGATCGTGCACGGCATCCCCAAGCGCACCAAGCGGCTGCGCGACGGTGACATCATCTCGCTCGACTGCGGCGCCATCGTCGATGGCTGGCATGGAGACTCCGCGATCACCGTTCCCGTTGGCGAGGTCGATCCGCGGTTGCACCACCTGATGTCGGTGTGCGAGGAGTCGATGTGGGCGGTCCTGCGCGAGGCTCGCGCAGGTATGCGCATCCGCGAGTTGGGTGCCGTCGTCGAGGGGGTAGTGGCCCCGACCGGATTCGGCATTGTCGACCACTACGGCGGCCACGGCATCGGTACGGAGATGCACCAGGATCCGCACGTGCTCAACCACGGCCGTGGACCACGGGGGCCCAAGCTGGTCTGCGGGATGGCGCTGGCGATCGAGCCGATGATCACCGTCGGCTCCCCCAAGACGGTGGAGCTTGCCGACCGCTGGACCGTGGTCACCTACGACGGCTCCTTCGCCGCGCACTTCGAGCACACGTTCGTCCTTACCGAGGACGGCCCCTGGGTCCTCACGGCGCTCGACGGGGGGCGGAGCCGACTCGGCGACGCGGTGACGAGTCGCCAGCCCGTCGCCTGACCGGCCGATCCGACCCGGGTTCAAGTCAGGCAGCACCGCTGCCGAAGATTAACGAGTGAAGGACCTGCCCGTTCTACTCGGTCCCGCGTTGCAGTGATGCGATCGCTGGGCAGTGCACCCTTTCGGTTGCAGAGCGCTGTCCCAGGTGGGATGGTTATTCGCCGACGCCTGCTGCCGGTGGCAATCACTTTGCTGATGGTGCTGGGCTTCCTGCGATGGCTCGGCCAGGACCAAGGTCTGTACGGGAACAAGGCTGGCGTTCTCGCGCTGACCCTGTCGGCCATTGCTGTCATCAGTGTTTTGTTGTGGTGCTTCGCACGCTGGCTTGATCGCAACGAGGCGACGCAGCGCGGTTTACAACGGGAGCTGCAGCGCGGTTCCCGCCACTTCGAGCTCTCGCGCGACCTCACGGTCACCTCGAGCGCGGACGGCTACTTCACGAGTGTGAATCCGGCGGTGACGTCCATCCTTGGCTGGAGCGTCGAAGAATTCCTGACCCGGCCGTTCCTCGACATGGTCCACCCCGATGACCACGCCGCAACGCTTGCTGAGGTATCGAAGCTCGGCGAAGGGCAGGTCACCTTCAACTTCGTCAACCGCTACCTCAGACGTGACGGCAGCTACTGCTGGCTCGACTGGAATGCTGTCGTCCCCCCGGACGAGGATTTGATGTACGCGTCGGCGCGCGATATCACCCAGCGCAAGGCGATCGAGGCAGCCTTGGAAGCGAGCGAGCGCCAGACCCGGCAGATCCTCGAGACGGCCCACGATGCCTTCATCTCGATCGATGCGCGAGGCCTGATCACCGACTGGAATCCGCACGCGGAAACAATCTTCGGCTGGTCGCGGCACGAGGTGCTGGGCCACGAACTCTCCACCACGATCATCCCCGACGGCCAGCGCGAAGCGCATCGGAAGGGCATGCAGCGTTGCCTCGATACCGGGGAGATGCGGTTGCTGGGCAAGCCACTGGAATTGTCGGCGCTGCATCGGGACGGGCGCGAGTTCCCCATCGAACTGACCATCACCCCGCTCGAGACCGAGAACGGCGTCGTCTTCAATGCTTTCTTGCGCGACATCACCCAGCGCAAGAAGGCTCAGGAGGAGCTGGCACGCGCCCGCGATCAGGCGGTCGAGGCCTCAAGAATCAAGTCGATGTTCGTGGCCAACGTGAGTCACGAAATCCGTACGCCGATGAACGGCGTCATCGGGATGACCGCACTCCTGCTCGACACCGACCTCGACGACGAACAGCACGAGTACGCCGAGACCATTTCCTCCTCAGGTGAAGCGTTGCTGGAGATCATCGATGACATCCTCGACTTCTCCAAGATCGAGGCAGGCAAGCTCGAAGTCGATCCCGCCGATTTCGACCTGCGCGAGGCAATCGAGAGGGCCTGCGGGATACTCGCTGCCCGCGCACACCAGAAAGGTCTGGAGTTTGTCGTCGCGATCGATCCGGACGTGCCGGCGCTCGTCCACGGCGACGCCGCTCGATTGCGCCAAGTGGTCGTCAATCTCGTCTCGAACGCAATCAAGTTCACTGCTGTCGGCGAAATCGTCGTGCGGGTGAGCTCGATACCGGCACCCAGAGGCGCGTCGCTGGTGCGCCTCGACGTCTCCGATACCGGTATCGGTATTGCCAGCCACGTCCTCCAGCAACTGTTCAAGCCCTATATCCAGGCCGACGGTTCGACGACTCGCAAGTACGGCGGCACCGGTCTGGGCCTGGCCATCTCGCGACAGGTGATCGAGCTGATGGGCGGCACGGTCGGTGCGGAGAGCGAGCCCGGCAAGGGCAGTTGCTTCTGGTTCGAGCTGCCGCTGGCCGGCGCCGCTGTCAGCGACGACTCATCGGAGGAGGAGCGTGAGATCGCCGGACTGCGTGTCCTGGTGGTAGATGACAACGCCACCAGCCGCAGGTTCTTGCGGCGGCAACTGAAGTCGTGGCAGATGAGCTGTCAGGTGGCCGATAGCGCAGCTCACGCCCTGGAGTTGCTGGAGTCGGCTGCCCGCAGCGGCATGCCGTATGCCCTTGCGATGCTCGACGTGAACATGCCAGATGTCGGGGGAATCGATCTCGCCCGCGCCATTCGGGACCGCCCGGCGCTACGCGACATCCGGCTGATCCTGCTCATTCCCTCGGGAGTTCGCACCGCGCCGCCGGAGGACACCGCCGTCAACGGGCTGCTGAGCAAGCCGGTGCGCGAGTCACGCCTGTACGAGGAGATTCAGGCGGCCATGGCCGGCGACCGGCCCGTCGTCCCGTCCGCTCATCGAGTGCCGTCGGCCGACCCCGGCGCGCGCCACGGCGGTGCCACTCCGGACATCTTGGTGGTCGAGGACACGCTCGTCAACCAGGCGGTGGCCGTGCGAATGCTCGAGAAGTGCGGCTTTGCGGCGCACCTGGCCGGCAACGGGCGAAAGGCGCTCGAGGCGATGTCGGAGCGGGCCTACGCGGCCGTGCTGATGGACTGCCAGATGCCCGAACTCGACGGTTACGACACGACTCGTGAGATCCGTCGTCGCGAGGAGGGCGGCCCGCGCATTCCGATCATTGCGATGACGGCTCATGCGATGAAAGGCGAGCGCGAGCGCTGCCTGGCCGCCGGCATGGATGACTACCTGACCAAGCCGCTGCGCAAGCAGACGTTGAAGGACGTGCTCGCCCGCTGGGTCCCCGCCGCGGACACGGCGGCCGACACGATCCCCCTAAAGGCTCCGCACGTGGTCGCCGGCGCCCGTGCTGGGCTTCTGCACGAGGGCGTGATCGCCGAGATCGAGAACCTCGGCGGCGACATGCTCGCCGACCTTGTCTCTCTGTACTTCGACGATTCCACCGAATGCGTGTCTGAGCTCAGTGCCGCAATCGGCCAAGGAGAGATGGTCGCTATCGGACAGGCTGCGCACAAGCTCAAGGGCAGCAGCGGCACCCTCGGCGCAGCACACGTCTCGAGCCTCGCTGCTGAGTTCGAAGCGGTGGCCCGGGCAGGCGACCTGAGCGGCGCGGACGACCTGCTCGACCGGCTCCGCAGCGGGCTGGCTGCCACCCAGCTGGCCCTCCGCGCCCGAATCCCTGAACCCAGGCCGCCGTCCTGAAAGACCCCACCTCACCGTGATCCAGGGAAACCCGCGTACCGCATTCGGTATGTGCGTTTCCCTGGATCACGGTGAGGGCTGCTCCGGGGCGCGGTTGGTAATAACGGCGCATAACGCGTAGACTTCGAGGTCGGCGCTTGGCGTCGGTCC
>Ga0136617_10005723_pt1 | contig 11128 bp, 13 predicted proteins | sample AntDrymUQ3222106_2_FD_129672 | JGI IMG/M metagenome (GOLD analysis project Ga0136617, IMG submission 129672) | Polar desert sand microbial communities from Dry Valleys, Antarctica - metaG UQ322 (21.06) | ecosystem: Environmental > Terrestrial > Soil > Desert | place: Antarctica: Dry Valley...
GACGGGCCACTAGATGGCTCTCCGACGAACGCTGGGGACTAGTTCTTGAGGGCGCCGAGGAGGACGGCGCGGTACTCCAGGTCGGACACGCGCTTCAGCGTGCCCGTCGCGCGATCGAAGCGGTAGGGCGCCGGGTGCCCCGCGGCCGCCCGGGCGGCCAGGGCGCGCCGGCCGGCGCGCGCCGCGCGGCGCGCTCGCTTGGACGGCTTGCCGGACGCCTTGGCGGCGGCGGCCGTGGACCGCTTGAAGTCACCGTGGATCTTGACCAGGTCGAGCTGGAACTGGAGGGCGACCTCGCCGTCCTCGCCCCTGACGTCGACGAACTCGGTCTCGCCGGCGCGCAGCTTGATCGTCTCGCACGCCTGCGGGGACGGGTCGCACTCGGCGTCGCCGTTGACCTCGACGCCCTCCTCGAACAGGAACACCGCGGACTTGCCGCCGTCCGCCACGCCCAGGTAGATCAGCACGGGCTCCTCGACCGAGGGCAGCGCGCCGAGGCGCTTGACGGTCATGCGCTCCAGCGCATCGCCGGTGGCGTCGCCGAAGCGGACGGTCAGGTCGCCGCGGTCGTATTGCGGCTTCGGCGTGGACGGCGTCGAGGGTGCGGAGGGCCCGCTCGGGACGACGGGCTCGTCGCCGCCGCCCGATGGCGCGCCGCCGCCGGACGAGGACGGGGCTTCAGACGCGGGCTCGTCGGCGGCGGGGGTCTTCCCGGCCGGATCGGCGGGCGACTCGGCCTGCGGAGCCGACGCCGGGGCGGCGAACGGGTTGCGCGCGCTGCCCAGCACCTTGCGGCGCTTGAGGGTCGCTCCGTCGGCCGCGGTGACGATCGGCTCGGTGGCCAGCTCGTCGGGGCCCTTCCCGGCCGCCGGCAGCGGCGCCGCCGGGGTCGTCTCGGGATCCTTGGCCAGGATGAAGGGGATGGCCGCGGCCGCGGCGATCAGGAGGATCGCGACGGGCAGCAGACGCCGCTGGAGGAGCTGGCGCCACACGGACTGGACTGCGGCGCTCATCGGACTCCTGTCACGGTCGCGGTGGTCGGCGGGGTGGTGGGGGTGCTCGACGGGGCCGTGGTGCCGGCGGGCCCGCCGACGGAGACCGACGGGGCGCCGGGGACGGCCTCGGCGGGCGGGACGATGTAGGCGGCCGCGCCGATCTCGGCTTGGAGGCGGCTGAGGCTGCCGTCCTCCTCCTCCGGCGTCACGGCGATGCTGCCGAGGAGCAGCAGGCGCCCGGTGACGTCGACCTGGGAGTTCTGGACGGTGACGAAGCGCTCCAGCTCGGCGAAGAAGTCCGAGAGCCGGAAGAACGAGCCGTCGAAGCCGAAGGTGAACGGCATGGCGGTCACGCCGGCGCTGCCGACGGCCACGCTGCCGGGCGCCGGGGCGAGCTTGCCGTCGCCGGGGGTGGCGACGTCGTCGTCGGGTCCCGCGCCGCCCCCCGTCACGTTGAGCGAGCGGAAGTCGACCTTGGAGCGGCTGGCGGCGTCGTCGAGCTGCACCAGCAGCGAGCGGACGTCGTCGTCGGCCGGGACGGCCTTGCCCAGCCGGGCGATCGTCCGGTAGTTGCCGGGGTAGTTGCCCTTGGCCTTCTTGTAGGTGACGGCCTGCTGCTCGGCCTGCGCGGCGGCCGCCTGCTGGGAGGTGATCTCCTGGTCGAGCTGGGCGATCTGCTCGCGCTTGGGGCTCACCACCAGGAACCAGAAGGCGGCGGTGGCCGCGACGGCCACGAGGACTCCGATCAGGAGCTTGACGGAGCGGGTCATCGGGCTTCTCCGGGGGCCGGCGTGGCGGTGGCGGCGGGCGCCGGGGTGGCGGTCGCCGCGGGCGCGGACGTCCCGGCGGCGGGCGTCGGGGTGCCCGCCGCGGGCGGGGTGGTGCCGGCCGCGGCCGTGCCACCCGAGCCGCTCACGGCGTTGGGGACGAGGACCGAGGACTCCTCCACTCCGCTCTGCGACAAGGCCGCCAGCGCGGCGGAGCGCTCGAAGAAGATGACCAGCGAGAACTGCGGGGCGGTCGCCTTGCAGGCGCTCGCGGTGTTCGCGCTCGCCGAGTCGTTGGACCCACCGGCGGCGGCCGAGCCGCGGATCGACTTGGAGAGCGAGACGCGCGTCACCCCGTCGACCGCCCGGATGCGTGACATCATCGTCGCGACGCCGCGCTGGCTGGGCGCGCAGCCCGCCATCGTGATGGCCGGCGCCTGGATCGCGCCGCGCAGCGGGTCGCCGCCGCCGCCGGTGGCGCCGGGCAGCCCCATGTCGCCGTTGAGGGCGGAGAGGAAGGTGCCGGCGGGCACGGCGCGCGAGACGTCGCGCAGCGCCTGCTCCCAGTCGAAGCGGGCGGCGGCCAGGCCGCGGACCGTCTCGACGCGGGCCTTGGCAGTCGCCTCGAAGTCCGCGTAGGGCTTCAGCTTGGCGGCCAGCGCGGTCGCCTGCGTGGTGCGCTGCTCGGCGGCCTGGAGGTCGGCCTGGCGCTGCTCGATGCCGTTGGTGAGCAGCACGTAGCCGGCCAGCGCGGCGACGCAGAGCACGAGGGAGCCGAGCACCAGGTAGGCGCCGATGCCCTCGGCCCGCGGCTCGGGGCGCGCACCGCCGCGCGCCGGCTTGGGAGCGGCGCCGCGCAGGTCGGAGGGGAGGAGGTTGACGGCTCTCATCAGGTAGGCGGGAGGGGTGTCGGAGACGGGAACGGAGCGCTTCAGTCCGACACGCTCTGACCCGGCTTATCGGCACCGCCAGAGGGCGTCTTGAGGGGTCAGGACCCCATGCCCCCCCGCCCCGGGTCAGGCGAAGGTGCGCAGGTACCAGTCGATGACCGGCTCGCCGGCCAGCAGCCCGACCAGGCCGCCAAGGGCCAGGAACGGGCCGAAGGGGATGGCCGTCTTGCGGCCCTCCTTGGCGCCCTTGACCGCCATCACGGCCACGCCCACGACGGAGCCCGCGAACATCGCCACGAACATCGCCACGGCCACGTCCCGGCCCAGGAACAGTCCCATGACGAAGGCGAGCTTGACGTCGCCCATGCCCATCCCGGCCGGATAGGCGATCGCCGCGACGAGCAGGAAGCCGCCCGCCGCGACGGCGGCGATGAGGTGCTCGGGGATCGCCTCGGGCGCCGTGAGAGCGAGGATCGCCGGCGCCGCCACGCTGCCGGCGAGCATCAGCGGGTTGGGGATGATGCGGAAGTCCAGGTCGATCAGCGTCACGGGCACCAGCAGGACCACGAAGGCGAGGCCCAGCCAGACCGCCTCCCCCGTGCCGAAGCGCACGGCGACCGTTGCCAGCAGCAGAGCCGTGAGGAGCTCGACCAGCGGGTAGCGCCAGGCGATGCGCTCGCCGCAGCGCCGGCAGCGCCCGCGCAGGGCCAGCCACGACAGCACGGGCACGTTGTCGTACGGGCGCACCGGCGCCTCGCAAGCGGGGCAGCGCGAGGGCGGGGAGACCAGCGACTCCCCCCGCGGCAGCCGGTAGGCGACCACGTTGAGGAACGAGCCGATGAGCAGACCCATGCCGCCCGCCAGGGCGGCGCCGACGCCGGTGCTCACCGGCAGCATCGTGGCACGCCGCGCATGGCTCAGGGAGTGTCGTCGACCGCGAGTCCGGCCGCGACCGTCAGGCGGCCCAGGTCGGCGTCCTGCAGGCTGGAGGCCACCACGGCGGTCTCGACCGGCAGGCGCAGCTGGGCGGCGAGCTGGTCGGCGAAGCCGGGCAGGGCCACCGCGGGGCCGGTGAGCACGGCCCGCTCCACGGCCTCCGCGCTCTCCTGCATGCGGTAGAAGTTCAGCGAGTTGCGCACGGTGTCGGCCACCGCGTGCACGCCCTCCTCCAGCGACTGCCGGGCGGCGGCCACCAGCGCGGCGTCGCCCTCCACCTGGTCCACCGGGGTCTCGAGCCCGACGTGCTGCAGCCAGCCGCGCGCGTGCTCCGCGGTCAGGCCGCGCCGCTCGGAGAGCTGGCGCACGATGGCGTCCAAGCCGCCGGCGGCCGCGCGCGTGAACAGGCAGCCGGTGTGGTTGGCCACCGCGACGTTGGTCAGGCCGGCCAGGTTGACGTAGAGCACGGCCTGCTCGGTGCCGGTCGCGCGCAGCGCGCGGACCATGGCGAAGGCGGAGAGGTCGATGCCGGCCAGCGTCAGCCCGGCGTCGGTGGCGGCGCCGACCAGGCGGTCGATCATCTCGCGGCGCACGGCGACGATGACCACGCGCGTGCGCGGGCCGGCTGACGTTACGACCGTGCCGAGCGGCTGGAAGTCGAGGATCGCCTCGTCCATCGGGACCGGGATGTGGTCGGGCGCCTGCGCGCGGACCACCTGGTCGAGCGCAACCGGGTCCTCGGTCACGGCCACGTCGAGCGTGCGCACGACGATGCGCTGGTTGGCGACGCCCAGCCGCACGTGGGTGGGCAGGTCGTGCTCGGCGAACAGCTTGCGCAGCTCCTCGCTCAGCGCGACCGGGTCGGCGACCTCGCCGTCGCGCAGGATGCCGGGGCGCAGGTCGGCCACGGCGCCCTTGGCGAGCGAGATGCCGCCGTCGACCTCGACCTGCGCGGCGGCGAGGTGGCTCGGGTCCATCTCGAGCCCGACGGTCGGCTTCTGCTCGGAGCGGCGGCGTGACTTGAACATGGTCTGGATATCGGACGCGGCCGCGCCAAGCTGAAGGGTTAAACGACGGAAGCGGGCCCGAGGGCCCGCTTCCGCAGAGAATCGGTCAGCGACTGTGGACTACCAGTTGCCGCTGGCGGGGCAGCCCTTCGTGCCGGCGACGGTGCAGGTGCGGGTGACGGCGCCGAGCGCCGTCTTGGTGATGGTGTACTTCGAGCCGGTCTTGGCCTGCGTGACCACGACCGTCCAGTTCTGGGCGGCGGGGGTGACGGCCAGGCCGGCCAGGGCGACGCCCTCCTTCAGCGCAGGCTCGATCTTCTCGAGCTCGGCCTTGGTGGCGCCCGTGTAGTCCTGGTTGTCGGTGTAGTACGTCTCCATCGCGGTCTGCGCGGTGCGGGCGGCGGTCTTCGCCTCCGTGTCCTGCGCCTTGGAACGCTGGTTGAGGAACGCGGGAAGGGCGATCGCGGCGAGGATGCCGATGATCAGGATAACGACCAGCAGCTCGATCAGGGTGAAGCCCTTCTCATCCTGGGCGCGAGCGCGGAGCTTGTGGAGCATGAAGTGAACCCTCCTGAAAGGGAGTCGATGGGGGCCTGTCACTGCTGCTTGCCAGGTCCAGCGGTCCCTGCCTGAGTGGCAGCCCGGCCGGCTCGATCCGCGAGCCCCGTGGCTTTGCGTCACACCCTTGCGGGTGATTTGCCGTTGACACCTCGGCTCTGGCATCCCAGATATCGGCAGGCCCCCCACCCACCTTGAGGCGAGATAAACATCATCTGGCCGGGGCTATCCTCGAAGGCATGAACGCCCGCCGCCTGATCCTCTTCGCCGCCGCGCTGCTGCTGCTCGCGGCCCTGGCCGCGAGCGTCGCGCCGCGCGAGCCGGTGATGTCCTCGGGCGCCCCGGGCAGCGTCGCCGCGGCGCCGGTGCGTGAGCCCGGCGTGGTCGAGGAGACGATCCAGGCCGGCGAGGGCGCGGACGCCAAGGTCACCGTGCGCCGGGGCGAGCGGCTGCGCCTGGAGGTGGAGGGCGACCTGCTCGACGCCGTCCAGATCGAGCGGCTGGACCGGATCCAAGCGCTCGAGCCGGGCACACCGGCCCGCTTCGACCTGCTGGCCGATGCCGACCCGGGCGTCTACCCGATCCGGCTGATCGAGGCCGACCGCCGCATCGGGCGGATCGAGATCACGCCGTAGGCGCTCGCCGCTGGGCGTCGTGCTCGGGGATGAAGCGCCCGGTGCCGTCGCACCACGGGCAGGGCTCCTCGTGCAGCGTGCCGCCGAGACCCGAGATCACCCGGCCGGTGCCGCGGCACGGGCCGCAGCGCTCGGGGTCGTATCCGGGAGGCGCGTCGGGCGTCACGGCGCCCCAGGGTAGAGCGCCTACCCGGGTCGGGCGGCGTGGCCGGGCCGCCCGTGCGTGCGGCGCGCCTCCTTCATCTCCGACTCGAACACGTGCCGGCGCCCGTCGGTGAGCGCGTCGCGGATCGCGCGCTCGTGGTCGCGGAAGACCGTCCAGTAGCCGTCGTCGAACTCCTCGATGACCTGGAACGTCCACCGGCCGGCCAGCACGTTACGCCCGATCAGGTCGGCCGCCAGGCGCTCGGCCAGCTCGGGGCGGCCGGCGTCGCGGAGCAGCTCGAGCGCGTCGTCGAGCATCAGGTCGGTCTCCCCCATGAGCTGATGGAAGGAGTAGAGGTGGCCGCGAGCGCGCTCCAGGCGCTCGAGCGCCTCCGAGACCTTGCCGGCGGCGGCCACGTCGGCGTCCGCGGCGCCGTCTGGCCGCACGTGGGCTGCGTCTGGGCCGTCGGGCATCGGCCCCACCGTAGTGGACCGATTCAGCGAAAGCCGGGCGGCGCGACCGAGGTGGCCGCGCGGGTGTCCAGGCCGCCCTGCAGCGCCGGGTCGGCCGGCCGGTCGGTCGGCAGGTGCCGGCGCAGCGTGGGCGGGATCTCGCGGTCGGTGAGCACGTCCGGGTAGCCCCAGGCCTTGAAGCCGTCGGCAGCACGGAAGCCGTCGGCCACGCGCAGCAGCACGCCCAGCACCGTGGGGCGCCCGAGCGGCGAGCGGGCGGCCAGGGCCGCCAGGAAGTCCGGCGCGAAGACGGCGCGCAGCAGCGCCTCCTCGAGCGGCTTGGCCAGCACGAGCGCGAGGTTGGGCGCCTCGTCGTCCTCGCACAGGCTGGTCAGGCCGCTGCCGCCGGAGGACGTCCACAGCCAGCCCACGATGCCCTCGGACTCGGGGATGACGGCCTTCGGTCCCAGGCGGCGCAGCACGGCGAAGCGCCCGACCGCGCCCGACGTGCGCGCCGGGCCCGGATCGACGGTGGCGACCTTCAGGGCGCCGAGCGCCAGCTCCAGCGGCGCGCGCAGCACACGCTCGTGCTCGATGCGCAGGCCCGAGCGGCTCAGGCTGAGGTGGTCGGCGGCGCCGCGCCGGCCGCGGCGGCCGGCTTCGAGCGCGAGCACGAGCTCGGGCCCGGCGGAGACGATCGGCGCGGGCGTCGCGGCGGGCGGCGGGACGGAGGGAGGCGGCACGGACATGTCCCTCCTCTCATCGGCAGCGCGATGCGAGTTCCGCAACCTCGGCCCGGTGGCGTGCCTAAAGGGGTCAGACCCCTTTAGGTTTCGACTGCCTCCCCCAGCAGGCGCTCGACCAGCACGCAGTCGCGCCACTCGCCGTCCAGGCGGCCGTGCCGGCGCAGCACACCGACCTTGGTGAAGCCGGCGGCGCGGTGCAGCGCCCGGCTGGCCGCGTTGGTGGCGAACAGCTTGGCCGTCAGCTTGTGCAGGCCGCGCGCCTCGGCGGCGCCGACCAGCGCCGCGAGCAGCGCGCCGCCCGCGCCCTGCCCGCGCGCGGCGACGGCCACGTAGACGCCGTGCTCCCCCACTCCCGCGTAAGCCGGGCGGTCCGAGTAGGGCGAGATCCGCGCGAAGCCGACCACCTCGCCGTCGCGGTCGGCGACGAGGAATGGGAGCGCGCCCTCCAGCCAGCCCTCGATCTCGCCCGGCGTGCGGTGGCGGGTCTCGAACGTCGCCTCGCGCCCGTCGATGCCGGCGTTGTAGATCGCCGCCACGGCGGCGGCGTCCCGGGCGGTGGCGGAGCGGACGGCGGGCGGCGTCATGCGGCCGGCGAGGGCGCGGCTAGCGGCAGCAGTCGTCGTCGCAGCCGTGATCCTCCGCAACTCCGAGCGGATCGGCCACGCAGCAGCCCTCTCCGCGCCAGGCCTCGCGGCCCTCCTTCACCGCGAGCGCCGCGATGAGCAGCCCGACGCCGGGGTCCAGCCACCACGCGCCCACCAGCGCGTTGCCCAGCAGCCCGACAAGCAGGGCGCCGGCCAGGTAGGCGCAGAGCAGGTTCTGGCGGCCCTCGCCCTTGGTGGCGGCCGAGCCGAGCCGGTCGGCGAGGCGCTGCTTGGCGATGCCCAGCGCCGGCATGAGCACGACCGAGCCCGCGGCCAGCCCGATCCCCACGAGCGACGTCTCCGGGTGCTCGCCGGAGACCAGCGCCCGCACGGACTCGACGCCGACGTACGGCGCGAGGAGGAAGAACTGGACGGCGACGAGCTTCTGGGCGCGTGCCTCGGCGGCGTCGGAGAACACCCGCTGCCCGGTGAAGCGCCAGATGATGATCACGCTGGCGAATCCCTCGACGGCGGAGTCCAGGCCGAAGCCGATCAGGGCGATGGAGCCGGCGGCCAGGCCGGCGAGGATGGCCACCGCGCCCTCGACGGTCATCCAGGCGAGGCTCAACCACGACAGCAGCTTCACACGGCCCGCGAGCCGGCGCCGCGCGTCGGCCGCCGGGCCGGTGGACGCGGCGGGCGCCCGTGGCAGCTCGAGCGGTTGCGTCGCGCTCAGCGTGTGGGCGGGAACCGGCACGAGCCGATTGTGCCAGTGCCGGCGCGCTCAGGCACACTGATCGCTGCTCGCCCGAGCGGCTGACCATGGTGGCCGACCTCCGTATGTCGCTCGAGCGCCGCGGGCTGGAGGTCCACTTCCAGCCCATCGCCACGCCGGACGGCACCGTGCGGAGCCTCGAGGCGCTCGTGCGCTGGCCGCATCCGGTGCTCGGCGTCCTGGCCCCCGCCCGCTTCATCGGCCTGGCGGAGCGCAGCGGCCTGATCCGCCGGCTCACCTCCTATGCGCTGGAGCGCGCGCTGGACACCGACGGCGCCGACCTGGCGATCGTCAGGTCGACCATCGCGCTCGCGCACGACCTGGGGTTGCGGGTGGTCGCCGAGGGCGTCGAGACGCCCGAAGTGGCCGAGCGCCTCAGGCTGCTGGGCTGCGACCTGCTCCAGGGCTTCCTGATCGGCCGGCGCCGGCCCCGGCGTCCGCGCAGTCGATCCCGGCGCTGGTCGCTCGCGTGCCGCGGGTCGCGGCGTAGCGCAGGCTCGCTGGTTACCCCTATGGGGTATACTGCTCGGGCAGTGACGACGACGAGCCCCCACCACCAGCACCACGATGCCATGCCGACCAGCGGTCGCGCGCTCACCGGCGTTGCCATCGCGGCGACGCTGCATTGCCTGACCGGCTGTGCGATCGGCGAGGTGCTGGGCGTGGCCATCGGCACGGCGCTGGGATTCTCGGACGCCGGCACCATCGCTCTGGCCATCGGGCTCGCCTTCCTGTTCGGCTACGGCCTCACCAGCCTGCCGCTGCTGCGCGCCGGCTTCGCGCTCGCGGCCGTCATCCCGATCGCACTGGCCTCCGACACGCTCTCGATCGCGACGATGGAAGTAGTCGACAACGCCATCCTGCTCGCCGTCCCGGGCGCGATGGAGGCGGGCTTGGGCGATCTCATGTTCTGGGGGAGCCTGTCCTTCGCGCTCGCGATCGCCGGCGTCGTCGCCGTGCCCGTGAATCGCTGGCTGATCGCCCGCGGCCGCGGCCACGCGGTCGTCCACGAGACCGGCGTCCACGGCGGCCCGTCCCCGCGCACCGTCGCGATCATCGCGGCGATCGCGTTCGTCTTCGGCTCGGCCGTGCTCCTCGCCGAGCTGGTCGATTCCGACGACGGCGCGATGGGCGCCGCCGCCACGTCGCACTCCGCCACGGGCTGACCCGCCGCCGCCGGCCCGTCCGCGAGGCGCGAGGATGCGGCGATCACGACCTTCATCACCGCATTCCAGGTTCCGCCCGGCGCCGACGAGGCGTTCGTCGGGAGATGGCAACGTTCCGGGACCCCCTCGGCGCTCCATCGTGCCCTCCGGGCCGACGTCGAGCTGCGCTACGTCGAGGTCGCACCCGTGGAGTCTCCCGGGCTGCCGTTCCCCGCGCACCGCGCCGCGTACGAGGTCGCGCACGAGGACGGAGACCCCGAAGGCGCCGGCGGCGTCCTCCTGATCACCTTCTTCGCGGGACCGGCCCTCGAGTCCGACGAGTGGGCGCGCCTGCATGCCGTGTTCGCGGCTCGGCAGGGCTATCTCGGCACCCGGCTGCACGCCGCCCTCGGCCCGGCCGACTTCTGCGGCGTGGAGGTCGTCCGCTGGTCGAGCCCGCTGATGTACGCGAGGGCGCTGCAGCTGCCCGAGACCGCGGACGCCATCGCCGCCCTGCCGTTCGCCGGCCGCGCGGCGCTCTACCTGCGGCTGTGACGGAGGGTGGGGCCGTGGTCAACCGAGCAGCTCGCACCCATGGGCCTTCGCGACCGCCGCCACCCGTTCCCAGTCGGGCTCTTCGTCGGTGGCCGGCGGGAGCGTGCGGCTCTGGGCCGGGGCACTCATCTCGCGGACGAGACCTTCGAAGCCGCCGGGAGTCACGATGTAGAGCATCCGGCAGCCGGCGTCGCCGGCCGTGTAGCGGTGCGGGATACCGCGCGGACCGAACGCGAAGTCGCCAGGCGAGGCCTGCTGTACGGAGAGGCGACGGATCCGGAGGGACCGCAGGCGCCGGGGCTGCTGGTGCTCACGTCGAGCTGGGAGATCGAATCGGCGACGCCCGGCGTCGAGCGCTGGGTGTCCGACCTCCCCGGCGGTGACTGGGACGCGGGGCGGCTGCCTCCCGCGGTGCTGACCGTCGCGGGACGGGCCCTGCGCTCTGCCGAAGGCCGCGACGAGCCTGGACGAGTGGCGCTGGCGCGCGTCCTCACGGTGTCGGGGACCTGGGTCGTCCTGCACGGCGCGACGATGGTGAACGACGGCGACCGGCGCATCGCGGTGATCGTCGAGCCCGCCCACCCCGCCCGCATCGCACCACTGCTGATGTCGGCCTACGGGCTGACCGAGCGCGAGCAGGACGTGACGCGGCTGGTCCTGCAGGGCGAGTCGACCGCGACCATCGCGGACCGCCTGTTCGTCTCAGCTCAGCCCACACGGTGCAGCAGCACCTCAAGCGCATCTTCGAGAAGACCGGCGTGCACAGTCGCCGTGACCTCGTCGGCAAGGTCTTCTTCTCCTACTACGAGCCCCGGCTGCGCGACAACGAGTCGCGCGTGCCCCAGGACAAGCCGCTGCGCGGCGGTCCGATGGCTCTCGCTTGAGGCGTCGACCTCGCTGAGGCCCGACTCCGCCGAACGGCCCCGGCCGGCACCGCC
>Ga0136617_10005724_pt1 | contig 11128 bp, 9 predicted proteins | sample AntDrymUQ3222106_2_FD_129672 | JGI IMG/M metagenome (GOLD analysis project Ga0136617, IMG submission 129672) | Polar desert sand microbial communities from Dry Valleys, Antarctica - metaG UQ322 (21.06) | ecosystem: Environmental > Terrestrial > Soil > Desert | place: Antarctica: Dry Valley...
ACATCCAGTCACAAACTGTATCCGATCGATCGACCACGGTAAGATGCCGGTCATGGCCGGCCGCGTGGCGGCTAAGACGCCCAGTTCCCGGGCCTAGCTCAAGAATCCGGGCCTCGGGTCTAAAGAGTGGCCCGTAGACGTTAGCCAATCCGAACTCAAGGAGGTCAGTTGCCCATTCGGCATCACCCAAATCGTTAGGGTCCAAGCCACGGCTCTTGGCTTCCTTGATCCACCGGATGAAGTCGATGTCCCAAACGGAGAGGCGGTCCGGCGATCTACGTAACTCCACACCGAAGGGTCGCATTGCACGGTTGACTATCTCTCCAAGCAGTGCAATTCGCATGGTCCTCTTGCTCACGAAGTAGTAGTAGTAGACGGCTAGTTTGAGCCGACTGGACAGGAGCCCGCATCAGGGGTGGCTGCCCCGAGATACCGCTCGACGTTAGCCCGGTTGAATGTTGTGAGGAACAAGCTGGACCTATGGGCTCGGGCAAACGGGGTTAGGATCATACCTGGAACCAGCCCATGGGCAAGACGTCGCGAGAGTCGAACGAGGGGTTGCTCATCCATCGTTCCGGCGCCACTACCAGTTTGGACTCGTGCTGATTGAGCCACGCGGCCCACCAACTATAGCTGCTGTTGGCGATGATGTTGTGCCTGGCGCAGCTCATGAGCCGGAGATCCTCGTGACTCGGCGCCCCCTGATTGTGGTCGACGTACTCGGCGTCGGTCCCCAAGCCGAGATTCTCGCGCGCCCAGTTGAGGTCGTCGGAGAACACGAAGAAGTAGGGCTCGACGACATGTTGCCTAACCAATTCCACGCACCTACGGTAGTAGTCGACGCCGCACAGGCCGTGGCTGGCCGTGACGGCTGGGTCCGCTGCATAGTCGCCCCGACGCAGGTGGATGGCGACCGACTGTGCCTCCGCCATCCTCGCCATCCACTTCTGGTTCTCAAGCGACGGCGGGTTGCGAAACCGGAACTCCCGGCGGATGATCTCTGCGGCGTCAACAAAGTACCTTTCAGACACCCAGTAGCCGAACAGACAAGCGTTGTCCGGCAGGGCCAGCACGCTGGGGTCGAAGTGGAAATAGCGCTCGGCTACGAAGCGGTAGCGCGGACGCAGCCTGCGATACAGGGCGATCGGCAGGTCGGGCACCCGCGTGCTGCGCACCCCGTCGGTGCCGATCGTTTCCCACCTGCTGGCCCGTTCACCGGTGATCTGAAGATGGTGAAGCTCGTAGGTGCGAAGCGTTGCGCCGGCAGGGATGTTGTCGTACCAGCTGGTGTCGATGCGCACCGACGTGCTGTGCACCGCAGCCAGCCGGCGGGCCGCAGCGTACTGGAACATCTGGTTGCTGAGCCCGCCTCGCAGCTTCACCAGGATCATCGCGACGATACTACGGGAGGCCCCGCGACGTACCAGGCGTCGCCTCGAGCTCTTGGGCGAAGAGCCGCCATACGGCCGACGCCTATAGCTCCCCCGGGTCCTCCAGCACGTCAGCCCACGAAGGTGGCAGGTTGTTTCGCACCTCGATGCCTTCGAAGCGCGCGGGCTCCATGGGACCCCGCTGCCTGGCCCAGGCGGCCATCCGGGCCACCCCGTCCTCGAGCGACGTGGCCGGGGTCTCACCGAAGACCTGACGCAGGCGGTCGTGGGACGAATAGGCGTGGACGACCTCATCCCGCGCTTTCAGATGGACGACGTTCGACCCCACGCCGAAGGTGTTCGCCACCACTTGGGCCAGGCGGTTGACGGTGTGGGGCGTGTCAGCTCCGATGTTGAAGGTCTGACCGTAGGCCGCGGGCACGTCGACCGAGGCGGCGATGACGGGAGCGACGTCATCGATGTAGGTGAAGGCGCGGGTCTGCTCACCGTCGCCGAAGATCGACAGCGGGGCGCCGCTCATGGCCTGGTTCATGAAGATGCCGATCACGTTGCGGTAGCGGTCGGCGATGTTCTGGCCCTCGCCGTAGACGTTGTGGGGCCGGAAGACGATGGAGTCGAGCCCGAAGATGCGGTGGGCGGCGGCCAGGTCGAGCTCCACCGCGTACTTGGCGATGCCGTAGGGGTCCTCCGGCTTCGGCGCGGTGTCCTCGGTCATCGGCACCTGGCCCGCGCCGTAGACCGCGATCGACGACGTGAAGACGAAGCAGCGGACACCCTGGCGCACGGACGCGTTGACCAGGTTCATGGTGCCGATCACGTTGTTCGTGTAGTTGAACCGACGGATGAAATGGGACAGGCCCTCTGCCGCGTAGGCGGCCAGGTGGTACACGAAGTCGAACTGTTGGCCGGCGAAGACCCGGTCGACGGCCTCCACGGAGGTGATGTCGGCGATCACGAATTGCGCTCCGACGGGGACGTTCTCCTCGTAGCCACCGGACAGATCGTCGACGACGACCACCTCGTCGCCCCGCTCCAGGCACGCCCGCGCCACGTGGGAGCCGATGAAGCCCGCCCCCCCGGTCACGAGGCTCACGGCCACGTCGAGCCACCTTCCCGCCTGATCACGCGTTCCTTGCCTACACCAGGCCCGTGACCCGGCGCCAGATGCGGGCGCGGCGCGGGAGCATCCTCGGCTCGAGATCTGGGCCGGTGACCCGTGATCATCGCCGAGCCCGGGCCACGGAGCGGATGAGCTCGGCGACCCGCGGCACCTGGGCCTCGGCGGAGTAGGTCTGCTCGACGGTGGCCCGACCGGCGGCCCCCACCCGTCGGCGCAGGTCTGGCGATCGGAGAAGCTTCGTGAGCCGCTCTATCCACTCGTCGTCGGTCGAGGCCAGAAAGCCGTTCCGCCCGTCCTGGATGATCTCGGCGTTGACCCCCACGGGGGAGCAGACCGCCGGTATCCCGAGGGCCATGTACTGCAAGGCTTTCAGGCCACACTTGCCCCGGCTCCAGGAGTCGTCGGGCAGCGGCATGATGCCGATGTCGATCTGGCGGAGATCCGACACTTCATCGGTGGCCGACCACGCAAGCGCCTCGACCTCGAGCCCCGGAATCTCGTAGCTCGCCGTGCCGATCACCTTCAGGCGGAACCTCTCCTCCGAGTGCAGCCGCCGCAGAATGCTCCGGGCGACGTCGAGGTGCGCGACCGTGCTGTGGCTGCCGCTCCATCCGATGACCGGCAGGGCGTCGGGTGCACGGGGCGCATCGGCCCGGTACTTGTCGGTGTCGATCGTCGTCGGGATGACCGTCACCGACTTGTTGTAGCGCTCGGCGAACTCGGCGAGGAAGCGGTTCCCCACCATCACGTGGGCAGACATGCGGCAGGCGGTCCGGGTCTTCGCCGGAGCGAACTTGAGGATGCTCAGGTGCCCACTCGTCGAGGTCTTGATGGGCACGAAGATCGCATCGTCGAAGTCGAAGATCATCGGGGGCCCGGAACGGCCGAGCCAGTACTCCAGGAGCGGCGGCCCCAAGAGCGCCGCCTCCCGGTAGAGATAGATCAGGTCGTAGTCCGTCACCCGCCGGAGAAGTCGGAGGCGCCGAACGACGCCTTCGCCAGTGAGCCGCACCTTCCGCGAGGTGGAACCCGGCTTGTAAAGGATCGAGTGAAGCTCGTCGTCCTCGAAGGGCTGGAAGTCGACGTCGATTCCGAGAGGTCGGAGCTGGGGCTCCCACTGCTCGATCCGAAAGCGCTGACCGGGCGCTGTGTCGTACAGGTAGGGGACGAGACCCAGGACGCGGATCCGGACCCCGTTCGGGGAATAGCTCACCCGACGAGCTCCGGGGGCTGGGTGTCGCCCAGGTACGACGCGATCAATTCGAACCCGCCCGTCATCAGTCCCCTCGTCACCGCCACACCTCCCGGTCCTTGTAAGCATGGCCTGCCGGCGCGGAGCGCCGCTTACGGCCCAGACCCGACCTCCCCGGGTGGCTCCATCGAATAGCCTGGCGCGCCGATGCCCCACACGATCGTGCGTCGCGTCCTGACTCATCCGGCGCCCGCTGCGGTGGCGTTGGGGCTGGTGCTCGGGGCGATGGTCGTCAAGATGCCTGGCATCATCGCCGTGCTCGCTCCCGCCACCCTCGGTGGCCTGCTGCTCGTCGCACTGGTGGGCAAGTTGACCGACTGGCCTGGTGACCTGCAGGCGCGCCACCGGGTGCTGTGGTGGACGGCGGCGTCGTTCGCCGCCCACCTGCTCCTCGGTCTGGTCATCACAAGTTCCAGTGGGCTCATTGGGTTCTTTGGTCCGGATGCGTTGACCTACCACGATGGCTCCCTCTACATCGTCCGCCACTGGGCCGGCGGCGTCGCACCGACGTTCGGCGCGGGCAAGGAAGGCTTCTATTACGTGCTCGCCGGCCTGTACTGGGCGCTCGGAGCCCACATGCTGGCCGGAGTCGCGCTGAACGCCACGTTCGCGGCCGCGCTCGTCCCCGTAGTCACCGACACCACCCGGCGACTCTTCGGCCAGGCCGCGGCCCGCTACGCGACGCCGCTTGTCGTAGTGTTCCCGGGCCTGCTCCTGTGGACCTCCCAGGTGCTCAAGGAAGCCGTCATCGTCCTTCTCGTCGCTGTGGCCGCAAACTGCGCCGTCCGCCTCATAGACCGGACTTCAATCGGCGCTATGGGCGTGCTCGCCGTGACCCTCGCCCTTCTCTTCACATTCCGGGGCCCCGTCGCCTTCGTGCTGGCAGCCACGCTGGTGGCGGGAGTGGCCTTCGGCATCCGAGCACTCGCCAGCGGTCTGGCGGTCGGGATGGCCATCCTCGCGGTGATCGGCGTAACCCTGGCGGCCGGATTGGGATCCTCCGGGTACCAGGTCGCGGTGGACGCCGACCTCGCCCGGGCCCAGGAGCTCCGGGAGGCGCTCGCCCGAGAGGGAACAAGCGGCTTCCAGACCGACGTCGACATTTCGACGCCCAAGGGGGCGCTCCGTTTCCTGCCCGCGGGCGTGACGAACTTCGCGTTCGGGCCGTTTCCGTGGCAGATCCGCGCCGCCCGTCACCTGGCCGCAGTGCCCGACGTGGTGGCGTGGTGGTTCCTGCTGCCGAGCCTGTGGCGAGGCCAACGGGCTGGCAGGCAGCACGGTCGACGTCAGCTCGTCCTGATCCTGCCAGCCCTCGGGCTGTGCCTGCTGTTGGCCCTGTCCATCGGCAACTTCGGCACCGTAGTGCGAGAGCGGATACAGATCGTCGTGCTGGTTGCGCCCATCATCGCCCTGGGCCTTTCGCGACGGCTCGGCCAGGGGGCCCCGGAGCAACCGGGGGTCCTCCAATACCGAGCATGAGACCGGTCGTCCCGGAACCTGACCTTGGCCCGCTGCTCGCGGACCTCGTCGGCGGTGCCGAAGTGGACCGAGGCGGGGGTGTGCAGGCCGATCCCGGAATGGCGGTGGTGGTTGTAGTGCTGGAAGAACGCGCCAGCGAAGGCCCAGGCGTCGGCCGAACCGAAGCGCTCGGGGAAGGTCGGGCAGTACTTGAGGGTCTTGAAACGCGGCCTCGCTGTGGGGGTTGGACCGCTCTGTCGACTACACCCGATCGCTCCGGTGAGGACCGAACTGTCCGGGTGACCCATCCGTTTCATCCATAGCGAGATAACGCCTGAAGGCACGCTTGCACTCAGGATAGCCAACCCAACGCCGTACGATGCCGCGGTCGACCGATTTTCATGCCGGTCGTCGACGACAGTGTCCCCCGACGGGCACCGATTCCCGGGTCGCGGCTGCCGCCGTTGGTCCCATGGCAAGTAGGATGGGGCGGTGGTGGAAGACCGTCCCGGCCTCCAGCTGCGCGATTACCTCGCCATCGTCCGCCGGCGCAAGTGGGTTCTGCTGTTCGTGATCGTGGCGGTGTGCGGCACAGCCGTCGGCGCCTCGACGCTGCAGACCCCCGTCTACGAGGCCCGGACACGACTGCTCCTCGAAAGGACACGGGCGTCGGCAGGGGCCGACTTCGACCGGATCGACGCTCCTAGCGTGGAGACCGAGATCCAGATCGTGGGCAGCCAGGCCGTGCATGCCGAGGCAGAGAGGCAGTTTGGGATCACCGCCACGATCTCCGCTGTTGCTGTCGGCTCTACAGCCGTGATCGAAGTCATCGCCGAGAGCGCTGATCCCGCGCAGGCGGCAAAGATCGCCGACGCGTACGCTGAGTCGTACATCGCGGTGCGCCGCCAGGCGGCGATCACCGGCCTGCTCTCCACGGGCGAGTTGCTTCAACGGAACCTTGCCGACGTGGAAGAGCGCCTGGCCGACGCCCAGGCCAAGGGGGCCGACCTCCAGAAGCCGGCGCCCGAAGTGCAGAGCATGCTGAACCAGAAGGAGCTCATCGAGCAGAAGCTCGACGAGCTCGAGGTGGTCAGGGAGTTCCCCGACGGAGGCGCTCAGATCATCGGCGTCGCCGCCGTGCCAACCTCGCCGGTTCGCCCCACCCCGTTGCGCAACGGGATGCTGGGCGCGTTGGTCGGGCTCATCTTCGGACTTGCCCTGGTCTTCTTGAGGGAGCACCTCGACGACTCCGTCACCGGCGAGGAGGACCTGCACCGAGCGGCGTCCGACGTCCGACTGGTCGGCACGATTCCGGCTATCCCCGCATGGAGGAACCGTTCGGAGCCGTTCCTCGTGTCGCTCCGGGAACCGAGCTCGCCCCCCGCCGAGGCCTACCGCAGCGTCCGCACATCGATCCGGTTCATGGGCCTCGATAACCCGCTGCGCAGCATCCTGGTCACCAGTGCCGGGCCCGGGGAGGGCAAGACCACCACGGTCGCCAACCTGGCCGTCGCGCTGGCGGGGGCGGGCCAGAAGGTCCTGGTCGTCAGCTGCGACCTGCGTAAGCCTCGCATCCACGAGTTCTTCCGACTGTCGAACTCGACGGGCTTCACGTCGGTCCTGCTCAGGGAGGTAACACTGGTCGATGCGCTGCAGACGGTACCGAAGCTGCCCCGGATCCAGGTCCTGGCCAGCGGGCCGATTCCGCCAAACCCGTCGGAGCTGCTTTCTTCGAACCGGGCCCGCGGCATGCTTGTGGAACTGCAGGAGCTCTGCGACGTGGTCCTGATCGACGCGCCGCCGGTGCTTCCGGTGACCGACGCGGTGTTGCTGTCGCACGTCGTCGACGGGACGCTGCTGGTGGCATCGGCCGGCATGACCGGCCGCCGGCCGTATGCGAAGGCCACCCAGAGCCTTCGCCAGGTGGGGGGACGGTTGGTAGGCGTCGTCCTCAACGGCGTTGGCCCCGACGAGGACTACGGCGAGTACGGCTCTTACGCCCTCGTCCCGCCCCCGCAGAAGCAGAAGAAGAAGGGCCCGGGGCCCGGACATCGGCCGGCGCCCGTCGCGACCGAGAAAGTGGTTGGGGACGTCGACCAGACCAAGGCCTAGAGCTTCCGGCCCGGACCGTGATTGCGATCATGTGGGTTTGGCCTCGGCGATGACGGCCAGAACCTCCTCGCCGCCCGATCGGGCGAGGATGGTGTGACCGCGACAGGAGCAGGCATGAAAGGCCGGGAAAAGGCGCCGCCTGCTCCCCGTGTCGTCGCGGTGCGACTGATCACGCGGCTGAACGTCGGCGGTCCGGCCCGGCAGGCGCTACTGCTGACGCGCGCCCTTCACGATGAGTTTCCGACGTTGCTCGCCGCCGGGCGGCCGTCAGCATCGGAGGGCGAGCTCTCCGACGACCGGGTGATCGTGCGGGGAGTGCCACTCGCCCGGCCGCTGCATGCGGGCATGGACGCCAAGGCGTTAGCTGCCGTCCGCCGGCTGCTCGGGGAGACGGGAGCCGGCCTGCTGCACACCCACATGGCGAAGGCGGGGACGATCGGCCGGGTGGCGGCGACGACGATGACGCGGCGACCGCGGACGGTCCATACGTTCCACGGTCACGTGCTCGATGGCTACTTCACTCCCAACGTGCAGCGGGCCTTCGTCGAGATCGAGCGGGCTCTGGCCCGCCGCACCGACGCGCTTGTGGCGGTCAGCCCAGAGATCCGCGACGCTTTGCAGTCTCTCGGGATCGGCGCCCGCCGGGAGTTCCACGTGATCCCTCTAGGCCTCGATCTCGAGCCGTTCCTGTCGGTGGCCGGTGCCCGCCAGGAGCTGCGACGGCACCTCGGGTTGGCGCCGGACCAGGCCCTTGTAGGCGTCGTGGGCCGGCTGGTGGCGATCAAGGGCATCGACGTGCTGCTCGATGCCATGGTGCTGCTGCCCGGCGTGCACCTGGCGGTGGTGGGCGACGGTGAGGAGCGGGCCGCTCTTACCGGGCGGGCACGGTCATTGGGCATGGCCGACCGTGTGCACTTCGTCGGGTGGTGGCCGGACATCCCCTCGGCGATGAGCGACTGCGACGTAGTGGCGCTGACCAGTTGGAACGAAGGGACACCCGTGGCTCTCATCGAGGCGCTGGCGGCGGGTCGGGCCGTGGTCGCCACCGACGTGGGAGGGGTACGGCATGTGGTGGAGGACGGGGTGACGGGCTATTTGGTCCCGCCCGGGGACGCCGGAACAGTCGCCGCGCTCATCCGCCGGCTGCTCGACGATGCCGACCGTCGGGCGTGCTTCGGGCGCGCCGGGCGGGAGAGCGTCCGTCACCGGTTCGGACAGGAACGCCTCGTCGGCGACATTCGGGCCCTCTACACCGATCTCGTCGGCCGACGATGAGGACATCCTTGCCCCCCCGCCGCGAACTGGTGTTGGGCGCTCGCCTCCCCCCGGCCGAGTGATCTGAGTTGAACCGCCGGCGGCTCGCGCATGTCGCCCTCGGTGCGGCCATTCTCGTCGAGGGGACCGTCGGGACCGTGACGCTCGCCACCCGGGCCCTGTTCGTCTCGCCGGCGACGGATCTGGCCACCGCTGTCGACGCGGTGGTGGTGCCGTCCGGCGACAACGGTGACCGGCTCGCCGCCGCCCTCGACCTCATGGGAAAGGGGATGGCGCCCACTCTGGTCCTCGTCGGCGACCCCGACTTCGCCGAGGTCGCCCGCCTCTGTCATTCGCAGGAGCCCTTCGAGGTGGTGTGCCTGCGGCCGAGCCCCGACAGTACGCGCTCCGAAGCGCGGGCGACCGGCCGGTTGGCGTCGGACCGGGGCTGGAGCAAGCTGACCCTGGTCACGTCCTCGCCGCACGTCACCCGCGCCCGGCTCCTGTTCGACCGCTGCTTCCACGGCACGCTGACGGTGGCGGGCAGCCGGCCACCACCGAACGCCCGCGGTCGGGAAGCCATCATCCACGAGTGGATGGGCTTCCTCCACGCCCGGATCGTCGCCCGAGGGTGTTAGAGCCCCTGGGCCCCTCCCGGACTCACGAGACTGTGTAGCCCAGGCCCTCGGTGAGCCCCGGATGCGCTCGGTGCTGGCCGCCGTGATCGCCCTGTCCGCCTCACCCGAGGGCTTCACCGTCGGCGATCTTGCGACCAAGGTCCAGGCGATGACAGGCCAGACCGGGTCCGACTACACCGTCCGCCAAGCGGCCTACGACCTGCGCAAGCTCCGGGGCAAGCACCTCGTCGCCAAGCCCGGCCGCAGCCGCCGCTACCACGTCCCGCCCTCGGCCGCCCGCACGATCACTGCCCTGTCCACGCTACGGGACCACGTCATCGGCCCCATCCTGGCCGGCGTACGCAGTCCACGCCTCGGTCGCAAGCCCGCCCACTGGACCGCTGTCGACCGCGACTACGAGGCCATTCGCATCGACATGCACACGCTCTTCGGGCACCTCGGCCTCACCCAAGAGGGCGCGGCGGCATAGACAACTTCTTGTCGATGAGGGAACCTCAAGCGCCTAGCCGGCAGTGTGGTCAAGTTGTGCTCCCTGGTCCGTCCGGATCGCTCCCGACCTTCGCCGTTCCCCTGTCCCATCCTTGATAGTCGGACCGCCGCGCGGGCGGTCACCCTCAGCAGAGTGACGTAGGCAACGGATCGTCGTGTCGTCAAGGGCCTCGCTCGATTCGGCCCGAGACCTGCCACCGTCGCCTCGCGGCCCGCTCACGAGCCGGTGCCCCCTTGGCGACCCCCTCCACGGCACCCCGTCTCCGGAGACCACCATCGTCGACGAGACGAACGGCGGCCGGGTGGCGTTCGGGAAGGCGTCGGCGCCCCGGGCCCGCCGGGTGGAGCGGCGGATGCTCAAGATCGACGACAGCGATGACGAACCGAGGCGGCCCCCTCGACCGCAGGCAACGGCCCTGTCCGACCTCTTCGACGGCCCCGACCGGTAGGAAGGCCGGGGTTCCTCGGCGAGCCAGCAGCTCGGAAGGACGCCAACGCGCCAAGGTGATCGGCTGGTTCGGCCACAATGGCGGTGCCGGCAACCAGAGCCCACCAAGTTCGAGAGGGGAGGCGACGGGCGGGATGGAAAGCATCACAGACAGTGCTGCTCGGGTCGGTGTGCACGTCCGCGATCCGGCCGGCACCGTTTCCGCGCGCCCAGGTGCCGGCTTGACGGTGTGGCTCACCGGGCTCCCCTCGGCCGGCAAGACCACCATCGCCAACGGCCTGGCCGGACTCCTGACCGACGCCGGCTACCTGGTGGAGGTGCTCGACGGAGACGCCGTCCGTAGCGTCCTCGGCCCCGAGCTCGGTTTCGCCCGGCAGGACCGTGACCGCAACGTCCGGCGGGTGGGCTATGTGGCCGAGCTGCTCAGCCGCAACGGCGTCGTCGTGGTCTGCGCCCTCGTGTCGCCTTACCGGGCTACCCGTGACGAGGTGCGGGCGGCCCATCGAGGGCGCTTCTTCGAGGTTCTGGTGACCGCCCCGGTATCGGTGTGCGCCGAGCGTGACGTGAAGGGTCTCTACGCCTGCCAGTCCGCGGGAAGAATGAGTGGCCTCACCGGCATCGACGACCCCTACGAGCCGCCGCTACGACCCGAACTGGTGGTTCCCACGCACACCCAGGGTGTCGCCGAATCGGTGCAGGCGGTCTGGGCGGGCGTTTCGCCGCTGATCGGCCACCCGTCATGAGGCAGCGTTGAGCCCGCTCGCCTCCGCCCGTCACCCGTTCGAGCTGTCGCACCTGGAGGCGCTCGAGTCGGAGGCCGTCTACATCATGCGGGAGGTGGCAGCCGAGCTCGAGCGTCCGGTGCTGCTGTTCAGCGGGGGCAAGGACTCGTTGGTGCTGCTGCGGCTGGCCGAGAAGGCGTTCCGGCCGGCCAAGTTCCCCTTCCCGGTGATGCACATCGACACC
>Ga0136617_10005725_pt1 | contig 11128 bp, 5 predicted proteins | sample AntDrymUQ3222106_2_FD_129672 | JGI IMG/M metagenome (GOLD analysis project Ga0136617, IMG submission 129672) | Polar desert sand microbial communities from Dry Valleys, Antarctica - metaG UQ322 (21.06) | ecosystem: Environmental > Terrestrial > Soil > Desert | place: Antarctica: Dry Valley...
GACGGTCATCACATCATATTTAGACAATACTTCCCGATTCATCTCTTGAACGTAATCGTGGAGCTTCGGACCCGAAGCATAGACCTTGCCGTAATTGCCGTCATAATCCGCCGGGAAGTCAGGGAAGCTCTGGTCCTTCGAGATAAACGGAATCACGTCCATGCGGAAACCGTCCGCTCCTTTGTCGAGCCAGAATTTCATGAGGTCGTAAACCTCATGGCGCACTTTCGGATTGTCCCAATTCAAGTCAGGTTGTTTTTCAGCAAAAAGATGGAGATAGTATTCGCCTGTGGCAGGGTCTTTCTTCCAGGCCGGACCGGAAAAGAATGAGGTCCAGTTATTCGGCTCTTTGTCGTTTTTGGCGGGTCGCCAAATGTAGTAGTCGCGGTACTGATTATCTTTGGATTTACGACTCTCGGCGAACCACGCATGTTCGTCACTCGAATGGTTTACGACAAGGTCGAGGATCATCTTCATATTGCGCTGCTTGACGCCCTTTAGCAGCTCATCAAAATCAGCCATGGTGCCGAACTCGGTCATTATTTTTCGGTAGTCACGAATGTCGTAACCGTTATCCGCATTCGGGGAGTCGTACATCGGGCTAAGCCAAATAACGTCTACGCCTAATCCCTTGATGTAATCGAGTTGAGAAGTAATACCTTTCAAGTCTCCTATACCGTCGCCGTTCGAGTCTTTAAATGAGCGCGGATAGATTTGATAGACGACGGCTTCTTTCCACCATTTTTTGGTGTGGCCGTTGGCGGTAGCAAAATTGTCAGCACTCGGTTTTAGCAATTCGGTGGTCGTTGTCTTATTCCCCGTTTGACACGCCGCCAAAATCAGTGGAACGGCAATTATCACGATTACCAAATATAAGGTTTTCATCGAAGCGTTCCTTTGCTTCCTTGGCTGTACTTTTCAAACAGCTCGTAGATTTTCGCACGGCCTTTGTGTTTCCTGGCTTGAAGCCTTTCTGCGAAACAAACCGTCAACTTCCGGTTTTCTGTATAAGATTGTTGGTTGTTTTCTATCTAAGCGTGAAGTGTTTTGTTTGGCGGCATGGCCGCGCTGAGTAGTCTCGTAACTACGCCTTTATCTCTTTTTCCGCCGAAGAGGGATAGTCAACTCTCGCCGGACGTAAGTGTCTGCTGGTCCATCGAAGGCAACTAGTAAATGCGTTGCGGAAATTGCGAGCGTTTCCACTGTGGCGCCGCTGACCTCGCCGAGCTGATGCGGAGTACGCACGCGCAAGGTATAGGATCGCCCGCCGATTCCTTCAAGGACCAAATGCAAAGCGTCCTGATCGGCGCGCGAGCGAAGAATCCGCAGCCCTTTGCTTTGTGCGCCCGGCTCGGGTATCTCCTGATCAGCGAAAACGTCTGTCCCTTCGTCGTAACTATACACAACCTCGATGGTCCGTTGGGTGGAATCGAGCGTAACTTCAGCGCGTTGCACATCGCCGATGATGTTGGTCGCGAATTTGATGGATCGCCCCCGAGCCTTCACGGCGCGGATGCGTGCGTCAAGGGGAAAAGCTGGTGCAACGGTGATTCTGGTGGTGCTCTCGTTGGCATTCGCGCCGGTGGATGTTGCTCTGCCTCGTCTTGTGATCGTGACCGTCAAGCGACTTGTCTCGCGCGCGAGCTTGAGATCAAAGCGCGCGTCGCCTGCTGCGACGTTCCGCGCTTCAACTTGGTTCCAGTTCGCAGGCAACTGAGGCGCAAAGCGCAACTCTTTGCCTCCGGCGCCCACTTCTATCCCCAGCAGTCCGCGCATCGCGGGCGTGATGACCATCGCCTCCGACCAGATTTGGTGATGAGATGAGCGGCCAAAAGGCGCGTTGAAGTCCCCGGACAATAACTCCGTCACGTATCCAAGTGCGCTCGTGTAAGTGAGCAAGGCGTTTGCCATTAATGCTTGATAGCCGACGTGCGGGCGACCATAACGGTAAGCGCCCATGCTGGCCCAGCCCGTGAAGAGCGGCCACACAGAGCCATAATGATACGACAGCGGATCGTAAAGTTTGCTTTGATTCGAGATGATGCGTGCGCCCCAGTCAGTGGCCAACTGACCGCTGCCCAGATGATCTATCTGCAATTGGGCACGCTCCGCCGTCATCGTCTCAAACCAGAGCGGGACAGCCGGAAGCACAGTATCCTCGTCGTAGATGCGCTTGCTGCTTAGTTCATTCAAGCGCGCCTGCCGCACGGCGAGGTTCGGGCCGGGTTCAGCCTCCGGCGGCTTTTCACTTGGTAGCTTGGTGGCGAACGCGTAAAAGCCGCGATCGGCGAGCCAATAGGTTTGCTCCATCGCGACGCGTGTTCGCTCGTCATTAGCGCTCGCCTTCGCGGCTAGCTCACTATCCCCGACTACAGCGGCCATCTCAGCAAGACTGCGCGATGCTTCGATCCAGAGACCTTGCATGTAGATCTCTTCGTGTGGGGGATAAAGCGCGCCGCCCTCTACCCAGCCGTGACCAAACTTCGTTTTCGTTGAATTCTCGATCAGTTGATTGCCATCCGTGTCGGTTGCGGCAGAGAAGCGATAAGCCTTGACGATTGAATCCCAATTCGTGATGAGGAAATCTCTGTCGCCGCTTGCTCGCCAGTAATCGCCCTGGGCAATCACGTAGAGCGGTGTTCCATCGGCGCTGTTCCAGGGAAATTCATAATCGGTGAACCAGGGAATCAGTGACGCGCTCTGTGAGATCTCGTGCGGGATCTTGCCATCTGCCCTCTGAAACTTCCTCAAGAACTCAAGCGCGGTTCTGGTAGATCCAAAATCACCGTAAGAGTTAATGGCCAGCGTGGTCCACAGAGCATCGCGTCCGAAGAACCAGGCGAAACCGGGACGCTCGCTGTCGCCTGAAGTGCGAAAGCCCGCGAGCAAACCTGTGCCGAGGTAGGGATTGGTCGCGATTCCCTTATCCAGGCCAACCTTGGCCCAACTAAACGCTTTGTTGAGACGCTCATCCGGTGTCTTTACCCTCACCGTTTCGTTTTCCAAGCGCTCGTAATAAGCGACATTCTTTTCGTAAAGAGCTGGCACCGAGTGGAGCAGGCGATCATAGATGGCCTTCGCCTTCTCACGTCCTTCGACGCCGCCGGCGATGACGATCGGAATAAAGCTTGTCCTCAAATCTTCGGGAGAGGGTGCGATGACGAAATGTGCCGGCACATCTCTCGGCTCTTCCTGGTACGGCATGACCGAAACGTCATGCCCGGCCGGCGAGCCGATCATACCGACAAAGCGTTTCGATTCTTCGGTGATGTAATAAAGATGTTCCTTCTTGTCCCATTCGAGATTGCCTGTCATTAGACCGGCGGGCCAGGCCAGTTTCAGCTTGGGCCGAAACGAGACCGTCACACTCATGGGCAGCGTACTCTTGATGTCAAGCAGCATGATGATGCCGGGTTCATCCACCGGGGCGAAAATGGTTTGCTGCACGGTGAAGGCCGCGTGCGAGTAGGTGAAGGTCGTGGCTTCGGGACGCGCATTGATCAGAACTGTGAGGTCCGCGGCGCGGAATTCCAGCGGATAGCCTTCGATGCGAAACGAGAGCTGGAAGTCATCCAGCAGTTTCATTGGGTAGACCCAGGACTCAAGCGCGCGATGCTCGTAACCCAAAACCGCGGACTTGTGACCAACCACGTCAAAGAAAGCTCCCGCATGGGTACCTCGCTCCAACTCCAGGCCGCTTTTCCTCAAGGTGAACTTGGGCGTAAATACAGTCTTTGCCTGAGCATGCGCAGGCGGCGCGAACTGGCTTTGCAGAAAGAGAATCAGGCAAATAGTAAATCCTTGGTAAATCCATCTCTTCACGATGTCCCCCTAAACTCCGAAAAACTAGCCATGCAACCTGTCGTTTTAACATGCGCTTTACCCGATAGAAATTTCACATTCTTTCAGTGACAAAGCTATGTCTTTTCCGCGACTTCATCGAGTCACGAATGCCGCTTTCTCCAGTACAGTAGCTAGCTTTAACTTTGCAAACAACTAAGTTAACATAGTAATTAATTTCAGGATGAGTGTTCTACACTTAACTCTGAACGGCACGATCAAAGTGTAAGGAAATTTGGTGGGCTAAACCCTTCCGACCAGGTTGCGGCGAGAGCAGTCGCAAGACGCAAGACGCTTCTGCGGCGAGTTTTTTGGGAATCAGGAGTGTTCACATCATGGCAAAGTTGCTCCTCGTGTGTTTCGCGGCTTCGGCGGCGATTATCGCTTCGACTGCGGCAGCCAGCTACAGTAAGAATGAGGAAAGCAGTTACATCGAAGAGATCTCTAAAACTTACGACTTTAAGTTTGGGCCCAACCCTTTTGCCCCCAGCAATGCAACTTCCGGTACCGGAACCTTTATTCCAGGTGAGAAGTTCATCCCTTCAGCTCGTTGTGGCACCTGCCACACAGACGCTCACGCCCAGTGGCGGCAATCGGCGCACGGCAATGCCTTTCGCGAACCCTTTTATCAAAAGAACGTTAAGGATCTGATTTCACAAAAGGGAATCGAGTTTACGCGACACTGTGAATCCTGCCATAACCCGGCGGCACTCTTCTCGGGTGCGTTAACAAAAAATTCGAAAGTCAAACGTCCGTTTGACGAGGAGGGGGTTTCCTGTATCTCCTGTCACACGATTCAATCCGCGACGGGCAAAGGGATTGGCGGATACGTGATGGGTGAACCTGCGTTGCTGGTAAAGGAAGACGGCACACGTTTGTTATTCGAGGTCAAGGATCAGGACATTCTTGATGACATTCCCTCGCATCGGCGCGCGATGATGCGGCCATTGTTAAAAACGGCTGAGTTCTGTGGCTCGTGTCACAAATCTCAGGTACCCCGCGAGCTTAACGACTACAAGTTTCTGCGCGCCTTTGCCGTGGCTGACGAATATCAGATGTCGTCGTTTTCAAAAGAGTCGCCACATCCTTACTACACCCGCGATAAAGAGACGTGCAACTCGTGTCACATGAAGCGGGAGCCAGCGCCGTTGTTTGATGTATCGGCGAAAGAAGGAAAACTGGCGACGCACCGTTGGGCGGCGGCCAATACCGCAATACCGTACTTTTATAAATGGCCGGAGCAGCTTGAAGCGGTCACGGAGTTTCTCGAGAACGATGCGCTGGGCATAGACATTTTTTCTCTGAAGCTAAAGTCGTCGGGCGTCAGTGCGGAAGAGTTCGTCGCGCCTCTAAATCGCAGCAGTTTTACCGTCAAGGCAGCTGATCGAATTACGGCGGAAGTGGTGGTAACGAACAAGAATATCGGTCATTCGTTCCCGCCGGAGTTGCGGGATTTTTATGAGGCTTACGTTGAATTTGTGGTGACGGATGACACGGGCAAAACCCTCTACCAGTCCGGGTTTATTAAGCCGAACGGCCACCTGGATGAGTCGGCGCACAACTATAAGACTTACCTGGTAAAGGCCGACGGATCGTTTAACGACAAGCATCACATCTGGCGGACGCGCGGCGTCGCGCAAAACAATCAGATTCAATCAGGCCGTTCAGATCTGGTTCGCTACCAATTCCGCGTGCCGGCGAACACGATGGGCATACTACATCTAAAAACACGACTTCAGTATCGCCGCTTCACTCGTGTCTTTAGTGATTATGCCTTGGGTAAATCGCTGGATTATCCAGTTGTAACTATGGCCAGTGCGCAATACGTGATGCGCGTCGGCGAAAACGGTCCGGTGCCGGCCGGCGAAATTCCCAAGAATGCCATGCCCGACTGGAGACGCTGGAACAACTATGGGATCGCGCTCATCGATCAAAAGCAATATCCGCTGGCAATCGATGCTTTCATTCGCGCCGCAGCTCTGGACGAGAAATATCGGCCGATGGCCCACCTAAACCAGGCGATTGGCCTGATAGAACTCGACCAGTACAATCAGGCAGCACGACTACTCGATGGAGTTGTAAAGGCCTATCCGGACAACATGCGGGCGCTTTTCCAACAGGCTCGCGTATTTATCAGGCGCGGACAGCTGGATGAAGCGGAGGCAAATATTCGTCGCGTGCTCGCGGCGTATCCACGTGACCGCACGTCTCTTCATCAGCTCGGAGAACTGTGTAAGATCAAGCACGATTTTTCGGGGGCGCGTGAGTGCTACGAGAAGATTCTTGCCATTGACCCTGAGGATCTGGGCGCTCATTACAACTTGATGCTTGTATTTCGCAAGTTGGGAATGAAAGAAGAAGCCAAGCGCGAGAGCGGGATTTTTGCCGACCTTAAGGACGATCCCGGCGCTCTGCCACTCGCCAACATGTTCCTTAGAAAGCATCCCGAGATGAGCAATGAAAGTGTCTTCTGGCACATTCACAATCTATCCCCCGCACCAGGATTATAGAAAAAGGAACTAATACCCTCGCAGTATGAAGTTTACCCGGCAGGGCGTTGCTGTTTGCAGCGCGGTCGCATTGCTGTTTGCCTTTCTATTAGTCGTTTCGGAAACTGCCCGCGCAACTTTCCAGCGGAAAAAGGGCGGCAACTTCGCTCTACGTAGCCGGAAGGTGGGTGAGCTCTATAACCGGAACTGCGCCCGCTGCCATGGCGCCGCGGGGCGGGGCGACACCCCGATAGGGAAAATCTTCAAAGCCCCTGATTTTACGGACCCTGAGTGGTGGGCCAAAAAGAAAGCGACGATTGCAGTTCTGTCTGCCGCCGTGGTGCGCGGAAAAGGCAACATGCCGGCGTTCGGGAAAAAGCTGAAACGCTCTGAGATTAATTTGCTCGTATCCCGGGTGCGAAGCTTCAGAAAATAACGCCCGACCTCGAGCCATTTCGGGGACTCTCTAATTGCCAGGGAAGAAGTCGACGTCTCAACGCGAATGCTTGTTAGGTCCGACCTTTTAGTGAACAAGGCGTTCAGCTTCCTGGTGTGCGTTCTCGCCTCGGTTGTTGCGGTTGGGGCTGCGCCTCAAGGCTCGCCTTCAGTCGTAAAAGTAGAACCGCCTTCGTGGTGGGCGAGGCACACTATCGACCCAGTCCGGCTCCTGGTCCGTGGGAGGAATCTGCAAGGCGCTCGAGTTCGCGCGACCAGAGCAGGGACCACAGTCTCCAACGTCGTCGTTAACAAGCCCGGCAGTTACGTCTTCCTGGATATCAATATCCACCCTTCAGCGCGGCCGGGATCATATCCGTTAGTCGTGGAAACGGGGCAGGGTGTAGCAACAATTCCTTTTACGATCGAATTGCCCCTGGGCTGGCAAAGGAATTTCCAGGGCATCACAACTAACGATGTGGTCTATTTGGTCATGCCCGACCGATTCGCCGACGGTGATCAGTCAAACAATGCTCCCCCCGATGCCCCTGCCCTGGCCAACGACCGAAAGAATCCCCGCGCCTATCACGGTGGCGATCTCCGCGGCATTATCAACCACCTTCAATACTTCAAAGAACTGGGCGTCACAGCGCTATGGGTGACTCCCTGGTATGACAATTGGAATGGAGTAAACGCCTGCGATAAACCGTGGTGTCCAAACACCTACTACCATGGCTATCACGCAATCGACTACTACGCTGTCGAAGATCGCTTCGGCGACATGGCCACGCTTCGGGAGTTAGTAAACAAAGCGCATCGGCTCGGACTGAAAGTCATTCAGGACCAGGTGGCGAATCATGTCGGCTCTCAACATCCCTGGATTAAGAACCCACCACTCGCCGACTGGTTTCACGGCACTCTCGACCGCCACTCGCTGAACAAGTTTCAGAACAGCACCCTGCTTTCCCCTCACGCGAATCAGCAAGAGGTTCGCAACACGCTTGACGGTTGGTTCAACGACGATTTGCCGGATATGAATCAGGAGCAGCCTGATGTAGCTCGCTATGAAATACAAAACGCGCTCTGGTGGGTGGGGATTACGGGAGTTGATGGGATTCGGCAGGATACAATTCAGTACATGCCGCGTGCGTTCATTCGCCAACTTTCTGACTCCTTGCACCGGCAGTATCCGAAGATGTGGATGGTGGGAGAGGTGTTTGAGCGTGATGCGGCGCAAACTGCCTTCTTCATTGGCGGACATGTAGGTTGGGACGGCCTCGATACGAAGCTCGACTCGGTGTTTGATTTCGCTCTTTGGAACGCTTCCCTGCTCGCGTTCACAAACAAACTATCCATGCGCGCCCTGCGCGACCAACTGAAGTACGATTCGCTTTACCCTGACGCGTCGAAAGTGACGACTCTTCAAAACAATCACGATACGCCTCGCTTTCTCTCGCTCGAAGGAGCCAGCCTCGAGGGCGCGATGTTGCACGCGGCGTTTACGATTAGCGTTCGAGGTATTCCCCAACTCTACTACGGCGAAGAACTTGCGATGGAAGGCAAGGAAGATCCGGATAACCGGCGCGATTTTCCCGGTGGGTTTCCGGATGATACGCGCAGTGCGTTTACCGCGCAGGGGCGCACGGCGACAGAGCGGCGAATGTTCGAATGGACGCGGGCGTGGTTACGTCTGAGAGCAGAGCATTCATCCCTGCGACAAGGACGTTTGATCGACCTTTTTTATGATAACGATGTTTACGTATTCGCGCGGCAGCACGTAAACGAAACCGTGATTATTGCGATCAATCGCGGAGCACAGGAAAAGAAGATCGCCGTGCCGGCAGCGGCAATTGGCTTAAGGGGCAATTCGCAAGCGGTGGGAACAATTGGAAGCAACGAAACAGCGACTTTTGCCAATGAAACCGCGACTCTGACTCTGCCACCCAGGACGGCAAGTGCATACGTTGTACGGTGAGACTGATTTCATGGAAGGCCGGGTTTTTACCCCGTTAGGGGTGAGATGTCTATAGCGATGGAACCCCCGACACCCTCCGGCTCAGTTCGTGAGAAGTTGCGTTCGAATCTCACTCCTACGGAGTGAAAACCCTGGCAATCGATAACAAATTGGCGAACGCTCTTAGCATAAACACCTAAACTAGATGAACTTTCCCAGATCGAGCGGCATCCTGCTTCACCCGACCTCGTTGCCCGGCCCGTTTGGCATTGGTGACCTTGGACCGCAGGCCTATGCCTTTGCTGATTTTCTGGTCGCCAGTGGACAAAGCCTGTGGCAAGTGCTTCCGCTCGGACCCACGGGTTATGGAGATTCGCCTTACGCTTGCTACTCAGCTTTTGCCGGCAACACTCTCCTGATAAGTCCGGAAAAACTGGTCGAAGACAAGCTCCTGGTTCAAGAGGATTTGACGGGAACAGCAACCGGCCCCCAGGAATGCGTTGATTTCGAAGCCGTTCATAAGTTCAAGGATTCAATCCTGTGCAAGGCGTTTGCACGTTTTACCCAAAACGCTGATTCAAGGCTTCGCACCGCGTTTGAAGAATTTCGCCGGCGCAACCTCTCATGGCTCGACGACTATGCGTTGTTTCGAGCTCTCAAAGATGCACATGGTGGCGTGGCCTGGAATGAATGGGACGCCTCATATGTTCGCCGCGAACCGGCAGCACTCGCGAGCGCCGCCGAGAAGCTCAGCGATCAGATTGAAGCACAGAAGTTCTACCAGTTTCTTTTCTTCAGACAGTGGTTGGCGCTTAAGGCATACTGCAACGAACGTGGAATTAAGTTTGTGGGCGACATTCCCATTTTCGTGGCCCAGGACTCGGCGGATGTCTGGACCAACTCAGACCAGTTCAAGTTAAACAAGAACGGGACTCCGATTGTGGTTGCCGGCGTTCCTCCTGACTACTTCAGCGCCACGGGACAGCTTTGGGGCAATCCCTTGTACAACTGGGACCACATGCTCGCTGACGGATTCAAGTGGTGGATCAGGCGAGTAGAGTCAACCTTAAAGGTTGTCGACATCGTGCGGGTAGATCACTTTCGTGGCTTTGCCGCCTGTTGGGAGATTCCGGGCGGCGACAAGACGGCGGAGCGTGGGCACTGGGTGGAAGCGCCCGGCAAAGAACTATTCACAGCAATTCGCGCGGCGCTGGGTGAGCTGCCTATTATCGCCGAAGACCTGGGCGTGATAACCGCGGACGTCGTTGACCTGCGGGACGGATTTGGTTTTCCGGGAATGCGCATTCTGCAGTTTGCTTTTGGCGGCGACACTAAGAATATCGATCTGCCGCATAACTACGAACGCAATGTTGTGGCCTACACCGGCACTCACGACAACGATACGACGGTTGGTTGGTTTAGCAGTGTGCCTGGGGAAGGCTCCACCAGAACGGCTGAGCAGATCGAGCGGGAGCGAACTTTTTGCCTTAACTATTTGAATACCACGGGCGAGGAGATCCATTGGGACTTCATTCGCGGAGTGATGGCGTCGGTGGCAAACACGGCTGTGGTTCCCTTGCAGGATCTGCTGGGACGGGGAACAGAAGCGCGAATGAATCTTCCCAACAGCACTGAAGGTAATTGGTCCTGGCGGTTTAAGCCTGAAGCACTGACGGCTGATATCCCCGCGCGCCTTAAGGGATTGACAGAGCTTTACGGACGGGTAATAGGCACCGCGAGCTAAGAAAAACATCGATTCACGAAAACACACGAAGAAACAAGAATTTGCATCCTGGTTCGCGAGTCGAATATAAGAGATGCGCGAGTACAACCCGTGGGCCGCGGGCTTAGCGTTGGAGGTCTCCCAAAAGTAAACGAACGCGGCAGTAATCTTTTTGTCGATCAGGCAATCGCGCCAAACGCGCAGCCTGGAAAACGCAGTCTGAGGATGTGGGCGGCCACCTTCCCGACCTGCCAATTAACGGGGATTGTGCTCCGTTGGCGCGTCAAATCGCGACGCTGCTGCGAGGACTAAGATGCAAAAGCCACGTTTGAGCTTCTGGCAGATCTGGAACATGAGTTTCGGGTTTATGGGCATCCAGTTTGGCTGGGGATTGCAACTCGCCAACATGAGCGGGATTTACACCTACCTGGGCGCAAGTCCGGACGACGTGCCGCTGCTTTGGCTGGCGGGTCCAATGACGGGACTGCTGGTTCAGCCCGTCGTGGGATCGATGAGCGACCGGACGTGGAACAGGCTGGGTCGTCGTCGCCCTTACTTTCTGGTGGGCGCAATCCTCGCCAGCACGGCGCTCTTTTTCATGCCCGATTCCTCGGCGTTGTGGATGGCTGCTGGGTTGCTATGGATTCTCGATGCCAGCATCAACGTCAGCATGGAGCCATTTCGCGC
>Ga0136617_10005726_pt1 | contig 11126 bp, 9 predicted proteins | sample AntDrymUQ3222106_2_FD_129672 | JGI IMG/M metagenome (GOLD analysis project Ga0136617, IMG submission 129672) | Polar desert sand microbial communities from Dry Valleys, Antarctica - metaG UQ322 (21.06) | ecosystem: Environmental > Terrestrial > Soil > Desert | place: Antarctica: Dry Valley...
AAAACTCAACGATGCGTTCAACAAACTGCAGGCCGCCTCTCACAAACTAGCTGAGGCGCTCTACCAGCAAACCGCAACGCCGGAAGCAGGCGCAGAAGCGACGGGTGATCAGGCGTCGGCCGCTGGCGCGTCACCTTCTGGCGGCGGCGGCGGCGAAGATAATGTCATTGACGCCGAATACGTCGACGTAGACGAGAAAAAGTAGGAAATCCAAATTCCGACTGTCGATTGCCGATTGGTCAGTGGCCCGAGTCGAGCCTGGATGCGAGATTAGAGGTTACAGGTCAGTCGGCAATTGGCAATAGGCGAACAGCAATGAAAGATGGCTAAAAAGGATTACTACGAGGTGCTGGGTGTAAGGAAGGACGCTAAGCCTGAGGAGATCAAGAAGGCTTATCGAAGACTCGCGCGCAAATATCATCCAGACGTAAATCCGGGGGACAAGGCCGCGGAAGAGCGCTTCAAGCTGACCACTGAAGCGCACGACGTGTTGTCAGACCCGAAGAAGCGCTCGGTCTACGATCGTTTTGGTCAGTACTCAGATAACCTGGCGGATGCGGCCGCGCGTGGTGCCGGACCCGGCCCGGGGCGGGCAGGCGCGCCGGGGTTCGATTTCACCGGCTTTGATTGGGGAACGCCTACTGGTTCCGGTGGCGGAACCAGTTTCAGGGATATTTTTTCTGATCTGTTTGGCGGGGGTGCTACAAAAGAGAGCGAGGCTCCGCGACCGCAGCCAAAGCGTGGTGACGACATAGAGATGCCCCTTGCGCTCTCGTTTGAAGAAGCCATTAATGGCCTTACTACGAACATTACGGTAAACCGCTCCGAGCAGTGTTCACGATGCAATGGGGCTGGGGATATCGGTGGTCCGGTGATGATCTGCTCGACGTGCAAGGGTTCGGGCCAAGTGCAAAGGGCTGGGGGCCGCCTGCGTTTTGCTCAGGAGTGTTCAGATTGTGAAGGTACTGGCCGGAGAAGGTCGCCCTGTTCGCTCTGCAAGGGTAAGGGCACGTTGCCGAGAATGGAAACGGTCAAGGTGAGGATCCCCGCCGGAGTTGAAACGGGTTCCCGCGTGAGGATCCCCGCTAAAGGTGAAGCAGGGCGTTTGGGTGCGCCTGCCGGTGATTTGCACATCAACACTAATGTCGGCCCACACAAACACTTTACCCGTAAGGGTGACAATATTTATGTAACCGTGCCCATTACGGTCCCAGAGGCGGCACTCGGCTCAAAGATCGAGGTACCTACCGTAGAGGGCAAAGCACAATTGCGCATTCCTCCGGGCACTCAGTCGGGTCAAAAGTTTCGACTGCGTCATCGGGGCGCGCCATCTTTGCGCAAACCGGGAGCGAAAGGTGACCAGTTTGTGGAAGTGCAGGTGACGCTGCCGAAAGTGATCTCTGAAGAGACGAAAGAGCTTTTGCGGCAGTACTCAAAGATGAACTCGGAAAATCCGCGTGTAGAGATGGGGCTGGAATGACATTGCCAATTTCCAAAGCCGATTTAGGATCCTCTCGCTGTCGTAAGAGAGTCTTAGCGGGGTCTGAATATGGCCAGATAGATATCCAAATTGGCAATCGGCAATAGGAAATGGAAGGATCGGCAATCGGCAGTCGAAAAATGATATGAAACGCAGGGCTAAGACATACACGATCAGCGCGGTCGCCGACCAATATAGCCTTCATCCACAAACGCTGCGTATGTATGAACGCGAGGGACTATTGAAGCCCTCGCGCTCTGACGGCAACACTCGCCTTTACACTGATCCCGATCTCGAGCGCCTCGAGCTTATCCTCTCATTGACACGCGATCTGGGGGTGAATCTCGCGGGAGTGGAGATTATCCTTAACATGCGCGAGAAAATGGATGCGATGCAGCGAGAGTTTGAGCGGTTCTTTCAGTATCTACAGTCGCACGCCGAGGAGTTCAGCAATTTCACCGAACCTCCGCCCGAAGGAAGCACTGACGCGCTAGTGCCTTTCACTCGGGGCCTATCGTTGCGGCGGCGTGGCGCTTCACGGGGGTAAGTTAACGGGGATGCGATAAATTTGGGGGTGGCAACCGCTAACCGGAGGAAATACCGATTCCTTAAAAGTTGGGTAAATCGGATTGATTTACAGTCTGAGTGCTTGCTGCTCACCGCTTACTGCCTACTAAACCATTTACCAGGAGAAGCCAGGCGCTTAGCAACCGATTTGAGACTCGACTCTTTCGCGCCCGGCGCGGTCCGCTCGGCTGGGTGCGAGGCACAGTATTGGTGCGGTTTCGTTACCGCTGGGATAGGTCATTCTGGTTTTCATCGGGCAGTCAGGCCTCGCAATCATGCCGGTGGTTGGATCGATCACGATCGTGACGGTGGGCAGCTGACGCAAGGGCGCTGCGCTCGGCTGACTTGTCGAGGCGCCTCCAGATTCTAATTCTCTGAGACTTAACCTCGATCCCATCCTTGCCTGGTGGCAATTCGTTCGCAGAAGTGACACGACGTCCGGGTTGTTGGTGCGCTCCGGATTAGGGCGGATCTTGGGCTTGCTCTATCGCCGGTACCTGGTCGGCAATCGTCAATTTCGCGCCCAGAGAGACCTGTTTGGCTCCGTCGCTACCGCTCCCGGTTCTGCAACGAGCGCTTTTTAACAGGAGTGCCCTGAGTTCCGGGCTGATTGCAAACTGCACCAGCACCATAAACTGGGTCGTACTCCAGCCGGGCAAACCGGGCTGGAGGCGGGCCGTTGAACTGGGCAGTAACCGACCGTGAGATCCCCAGCCGGCAGCCCGGCTGGCGTAAGATGGTGAGGAAGATACTCAGGCTCGACGACCATATTGATGACAGTGATGATGGGTGATAGCGCACTAGCCTCCGCATTCAGCTCTCCAATGTGAGCCGTGTGAAAGCGAAGCGAGGTGTTACGAAAGATGTTGTGGCTGTGATCGTGGCGGAAGATTTTCGGTATTCGCGCCGGCACTGAAAGGCAAGGCTGAAGGATGAGTAAGAGCAATCAACAGGCCACAAGCATTCAGGAATCAGCAATCAATTCAGCGGTCGGAACTCGGTATTATTATGCTATCACTGATCTTTGATCTTGACGGAACTCTCGTCGATACCGTCTATGCACACGTCTTCTCTTGGCAGCGTGCCTTGGCAGAGGCAGGCATGGCTATTGACGGCTGGCGTATTCATCGCCGGATGGGGATGAGTGGGGGACTCTTCACTCGAGCTGTCGCCCGCGAACTCGGCCGCGAGATCACGTCGGCCGAGGCTGATGCGCTGCAACATCGACACGGAGAATTGTTCCACGAGTTTTTGCCAGTGCGCTCGGCATTGCCCGGCGCGATCGAGCTACTGCGATTTCTTCGGGAGAAGAGCATCCCGCACGGAATTGCAACGTCCGGCAGACGACCAGAAATCGATGCTTCGTTAGACGCGCTTGGTGTCGGCGCCGAGACACTTGTAGTCGAGCGCGGCGACGTGCAGCGGGCCAAGCCCGCTCCAGACCTGTTCCTCAACTGTCAACAACGGCTGGGCGTGCCGGTCGATGAATGCTTCGTTGTGGGTGATGCAGTTTGGGATCTACTGGCGGCGCGCCGGGCCCGAATGCTTTCGATCGGTCTTTTGAGTGGAGGGTACGGCGAGGACGAGTTGACACGCGCAGGGGCATTCCGCGTCTATAACGATCCGGCCGAGCTGCATGGTTCGCTGGACGAGTTAGGAATATTGCCGTAGGGCGGGGCAGTGAGCAGTCTGCAGTCAGCAATCGGTTTCTGCAGTCAGCAAAGCACTAAGAGAGATCAAGTTGAAGGTGGTCTATCTAATAGCCTGCATGTTCAGCTTCGTTAATGGCGCGTGGATGCTTCTGTCACCTCTTTCCTGGTATAACGATTTTCCGGCAGACGTCCCACACACGGGCCCCTTCAATCCACACTTTGTTCGCGATCTAGGTATTGCCTTCCTGGTTGTGGCCCTGGCGTTCGGATGGTGTGCATTGCACCTTAATCGTTCCCGCCCAGTGCACTTAGCTTTGACGTTTTTCTTTGCCGGACATGCGCTGATCCATCTCGTAGACATCGCTGCGGGGAATCTGCCTCATAGTCATTGGTTGATCGATACGCCGGGGGTATTCATGCCGGCACTTATCATGATTGTCCTTGCAATACCCTCTGTCAGGCGACGTCTCGGCGAGACTGATTCAGTCTAAACTTGCCGATGCAATCATCGCCGCAGAATTGCGAATCGATTAAATCTCGGATGGAGTTTCGAACTTCACTCAGTGGTAATCCCAGCTCATTTGTAGGGCGGCGGCCTGATGCCGCTTTCTCTTGTTCATTACATAAGTTTCAAACAGCTCGCAGACGGGCCAAAGCGCCGACAGGTTGGCGCACTCCAAAAGGGCTTTGCCGCCGTCCGTGCGGAGAGGCCCGCCTTCCCTGGCCAAAGGGAAGCTCACTTCTATTCCAATGTTCAATGGACTATAAACAATCTACCTTATTGAGCGAGGTAGTGAACAATGGCCTGTTGTCAGGTTAGAAATTATGTAGGACTGGGTTTTTCGCCCGCCGGCACAGGAAGGGTTAAGTGTTGTTGCGTCCTACGAAAAGTTCAGCTCGCTCAGTTTGAGAGAACGCACGTTCTGTTAGTCTGGCGCGACAATCGATGAGCACGAAGATAACCTCAGAAAAGAAGAAACGGATTACGCCGGCGTCGGCGTGGCGGGATGCGCGCGAACTGATCTGGGCGCATCGTTACCGTCTGGCGCTCGGCATGTTGCTCATGATTCTCAACCGAGTCGTGGGTCTGGTCTTGCCCGCCAGCTCCAAATACCTGATCGATGATGTCATTCTCAAGCAACGCGCAGAGTTGTTGATACCTTTGGCGCTCGCAGCTGGTGGGGCGACTCTCGTCCAAGCGTTAACTTCCTTCTCACTCTCGCAGGTGCTGGGCGTGGCCGCGCAGCGCGCCATCACCGAGATGCGCAAGAGCGTGCAACAACACGTCGCGCGGCTGCCCATTAGATACTTCGACTCGACGCAGACCGGCATACTCATCTCGCGCATCATGACCGACGCCGAGGGCATCCGGAATCTCGTCGGCACGGGCTTGGTCCAACTCGTCGGCAGTCTGGTTACGGCGGCGATCGCGCTGATCGTGCTCTTCTATTTGAACTGGAAACTAACCTCAGTCACCCTTCTCGCGCTGGCAGCCTTTGGCGGTGTTATGGCGCTCGCCTTCAAGAAGCTGCGACCAGTCTTCAGCGAACGCGGCAAGATTCATGCGGAAGTAACCGGCCGTCTGACTGAGTCGCTGGGTGGCATTCGTATCGTCAAAGCTTACGCGGCGGAAAAACGCGAGGAGTTGGTCTTCGCGCGCGGCGCGCATCGTCTCTTTCGAAACGTCGCGCGTTCGATGACCGCAGTCTCAGGGGTCACGGCTTTTTCCACCGTCATCGTCGGCATTATCGGCGTCATTCTGATCCTGGTAGGCGGTCGCGACATCCTCGCGGGGCGAATGACGCTCGGCGACTTTTTCATGTACATGATTTTCACCGGGCTGGTGGCCATGCCGCTCGTCGAAATCGCGAACATCGGAACGCAGATAACGGAAGCGTTTGCGGGTCTCGACCGCATACGCGAGATCAAGCACATGGCTACTGAAGATGCCGACGATGCCAGTCGCCATCCGTGCCCGCCGATTGTCGGTGAAATCGCCTTCGAAGACGTGAGCTTTGAATACAACGACGATACTCCCGTCTTAAGGAATATTTCTTTTCGCGCGCCGGCGGGGTCGACCACCGCGTTGGTCGGCTCGAGTGGTTCCGGCAAGTCGACGCTGATTAGTTTGGTAATGGCTTTTAACCGGCCGATATCGGGAAGAGTGACCGTGGACAATCGCGATCTTGCGTCTCTCCGTCTCAAGGATTATCGCAACCAACTGGGCGTGGTGTTGCAGGACAACTTCCTTTTTGATGGCACGATAGCGGAGAACATTGGCTTCTCTGACCCGCACGCCACCCCCGAGGAAATCGTCGCGGCCAGCCGCATCGCACATTGCGAGGAGTTCATCAATGGTTTTGCCGATGGCTATGACACTGTGGTTGGCGAACGTGGCGTGAAGTTGAGCGGTGGTCAGCGCCAGCGCGTTGCGATTGCGAGAGCGATTTTAGCAAAGCCTAAAATTTTGATTTTGGACGAGGCGACGTCGAGTCTGGACAGCGAGGGTGAAGCCATGATTCAGGATGGTTTGCAGATGCTGCGTCTTGGTCGCACCACCTTTGTGATTGCTCATCGGCTCTCGACTATCCGCAGTGCCGACCAGATTCTCGTCTTGGAAGCGGGCGAGATTGTCGAACGCGGCACGCATGGAGAATTGCTCGCCGCGAGTGGGCGATATAAGCAGTTGTACGACAAGCAGTATCGTTTTGAGCGCAACCAGTTCATTAACCCCGGTGAAGACTTCACACCTGAACCGCCCAAGCCGGTGACGCCCGTGCGGGATTCAGAAGCGATGCCGACGAATTTGTAGCCCAGGAGTATTAAGGATTAAGCAGTAGGCTCCATTAGGAGCCTAATTTTTAGGCAACTGAGCTGGGCGATTGAACCAGAGGCGCGGCAGAAGGTAGCCTGCGCCCTAACATCCACGCGCTACCCGGATCATTTGTACGGCAGTGGACCGTTGCTGATGTCGCCCTTTTAGGGTTTGGTCTTCGTTACGCGCATCACCGGGGCAGCGCGCTCAGCTTCGCTTTGCGCTTGCCCCTGGCTATCTTCTTCCGGCCGCTCAGCGGCGGTTCGCTTTGAAAATCTCGCTATGCCTCAATATTTTTATATAAAAACTTGTTTCGCGTTCCGATGTCATGATAGAGTCTCCTCCGCGTAAACACCGAGCGAGTTTGGCTTCTCCTCACGTCCTGTCAGGCAATCTCACGTAAGATCTCTTCGAAGCCAAGCTTGAGTAATTAGTTTGCAAATGTAATTGGCGGGACTCTGTAGAGGCTTGGCCCGCCGCAGCAGAAGGAGACCTCACATGAATCTCACCTCACAACTCTCGATTCGTCTCAGTTTTCAATTCGCCTTCTTGTTCATCCTTTGTTGTTTCGGCTACGCCGATCCTGCTGCGGCGCAGAATCTCGACAACGTCATCATTGGTGGTCGAGTCGTAGACCAGAATGGCGCCGTCGTTCCGGGCGCGTCAGTCACCGCCGTTCTCAAAAGAACGGACTCGCAACGGACGACTGTAACTGATGCCGGCGGACGCTATCGGATACTTCAGCTCGAGCCCGGCACTTACGCTCTGCGCGCGGTAGCGGAGGGCTTTGCTGCGCAAGAGAGGTCAGACATTGCGACCGTATCCGGGCAGCAGGTCCAGGTCGAGATCACGCTCTTGCCGCAGGGCGTAATAGTGGATCCGGTAGTCATAATTTCTGGAGACGTTCAAGCAGTCGATACCACTCGCACGGTGGTCGGCCGAACCGTTACCGCCCACGAGGTCGAGTCTTTACCTATCGCGACGCGTTCGCCACTCGATTTGATCTTCACGCTGGGGGGAGTGACTGAGGAGCCACTTTCGACACGCGATTTGGCAGAAGATAGAGACAGAAATCCAGCCAGCGCCCCCGAAGAAGCAGGAACATTTGCGATCTCCGGCGGGCCGGCATACTCCAACAACCTGACCATTGACGGTCTTGATAACAACGACGATCGCGCAGCCCGAGAGCGATTTCAGCCGTCACTTGAGGCAGTTGAAGAAGTTCAGGTGATAACAAATCAGTTCTCCGCCGAATACGGACGGGCTTCCGGAGGTCGCATAAACATTCGCACCCGGGGTGGCGCCCACGCGTTTCGCGGACGGGTGTTCTACTTCTTCAAAGATGAATCTCTAAACGCCAACACGTTCAGAAACAATTCACGAAACCTCAAGAGACTTCCTTTGCAGGAGCACGCGCCCGGTTTCACTTTAAGTGGCCCCGTCATACTCCCATGGCGCAAAAACCAAACACCGTCGTTCTTCTTCAGTTCTTATGAGTTCAACAAATCTCTCGATAGCGCGTTGACCGACACACTCGTGCCAGTCCAGCAGAACCCTCGGTTTTCGCTGCCGTCTCCGACTCGCATACAGGATCGCCGCCTCGAAGACGCAAATGCTCCGGCTGCCAGTGCGGAGATTGCTCCGTTCATTTCATCCGTTAGTACTCCTCTTACGAACCATACCGTTACAATGCGCATCGATCATCAGTTTAGCGAAACTCAAAACGGCGCGCTGGTATATCAACTGGGGCGTTCGGCGAACTTACGACAGTTTGGTGGCGGCAATCGGCTTGCGGAAGCGCTTCAGGCAAAGACGCGAAACTCCGACGCTATTTCCTATTCGGACAATTACGTTTTCTCCGCGAACACCGTCAATCAGATGCGAGCGCAGTTTTCGCGATTAGCGCCGGGAACGAAGGCCGGAGGTGGCGCAAACCCAGTCGTCCTCATAACCATCAACGATCCCTTGATAGCAGGCGATCCTGCCCAACGCTCGGGCACCCTTGTGGCAGGTTCTTCCACCACCGGGGCCACCGACCGGCGCGAAGACCGCTTTCAGGTGCAGGAAATTCTCCTGCACACCAAAGGAACACATTCACTGAAGTTTGGCGTTGATGTTCAGCGAGTTCGCTCCACCTTCATCAATCTCTCCGATGCATCCGGAACCTTTAGCTTCGCCAGTGCCGGAGATTTCTTGGCAGGCATACCCAGCCGCTTCCGGCAGAACTTTTTCACAGAATCAACGCAGCGAAACACGTACCTGGGTTTTTTTGGTCAAGACGAGTGGCGACTCTTTCCTAATGTGGTGGTGAGCTATGGGCTGCGTTACGAGCGCGAAAGTATTATTCCCGATCGCAACAACTTCGCCCCTCGTTTTTCGGTCGCCTACGATCCGTTCAACTCGGGTAAGACGGTTCTCCGGTTCGGCGCGGGCCTTTTCTACAATCGAGCTCTGCTTCGGACCATTGATGATTTCACGCTCGGTACCCGCCAACTGTTCTTCGACACTAATTCATTACGCGATCCTGACAGTGGGAAACTCATGAGTGCCGCGCAACGTCGCGCGTTCATTGCCACCAATCTCCGCTTTCCGCAGACACTGACGGTTGAATCGCCACTCGTGGCGCAGTTTGGTGAACTCAATACGGAATTCTCCCGACGTCTTGATCCTCGTTTGCGCATACCGGAGAGCTATCAGGCAAATTTCGGAGTCGAACGCGACCTCGGCAGTGGCTTTGTGTTTGAGGCAAACTACACACTGAATAGAGGCATACACCTTTGGCGCGAATTTAATGCGAACGCTCCTGTGCTTCCTGCCGGTTTCAAGAACTTCTCAGAGTATCTGGCATCGCACGACTTCCCCAATTTCCGCAGCGGCCCGACCGGGGATCGCCCGCTCTACAACGCCTCAACCGCCGGCGAGCTAATACGATTTGTATTCGTTTCCTCAGAGACCGCCAACCCGAATGCCGTGGGCCGCAGAACCGAGTTTGGCGTTCCCGTTTCACTCGTAAACCTCAATAGTTTTACCTCATCAACTTCTGTGGAAGTTGCACTCGCGGCTCTAAATGACTTGCGGCCTGATGCCAGGCGCGCCGAAGTTGAGCAATTGATTGCAGCCGGCAACAGTTTCTATCAGGGTCTGACGCTTGAGCTTCGCAAGGGTTTCCACCAGAGCGCCAATAGTCTTGGCTTCTCTTTTCGAGCCGCCTACACGATCGCAAATCTTGTCGACGATGGCGTCGTCAACACTTCCGATGCGCTGATACCCGGAGACTTCCGACGCGAACGAGCGCGCAGCCTGCTGGATCGGAAACATCGGTTCGTTTTCTCGGGAACGTTCGACCTGCCTGCCTTTCTGGGCAAGCTGAGGTTGTCACCAATCCTGCGCCTCGCCTCCGGCGCGCCTTTCAACATCTCCATCGGTGGCGTGGATCGCAATCTTGATGATGTGGGAAACGACCGGCCGAACTTCACCGGAAACACGGAACTGCTACATTGGAGAGGACCAAACGACCCGATTGATCCTACCATCCTCAATCTGTTTGCATTGCCAACCATTGGTCAATCGGGAAATCTTCCGCGCAACGCCGGTCGAGGACCTGGGTTGTTCCTCTTTGACCTCAGCCTGACACGCGAGTTCCGCTGCTCTGAAAGAGTCAGACTTCGACCGGTAATCGAGTTTGACAATGTTCTCAACAGGACGGTCTTCAGCTTTGGCGCGGAGTTTATCAACTTCAACGCGCTCGCTCCCACGGCGACCGCAGAACAGCGACAGGCATTTCTGGATTCTTTTCTAGTAACTTCACGGACGCTACGTCCGCGCCAGATTCGTTTGGGGATAAGAGTGGATTTCTAAGTTAGTAAAATAGTATTTAATTGGATCCGTCTTGAAGAATTTATCGACTTGACCCTGGCTGTATTCGGTTCAAGCCCGATCGCACCTCCAAGTCCAGTTAGATGTTCATGGTCTCACGACACGCTGATTCAAGGCGCCGTCGGAGTGTCCGGGTTGCTGCGGGCCGTGTCGCAAACGATGTCTGATGCTCCTGACAAAGCCGACGCGTACCTTGAACAGGCTCGCCAAGGGCTACACAAAGCATTGACGAAGCGCGCGCCGCCATCTGGAATTTGCGTCACTCGTCTGTAGACGAAAACGGCCTGCCGGTGCCGGTCGAAGATGTTGCACGGCGATTGACTTACAGTGCAACCGTTGAGCTGAAAGTCGAGGTTCACGACGCACCGCATTCGGTTACCGGGACGATCCACAGAAGTATCTTGAGCATCGTTCAGGAAGCCGTGCTCAACTCAGTGAGGCACGGCCAGGCCAGTCATATACAGATCGAACTGCGCTTTGAGAGTCGCTTTGTTCAACTGCTCGTCAAGGATGACGGACTAGGGTTTGATCATGCCGCGCTGAAAGCTGAAAAAGTTTCGTCCGCCAAAACTATCGGGAGTAACGGTCTATTTCGGGTTGATTGGAATGCGGTAGGGATTGAGATGTTTCGCCGGCACACGCCCGACGTGACGTTGATGGATTTGCGCCTGCCCGGCATGAGTGGCGTCGAAACAAATCGTATTGAGAAAGGAAGGTTAAAGATGAAAGAGAAACT
>Ga0136617_10005727_pt1 | contig 11126 bp, 6 predicted proteins | sample AntDrymUQ3222106_2_FD_129672 | JGI IMG/M metagenome (GOLD analysis project Ga0136617, IMG submission 129672) | Polar desert sand microbial communities from Dry Valleys, Antarctica - metaG UQ322 (21.06) | ecosystem: Environmental > Terrestrial > Soil > Desert | place: Antarctica: Dry Valley...
AATGGGTCAAAAAGCCTTTGAACAAAAGTATCAGGAACGTCGGCTCAAGCACCTAACGACGCAAGCCAAATCACTTGGTTTCCAACTTGTTCCATCGACAACGTAAACGGAGTTTCTAAGAAGAGCAGTAGCGATCGAGGTCTGGATCAAACCTCAGCAAAACGCGATGCGCAATCTGGTCCATTGTTGTTTGGAAGAAGCACGCTTCGTGAAGTGTCTCAATTGATTTCACAAGTTTTTTTCGTGCTGCTTCGTGTGATTTCGTGGATCGAGTGTTGGCCCACGGGCAGACGATCCACGAAATGACACGAAAAATCACGAAACCCGAAGCGCCTTTCTAATTATTCATGAAGTCATCGAACATACTTGACTGATGTCCAGTCATTTTCTTAAGCACTGCACCCGTGGCAACAAGGTCCTGTCGGTTCTAGGGCTGAGCCTTCTTCAAATAATCTCGAGCCTCGCGCAGTTCCGGCAACCCCTCGTCCCCGTATTGCCACTGTTCCAAGAGTTTGGCATAGGCAGCCGCTGCTCCGCGCCGATCCCCACTTTGCACCCCGGCCCGCGCCGCGCCGAGCATGGAACGGGCCCGGTTTGGTTGCCGGAGTAACGAGACTTTGAACTGCTCAGCAGCAGCTTCAGGCTTACCGGCTCGCAAGAGAATCTCGCCAAAAAGTTCGTGTGCCGGTTTGATGAGGCCGGGAGGACCCGAAGGTGGACCCATCTCTTCTTCGAGCTTAATCGCTTGCCTCATCAACTCTGCCGCCTGCTCATGATCCCGCTTAACCGAAGCGGTGACCGCAGCAATCTCCAGTTCGCCGATTGTCTTAGACTCCTTGTCACGAGATATGGTTCCGGATTTAGCGACATTCTCTTCACCCGCTGCAGGACCACCCAGTGCGGTCGCCAAGCCGCGTACGAAAATCGGCAACCTCTGGCTGCGGTTTGAAGAGCGCACCGTGGCGGGCCCATCACTCGAAACCGGCTGATCTCCACCGTGGGCACCATGTGCTCCCTGCTCTGGCGATGCTGCAGCAACTTGTCCGGCGGCAGCTGGGAAGAGGGTTGAGGCGAGGTCCCAACGTTCGGTTTCAACGATAAAAGCTGCGGCCATGTTCGCGTAGTTGTTCTCGTAATACCCGGGCCGCAGTTTATTTTCGTAGCTTGTCTCAGACATAGTTTTCTTCATCAGGGTGACTAACTCTTCAGCTTTGCGGTATCGGCCCTGCTGCAAGTAAACGTAGAGAAGCCAATGGAGGCTGTGGTAGTCACGCACGCTGGTTGAAAGGTTCTTACGTTTCATCCAGGAATCCGAAGCTTCCCATGCGGACTCATTTGATGTGGCTGCCTCAGGCCACATTCCCAGTTGCAGGAAGATGTGCGAAGGCATATGACGCGCGTGATGAGCTTCCGGGGCGATGCCGGCATATCGACGGGCGGCAGGCAGGGCGAGGATCGCATGTTCAGGATCGTCAAAGGCGTGAATGATGTAATGCGCTGCTCCCGGGTGGTTAGGGTTCTTCTCATAAACATCCAGAGCGATGGCTCCAGCACGCGCCTGTAACCGGTAGCTCTTCTCTTCCGATCTGACCAAACCGAGGAGCGATAACGAATAGAAAGCCGCCGCGTCCAGATCGGTCGCATAGTCGCGATAGACCTTCTCCATGGCCGCTGAATAGGCTGTGTCGCGAGCACGCTTGTCGCCCTCGCCATACAGCATCTTCACTGCATCCAGGTAAGCTCGCTCTCTCGAAGAGAGGTTGGGTGTCTGTTTGATCTTCTTAATCACCTCGCGCGCCGCCGAAGTATCCTGTTCCGACCAGAGCGGGTGATTGTGGGCCATGGCCTCGCCCCAGTAGCCCATCATGAAGTCTGGTTCAATCCTGGTTGACTCGCGAAAGGCTTCGAGCGCCTCTTCGTACCAAAATGAATGAAGCGCCGCTAAGCCGCGCAAGAAGTGCGCTAGCGCTTTCTCTGAGCCGGAGGTTTGAAATTCGACTTTTCCGAGTTGGGGATTTTGTGCGAGCGCTATTGTAGTCAGCGCCGCCACCAATGCCAGCCCAGCCAGGAATCGGAGCCGCCACATAATTTGAGAAAACATAACATCCACCTCGCGAGGGATCAGTGATTCTTAAGTGGAAAAAGCTAATCTTTGGAGTGCGCCGACAGAGCTTCTAACGCTCCTAATCCTCCGCGATCGAGCTACGTCTTTGGGCTTTTCCCGATGCAATACAGATTTGTTGCCGTCCGAATGAAGATCTGCCCATCGGAAATCGCCGGCGAGCTAAGACAATAATCATTGAGCGCGTTTTCGGCTAACACTTCAAAGGTCGGCCCAGCTTTGATCACGGTTGTCAGCCCTTCTTCGTTAGTTGCGTAGATCTTTCCATCCGCCAGGACCGGCGACCCGCTGTAGGTTCCTGGTTTGAGGCGCTGCTGGACATAAATCTCCGCGCCAGTCTTAGCGTCCATGCACCAGACGATACCCTTGTCGTTAACGACGTAAAAATATTTTCCGTCAGTTACCGGAGTCGGGACGTCTGGCCCGTTCACGGTAGACCAGAGCAGATGCGAGTTGGTGATATCTCCGCGTCCGCCGGCGCGCAGGGCAAGCAAGGGCTTGACACGTGTCGGCACATAAATAATGTCGTTGAATATCACCGGCGAGGCGACGATTCGATAAACGGGATTGTTGTCAGGATTCAGGCCATTCGCGCGCCAGAGTTCGTTGCCGTTGGCTAAATCATGGCCGGTGACACAATCGCCGCCGCTAATCACGAGTTCCACCGTCTTGCCGTATCGCAACAGGCCGGGTGTCGAATAGGAGTCGGGCGATTCTCTTATTGCATTGGTCGGACGCTCGACTTTCCAAAGAGTCTTGCCGCTCCTTCTGTCAATGCGCAGGACGTAGGAAGGGTCGTCCGTCTTCATGCCGTGTAGCACCCGAACATAAAGTGCGTCTTCAAACAACAGCGGCGAGGATGCATAGCCCCATTGCAGCCCAAACTCGCCGTAGTCTTTCTGAATGTCGCGCGACCATAATTCTTTGCCGCTGAAATCAAAGCCTTTGAGAATCCCGGTACCGGTCATGACGTAAACGCTCTTGCCGTTCGTAACTGGCGAGGGCGACGACATATTGTGTTTGAGCATCTTAACGTTGCCGCTACCCAGCAACTTTTTCCAAAGGACCGTACCCTTGGTGCGATCAACGCTCCAAAGGAAGAGATCATTGCCATCGGCCACGTTCATAAAAACTCGGTCACGCCAGATGACCGGGGTCGATCCGCTCCAGCCGGGCATCGCCAGTTTCCAGATGACGTTCTCTTCCGAAGTCCACTTCATGGGAAGATTTGTTTCATTGCTTAGGCCATTGAGATTCGGCCCACGCCACTGGGGCCAATTCTCAGCGTAGGCTGCGGTGATTGAACCCAAGATCAGGATTAAGCCGAGAATTTGTTTTCGCATTTAGATCCTCTTTCTCACGGGATGTTCAAGAATGACATCCGCAGATTACGCAGATTAAGACGTTAGCAGGACGGGGATAACAATTTGGCCTCTTAATGGCTGTTTTGAGTTCTTCTGCGTAATCTGCGGATGTCTCTCACGTTTTACTCAGCACGCAGCGCCGGCAACAACGGCGAACGCAGGGCAGCCCAGGTAGCTATTAGAGACGCGGTCAGCCCAGATATAAATACCCCCGCCAGCAACAAGCCCAGGGAAATATTCGGCAATCGACCGCCCCGTTCAAAGAATACCGGCGCAATGGCCAGCAGCGCGCAGACCGTGCCCGTAATCAGACCACCGAAAAGCAACAGGGCATTCTCCGCAATTACCATTAGCGTGAAGTGCGAGGAGTTATAACCGACTGCGCGCAGCAAGGCCAGTTCACGCCGTCGCTCCAGCACGTTTCGAAGCAATACCGCAGCCATCCCCAACGTTCCCAGGAGCAGACCCAGGCCACCTAGCATCTGAAACGTGGATAGATAGGTGTTCTCGACGCGATGGAAATTTGCGAGGCGCTCCCCTGTCGGAACCACGTCGAAACCAAAATCCGAGAGGCGATCTTCGAGGGTTGTAGCAATCGCAGACGACGGGACAGATGAATTATTGGGGGCCGGTGTGTCTATCAAAAAGAAGCGGTAACCCTCCTGCTCGGGAAAGAGACGCAGGAAATGTTTTTCCGCCATCACGAGTTCGCTCTGAAGAATGCTATCGGCAAGGGAACCCACCACACGCAACCGCACCGGACGACTCTGACGCTGCAGAACGAATTCGTCGCCGAGCCTGAGGTGCAGGACATAGCCGAGTGAATTCGCATCCGCAATGATCGGGATTGCGCCGTCTGCAGATTCGCGATTCAAAAGCAGCCACGGGTTGTCTTTCTCTTCTTTGCTCTCCGCGAGGGAGTCTTGGAACTCAAAGCGACCGCTCTGAATGAAGTCGTCCGTCGGGGCGATGATTCTTGGGTTGCGCGGCTGGTAAAGGTTCAAACAGCTGGCATCCTCGCCAGGGCGCACGCGGAAGCGTGTAAAGGTGACGGTCGAAAGCGAGGTCGCGGAATCCTCTGCCGCAAGATTCAAAGCCTCTCGTCCTGCGTGCGTGTTTGGGTCATGAACCAAAGGTAGTAGCGACTCGGCCAGCAAGGGAAAGCCTCCGTTACCTGATTTCCGGTCAAGCTCAGAGGCGCCCTCGCGGCGTCTGAATGCATCGACGGAAACGATGATGAACGCAGCCGAAGCAATTAAAGCGATACACAGAACACTTCGTCCCGGATGGTATGTCGCATTTCTGAACCCAAGCTGGGAAACGGGCCACCAGCCGGTCCCATGAATCGCTTTCCCGCGGTTGCCACGTAGCCAGACGGATTGATAGCAAAGAGCGGCCGCCAGCAACAGCAGGCCACCACCGAAGAATCCGACGGTCTGTCCGATGACCTGGAATGAAGCCAGGAGGAGTAGAAGAAGTCCAAGGAGCGTAAGTACGAATGCAATCAAGAGACGGGGAGAAAGGGATAAGGGGCGACGGGGCGACCTGATCCCGTCAATCCCCTCATCGCCGTCCCTCCTCGTCGTTTCTTCGTCTTTCCCTGTCCCCCGATTTTCGCTTCGTCCTGTCGCCCCATCTCTCCGTCGCACCTTCTCCCCGTGTCTCCGCGTCGCCGCGTCGCCTCCCAGAGTTCCCATCAAAAGGCTGCGGGATGACGCTCTTGCCAATCGTCTTAAGGTCCAGACGATGCAAACTAGAGCCGCGACGACTCCCGCAACTGCGCCGATTAAGAGTGACAGTGGAGCAACATGCAGCTTGAGCATCGTAGTTCCGACGGCTTCCACCCACCAGGTGCTCAGACCCATCACCATCAACTGGCCATAGGCCAGGGCTCCCGCCAGTCCAATCACACTGCCGACAATTGAGATGACAATGCCCTCGACAAGAAACAGCTTCCGTACCTGTGAAGCCGGATAACCAATCGCCTGCAGGAGCCCAATCTCGCGCAAACGCTGTTCGACGCCCAGCTTGAAGAACAGGGCAGTCAAAAGCAGCGCTGAGATAACAAGGAAGAAACTGAAATAAAGAAAGTACTCGCCGAAGTTTGTAGCTCCGCGCGAAGCTTCAAGTCCCTGCTGCCGAGCGGGAATAACGTTGAACCCCATGTGCGCGGGAGCAATGGATGACTTCAAGTGTTGCCGATAATTATCGAGCGCCTGTGCCAGTTGTACTCCTAAGGGAACCAACCGCAGCGAGGTCAAGTTGCCGAAGCGTGACTGCCACAGCTTCTGAGCTGTACTCAAAGGGATGAATGCTTTCGGCGTGGTGCGGTACCGGTCCCAGTAATCTTCATCCTGTTTGCGTATGCGATCGAGGTCGACCGGGAAGGGTGGATCCCAGTCCGAGAGATTTTCCGAGCCGGTGATTCCCGGGTACTCTGGGACTAGATTCCGATCAGCAGCGGCGCCCAGAATTGCCACAATGCCGGTGAGTTGAAACTGTTCCGTCTTCGTCTCAAGTCGCCCATCTTCGTGCCAGACATAATACTCGATAGAAATTGGATCACCTTCGCGAACGCTGAGCTCACGGGCAGCCCAGTCGTTGAGGATGATCGGGGCAATAGGAGGAGATGAGACGGGGTGATTCGGAGATTGAGAAATGTTGGAACCGGGGGCTTGCCTCCCTTGCTCCTCATCTCTCCCGGTCCCCCCTGCGCCCCATCTCTCTTTAACCTCTTCTCCCCGTCTCCCCTTGCTCCCACCTCCCTGTCTCAGTTCTTTCAGGCTTTCCTCATCCAGCGCTGTCACTAGCGAGTATGGAATCGAACGCTCACCGGAAGCTATGTTGTTTGCAAGGTAAGAAAACACGGGGGTGACACTCATCGATAGCCGGCCAGCGGTCTGGCGTGCGGTTTCTGCCAGCGCGTCATTCAGCAGTTTGCTATCGTGTTCAAGCGAGAAACTTCGTTGCTCATCCAACGGACGCAGCGTGATGCCATAATCCTCAAGAGAAGTCTTGTCCTTGAGAATCCTCTCAAGCGATGCGCTCTTGTCTGCGGTAGTTTGTGCGCGTGACGCTTCGGCGATTAGGATCAGATTCGCCTTGCCCTCCTGTTCCAAATCCTTTTGCAGCAATTTCAGTGGAACGAAGACCGCGCGCGTTGCGCTCTGTTGAGGTTGCACGGAAAACTCACCCAGCGCTGCGGACGAAAGCGACTCCCGCATCGTTACGCGTAAAGTACGACCTACGTCTTCTTTCTTGCTGTGCAGGGATTCGATTGGGATCTCCGAAGGCTTCTGCACGCGGAGCAACAAGGCATCGCCTGCGCTGCTGCCTAACTCCCTAGCCAAACCATCGCTGACCAAAATCTCGCGATTCACTGGCCCACGATTCTGCTGCCCATGGAAAGCCCAGAACTTCTCATCGACTCCATACACATGAATGCCGCCGCCGAGCCTCCCGCTCGGCTCATGAGTAATTGATCCTTCAAGAGCGATGAGCGGAGCAGCAGCAGCGAATCCCAGACCGGCAAACTCCTCGTGATTCTGAATATCCGCGGCAAGTGGTTCACGGAAGAATCCTGCCGATGTAACTACATAGTCTGTGTTCCCCAGTCGCTGTAGGAACATATCCCGCAAACTGCCGCGCACGGAATCCCCCACGAGCAACGCTCCCGCGAGCACCGACACCGCAATCGCGACGCCAGCGACTACGGCCAGATTAGTACGCCAGAAATAGGCGAGGTTCCGCTGTAGAAGCTGCACGGTCGTCATCAGAGTTGGCGGAGTTGTTGATCGATTAACTCGTAGCGGAGGGGAAATCTGGATGCCAGCTCGGTGTTGTGAGTCACTACCACCAGAATTGTCTCCTGTTGCTGGTGTAGCTCAAAGAGCAGGGAAGCAACCACCGCCGCTGCCTGGTGATCAAGATTACCAGTTGGTTCGTCACACAAGAGCAGTTGCGGTTTCATAACCAGAGCGCGAGCGAGGGCCACCCGCTGCTTCTCGCCTCCGGAAAGTTGCGCCGGGCGGTGCTCGAGGCGATCTTTCAATCCTACCTCAGTCAACAACAGCCGGGCACGTTCGTTATCATGACCGTCTTTCGATGAGACAAGCGTCGGAGTCAGAACATTTTCGATCACAGAACACTGCGGCAGGAGACAGTGGTCCTGAAAGATGAAGCCAATTTCGCGATTGCGGAATGCAGCCAGTTCTTTCTCCTTGAGTTGAAAGGGATCCCTACCGTTGAGGGTAACTGTGCCGCTCGTGGGCGGCTCGAGCGCACCCATCATGTAAAGCAGCGTACTCTTGCCGCTTCCGGAGGGACCCATAATCGACAACGCGTCGCCTCGAGAAAGTGAGAGCGAAATGTGGGAAACTATCTTGAGTGGCCCCCGAGGAGTCGGATACTCCTTCGAGACGTTCTCAACCTTCAGCACAACCCTCCAGTACTACTGCAATAAAGAAATCTGCCACAAATGAACACGGATAAATACGGATATGAACTGGAACCAGGCGAAGCTGTATCACTGTATGAGCACTTCTTCTGATGCTTGTCTGCCAATTCTTTCTGATCCGTCCTTATCCGTGTTCATCTGTGGCCCGTTCTCATTCCCTGCGACGGTTTCATAAACTTCCAGAGCGCGGTCGGCCATGCGCGCCACAGTATAATGCTGGCGCACGTTGTCAAAACCGCTCAGACCAAGCTTCTCGCCCAGCGCCGGCTCGTGATAAATCTCTAAGATTCCCCCCGCTAGACTCTCTGGGCTGTCGGGCTCGACCAGCAAACCGCCGCCAGTCTTCTCAACGATCTCAGTAAACGCCCCGCGTCTGGGCTGCACCACCGGCACACCGCAAGCCATTGCCTCAAGGAGAAAAATTCCTTTTGGTTCGTTGTACGTGGCCGGCACGGAGAGCACGTCGAGTTTTCGTAGGAACGAAATCTTCTCCTCGCGATCTACCGCACCGTGGTAGTTGAACTCCGCGCCCAAACCCGCGTCTTTCATCGCTTGTTTAATCTTGCTCAGGTAACTCTTATGTTCCGGTGCCATGTATCCCGCCACCTCCAGCCGAGCTTCAGGAATTCGCCCGTCCGCGCGCAAGCGTCGGTAAGCCTCGGCGAGAACATGCAATCCTTTTTCCGGCGCGACCCGCGCGAAAAAGCCTACCGTGAAAGGCCGCGACGACTCACGTTTCCTTTTTTCGTACCCTTGCAGGTTAATTCCCAGCGGCACAAGCCTGATCTTTTCCTGCTGTATATTCAGATACTCCGTCATAAACCCCGTGTAGTATTCGCTCACGGAGATAAAAGCATCGACGTGCTTGAGATTCGCCCGAATGAGACTATGACATTCGCTCTTGTACGGCTCCTCAAGTCCTTCAAGAAAGAGATCTTCGCCCTGCAGCGTACAACAGATGGGCCGGTTTATTGCGTCTTTGATCGGTCTTGCCAACCCTAGCAGTAGCGAGTAGGGTAGGCTGACTAGATCTGGCGCCGCTTCGTGCTTGATCCAGTCCGTGAGTTTTGCGATCTCTTTATGTTGAAATCCGTTTTCACCCCTCAACATCGAGACGGTCAGCTCCCCCAGCATCTTCGGACTCGTTGAAATAGAACGACGCGACGCCAGATGCAGCATGGCATTTGAATCCCAGAGTCGGTCGAGCCACCGAGGCGACCTGCGAAACATCGGGAAGTATTGTTCGAGATAAACGCTGATACCACCGAGGAAAACTTTCTCCTGGCTCACATTCGGTTCATCCGTGAGCGTGGGAGTGTAGACAGGGAGGAGGGTGACATCGTGGCCGCGAGAAAGCAGCTCCGCTGCCAGGGCGTTATCGCGCAGACAACTCCCGCAATACATCTGACCTGCGCCACCCGTTAGATATAAAATCCTCACTGCAAGTGTTTCAGAAGGAGACAGCGCGTTGGAAAGCCCGCCGCGCGTATAAGTGTTCGAAGAGATTGCCCTCGTGCGGCTGATCCCAGCTCACTTGGTTTGTAGGCACAGGGCCAACATTCAGACGATCGACATTTGGTGACGAGACTAGTCGCTGAACTAGTTCCGGATCCCGAGTAATTGCCGTGACCACCAGGCTGGGTCCTAGTGTTTCGGTGAGCTGGCGTTGTGGGACGTTCACAACGCTGGAAAACGGGAACAGAAATTCCTTGTTGGCGAGTGGATGAGCCGGATTCTCGCAGTGAACTATGGTCGGCAGCAGATACGAGCAACCGTTCCAGCTCACCAATCGCTCGCCTTTGCGGTGGGCGGCGGTGACGTCGCGAGCGCCTGGCTCTGCCAATCCTTGATCGATGATTTGTGAGATACTTGAAGCGACTTCGGGATTTGCGAAAGGGGCGAGCTGGGCCGCTTCGTCGTCAGCAGCTCGCGGAATGATTCTCGCCAGACGTTCTGCCAGCGCCTCGCTAATCTCTTCGGCGTGTGCGGGAGTCCAAACGGATGACGCGTTGACGCAGGAGCGCCCGCCATTTTCAGCAATCGACGCGACCATCACATCCAGATACTTCTCCCATTCATCGACGCAGTCTTCGCCCAGGATAACTTTGCTGTAACCCGGGCCGTGGATCTCCACGCGCGAGTCGCTCTCCCACGCACCTATCGCAGACGCATCTCCGAACATCATCCCCCGTCCACAACTGCGCAGGATTTCGCCAGCACCCGCGTGATCCGCAGGATAGAAACAGAACGCTTCTCTCGGTGCACCCGCTTTAATTAGCGCTTGCACAATTCTGTAGGGAGTCCACGGCTCGGCGCTACCGGGTTTCAGAACGAGGGGAATTTTCAGGGGGAAGGCCGGAATCCACAGCGAGTGCACGCCTGGGGAATTATTTGGCAGCACGACCCCAAGGGATTCTGCGCAAGGAAAGAAACTGACGGCATGGCCCTCAACTTCTCCGAAGCCGCGGTCTAGAACCTCCGAATCAATGTTGCGCGTCAATCCGTTCAGCACGTCTCCCATTTCGGCGAGCATGCTGCGGATCTTCTGCATGTTTTTCCGGACCATTACGAGTGGCAAACCGGTCGTCGCCGAAACGTGCTTTACATAATCTTCTGCAGTCTGCGGCTCCGCGCCGAGCAATAGCGTGTCGTTCAGGAAGTGATCAGCCGCGTGCCGGCACATTGCCACTAACTCGGTAGTTGAGAAGCGCGCTAGTTTGCCTCGGGCCATTGCTTGATCGCGAAGATCCCGCCGAATCAAACCGGCGTTAGCCTGGCTGACCTCGACAAACATTTCGCGGGTTTGGTGGTGCGGAATTAACGCCACATCCAGACTGGTGTATGGCTCGCCGCGGCGAAGTAATGGAATCTTAATCATTGCCAATTTCCAATTGCCGATTGCCGATTGTGATTTTGATTTCAGCGATTGACCGTGTGATGCCCCGATTCAATTTCCATTGCGAAGCCAATTGGCAATTGGCAATCGGAAATTGGCAATGTTAATACACTCCTTCGACGACTGTACCCTGTAATCCGGCGAAGGGTCTTACATTGCGCACACCGTCCCACGGATAAAGCTCGCAGGGTGGTTCGCGTTCGGCTGCGTCCCGCTCAAGGAAGCGCGGCATAAAGAACTCTTTCGTCAACGTTGTCAAACGAACGCGACCCGTCTCGCCATAATCAA
>Ga0136617_10005728_pt1 | contig 11126 bp, 10 predicted proteins | sample AntDrymUQ3222106_2_FD_129672 | JGI IMG/M metagenome (GOLD analysis project Ga0136617, IMG submission 129672) | Polar desert sand microbial communities from Dry Valleys, Antarctica - metaG UQ322 (21.06) | ecosystem: Environmental > Terrestrial > Soil > Desert | place: Antarctica: Dry Valley...
CCTTGCCCTGCTCGGCCGCCGCGAGCCGGTACCCCCGCAGGAGCGCCTCGAGGAACTGCTCGGCCCGAAAGCGCACCGGCCGCTGCTGCGCCGCCCTCAGGCCCTCGGCCACCACCGTCGGCCTGATGCTTCGCTGCCGCTTGCGGTCGATCTCGATCGCGGCCTCGCCGGGCAGGAGACGCACGACCGAGGGATAGCCGACGAGGCGGTCGTCCTGCTCGTACAGGCCCACGCCGGCCGCCTTGGCGGCCTCGAGCAGCTCGCGCGCATACGCGCCCGACTCGAGGTGCGTCCTCTCATCGAGCGCCCAGCCGGACTTCGCTGCGCCGGCGGCGTCGACGAGAGCCCGAGCAAGCTCCTCCGCCGACGCGAGCGAGCGCTCGAGCTCCCGGAGCGTGCCGGCCGCCGCCGCCTTCTTGACCTTCTTGAGCTGCGCGGCGGCGGCGGCGGCGGCCTTCAACGCCGCGTCCGCGTCGGCCTCGGTGCGCTCGAGCGCCGCCTCGAGGCCGCTCATCGCCGCCCGCCCGCGCACCGCTCGATGTGGTTCGCCTCCTGTTCCGTCGGGTCGTCGAGCTCGTAGAGCTCGAGCAGGACGCGCCCGAGCTCGTCGGCTCGCCACGCGGGCCGCAGCTCGAGCAGCAGGCCCGCGAGCGACTGGATCTCGCCCAGAGGAATCTCGAGGAGGTCGCGATCTCCCCTCGTTCGCCGTCGAGTTCCGGCCGTACCCGGCAGGCGCAGGACTCGCTCGCCTCCGGGTTCCTCCTCCGCCGCGAGCAGGCCGCCCCGGACGGCGGCCGCGGCCGCTCGCCGCAGCGCCGATCGCAGCACCGGCGTGTCGAAACGGGCGGCGGCGGCGCGGAGGTAGATCGAGCCTGCGCGGGACAGCAGCACCGGCCCCTCGACGGCCGCGATCTCGACCAGGCCGCGGACGAGCTCGCTCTGCGGCGCCGTCAGCGGATGTCGGAGCGGCCGCAGAAGCCATGCCCGGTGGGGCTCGAGCTCCGGAACGTCCGGCTCGGTCTCCCACAGCGCGTCCACCCGCTCCGGCGTCTCCTCGAGCCATTCCGCGACGACCGCCAGCCGGTACTCGAGGAAGTGCTCCGGCGGCACTCGGAGCTCCACGGCGAACGTCTCGAGCAGCGCCGGCGACGCGCGCCGCCGGCCGGTCAGGAACCGGCTCACCTCGCTGTCGGGCATCCCGAGCTCGTCGGCCAGGGCACGCTGGGTGGTTCCCGCAGCCGCGAGCAGGCGCCTGACCGCCGCGCCGAGCGCCTCGCCGCTGAAGCTCGCGCGCGGACGCCGTGCGCGCTCGGCCTCCGAGAGCGACTCGAGGAAGAGCGCGTCGAGCCGGGCAGGCCGGTGCGCGAGCGTCGCGAGTAGGCAGCGGCGCCGGTACTCGAAGAAGTGCTCCGGAGGCACGCGCAGCGCTGCCGCAACCGCCTCGATCAACCCGTGCGGCGGAGCCGACCTCTCGCCCGCGGCGTGCGCGCGCAGGGACTCCGTTGAGACGCCCGTCCTTCCGGCAAGCGTGCGGACCGACATCCCGCGCTCCCCGATCAGGCGCGTGAGCGCCTCGGCGAACGGCTCGTCGGAGCGGGCCTGGCGCGGAACAGCCTCGGTGAGGTGCGCGGCAACGGCGGCGCTGCCGAAGTGTGCCCGGTTGAGGCTCGCCTGGCTCATACGTCGATGATGACCGTGCGCCCGGACGACTCGGGGCTGAGGGAATCCTCGGCTCTATCGTCAGGGCGTGACCGCCCGGCGTACCTGGTTTCCGCTCGCCCTCGTGCTCTTCGCCGTGGGCTGGGGAGCGAATCAGTTTGCGCCCCTGCTCCTCGTGTACCGCGACACGCTGGAGCTCTCGGATGCGTCGCGGGCCGCGGCGTTCGGGATCTACGCGGCCGGGCTGATTCCGGGGCTCTTGCTCGGCGGCCCGGCATCCGACCGCATCGGACGCCGGCCGCTGGTCTTAACCGGGGCGCTCCTGGCCCTCGTCGCGAGCGCCGTGCTGATCGCCGGGGCGCTGGACGCGGCGGGGCTCTTCGCGGGCCGTCTCCTGGCTGGCGCCGCCTCGGGCGTGGTCTTCAGCGCCGGCGGCGCGTGGATGACGGAGCTCTCGCGCGACGCTCCTGCAGGGGCGGGAGCCAGGCGCGCAGCGGTCGCGATGACCGCCGGCTTCGGCCTGGGTCCGCTCGTCGCCGGCCTCCAGGCGGAGCTGCTTCCGGCGCCCGACCTACTCCCTTACGTCGTCCACCTCTGCCTGCTGGCCGCTGTTCTCCCAGCCTTGCGGGCCGTGCCGGAGACGGTGGCCGCCCGCTCGCCGGCGGCGCCCCGCGTTCCGCTCCGGGTGCCTGAGCCCGCTCGAGGCGCGTTCTGGCTCACCGTCGCGCCGATGGCGCCATGGGTATTCGCGCTGCCCACGATTGCCTTCGCCGCGCTCCCGGGGGAGATCGGGAACGTGGGCGGCCTGGCGATCGTGTACAGCGGCGCGGTGACCGCCATCGGCGCCCTCGCGGGCGTTGCCGTTCAGCCGGCCGGCCGCCGCTTCGGCGAAGAACGAGGAGCAGCGCTCGGGCTGGGACTCGGCGTCGCGGGACTCGTTCTCGCAATCCTGGCCGTGACGACCGCCGGTGCGGTGCTCCTGATCTTCGTCGCCCTGCTTCTCGGCTCCGCCTACGGCCTGTGCCTGACCGCCGGCCTGCGCATGGTCGAGACGCTCTCCGCACCCGCCGAGCGTGGAGCGCTCACCGGCGTCTTCTACGCGCTGGCGTACGTGGGCTTCGGAGCGCCCTACCTCCTGGCCGCTCTCGCGTCCCGAACGGACTGGACCGTGGCGCTCGGAGCGGCCGCGATCCTTGCCGCCGTCTCGGCTTTGTGGCTTCTCATGCGCGCCGCCCATCCCGTCAGGCCGACGACCTCCGCGGTGGGCTAGACTAACCGCGCGGCCTCCGTCGGCGACCTCGGCGGCCAGCTTCCGGCGACCGGTCACACTGACCCGATGGCCACCTTGCGCACCGTGACGCGCGATTTCTGGCGCTGGTACGAGCGTCACTACACCGTGAACGTCGCGGTCGCCGCCTGCCTGTTCGGGCTGCAGCTGGTGCACCTCGTCTGGCTGACCGGCCAGCCGCTTGCGGAGCACGTGCTCGGCGACGCGATCTTCACGGCGGACGGCCCCCTGCGCTGGCTCATCGTCCTCATCGACTACACGGAGATTCCAGCCCTGCTCTCGGTCTCGCTCGTCTACGTCAACGACCTCCGGCAAGGCGCATCGATCAGGCCGGTCCTGTATCTGCTTTTCCTGAACTCCCAGTGGCTGCACATCTTCTGGATCACGGACGAGTTCGTCGTCTCCTCCGCGGAGGGTGACTCGTCTGCCCTGCCCGCGTGGCTGGCCTACGTTGCGATCTTGATCGACTACCTCGAGCTGCCGGTCATCTACGACACCGTCAAGCGGGTCGCGGTCACCCTGCGCAAGAACGGCCTCTCGGGCCTTCGCCCGGCTCCTTTACCGGGGGACGCCGGTGAATCGGGAACCGAGCACGCGGCGCGGCTGGGCAGCGGTCACGGACGGCTCGGAGAGCAGGCGACGATGCCAGGGCCTGCGGTCGAGCGCCCGCAAGCGGAGGAGCGCGCCGACGGATGAGATGTTCGGGGAGGCGTGCTTCATCAGTAAGGTGAACCTTACCTCAGCGTCGTCTCACCGTGAGAGTGATCCCATCGACCACCTGACAGCCCCGGAGCTCGAGCACGGCCTCGACGCGATTCTCCGCTCACCGCCGACCGATGGTCGGCTCGAGCTGCTCGTGCGACGTCCGGCCGTCGACGAGCGTGAGGTTCTCGACGAGGGCGAGCTCGACCAGGCCGAAGGGCTCGTCGGCGACAGGTGGGGAGCACGGGGCGCCAATCCGGACGTTCAGCTGACGCTGATGAACGCTCGCGTGATCGCGCTGCTCGCCCGCGTGCGCGAGCGCTGGCCCCTCGCAGGCGACCAGCTCTACGTGGATCTGGACCTCAGCCGGGCGAACCTGCCGCCCGGTACACGGCTCCGGATCGGCTCGGCGTTGATCGAGGTCACCGCCGAGCCGCATACGGGCTGCAAGAAGTTCGCCGCGCGCTTCGGCGTCGAGGCGGTTCGATTCGTGAGCACGCCGGTCGGGAAGAGCAACTGCCTCCGAGGCATCAACGCCCGGGTCGTGGAGGCCGGCACGATCCGCCGCGGGGATGCGGTGCGGAAGGTGGAGCAGCAGCCAACTGCCGGGACGTAAGGCGCCGAATCGTTCCCGATCGACGACGTGGCCAGAGTGAGGCCGCCGGCGGCACGGCGCATTCCGGGGCGACCTCCCCGGCCCGCAACGGCACGCTCTCGACGTCGCACTGGTGCTGGCCGCGAGCGACGTGCACGTGGACGCGCGCACGACCGCCGTGGCGTTCCTCGGCGTCCTGGGTGCCCTCGCCGCGGAGGGTCCGGTCGTTGTGGCGATCGGACAGGACCTCGACGGCTAGCCCCGGGTCCTCGACCTTGACGACACCACCGATCAAGCGGTGCGATTGAAGGTCTCCCCCGAGCAAGCGCGGCGAATCGCCGTCCGCGCGCAGCTCCTCGACGGCTCCGCCTTGGACGTCCTCGAGACCGTACGACGGCTCGGCTTTCTCCAGCTCGACCCGATCGCGACGGTCGCCCGCCCGCAGCACCTCGTCCTCTGGAGCCGCCTCGGCGCGTTCGACACGGCCGAGCTCGACCGGCTGCTCTGGGACGAGCGCAAGCTCTTCGAGTGGAACGCCTTCATCTGGCCGATCGAGACGCTTCCGCTCATCCGCGCGCGCATGCGGGCGAGCCGCCGCGCCGTGAAGTCCACGGGGGAGCGCCGCGTTCGCGACTTCCTGCGGGAGAACGCGGGCTTCCGCCGCTACGTACTGCACGAACTGGAGCGGCGCGGCCCGCTGCTCTCACGCGAGCTCGAGGACCGCTCGCGCGAAGAGCGGAGCGAGCATCGCTGGTACGGGAGCCGGTACGTCGGACGGATGCTCGAGACGCTCCACACGCGCGGCGAGGTCGCCGTCGTCGGGCGGCAGGGCACGCAGCGCCTGTGGGATCTCGGCGAGCGCTGGTACCCCGTCACCGAGGTCGTGCCGCTGCGCGAGGCCGAGCGTCGGCTTGCCGAGCAGCGCTTCCGCGCGCTCGGCGTGCGGCTCGACAAGGGCCAGTGGCATGCGCATCCCGACGTGGGGGACGCTCCGGTCGCCGACCGGGTCACGCTGCTGTCGCCCTTCGACCGCCTCGTCCACGACCGCGACCGCGCGGAGGCGTTGTTCGACTTCCGCTACCGGCTCGAGATGTACGTCCCCCCCGCGCAGAGAGAGTACGGCTACTACGTCCTGCCAATCCTCGTCGGCGACCGACTGGTCGGCCGCGTCGAGCCGCGCTTCGACCGCAGGACGCGGACGCTCGAGGTGCTCGGCGCGTGGGGCGACACGTCGAGGCTGGACGAAGCGCTGGCCGGTCTCGGGACGTTCCTCGGCGCACGGCCTTGACACATAGCCTGACTATGCCTTACAATCCTATGTATGAGAACCGACTTGCTCAAGGGTCATCTCGACCTCGTGCTTCTATCCTGTCTCAGGAAGGGACAAGCGCACGGGTACCTGATCAGCAAGCGTCTGCGCGAGCTCAGTGTCGGTGAGTTCGACCTGCTCGAAGGGACGCTCTACCCGGCTCTTCACCGCCTGGAGGCCGCCGATCTGATCAGAAGTAGGTGGTCGGACGAAAGCGGGCGCCGCCGTCGCATCTACGACCTGACGAGCAAGGGCACGCATGCCCTTGGGGAGCGCAGGGCCGAGTGGCACAAGTTCGCTCAGACGGTGAACGTCGTCCTCGAGGGCTCAGCCTGATGGCCTCTGCGATCGCCGACTATCTCGACCGGCTCGACGGCGAGCTGCGCCTGCAGCGGGCACCGCGGCGCCGGCTCCTCGCGGAGGTCGAAGACCATCTACGCAGCAGCGCACTCGAGACCGGCGCCGATGTCTGTGAGCACGAGGCCGAGCGGGCAGCGGTCGAACGGTTCGGTGCAGCCGCGACTGTCGCGCGGCGCTTCGCGCACACGGTGGCCGCGACGAGCGCGCGCCGGTCGGTCGGTCGGCTCGGGGTTGCGTTCGCGGCCTACGTTGCCGCGTCTGCTGCGTTCATGGCGACGGCGGACCCGCAGTTCGCGGACTTTCCGCAGGGCGCTCCGAGCGCGCTCGCGCTCCAGATCGCGGCGGTGGCGGTGGCGGTGAGCCTGATCCGGAGCCGGCGCTGGAGGGACTCCACGCTCGTGCCCGACGACAGGATTCGATTCCTGGCCAACGGCGCGGCGATCGGCGCCACGTCGCTCGCACTCGGCCTCCTGTGCGAGGCGATCGTCGCCGCCACTCGACCGGCCGGCGTCCTGCCTTGGGATGGCGTTCCACTCGTCGCCACCCTGTTCGCGGTCTCGACTCTCGCCGCGCTGGTCGCCGCGTTTTCGGCAGCCGCGGCCGCCTTCCGTAGCTCGACGCTCGCCGCGCTGCCGGGAACGGAGGAAGGCAACGGCGCGCTGCCGGGGCTCGTCGATGACCTTGGTGCGTTGGTTCCGCCGGCGCGTCGGCTGGTTGCTGCAGCGTTCGCGCGACCCAGGCCCCTCGTCGGTGGCGTCGCTGCGAGCGCCCTCACGGCCGTCATCGTGAGCCAGATCCTCGGTCACGACTTTGCCCATCACGCCTCGATTGCGCTGCCGGCGCTTGCCCTGGGCCTCCTCGAGGCGGCACTGATCCTTGCCGGCTACATGACCCTTGGACGGCCCCTCGGGCTGCGAGGTGGCGCAGCTCCATGACCACCCCTCCCGCGATCGAGGTGCGGGAGGTGAGCAGGAGGTTCGGTCGTCGCGTCGCTCTCGACGGCCTCACACTGACCCTCCCACCCGGCCGCGCCTACGGACTCCTGGGACCGAACGGTGCCGGGAAGACGACGTTGATCAAGCTCCTGCTCGGGCTCAAGCGCCCGAGCGCCGGCGAGATTCGACTGTTCGGCCGCGCCGTACCGAGGGAGGCGTCCGCCGCTCTCGCTCGCGTCGGGGCGATCGTCGAGGAGCCGGCCTTCTACCCGCACCTGTCGGCGCGCGAGAACCTGGAAGTCGCGGCGGTCGTACGGGCCGGCGTGGGTGGGGACGAGATCGGTGCGCCCTCGAGCGGGTCGGGCTCGATGGTCGCGGCGACGAGAAGGTGCAGCGGTTCTCGCTCGGGATGCGCCAGCGGCTCGGCCTCGCCCGTGCTCTGCTCGGACAGCCCGATCTCCTCGTCCTCGACGAACCGACCAACGGCCTTGACCCCGCCGGCATGCGCGATCTCCGCGTCCTGCTCCGCGGCTTCGTCGACGCCGGCGGCACGGTCTTCCTCTCTTCGCACCTGCTCGACGAGATCGAACGGATCTGCGACCGGATCGCCATCGTCGCGGCAAGACGGATCGTCGCCGAAGGCGACATCGCCACCGTCGTGCCGCCGGGACGCTCGCTCGAGGATCTCTTCCTCGAGCTGACGGCGAAGCGGGAAGCAGCGTGAGGTCGCTCGGCGCCGCCGAGCTGCTCAAGTTGCGCAAGCGACCGGTCACGCTCGTCGCGGCTTCGTTGACGGTCGGCGCTGTCATCGCCATCGTGGCGGTCCGGTTCGGGCTGCACGCGTCGTCACCGGGCGACAGCGGCTTCCACGGGCCGGCCGGCGGAGGCGACGGCTACCGCGCGGCACTCGAAGGCCTCTTCCGCTTCGCCTTCTTCGCCGCCCTCCTGCTCGGCGCGACCGTGGGCACGGCCGACCGCGCCGGCGGTGTGCTCAAGGATCTCGCCGCCACCGGCGTGCGCCGCCACCGCCTGTTCCTGGCCCGCATCCCGGCTGCGGTCCTCGTCGCCAACGCCCTCGGCGTCGCGGGGTTCATGCTCGCCGTCACCGCCGGGCTCGCACTTCCCGAGGGCGGGCCGATGCCGCCACTTGCGGACGTGTTGCACGACCTCGCGCTGCTGCTCGTCACGGTCAGCACGGCGGCCTGCCTGTCGCTCGGGCTCGCGGCCCTGATCCGCTCGCGCGTGGCGGCAATCGTTCTCTTCTTCGCCTGGGAGACGACGGTCGCGCCGCTGATCGCCCACGACCCGGGACTCGGCAACGCAGCGGTGGGCGCTGATCGGGGTGGCCCTGAACCGCTTCGCACGCGAGGAGCTCGACCTCGAGACCCTCGGGATCCCACTGGCGGTCGCGGCAGCAGTCGTGCTGCTCTGGATCGCGGCCACGCTCGGGCTCGCGGGCTGGCGCGAGACGAGGAGGGAGATCTGATGCGCAAGGCGCTCATCGTGGTCGTCGCCGCGCTTGTCACCTCAGCTGCCGTCGTGCTCGCTTCGAGCTCCACCCGAGAGGGGGCGCAGGAGCAGGCGGCGCCGGCCTGGGCGAAGAACAGTTGCCGCGACGCCGTCGCTGCGGCGGAGTTCGCCCGCCCGATCGGGCGGGCGAGGCCGCTGGTGGCGCGGATGAAGACCGCCTTCGGAGCTCCCGGCCTCCAGCTGGCGGTGGCCGTCGACGGCAAGATCGTTTGGTCACGAGTCTGCGGCCTCGCCGATGTCGCGCGCAGCACCGCGACGACGCGGACGACGCTGTTTCGCATCGGCAGCGTCTCGAAGACGTTCACGGCGACAGCGCTCGCGCGCCTGGCCCAGTCCGGGACGGTCGATCTCGACGTGCCGGTTCAGACGTACGTCCCGACGTTCCCGGAGAAGCGAGGCACCATCACGCTCGCGCACCTCGCCTCACACCAGGCCGGCATCCGGCACTACCGCGGCGGAGAGGCCCTGAGCACAGACCGCTACGAGTCGATCACCGACAGCCTGCGCATCGTTGCAGCCGACCCGCTCCTCTTCCGTCCCGGCAGCGACTACTCCTACTCGAGCTACGGGTTCAACCTGCTCGGCGCCGCGCTCGAGGGAGCATCCGGCGAACGCTTCGTCGAGGTTCTACGCCGGGAGGTCTTCGCGCCGCTCGGGTTGGAGCACACCCGGCTCGACGTGCCAGGGGTGCGCGGGCGGGCCGCGCTCTACGAGGTTCGCGGTGATCGCAGCGCGGAGCCGGCTCCCACGGTCGACCTGAGTGACCGCAACCCCTCGGGTGGCCTGGTCTCGACCGCCGAGGAGGTCGCGCGTTTGGGCTCGAAGCTCGGCGATACGTCGTTCCTCAGCGCCGGCACGCAGAAGACAGCCTTTGCAGAACGGCGTCCCTCGAGCGGCGAGCGAACCGGGTACGGCCTCAGCTGGGAGGTGGCCGACACACCGGTGGGGCTCTTCGTCGGGCACACCGGGGAACGTGGTCGGCGGAACCGCTTTTCTTCTCGCTCACCCTGCATCGCGAGTCGCTATTGCCATGACCACCAACGTCGGTTGAGGACGGCGGCCGGAATGCTCATCGGCCCCGGAGTTGCGAGCTGGGCCGCTCGTCAGCGCGCGAGACGGGCGACGCCTGCAGCGCCGCGTCCGGCCAGATCGGCCGCCTGCTCGAGCAGGTCGAAGGCCTCGCTGGCCCGTCCTGTCTGTCGCAGCATCCTCGCCCAGCTCTGACAGACCTTCGCTGCTTCCCGCCAGACTCGCTGCTCCGTCAGAAGCTCCACGGCCTGCTGGAAGGCGTCGTCGGCAGCTTCCGCGTCGCCCTTCCTGGCAAGCCCCTCGGCAAGTGCCCAGTAGGCAGTCCCCTGGGTGGCGGGGTCGGTGTCTCCGATCAGCGCGAGCGCTTCTCTGGCTCGTGCGACAGCCTGGTCAGCATCGCCGAGCTGGGCTGCGCGCCGGGCCTGTTCTGCACGAAGCCAATACAGATCCTCCGCATCGGGGCGACTGCCGAGCAAGCGTTCCGCCAGATCCAGATGCGAGCCGGCGTCCTTCGCCTCACCCCCGAAGGTGAGGATCTCGGCGCAGAGGAGGTGGGCCCGCCCCAGGTGCCGGGTGTCCTCGGTCGCCTCGAGCAGCGCGATCGCGCGGCGCAGGTTCGCGAGCGCGTCCTGTGTGTCGCCCTGCGCCGCCGAAAGCCGGGCCTGCGACCAGTAGAGGCGAACGCGCGTGTAGGGGTCGACGACGTCACCCGCCCGCTCGAGCGCCTTGCTGACCACCTCGTGCGCGTGCGCGAACTCCCCGATGTCCGAGAGTGCGTAGCTGAGGTACGTCCCGAAGCGGACGTAGACGGCGCTGCTCTCCGGAGCCGTCTCCTCGAGCTCATCCAGGCAACGCTCGAAGAGGTCGACGGCCTTCACCGGCGTGCCTGCCGAGACGTAGGAGCGGCCGAGGGTTCCGTACACGTCCGGATGCGAGAGCGGCGTGACGCGGGGCGAAGTAACAGCGACTTCGAGGTGCTCGATGGCGGCTCGGTGGTCGCCGCGGCGGAGGGCGGCGAGGCCCAGCGCCGAACGAGCCCGCGTCGCCGCGCCGGCATCACCTGCCTCGGTCGCTTCCTCCAGCAGCTCGCGAAGCGTGTTCTCGGCTCCGCCCGGTTCCTTCGCGAGCCGGAGCTCGAGCTCGGCGTCGCTGAGCCGAAGCTCTCGGTCCTCCTCGGTCGGGGTCTCGCTCCCTGTTTCCAAGTACAGGACCGAGACAGCGAACGTGCGAGCGAGCTTCCGCAGGACCGCAAACGACGGCTGCCGGTCACCCGCCTCGATCCGCGAGATGTAGCCGTGGGAGACACCCGGCTCCGCGAGCTTCGCCTGCGAGAGTCCACGCTCGAGTCGCAGCCGGCGTATCCGCCCGCCGACCGACTCTCCCTCCCCTGGAGCCCGATTGTTTCCCACCCAGCCAGAATCCTGACGCTTCCGGGACGCCGCGTCAACGCGAGTTCCTGCTATTGAGACGCCTGCGACTTGTTTCTCGGCCGCAGGGAACAATGCCTACGACGGATTCCGCAGAGAAAAAGGGGGTGAACCATGTCGGCTCGGATGCAGACTCTTCTCGTCACGCTCGCCGGTATCGCTGCCACGCTTGCCGGAGGCACTGGTTGGGGCCCGTAACGAATGCGCTTCATTGCGGCGTCGCGGGGCGGGAGCGTGCAGACGCTCCCGCCCCAAAGGCTGCACCGCTCCCGTCAGCAGGAGGCCTCACGAC
>Ga0136617_10005729_pt1 | contig 11126 bp, 9 predicted proteins | sample AntDrymUQ3222106_2_FD_129672 | JGI IMG/M metagenome (GOLD analysis project Ga0136617, IMG submission 129672) | Polar desert sand microbial communities from Dry Valleys, Antarctica - metaG UQ322 (21.06) | ecosystem: Environmental > Terrestrial > Soil > Desert | place: Antarctica: Dry Valley...
ACGAACTGCCCAATCGTGTCCTTCCTGATTTCCACCAGCATGATGATCCGGCTGTCGGGCGTGATCTGCGGCGTCACATCAAGGCGCAATACGGCCTTTTTGAACTGGACGGTCGCCGGCTGGTTGGCCGAGCCGGGTGTCACGTAAGGTATTTCGGTTCCCTGCTCGATTGAGGCCTTCTGGTTGTCCGCAGTGACGACGCGCGGGCTCGACACGACTTTGCCGCGGTTGTCTGCTTCGAGCGCCGTCAGTTCGAGGTTGATGAGGTTGCCGCTGCCCAAGTTAATGAGCGTCAACGCGAGTTGGCCGGCGGCGTTGGGCACGGGCAGATTGATGTTGAGTTGCGGCGAATCGGAGTAGCCGGCGCCGCCAAGGCCGGCCGCGAGCTCGAACGGCGTTTGCGTGCGGGTCTCGCGAATCAAGCGATCGCCTTCGGTCCGCACCACGGGCTGCGTCGCCAGGCTGCCGCCCGATCCAGCCGCGTAGCGGCCGTTCAAGAACGTGAATCCGGTCTGCTGGCCAAAGCGCACGCCGAGCTGCTGGCTGAAACGGTCGGTCGCCACGACGATGCGCGCCTCGATCAATACCTGACGCACCGTGACGTCGATCTGGCGAATCAAGCGGCGCACCTCTTCCAGGCGCACGCCGGTGTCCTGCACGAACAGGATATTGGTGCGCGGGTCGACGACGGCGCTGCCGCGCTTGGACAGGAATTTCTGTTTCTCGTCCGACAGGAGCCTCTGCACCTCCGCCCCCTTTTGATAGTTCAGCTGAAACATTTCAGTTTGCAGCGGCTCGAGATCACTGATTTGCGCCTGCGATTCGAGCTGTTGCTTTTCCTTCAGCGCAAGTTCCTCGCGCGGCGCGATCAGAACGACATTGCCGTTCTTGCGCATGTCGAGGCCCTTGGTCTGCATGATGATGTCCAGCGCCTGATCCCAGGGGATGTCCTTCAACCGCAACGTCAAGTTACCCTGCACGGTGTCGCTGGTGATGATATTGAGACCGGTGAAATCCGCGATCACCTGCAGCACCGAGCGCACGTCCACGTTCTGGAAGTTGAGTGAAAGTTTTTCGCCCTTGTATCCGCCGCGCGTCCCTTGCGTGAGCTTGTTGGGATCCTCCTGCACCGGTTTGATTTCCAGGATGAATTTGTTGTCGGCCTGGTATGCCGAGTGCTCCCACAAGCCTTTGGGCTCGATGACCATGCGGGCGTTGCTGCCCTGCGCGAAGGTGTCGACGGTCACCACCGGCGTTCCGAAATCGGTGACGTCGAGCCTGCGCTCGAGATTGCGCGGCAAGGTGGTCTGCTGGAAATCAACGACCAGCGTGCGGCCCTGTTGCCGGATATCGATGCCCGTCGAGCTGTCGGACAGTTCGACGACGATGCGCCCTTCGCCGTTGCGGCCGCGCCGGAAGTCGATGTCGCGCAGCGCGTGCTGGGCATCGCCCGGACGTGCTTCCGCGAAACGTTGCACCTGCGGCGTCTCGGCCGTGGCGGCAACCTGGTCGCTCAACGTCACGAGAACGGCGTTGCCTTCGACCTGCGTTTCAAACGTCTGCGGCTTGTTCAGGTTGAATACGACGCGCGTCCGGTTTCCTGACTGAATCACGTTCAGACCGCGCAGCGCGGCTTCGTCGACCGAGCGCTGATTCACGCCCAGGCCGTTGGCCGTATCGAGAAAATCGAGCGCGATGCGCGGGGGACTCTGGATCGAAAATCCCGCGGGCGGATTCGCCGGCGGCGACCTCATCTGAAACCGGACGACGGTCTTGCCGGCGGCGCCGCGACTGACGGTGACATTTTCGAGGCTATTGCTGGCCTGCGCCAGTGCAAGTCCCGACAACGTCAGTGCGCACAAGGCGCCGGACAGGACAATGATCCCGGCCGTCAGTCTCTGCCGCGCGGTCGAGCCCGCGCAGGTAAGTCGGTTGCCGAAAAACGCGCTCATCGTCTTGCTCCCTGTGTCTTTAGTTCGGCCTGCTGCAGCTGTAATGTGCTCGAGCGCTCGGTCCAATCGCCCGCGCCATCCTGCACCAGTTCCTTGAGCTTCAACTCGGCCTCGCCGATGCCGATAACCACGCCGAAGTTCTGGCCCAGGTAATTGCCGCTTCTAACCTGGTAGATATCCTTCTCTGGCGTACGCACCAGCGCATACACTGCCTTCCCCCTTGCCAGCGTGCCCACCATCGACAGCGATTCGAGCGGAAACGACTCGAGTGGCTCGCGCCGGCGTCCGAGATCCGGCGCCAACTTGCTCCCGCCTTTGGTCGGTTCGATCTTGCGCGGTTTGAAGGGATCCGGCAGATCGAACGCGTTATAGGCAAACGGCTCGTACGGTTTGATTTGCGGCAGCGGGTCGAGCCGACCCTTTGCGTTCACTCCCTGCTGCGACATCCAGACGCGCAGGTCCTGATGGCTCTCGCCTGCGCAGCCGGCGAGCACGAAAGCAGAACATAGAACGATCGCAGCGGCGCGCTTCATTTCTTTCCCTTATCCTTTGCCTGCTTGGCCAGTGCGCGCTGTTTGGCAACTTCCTCTTCGTCGAGATAACGGAAGGTCTTTGCGACTGCCTCCATCGACAGCACACCTTTGTCGTTGCCGATGACCACATCGTTCAAGGTCACGATGCGCGGCAATTGCGCGACGTCGCTCGCGAACGCGCCCATGTCGTGATAGTTGCCGGTGATCTTGATGTTGATCGGCAGCTCGGCGTAGAAATCGGCCATCTTCTCCTGCGTTGCCGGCTTGAAGAGCTCGAACTGCAGACCGCGGCCGAGACCCGCCTGGTTGACGTCGGTCAATAACGCGTCGATTTCGGAGCGATTGGGTAACTGCTTCACCAGTGCGCCGAACGACTGCTCGACTTCGCTCAACTGCTGCCGGTAGAGGTCGAAGTTAATCGCCTTGGCTTTTTTCTGGCCGTATTGGTCCTTCAACTGCGATTCCTGTTTTTGCGCGGTCTCCCAAGTGTCCAGCTGGTCTTTCCAGTCGAGGAAGAACCCCGCCACCAGGATGAGCGCAAAGATTCCGCCCAAGACCGCGATCTTCGGAAATATCGGCCAATTGCCGACGTCGCGCATGTTCAGGCGGCGGAGATCATCCAGATTCATGTTTGGCTACCCGTGACACTAACGTCTGCTTTCGTGGGCTGCGGCGCAGCTTTTGCCGGCGCCGCGGGCGCGCCCTTGGGTCCGGCGCCGGGCGTGAGCCCCGGTGCTCGCGGCTCAATCGATACCGCGCGCTTAACGTAGAAGTTGAGGATGAATTCATTGATTCGCGACGGCTGGTCGCGCGCGGCAGACGCCTGGTCGCGCGCGGCGGCGGTCGGAGGGACCACTGCCTTGATCTCGACCAGTTCCGGCCTAGAGAGCCACGGCGACGCCTCGATGTTGCGCATCAGAGTGGACACTCGCGCGTTGGATTGCGCAACTCCGACGGCCGTGACCTTCGTGCCCTCCTGCTTGATGCTTTTCAGGTAGATGCCGTCGGGTAACTGCCGCACTAGTTGATCGATCAGGTGCACCGCCTCGTTGCGGTTCGCCTGCAGCGTTTCGACGGCCTGCTTGCGCGCGAGCACCGCCTCGATCTGCTCGCGCAGCCGGTCGATTTCCTTGATCTGCTCGTCCAGCTTTGCGATCTCGCTTTGCAAGAGCCGGTTGCGATCGTTCTGATTTTCGATCTGCGCCGCGAGGACGCCGTGGACCAGCGCCACGACGGCCAGCCCGAGGACGGCCAGGGTGATTGCCAGGGTCACGAACTGACGCTGCCGCGCCACCCGCTTTTGTTCGCGGTGCGGCAACAGATTGATGCGGACGGCGTTCATCAGTCGAAGCTCCGCAGCGCGAGGCCAGTGGCAATCAGCAGCATCGGGGCATCCTGCGCGAGCTGCCGCGGCCGGATGCGGTCAGCCACTTGCATGCTGACGAACGGGTTGGCGATGACTGTCGTTACGCCGGCACGCTTGGCCACCAATTCGTCGAGACCAGGCAGTAATCCGCAGCCGCCGGCGAGGACGATCTGGTCGACCTGATTGTGCGACGTCGACGTAAAGAAGAATTGCAACGCGCGCGTGACTTCGAGCGCAAGCGTCTCCATGAACGGCTGCAGCACATCGCTGTCGTAGTTCTCGGGCAGCCCCTGATTCCGCTTCGCCGACTCGGCCTCTTCGGGGGAGAGATTGAACGCCCGCTGAATATCCTGCGTCAGTTGATTCCCGCCGAAGGCCTGGTCCCGAGAAAACAGGAATTGATTGTTGCGCAGAACGTAAAAGTGCGTCACATGGGCGCCCAAATCCACCAATGCGATGTTCTGGTCGCGGCCGTTGGCCGGCAGCGCCGGCGCAATCAGCCGAAACGCTTCCTGGGTCGCGTAGGATTCGACATCCATCACCCGCGGCTTCAAGCCCGATGCTTCGGCAATCGCCACGCGGTCTTCGACCTTTTCCTTGCGCGATGCGGCGATCAGCACCTCGACTTCGTCCGGGTTGTTCGGGGCTGGCCCGAGAATCTGGAAATCGAGATTGACTTCGTCCAGCGCAAATGGGATGTACTGGTTGGCCTCCGCTTCGACGGTGAGCTCAAGCTCTTCCTCCTTCTGCCCGGAGGGGACAATGATTTTCTTGGTAATCACCATCGCCGCAGGTAGCGAAAGCGCGACATTGCGGTTGCGGCTGCCCAAGCGCTTCCACGCCCGCTTCAGCGCGTCGCTTACCTGCTCCAAATTGGCAATGTTGCCGTCGGTTACCGTATCCTTCGGCAATGGCTCGATGGCGTACCGTTCCAGCCGGTAGGTACCCTTCCCCGCCTCGGACAACTCGACGAGCTTAAGCGAGGTCGAAGCGATGTCGACGCCGATCAACGAGGGTGACTTCGGCTTGAGGAAGGCGAACGTGGAGGAGAGGATTTCGGTAGCCATGGCGGGTCAATCCGGATGCTGACAATTTACATTAAACTCAAGTAGCAAGGATGCAACTTTGCGATTTGGCGGTCTTTTCGAGGTTGGAGTGTTGTAAGCTTGCTCACCCTGCGAAGTCGTTATCTCACTTAAACGCAAGTTATATACCATTGTGCTAACCCGCTGGCTACTCTATATTGGCTCGGTTACCCTCGGGCTCGCCTTGATCGGCGCGCTATTGGGGGCGTTTGTCCTGGCGCTGCTCTGGCCAACATTGCCCTCGCTCGAAGCCTTGACCGATTACCAGCCGAAGATTCCCCTTCGCGTGGTCTCGGTCGAGGGCGAGTTGCTGGGAGAGTTCGGAGAAGAGCGACGGGCGGTGGTCGCCGTGGACGAAGTCCCGGATGTCATGAAACAGGCTATTTTGGCGGCCGAAGACGAACGATTCTATCAACATGGCGGAGTGGACTATTTGAGTGTCGCGCGAGCGGCGTTTTCCAATCTGTCTTCCGGTACCCAGCAAGGCGCCGGCACGATCACGATGCAGGTCGCGCGCAACTTCTTCCTGACGCGCGAGAGGACCATTACCAGAAAGTTGCGGGAAGCCCTCCTCGCCTGGAAAATTGAAGCCAACGTCTCCAAGGACCAGATTCTCGAGCTTTATCTGAACCAGATTTTCCTGGGTCAGCGCGCGTACGGTTTTGCCGCTGCGGCGCATATTTACTTTGGCCGTTCGCTCAAGGACGTGACGATCGCCGAAGCCGCGATGCTGGCCGGCCTGCCGAAAGCACCGTCGGCGTTCAACCCGGTGACCAACCCTAAGCGCGCGAAAACCCGACAGTTGTATGTGCTGCGGCGTATGCATGACCTTAATTTCATAACGGACGCGGAATGGCTTGAAGCACAAAATGCGCCACTCGCTGTCAGGCAGGGCGTCCGCGAAGTCCTGACGACGCACGCCGAGGCCGTCGCAGAGATGGCGCGTCAGGTGGTATTCGAGGCGTACGGCGAAGACGCCTACACGCGCGGGCTCACCGTATGGACGACGGTCCGCAAAACCGATCAGGACGCCGCCTATGCCGCTGTGCGGCGGGGAGTGCTTGATTACGACCGGCGCCACGGTTACCGCGGTCCTGAGACTTTTGTGAGCTTGCCGACAGATCCGGCCGCGCACGATCAGGCGCTCGATCAAGTGTTCGCCGACGCAATCGAAGCGGAGAATTTGCTCGCGGCCGCGGTCGTCCAAGCGTCGCCGACCGAAATCAAGGCCATCCTTGCCACCGGCGATACGGTTTCCGTAACTGGAGACGGCCTCAAGTTTGTGGCGCGCTATCTGACCGATAAGGCACCCGCGAATCAGCGCATCCGGCGCGGCGCGATTGTGCGGCTGACGCAAGACGACAAGGGCAAGTGGTCGGTGGCACAACTGCCGCAGGCAGAGGCTGCGTTCGTAGCGCTGAAGCCTGACGACGGCGCCATCGTTGCGCTGGTCGGGGGGTTCGACCACGACCGCAACAAATTCAACCACGCGACACAGGCGCTGCGCCAGCCCGGTTCCGCCTTCAAGCCGTTCATCTATTCCGCGGCGTTGGAAAAGGGGTTCTCCCCATCCACCGTGGTCAACGATGCCCCGTTTTTCATGCCCGCCGACGGCCCCGGGGGACAAAGCTGGGAGCCGAAGAACTACGACGGCAAGTTCGAGGGCCCGATGCGCTTGCGCAGCGCGTTGGCCAAATCGAAGAACCTGGTCACCATTCGCGTCTTGCAGGCGATCGGCCCCAAGTATGCTCAGGATTACCTGACGCGTTTCGGATTCGACCCCAAGCAACACCCGGCGTATCTGACGATGGGATTGGGCGCGGGGTCGACGACACCCATTCAGATGGCCGGCGCGTACGCCATCTTTGCCAACGGCGGGTATCGGATCACGCCGTACCTCATCGCCAAGGTCATCGACGCGCGCGGCAATGTGCTGTCCGAAGCGAAACCCGCGCTGGCGGGGACGGACGGCGAGCGCGCGATCGATCCGCGCAACGCCTTCATCATGACGACATTGCTGCGCGACGTTGTTTCCTATGGGACCGCGACCCGCGCGCAGTCGCTCGGACGCCGCGATCTGGCTGGCAAGACGGGCACGACCAACGACTTTATCGATGCGTGGTTCTGCGGCTTCAACCCGCATTTGGTCGGCGTCGCATGGATCGGATACGACCAGCCCAGGACGCTCGGCGCCAGCGAAACCGGCAGCCTCGCCGCGTTGCCGATCTGGATCAACTTTATGCAAAAGGCGTTGAAAGGCGTCCCGGAGCGTCCGCTACGACCCCCGGCCGGCGTTATTTCCGTGCGAATCAATCCGGAGTCCGGTTTGCGCGACGAGGCCGGCAGCTTGAGCGAGTGGTTCTACGCCGAGTTTCCGCCGCGGATGCGCGAAGATTTCACGACCCCGGCGGTAGGCGGACGTACGCCCCAAGAAGTGCGCGATCAATTGTTTTAAGCGGGGCGCAACCAAAATGACGCACCGTGCCCATTCCGCTTATCAGGGCCGCCCCTACGCGCCGGACCCATTCGGCCGCGGCGCGCAGAACCGCACGCGAATCGCGCAGACGGCCGCAAAACTAATCGCCGAGCATGGCCTCGCCGATTGGTCGCTGGCCAAACGCAAGGCGGCGCGCCAACTGATGCTGTCCGAACGCGACGGCCTGCCGGGCGACGACGAAATTGAAACTGCATTGGTCGCCTATCACGAATTGTTTGGCGGCGAGGCGCACACTTTGCGCCTGCGTGCCCAGCGCGAGGAAGCGTTGCGCTGGATGCAAAGGCTTGTCTCGTTTAACCCGCTGCTCGTCGGGGGTGTCGCGGCGGGATGGGCGACCGCCCACAGCGACATTCGCCTGGAACTTGTCGCCGCCGGCGAGAAGGCCGTGGCACTGGCGCTACTCAACTTGGGTGTGTCGTACCGGACGTTGCACGAGAAGCGGGAAGGCGCCGCCGACTTGTGGGTCGAGACGGCAACCGGTGGCGCGCGCCTGACGATCAGAAGTCCGGAGGCCGCGCGCCAACAACCGCGGCGCGACCGCCACGGCAACGTCGCGGTGCGCTATGACGTCGTGCAATTGGCAGCGTTACTTGCCGGAGATGGTAAGCGCGTGTTGCTTGCGGATCGAGGCTAGCGATTGCTTACTCGCGGACCGGAGGCTCGCGTTTATTCCTGGCAGACTGCGGCCCGCGATGGTTACGCGTGGGGCCGACCGGCGATGTCTCATGGCTGCCGGAGCCACCGTGCCGCCGTCAGCGCGTAGTAGGTGAGGATCGCGTCCGCGCCGGCGCGCTTCATCCCCGTCAGCGCCTCCAGCACACACGCGCGCTCGTCGAGCCAACCGGCCTGCGCCGCCGCCTTCAGCATCGCGTATTCACCCGACACCTGATACACCGCCGTCGGCAGGCCGAACTCATCCTTGACGCGGCGCACGATGTCCAGATACGGCAGGCCGGGTTTCACCATGATCATGTCAGCGCCTTCGCACACGTCGAGATAGGCCTCCCACAGCGCCTCGTTGCTGTTGGCAGGGTCGATCTGATACGTGTATTTGTTGCCGCCCTGCAAGCTCGCGGCGGAACCGACAGCGTCGCGAAACGGGCCATAAAACGACGATGCGTACTTCGCCGAGTACGCGAGAATCCGGGTCAACGGATGACCCGACGAATCGAGCGCGCCACGCAACGCACCGATGCGCCCGTCCATCATGTCCGAAGGGGCGATCATGTCGACCCCTGCCTCGGCGTGACACAGCGCCTGCTTGATCAGCGCGGCGACCGTCTCATCGTTTAAAACGTAACCGGAGTCGTCAGTCAGGCCGTCCTGGCCGTTGCTGGTATACGGATCGAGCGCGATATCGGTAATCACACCCAATTCGGGAAATCGCGTTTTCAACTCCCTCACCGTGCGCGGCACCAATCCGTCGGGGTGCCACGCGGCAGCCGCATCGGCGCTTTTCGCCTCCTCGGCCACCACGGGAAACACCGCCATCGCCGGCACGCCAAGGGTCAGGCATTGCTCCGCATCGGCGAGCACGAGATCAGCGCTTTTGCGCGCGATACCGGGCAAAGATGGCACCGGTTCTTCGCGCCGCGTACCTTCCGCGACGAACACCGGATAGATGAAATCATCAGCGGATAGACGCGTCTCGCGCATCATCCGGCGCGAAAAGTCGTCGCGGCGCATCCTGCGCAGACGCTTTTGCGGAAACTTGCCGGTGAACGAGAAGCTCATCGGCGCCCCCTTCGGAATTTCTGAGGTTCGCTTGCCATGGACTGGCGCATCGTAACGGTCAGCACCGTCCACGGCAATCGCGTTCGCGGAAATCTGACCGGGCGCCGACCAGGAACATAGTGTGCGTACCCAACACTTCTAAAAAAAGTGGAACTCGAATCGGACCGTCGTGGTCACACTGCACAGACGGTAAACGTCTCCCGCTTCCCTCCCTGAGGCGGGGCCCGCCGCCGGCGTCAGCTGGTGGTGGGTGTTTTTTAGGCCCCGGGTCACTCCCCTTGACTACGGGGCCTTTTTCTTTTCTCGCCTCGATTCCCTCGCGCAATCTCCTCTCCGTTTCCTAGCTCAGTTTCCTAGCCTGGCGCGACATCGCGCCCGACTGGATCGGTCGTCGGAAGCCACTGCGCGATGATCGCTTCCGCCTCGGCAACTCCCTGGCGCGTCGTTGCCGAAAAGAGCTGCACGCCGAGGTTGACGGGCGGAAATTCGAACAACTCGCGCAGCTCCGACTCGATCGCCGCGAGCGCTGAGCGCGCGGCAGCCCTTTTCAACTTGTCCGCTTTGGTCGCGAGAATAAGGACCGGACGCCCCGATGGCACAAAGCCCGTGAGCAACTCGCGATCCAATGCCTGCAGTCCGTGGCGCGAATCGACGATGAGCACCAGCGCCGCCAAGGTCGGCCGTGTCGTCACGTAGTGCCAGAGCAAATCTTGCCAGCCACGTTTGACCTCTTTGGCCACCGCCGCATAGCCGTAGCCGGGCAAATCGGCGACCAAAGCTCCCGAGCGCAAACGGAACAGGTTGATCTGCTGCGTACGCCCGGGGGTGCGGCTTGCGAACGCCAGCCGGGTACGTTGCGCAAGCGCATTGATGGCGCTCGACTTACCCGCGTTAGAGCGCCCGGCGAACGCGATTTCGGGGGCGCCGATCACGGGTAATTGCGCCGGCTCGGCAACTCCGGTTACGAATTCTGCGCCCGCCAATGGGTGCGGCGCGCGAGGAACGCGCGAATCGGCTTGTGTTGTCTTCAAGCGCGCGCGCGGGTCCGCTACAATAGACTGTTTTTTCAACGGGAATCCGCAATGATTCGGTCTCTGCCATGAATCGGAATCTGCCATGATGCGCAGGTCGTCCATCAACGCCGCTCTTGCGCTGACGGCACTGGCAATGTCACTGTTTTCGGGATCCGCGATGGCACAAGCGGGCAAACCCGATCTGGCGCGCGCCCAACAGATAGCACAACAGGTGTGCACCGCCTGCCATGGCGCCGACGGCAATAGTCCGTTGGCCGCGAATCCCAGTCTTGCGGGGCAGGGCGCCGAGTATATCAGCCGTCAGCTCGCGCATTACAAAAACGGCATACGAATCAATGCGATCATGCAAGCGATGGCGGCGCCGTTGACACCGGAGGAAATGGTGGCGCTCGGGCACTATTACACGCGGCAAAAACCCCGGATTGTGGGCGCCAGCGACTTGAAGCTCGCGCAGGCCGGACAATTGTTGTTTCGCGGCGGCAACAGCGCGGGCGTACCCGCGTGTGCGGCGTGCCACGCCCCGACCGGCGCCGGCATCCCGAAGAATTATCCGCGCCTCGCGGGACAGCATGCCGACTACACGTATGCGCAGCTGAAGGCGTTCAAAGCCGGCGAGCGCGGCGCCGACAAGGCGGGCAAGGACGTGCAAGGCAGGATCATGGCAGACATCACGCAAAAAATGACCGAGGGCGACATGAAGGCTGCGGCGGATTACGCCGCCGGCTTGCGCTAGCCTAATTCGATCGGCCGAAAGTGAAACCCTACTTTCGGCCGGAGAGGCTTCCCGAAAATCGGTGGCAAAGCCACACGATTTTCGGCGGAAGGGCAGGCAACAATCCGAGTGAACAGTGTGAACACGCCCTAGAAGAAACAGGTAGGTCGGCGCACGTCGCCCATACCATGAGTTGCAAGGGGTGTCTCATTC
>Ga0136617_10005730_pt1 | contig 11125 bp, 5 predicted proteins | sample AntDrymUQ3222106_2_FD_129672 | JGI IMG/M metagenome (GOLD analysis project Ga0136617, IMG submission 129672) | Polar desert sand microbial communities from Dry Valleys, Antarctica - metaG UQ322 (21.06) | ecosystem: Environmental > Terrestrial > Soil > Desert | place: Antarctica: Dry Valley...
CCACTGCTTCCACACTTCGCGCTGAAAGCTGTAAGTCCGCTGATGGATAAGTGTATTCGTCGAACGCGGGGTACTGAAATTTCCGTCGAACGAGATGACACTCCTCCTGAATCAGCTCGTGTTCAGCTTCGCCAGCGTGCGCTTCCATCATCTCCCGGAAAGCTGCCTTCACCTCTTGAAACCCCTGGTGCGCGAGACCGACCAGCCCTGTGCCCGTGAGCGGTAGTTTCGCGGACTCGCACGCGCGCAAAAATGCCGGCAACGGCACGGCACCATGACTGTCGGCCAAGGTTTCGAAAACGCTCCGTAAGCCCGCGGCCACTCGGCTTGCGACGAATGCATAGGTATCGCGCCAGAGGTCAATCCAGGGAGCTGCATCGATTGCGACCTGATCGATCAGTTCCTCTCTAATCTCGAAATTGCATTCCCGAATGCATTCTTCGCCGATCGGATTGACGGCCGCATAAAGGAAACGTTGGCTCGCCCTGCGTTCCGCGCCGAGCGATTCGAGGCGCTCGTGCGCCCCATTCAGGATTTGCTGGCGCTCATCCGTCCCGACTTCGCGCGCGAATTTATCGGCGAGGTCGGCGGCGGGCTGCAAAGCCGACAGCCAGGTATCCCGCGTTGCTCCCGCGCGCCATTTCGCGACGTCGTCACGTAATTTGTGAAACGCGTGCGGTTCCAGCGCCGGCACTTCCACGGCACAGACCACCATCTTCCGCTCGATCAGGCTGCGGACTGTGTCGGTCGGAACTCGAAGCCCGTGCAGCGGGGTGTTACCATCGCATCTCTTTAACAGTTCGAACTCGTTCAGCTCAAGCGATGTGACCTCTCCGCTTTCGGCGGAAACGAAACTGCGGTCCTCGATGCGTCCGTGCGGGTGCAAACGCGGCGAAAGCTCCTCGAAAACATCAGGATCCGCGTTCATGGCTGCGGCGGCGACGTGAGCCGCCCATCGTTCCAGGAAAGTCTCGCGCCCTGCGATGCCGGGCCGCGGCGCAAATTGTAACGCCGATTTCCGTTCGCCGACCCTGCCCCAGCCAGTCGGCCCGAATTCGCTAAAGCTGTCGTTCTTCGTGCAGACGCGCTGGAGATAAAGAAGGAGGTGCCTCTCGCGTTCCCCAGCCCGACAATTTCGATGCGCGGGATCCGCGTCTTCCGTGAGCAGGCTGTGCAGAAGCTCGCGCACGCCACCGACACTGAAAATTAGCTGCCGGGGCAGGAAAGTGCGCGCCATTTCCAGGAGGACGCGGCGCGTGCGATCGACTTCAGAGTTGAGCACGACCTCGAGTTCCGCCTCGGAGCTGGCAACTTTTTCCGCCGCATCGGCATAGTCCTTAAAGACCGCGGGCTGGTCACCCGAGACCGGCGCGGGCGCTCGCCCGTGCTTTACCGCCACGCGTAAGGCGCGGAACGCTTCCTCAGACAAGAGACGCTCCTGGGATTGGAAAAAACGTTCCGCGTTTTTCCGAGCGCTTCCTAACTCGCGGGTATGCGCGGCTAGTCCGCGTGCGAGTGCGATGGCTTCAGGAGTGGCGAGTCCTTCGATTGCTTCGAAGGGAACGCCGGCCATCCGGATGAGGAAGAGCGGCGCAACGCGGTAACTCGACACGACTCAGCAAAACGAAAGCTGTGCGACTTACAAGCGAAAGCTCCGAACCGTGCCGCGACGGTTAAACGCGCCGAAAGCACTGGTTTGAATAATGCGACGGCCAGAGACCGCCGCTACAAAAACCGGTTAGGTATTTAACAGCGGCAACCTGATCGTGAAGGTCGTGCCGATCTGCGGCATGCTGTCGACCTTGATCGAGCCGTGATGATCTTCCACGACCTTTTTTGTGATGTAAAGACCGAGCCCGGTGCCGCTCTTGCCCTGTTTGGTCGTAAAGTAGGGCTCGAAAATCTTGCTGAGCTGCGCGGGAGTAATTCCCAAACCGGTATCTTCGACGCGCACGTCCACGTAAAAATCTTTCCGGGTACAACTCACCGTGACGGTTCCCAGCCGTTCTCCGGCCGCTTGCACGGCATTAACAATCACGTTCTGAATCGCGCGCTGAATCTGGACCGAGTCACCCAGGAGGGTGCACGGATCTTCACAAATATCGGTCGTTAGCTCCACGACGTTCTGCGTCGCGATCGACGTCGCGCCCTTAACGACTTCGCGCACAATGTCCGAGACGGAGATGGGTTGATGGGGCGCGGCTTCCACACTGCCGTAGCTTTGCCACATCGTGAGCAGCTCGCGGCAAAGGCGCACGTTCTGTTCGATGATGTTCAGCTCCTTGGCAGAGGTGGAATTTTCCGCGGATTGCCCCTTTTCTTGTTGCTCTAGCTTCTTGGCCAGAAGTTGCACATAGCCCCAAACAATCGTCAGGGGATTTCCGAGATCGTGAACGAACTCCGCTGAAGCCTGCCCGAGCGAAGCGAGCCGTTCCTTCTGTGCGAGCTCCTTTAATAACCGATTGTTCAACTCGCGGATTTCGCTCGCGGCGTTTTCGCCGGTGCGGTGAATTCGCGTTCGCTCCACGTTGCGGCTGATCACTTCCCGCATTTCGCGCGCATCGAAAGGCTTGCTGATGTAATCGTTCGCGCCCAGGCGCAGTGCTTCCTGCGCGGTCTCGAGCGCGCCGAATCCCGTCAGCATGATGACCGCGACGTGCGGATCAATCTCGCGGATGCGGCGCAATCCGTCGATGCCATTGGTACCGGGCATCCGGATATCGGTTACGACGGCATCCGGGTGTTTCTCCCGGAGCAGGCGAATACCCGCGTCAACCGAATCAGCTATGTGAACCTGATAGTTCGGCTTCAAAAGCATGCGCAGACTTTCGCGCGGCCCCATTTCGTCATCGATGACAAGGACTTGGGGAAGGTCGGGGCTAACGGTCATAATGGTTCGCAGCCGGCTATAAAGCTAACACCGTGCCGTCGCCCGGAAGCGCCCGCCCCTAATTGTGCCTAACTTCCGATTGCCCGCGCCAACAACGTGAAGCGAGGAAAGACGAATTTGTGAATAACTCAAGCCTTTAGTGAATAAGAGTCGACTTCGGGAACAAAGATGAGGAATGGCCATTGGCATACTGCCCCAAACTGGTGAAGGTTGAATTTTAACAACTTAGAGTAGAAACACCATGGCTAAACAAAACCGCGTTGTTGTAACTGGCATGGGCGTCCTCGCTCCTAACGGCACGGGTTTGCACTCGTTCTGGAACTCACTGATCGAAGGCCGAAGCGGCATTGGACCCATCACGCTGTTCGATGCCACTGGATACAAGAGTCGCATCGCAGGTGAGGTGAAGGGATTCGAGCCCTTGGACTACATCGAAGCGGACCTAAAGCCGAAGCGGATGGCGCGACACACCCAGTTTGCCTACGCCGCCACCATGATGGCGTTACAAGACGCCGGCCTGGATTTTGAAAATCTCGAGCTGCCCAGCCCCACGCCCGTGATCATTGGCGTAAGCACGAGCGCGATCGATGTGATCGAAAGCGTCTACCGGGCGGTGCAGAACGATACCCCCAACCGCGCGCCGACGAGTTCCGCTGCAGCCTCGATTCCGCAGGCAGCTGCTAATCTCATTGCCGATCGCCTGGGGACTTGCGCCAACGCGGCCACCGTTTCGTCGGCTTGCCCATCCGGTTTGGACGCGATTGCGGACGCCGCCGCCATGATTCGGAGTGGGGAAGCGGAATTGGCCATCGCGGGGGGAGCGGACGCGCCCATCACCCCGCTGACGATGGCCAGTTTCATCGCCAGTGGATTGAGCTCAACCTGCAATGACGAGCCGGAGCGAGCGAGCCGTCCCTTCGATTTGGGCCGGGATTCCGGGGTCATTTCGGAAGGTGCCGGCGTTTTGATCCTCGAAAATCTCGAACGCGCGGAAGCACGCGGTGCGCGTTGCTATCTCGAAATCACCGGATACGGCAAGCAGCGGGACATGGATGCGAGCAAACCGGCTTCCGGACTGGAATATTCCATGCTTGAAGCGCTGGCGAATTCCGGTTGTGGCGTGCAAGACATTGATTATATCTCGGCCTACGGTCCCGGCCATCCCGTGCTGGACGCGGCCGAGGTGCGGATCATCAAGCAGGTCTTTGGAGCGCGCGCGTACGCCATTCCCGTGAGTTCAATTAAAGGAGTAACCGGAAACGCACTCGGCGCAGGAGGTCCCTTCCAAGTGATCGCATGCGCGCTCACGCTGCGCGATCAGTTGATCGCACCCACGGCCAACTATGAGGTCGAGGATCCCGCCTGTGACTTGGACGTAGTACCTAACCGGGCGCGCCGTGCCAGAGTGAATCGTGCTTTGGTGAATGTTCGCGGGATTGGCGGCAGTGCCAGTACGCTGATTGTGCAACGTATGCCCTCCTGATGAACGGCGCGACGATACCAATCGTTGTCGCTCTCGTAGTACAGCTCGGCTTTGCGGCGACTGTCTTTCAGGCGAACCCCCGGCGGAAGGCGAATCAGTGCTTCCTCCTGCTTTCGCTGGCCATCGAGGGTTGGCTCCTCAGCCTTTATTTCGCTTTCAGTGCAACAAACCTGGAGCAGGCGGAATTCGCGATTCGGCAGGCATCCGTTGCCGGAGCGGCCATTATGGCGGCTTTCAATCTCCTGCGCCTCTCTATTCGGACGAAACCGGAACGATGGCGGATCATTCTCAAGCACTCCTGGCTCTGGCTGGTAGTAGCTCTCGCGGTCAGCGCATTTTGTCAGACAGATTGGTATGTGCTGGGGGCGAAATGGCCCGAGCGGTCTTCCGGCGCCCTCTCCCTGCCCAGCCCCGTCTACGGAGTCGGGTTTCCTGTTTATGCGGGTTACTTTCTCCTAGCGGTCGTGGCTCTCATCGTGAACACGTCCCGCGACATCCGGGCGACGGTGGGCCGGGAAAAAACGGAGCTGGCCTTCATCCTGATCGTCGGCATCTCGACTCTCGCCTTGTCGCTGCCGTTAGGAATCATTCTGGAGCGCTTCTTCGATCCTTCGAAGGCACTTTGGTTCGCCCCCTTCCGCGTATTCCTCTTCAGTCTGGTGATCGCGTATGGCATTGCGACGAGGAAGGTCATGGAGGTGGGATATTTTCTCCGCCGCGCGATGTCCTACTTCGTCCTGACGTCGTATCTGCTCGTTCTCTACGGTGTGGTCTGGTGGCTGGTCGCCTACGCGTTCGCGCCGGCTTTGGGTGAAATGAGTCGTCGCTTTGCACATATCGTAGCCGCCATCGTGATCTCCTTTGCGATGGCTCCGGCGCGCGGCATCTCACAATCGCTGGCCGACCGTCTTTTCGTTGGCACACGCCGTTTGGATTTTCGTTCCACGATGAACAAGGCCGCAGCCATCCTCAAATCTGTCAGCACGATTAGCGACTTGATGGATCGCTTTGCGAAAACGATCGGCGAGGCGGTCGGAACCGAGCGTGTTTTCATCCTGCTGCCGAGCAGAACGGGGTTCACCCAGCTTTACCCTCGCGTCTACTCCACCTCCAGGCTGGCGGCGATTGAGTTCCATAAAGATGAACCAATCATCTCGCTCCTGGCTACGCGGCAGGAAGCGCTCGTGCTGGATGAGCTGCACCGCGTTCGCCCCACCCCGCAGCTGCATACCGTCACGAAGCAGTTGGAGAGCCTCCAGTTGGTGGTCGCGATGGGAATTTTTTCCCGTGAGCACCTTGCCGGAGTCATGCTTTTGGGACCGAGAATCTCCGGCCGCATTTACGGAAGCGTCGAGCAGAACGCGTTGCAGGTGCTGTGTGGGCAGCTCGCGGTCGCAATCGATAACGCACAGCTCTTCACGGAAGTGCAAAACGCGAAAATCTATAACGAGATCCTTCTGCAAAATCTTACCACCGGAGTGATCGCCGCCAGCGCAGAAGGACGGATCTCTGTGTTCAACCAGGAGGCTGAATCGATCACGGGTTTAAAAGCCGAAACTCTGCTCGATCAGCCAATCAATTATTTGCCGGCCGTGTTGCTGGAGTTAATGCGCGAAACGCTGGACTCAGGCGAAAGACGGGAAAACCGCGAGCTTGCGTTGCAGCCGGGCGAAGGCAGCGTCGTGGCCCGGGCGAGCAGCTCTCTTTTCCGCGGGCAGGATGGGCAAATTCTCGGCGCGCTCGTGGTCTTGACCGACATCACCGCGCTGAAGCGTCTGGAAATGCAGATTCGGCGCAGCGATCGCCTTGCCAGCCTCGGGACGCTCTCTGCCGGAATGGCGCACGAAATTAAGAATCCTCTCGTCTCGATCAAGACCTTCACGCAACTGCTGCCGGAGCGTTATCAGGACTCAGACTTCCGCGAGACCTTTTCCAGCCTGATCGGCCACGAAATCGATCGCATCGATTCGCTCGTTAATCAGCTCCTGCGTTTCGCCCGGCCGGCCAAGCCCTTCCTTAAACCCATGCACGTGCATGAGGTCCTGGAGAAGTCGCTCATGCTCGTCGCGCACCGTCTTTACCAGAAAGAAATCAAATTATCTCGTTCGTGGAATGCCGATGTAGATACTATCCACGCCGATGCCGATCAGATCGAACAGGTCTTTCTCAACTTTTTCCTCAACGCGATGGACGCGATGAAACATGGCGGCGAGCTGACGGTGGCGACGGAGATCCGTTCCGCGGAAGAATGGGCCTCGCCTTTGACGCTCATGAATGGCGAAGCCGGTCAGCAGGAGGTCCTCCGCGTGACCGTGCGCGACGACGGGGAAGGGATTAAGAGCGAAGACATCGCACATGTTTTCGATCCCTTCTTCACCACAAAAGATTACGGAACAGGCCTCGGTCTCTCCGTCGTACACGGCATTATCCAGGAGCATGGCGGCCAGATCGAAGTGGAGAGCGAGCTCGCCAAGGGCACGGCCTTTCATATTCTTCTTCCGCTCGTCCGTTTCGAAGAGGAGGTCGCAGCAGCATGAACGCCCCACCGGTCTGCATCTTGTATACGCAGGATGCGGACCTCGTGCGGCGCATCAAAGCCTTTCTTCGGGTCGTGGCGCAAGTGCGTCATGTTGCGGAAGCAGACCGGCTGGACGCCGTCTTGCAGCAGGCCAGCCCGGCCCTCCTCCTGGTGGATCTCCGCGCGAGAGATGCGCGCGATCTCCGCGATCAGATCCAGAAAGAATGGCCGGAGGTTTTGATTGCGGCGCTCGGAACGCCTCGCTCCGAGCCCTTGCGCGAAGCGGAACAATCCGGCATCTACGCGGCCGAAGATCTGCAACTTGATCGGCGTCGCTTTCAGGCCCTCATCGCGCGCGGCTTCGACCATCTGCGTCTCATGCAGGAAAATCGGGAGCTGCGCGAACAAACGAGCCTTGTCATGGCACCGGAAACGTCGCGGCGATTGGAGACAGTCCCGGAACGCTACGCCCCATCAATGCCGTTGCTACGCTTTCCGCGCGTCTTCCGCCGCTTCGATAATGTCGAGGCTCTGCTCGCCGGCGTGGTGGAAAGCGTGGCGGATGCCGCCAGCGTCACGCGCGTGGGAATTTTCTCCCGCATCCGGCAAAGCGACCGTTATCGCTTGCGGGCGGGACTGCGCTGCCTGCCGGAAACCTACGAAGTAGAATATGGCGAGCGCGATCCGCTCGTGCGCTGGTTCGAGCTGCACGCCCATCTCATCTGCCGCGGTAATCTCGCGCAGGCCGCTGACCAGACGCAACGCGCTCTGATGCGCCGCGCGCTCGATACTTTTGGCGCGGAAGTCATCGTGCCGTTGCACGCCCGAGGCCGGATTATCGGCTGGCTCTTTTTCGGTCATCGCGTGACGGGACAACGCTTCGAATATCCCGATCTCGAAAACCTGATGATTCTCGCGGAGCACGTTTCGACGGTGCTGGAAAACGCACTGCTCCACGAAGAGGTCACGCTGCAAAAAACGCTCGCGGAAACGCTTTTGAAGTCCATTCCACCCGGTATCGTCGCGACGGATGAAGACGCTATCATTAGATGGTTCAATCCGACCGCGGAACAAATTCTTGGTTTTTCCGCAGCCGACGTTTTGAACCAGCCCGTGGAAGTCGTGGGCAGCCGGCTGGCGTCGTTTCTCCGCGAAACTTTAGAGGCGAAAGCGAATCTCCCTGCAGAGCAATGGATCGATCCGACCACTCGCCGCTCACTCTCGGTGGAAACGCGCCGCCTGCTCAACCAGCGCACGCCACTCGGCGCGGTCGCCGTCGTCCACGATCTCACCGGACAGGAAAGCCTGCGCCTCAAGCAGGACCTCCTCGATCGGGCCGCCTTCTGGACTGACCTGGCGGCGAGCATGTCACACGAGATTCGCAATCCGCTCGTGGCGATCAAAACATTTGCGCAACTTTTGCCCGACCGTTTTGAAGACCCGGATTTCCGGAAAGATTTCAATCACATCGTCGTGCAGGAGATCGACCGGTTGGACCAGATCATCTACCAGATCAACAACTTCGCGCATCCGCCGGAGCTGGTCATGAAGTCGATCGACCTGCGCCTTTCGGTGAAGAGGGCGCTGGAGATAGCGCGCGATAAATTCAGCGCCAACGGCACACCGGTTGAAATCAGTTTACCGAACGATCTACCACACGTCCTCGGTGACGAGGTGGCGTTGACCGAGGCTTTCGCGCACCTGGTGGCGAATGCAACCGAAGCTACGACTGGCCAGGCAAAACCACGCATTACCCTGGCCGCGAAATCCATTCGCAGAGGTGACGAGACCAGCGGGGTCTTGGTCACGGTGCAGGACAACGGAACTGGGATCGACCCTGATTTGAAGGACAAAATCTTCTCGCCTTTTTGCACGACGAAAGCGCGCGGGATGGGACTCGGACTCCCCATCGTCAAGCGCACCGTTTTCGATCACAACGGCCGGGTGGACATAGATTCCAATCCACACGGCACTTCCGTAAGCGTCATGCTACCCGCGAGCGAGAACGGGGACTGAGGCATAGGCGCCCGATGCTCCGGGTCCAGCCGGGCAGACAAGCTAAAGGCTATCTTCCGCTTCTCGAACGATCTTGGAGAAGCGCACTCCCAAGGCCGACGCAACGCGCAGAAGATTGATAAACGTCGGTTGGCGTTTGCGCCGTTCGATCAGCGACAATGCGGTTGGGTGCAGGCCGGTGCGCCCGCCGAGCTCTTCGAAGCTGATTTCCTTTTTTAGTCGCAACTGTGTTAAACGCTCTATGGCTGCCGCAGCAATTTTTTCCGCGGCAGATTGCTTCACCGCTTCAAAATGAGGGAGGCCGAGGCAGGAATGCTACCGGACTATAGTCTGGCCTCCGGTAGGATTTTTCTTGCCAGACGGAAAGGTGCCGACTAGCAACGGCGCTTCTTATGTCAGCTCCTCAGTTTCTCCGTAACCTCGCTCTTCTCGCTATTTTTGCGCCGGCAGGGATATGCGTTTCCGGCTCCAATCAAGCTTCTCTCGAGAAGCCCTACATCGCCCGGATGCTGGTGGTGAATGCGTGGCCGAGCGGTTATTCCGAGCTGTGGTGGCTCGATTCGCCCAAGCCCATTCATGTCATCACCAATTTCGACGTGAACGTTTTTGGGGCGGGACTTTTCTTCGAGCGGCCGGAGGCGCTTTACGATTTCTTCATTATCGGGACGACCTTTACCGAAGAGGATGTGCGCCAGGGACAATTGGATGGAAGCGTGGATGCGCGCGGGGTGCCGAAGGAATGGCCCGCGCATCTGCCTGCGCGCGGGGGCCCGGCGCAGTTTATGGCTTATTCCAGTGGCGAAGCGGCAGCGGCTCAGGCGAGCGCGGACTGGGGCATCTGCGATCTGCTGCACCGTTACTACCAGGCGAATCGTCCTGCCATCGATGCGCAGGCGCAGCAACGAAAAATGGATGAGGCAAGCGCGAGCGCGGCGGAAGCGGCGCGCCGCGCCGCGATGCCTGTGCACACGGGGCCGCCGGTTTTGTTGCAGCGGATCGAGTACGCGGCGCCCACGCCCACGCCCGGCCAGTGATGAACTCGCGGCTTTGGGTTTTGATTTTTGGGAGCGCGCTGCTGGCGGGCTCGAGCCTGGCCATTGATCTGGATGGCAACGGGCGGAGCGATGTCTGGGAGCGGAAATATCTCATTCCAGCCGGGGCGGGCGCGGACGATTACGACGGGGACGGGTTCTCGAATCAGGAGGAGAGCGCGCTGGGGACCGATCCGCGGGACCGGCTCTCGCGCGCGCATTTGGAGATGATGTCCAGCGCGGCGCCGGAGGAGTTGCCGCTGCGGATCGAGACGCGCCAGGGGAAGCGCTACGAAGTGCGCACGAGCTACGATCTGGCGAGCTGGACCGCGCTCGGGCCGCCGGGCGGGGCCGAGTTAATCGGAAGCGGCGCGTCGATCACGCTCTTTACCACGCTGGCGCCCACGGCGGAGCGCGGGTTTTTCCACTACCGTTTCGCGGGCGATATCGATGCCGATGGCGATGGGTTGAGCGCGTGGGAGGAAAGCGAGCTGGGCTCGCGCGATGATCGGCTGGATTCGGACGGCGATGGGATCTCGGATCGCGATGAATTCATTCAGGGGTTGGACCCCAGCCGCAACAATTCCAATCTGGACAGCGATGGGGACGGGGTGCCGGATGCGGCGGACGCCGATCCGCAGCAGTTCAATTTCGCGACCGGCACGACGGTGGGGACGACCGCGGGGAAGCTCGCGGCGGGCAATAACGGCGGGGCGAGTTACTCGATCCCGATCGCGGTTTCGCCCGGAGCGGCCGGGGTGCAGCCGAAGCTGAGTTTCGAATACAGCAGCCGGAGCGGCAACGGGATCATGGGGGTGGGCTGGTCGGTGAGCGGGCTTTCGGCGATCACGCGCGTGCCGCAGACGCTCGCGCAGGATGGCGCGGTGCGCGGGGTGGACTTCAGCGCGCAGGATCGTTACGCGATGGATGGGCAGCGCTTGATCGAGATCGCTCCGGGGGAATTTCGCACCGAGATGGAATCGTTTATGCGCGTGACGGCGCAGGGCCTGGGCGCGACGGGGCCGCAGAGTTTCCAGGCCGAAACCAAATCGGGATTGATCTACACGTTTGGCGAAACGGCGGAGTCGCGTTTCCTCGCGCAGGGCCGCGGCGATGGGGCGGTGCTTTCCTGGGCGCTGGAAAAAATTTCCGATCGCTCGGGCAATTCGATTCTCTTTAAATACACG
>Ga0136617_10005731_pt1 | contig 11124 bp, 10 predicted proteins | sample AntDrymUQ3222106_2_FD_129672 | JGI IMG/M metagenome (GOLD analysis project Ga0136617, IMG submission 129672) | Polar desert sand microbial communities from Dry Valleys, Antarctica - metaG UQ322 (21.06) | ecosystem: Environmental > Terrestrial > Soil > Desert | place: Antarctica: Dry Valley...
CGAAGGGTAGGACAGTTGCTCGGTGACCGGTGCCGGCCACAATTGTTGCAAGGTCTGCTGCTGCTGCACGGCAAGCCCGCCCATCGCCAGCGGGACGGCGCTGGCCGAGGCTCGCTCGGCAGCGTCCACGAAGGTGGCCAGCCCCCTGCGATCGCAGTCAGTCACGAACGATGCGTCGATCACGATCCTCATCTGTTGTGCCATGAAGGCTGCGTTCAGCGCGGAGTAGAGCCCTCGCCGGGAGTCCAGACCGAGCGCGCCATACAGGGCAACGACCAGCAGGCCATCGGTGCTGGGCAGACCACCATCAGGTCGCCCCCGCACGAGACACCAAACGACCGGCCAGCGGCCCCGTGGGTGGCCTTCGTCGGCGGCCGGGCGTCGTGGGCGTCTGCCACCGGACACGTTCATACGGGTAGTCGACCGACTCATGGACAGGTCCGAGGCCCTGAATGAGTTGCCAGACCGACCCAAGGCGCTGGAGTTACTGAATTTCCCGCTGACCGGGAGGGCTTCGAGGCCTTCTACGCCGACGACAACCACTGCTATCTGCGGCATCTGGGTACGAACACCGTGGCCGCAACTACGCCGAACCCGCATCGTCCGCTGTCGTCGGTTGAGTTGAAGCGACGCCAGACCCTTGTCTCATACCTGGACGCAGCCAGCGAGGACGAGCTGATCGAGGAGGTACTACTGCCGCTGTTCCGGGCAGCTTGGCTTCCATCGGATCACGGCCGCCGGGCACAAGGACAAGGCGCTGGAGTACGGCAAGGACATTTGGATGCGCTACACGTTGCCAACTCAGCACGTCCTGTACTTCGGCATCCAGACGAAGCGCGGCAAGTTGGATGCTGCTGGTGCGACACGTAGCAGCAACGCCAACATCGCCGAGATCCACAACCAAGTTCTCATGATGCTGGGGCATGAGATCTTCGACCCTCAGATAGGTAAGAAAGTGCTCGTCGACCACGCGTTCATCGTCGCCGGCGGCGAGACAACCAAGCAGGCACGGAACTGGCTCGGGAACAAGCTCGACGCGTCGCGGCGGAGCCAGATCCTGTTCATGGACCGCAACGACATACTGAATCTGTACGTGGTCACGAACCTCCCGCTGCCGACTGTTGCACAGCCGGCGGTCGAGCAGGTTCGCGATCCGTCACTGGGGCCGACCGATGAGCCGCCCTTCTGACCCGTCGGCGTGGCATGAAAACGGATCTACGCTGCTCCGCTCTGCCAAATCGGCCACACATGCCTCGCGCGCTGATGTGGCCGTCCATTCTGTCCCGTCGCCGTCCGGATTGGCAGTTCCTTCGGCTTGCGGATTGGCCGTCATTCCACCGCTCGCGTACCGACGACCGGACCTGCAGAGAAATTGCCAGCATCGCTCGCAACTCTTGCGGACTGGAGGCGTCTAGGCGGTCGAGGCCGCACGGCGTTTGCCCAGCTCAGAGAGCTTTTTCGCCGATTTCGGCGGACGAGTCGGCCTGTACGCCGGGTTCTGTCCCCGGGTGCCTTGCGGCGATCCCGATGGGCGATCATCCATCTGGGCCTGCCGTCGCCGACAGGCTCGTGCGGTCCACCCGCAGGCTCGGGCGGGCAGCCCTCCAACGCCTGCGCAGGTCGTGTCACCGAAGTGGCACGACCCTTTCGACCTTGCTCCGGGTGGGGTTTACCGAGCCGTCCCGGTCACCCGGGACGCTGGTGGTCTCTTACACCACCGTTTCACCCTTACCGGTCGACCGAAGCCGGCCGGCGGTCTGTTCTCTGTGGCACTGTCCCGCGGGTCACCCCGGGTTGCCGTTAGCAACCACCCTGCCCTTTGGAGCCCGGACGTTCCTCGACCACGTTTCCGCGACCGCGACCGCCCAGCCGACTCGTCCGTCGTACCCCGGATCCTATGCGAGTCAGGGGCACCCTAGTACGTACCTATCGTCGCAGGGTGCCCCTGACTCGGAATCAACCTCTCCGTAGCCTCGCGGGTTGTGGTCGATCTCGCGGCACTGGCGGTCACCGCCCCGTTGATCCTCTTGGCACTCGTGACAGCTGTCCGCGGGCACGAGACCGCCGTCGCGGCCGGGGTCAGCGTTCTAGGTGCCGCGTTCGCCGTTCTCGTTGGCGCCATCGGCGGGAGCCCAGCCACCGACCAGGTCTATGACGTCGGTCCGGCCCTCATCCTGCTATGCATCCTGCTGATCCTGGGTCACCTCGCAGAGGAAGAAGGTGTGTTCGGCTGGGCCACAGCCGTTCTAGCCCGGGGATCCGATCGTTCGCCGGTGGCCGTGTTCCGCGGTGTCTGTCTGCTTGCCGCGGTGACAACGGCGATCCTGAGCGTGCACGCCAGCCTCGTGCTGCTCACCCAGATCGTCATGACGACCGTTGCCCGCATGCGCCTGTCCGTGCGCCCACCTGCCTACGCCTGTGCACACCTGGCGAACTCGGGCTCACTGCTGACGCCGGTCAGCAACCTCACTAACCTGCTTGCCTTCGCCGCGAGCGGCCTGTCGTTCCTGTCCTTCACCGTGCTCATGGCCGTGCCGTGGTTGGTGGCTGTACTGGTTGAGTACGCCCTCCTCCGCCGGGTCTTTGCCACCGATCTCGACCGTCGGCGGAGTGACACCGAAGCCGAAGCCGCATCCGAACCTCCGCCGACTCCGTGGTTGGCGCTGCTCGTACTGACTCTGAGCGTCGTGGGGTTCTGCGTCGGTTCCCTGATCGGGATCGCGCCCGTCTGGCCAGCGGCTGCCGGGACCGTCATCCTTGCCGCACGGCGACTGATCCAGGGCCGGAGCACCGTCACGAGGATCATGGAATCGGCCAGGGTGCCCTTCGCCCTGTTCGTCCTCGGCCTCGCGGTCCTGGTTCGCGGACTCAACGAGAACGGCCTGGCTGACCTGGTTTCCGCGACCCTGCCGAACGGCACCGGCCTGGCCACACTGCTCACGATCGCCGCCATCGCCGCTGTGCTGACCAATCTGGTCAACAAACTCACCGCGACCCTGGTCCTGGTCCCGGCGGTCGCGCTCGCCGGGGCTCCGGCAATTCTCGCTGTCCTGATCGGCGTCAACATCGGCTCGAACCTGACCTACGTGGGCTCGTTCGCCAACCTGTCGTGGCGCCGGGTTCTGGCGCCCCACGACGAGGCACCCAGCGCGTGGAACTTCACGGGGACCGGTCTGATGACCGTCCCGCTGACCCTGGTAGCTGCGACGGTCGCACTCTGGATCTCAGTGCGGCTCTTCGGCTGACCCCATTCGAGTGAAGGCGCCCTTCACTCGAACGTGGGCCGGGGACTATTCGCCGCCGCGAGACGGAGAGCCGATCGCGATCATCCGTTCCACGGCGGCCCGAGCCTTGGCGGCGATGTCGGTCGGTACCTCGATGTCGCCGGTGTCATCGCGCAGCGTGGCGAGCAACTTCGCTGGAGTGATCATCTTCATGTACCGACAGGTCGCCCGATCATTCATTGCGATGAACTCGGACTTGTCGTTGAGTCCCCGCAACTGGTGCAGGATCCCGGTCTCGGTGGCCACCAGTACCTGGCGCGAGCGAGTGTTGGCCGCCGCCTCGACCATCCCGCCGGTCGAGAGCACTCTCGTCCGATCGGCAGGTAGATCGCCAGCGGAGATGAGGTCCAGAACCGATGTCGTGCAACCGCATTCGGGATGCACCAAGATCTCGGCGTCCGGATACGAGGCGACTTTCGCTCGTACGTCCGACGGGCTGATCCCGGCGTGGACGTGGCATTCGCCCGCCCAGATATGGATATTGTCCCGGCCGGTGACCCGCTTGACGTGTGCGCCGAGGAACTGGTCGGGACAGAACAGGATCTCGGTGCTATCGGGAATCGAGCGGACCACATCCGCCGCGTTGGAGGAGGTGCAGCAGATGTCGGTCTCCGCCTTCACCGCGGCCGTCGTGTTGACGTAGGAGACGACCACCGCTCCGGGATGCTCGGCCTTCCAGGCGCGCAGCTGGTCGGCGCTTATGCTGTCGGCCAGCGAGCAGCCGGCGGCGTGGTCGGGCAGCAGCACCCGTTTGTCGGGCGAGAGGATCTTGGCGGTCTCGGCCATGAAATGCACGCCGCAGAACACGATGACAGCGGCCTGGGTCTGGGCGGCCACCCGAGACAGGTACAGCGAGTCTCCGGTGTAGTCCGCGACATCCTGGATCTCTGGGACCTGGTAGTTGTGTGCCAGGATCACCGCGTTCCGCCGGGTCGCAAGTGAGCGAACCTCGTCCGCCCAACTGTCGTACGCCTCGGAGTTCAGCGTTGCCTCGTCGGTGCCCAGGGTCGTGGTCATCCGCCCTCCCAGTGGTTCGTGTCGTTCACCAGGGTCACGCTGGCGCGTCCGTCGGCGTACCACTCGACGATCGAGAGGCTGGCGGGGGCGAGGAAGAACCGGTGCACTGTCGACAAGCCTACGTCGAGGGCCATGCAGATCAGCACCTTGATCGGCGTGACATGGGTGATGACTGCCACATCGCGGCCCTCGTGCTCGCTCAGGATCCGCCGCAGAATCGCCTCCATGCGGACCCGCACGTTGGAAATGGTCTCCCCGCCCGGCGGCGCGATGTCCGGCGACTCCCTGAACGCCCCGAATTCGTCGGGGTAGGCCGACTGCGCCTCCGACCAGGTCAGTCCCTCAAAACTCCCGAAGTCCAGTTCGACGAGGTCCTCGTCGACGTCGACCGGCAGATGCAGGGCATCGGCCACGATTCGAGCGCTCTCCCGGGTGCGACGCAGCGGGGAACTCAGGACCGCGCCGATCGACCCGCGGGCCGCCAGTCGCGTGGCAACCGCGGCGATCTGCCCCTGGCCTTCCTCGGTCAGGGAGAGATCGTTGAGTCCACTGAATCGCCGCTGAGCAGTGTGCGGGGTCAACCCGTGTCGGACGAGAAACATCCGGGTCGGGGCCTGCAGCAAGGGGTCACATGGGCCCCGTTGCGGGGCAGGCGCAGCAGTAGGACTGGACGCCGCCGACGACGAGAGAGGATCGGTCGGCGCACCGCTGCGGCGGCGCTTCAGGGACGGATTGGACTCCCCGATCGGTATGCCGTCCAGCGCCTGGTTGGCCAGCCGGTCGGCCGCCGCGTTCTGCTCGCGCGGGATCCAGGTATAGGTGACCCTCGGCAGCCGCTGCGCCAGGCGCTGGGCCTGCAATGCCAGCGGACGCAGATCGGCATGCTTGATCTTCCATCGCCCGGACATCTGTTCCACGACGAGTTTGGAGTCCATCCGGACCTCGACCGCGCTCGGGTCAAATTCGGCCACCGCCTCCAGCCCGGCGATCAGGCCCCGGTACTCGGCGACGTTGTTGGTGGCTCTGCCGATGGACTCTCCTCGTTCGGCCAGTACCTGCCCGGTGACCGGATCGCGGACGAGCGCCCCATACCCGGCCGGACCTGGATTTCCTCGCGAGCCACCGTCGGCTTCAACGATCAGACGCGGCCCAGACTTCTCACTCACAGCCCGGAGTCCGCGACCCGCACCAGGATTCGGCGGCAGTTGTCACAGCGCAGGACCTCCTGCGGCGGGCCCGAACGGGCATGGGACAGCTCGGTTCCGGACACGTCCATCCGGCAGCCCTCGCAGCGTCGGGCGCGCAGGGCAGCAGCCCCGACCCCTACCCCGGCGCCCGCCCGGATGGTCTCATAGAGGTTCAGCAGATCCGCTGGCACTTCTTGGACGCGCTCGGCCCGCTGGGTCACGGCCGCCTCGCGCTCTGCCGCGATCGCCCCGAGAGCATCGTCCCGTGCCCGGGTCAGGCGCACCAACTCCGCCTCGGCCTCGGTTCGCGACCCCGTCAGCCCGGTCAGCCGAGCCTCCATGTCCTCACGACGCTCCATGATCTCGAGCACCTGGTCTTCGAGATCGGACTGGCGCCGGGCAAGGGTGTCCAGTTCGTGTTGCAACGATTCGAGCTCTCGTGCGTTCGTGATCACGCCGGAGGTCAGCCGGGTGTTGTCCCGAACCTGTCGGGCCCGCACGGTCTCCACATCGCCCTCGAGCCGGCGCTGCTCGCGTCCGAGATCGGCGAGCTCGGTCTCCACCCGGCCTGCGGCGTCCTCCAGTTCGGCCAGTTCGCGGGTGGTCTTCTCCAGTTCGGCCAGTTCGGGAAGCGTGCTTCGGCGGTGATCGAGCCGATTGAGGGTCGAGTCGAACGCTTGTACGTCGAGCAGCCGGAGCTGCGCGAAAGGATCGGCCTGCACCTGTGCGAACCTACCTCTTGGCCGTGCGGCGTTGGCCGTCCCGCGGGTCGGGCAGTTCGGGTACCCGTCGCTCACCGTCGTCGGCGCCGACGGAACTCCGGACCGCTCGTCGGGTCGGAAGGACCGTCGGCCGAGGACCCTTGGCCAGCGGCCGGGCACGGGTCTACGGTCTGATGCCTGAGAGTCGTCCTGGGAGGTGCGGTCATGGCTCATCAGCCGGTGCGCGGATCGGCGGCGAGGGGCAGCAGACCCCTGAATGACCCCTTCAGCCGGCGCAGCTTCCTCACGGCGTCGGGACTGGTCGTGCTCGGCAGCGCCGCGGCGTGTGCCAGCGAACCCGGCCGCCGGACAGACGGCAACGGTGGCGGTGCGACGCCGTCGGTCGGAGAGCCGGAGACCTCGTTCGTCGAGCCGACCCGTCAGCTCTCCGGTGACCTAAGCATCCTGCTGTGGAGCCACTTCGTGCCTCAGCACGACGAGTGGTTCGGCCCGTTCGCCAAGGAGTGGGGTGAGCAGGTCGGCGTCAACGTGACCGTCGATCACATCAACAACGCCGAGGTCACGGCCCGTACCGCGGCCGAGATCCAGGCCGGGCAGGGACACGACCTGATCCAGTACATCGCCACCCTGTCCCAGTTCGAACCCAGCGTCCTCGACCTCACCGACGTGACCGAGGAGGCGGAGTCGCGCTACGGCGAACAGCTCGGGTTGTGCAAGAACTCCAGCTACAACCCGGCGACCGAGAAGTACTACGCCTTCGCACCGGGCTGGGTTCCCGATCCGGGCGACTGCCGCCGCTCACTCTGGGAGGCCGTCGGGATGCCCGATGGCCCGTCCACCTGGGAGGAGTTGCGCGAGGGTGGAGCTGAGATCAAGCAGACCCAGGGCATCCAGATGGGCATCGGGATGTCGCAGGAAATCGACTCCAACATGGCCGGTCGGGCCCTGCTCTGGTCCTTCGGCGGGGCGATCCAGGACGAGAACGAGCAGGTGGTGATCAACTCACCGGAGACGATCGCCGCGGTCGAGTTCATGACCCGGCTCTACCAGGACACGATGACCGAGGAGGTCTTCTCCTGGAACGCGGCATCGAACAACCAGGGGCTGATCGCGGGCTCGCTGTCCTACATCCTCAACTCGATCTCGGCCTATCGGACGGCGCAGACGGCCAGCCCCGAGATCGCCGACGACGTGCTGTTCGTACCCGCCCTGGAGGGCCCGGCCGCAGCACTGGCTGCATCCCACGTCATGTACAACTGGATCGTTCCCGAGCATGCGGCCAATCCGGACGCGGCCAAGGAATTCCTTCTGCACTACACAGAGAACTTCGCCTCGGCCACCTACCACTCGCAGCTCTACGACTTCCCGGCCTGGGCCGACCGCGTGCCCCAACTGGATGCCTGGCTGGCCGACGACCCGTTCGGGTCGCAGCCCTCGGACAAACTCGCCTTCCTGTCCGACGCGATCGACTGGAGCACGAACATCGGCCACCCCGGCCCGTCCAACACCGCGATCGGTGAAATTTTCGCCACCTACACGATCCCCACCATGTACGCCCGTGCAGCCCGCGGGGAGATGTCGCCCGAGGAGAGCGTCGACGTCGCAGAGCGGGAAATCAAGAGCGTGTTCGACAAGTGGCGATCAGAAGGGCTCGTCGGCGGGTGAGTCCGCCGGTCGAGGCGGAACTGCCTCTGGAGGAGGTTCAGTGGCCGTCGTCTCGGTGAGGAACCTGCGCAAGGACTTCGACGGCGGTGCCGTACACGCCATCGACGGCGTCGACCTGGAGACCGAGGAGGGCGAGTACCTGGTCCTGCTCGGCCCGTCCGGCTGTGGCAAGACGACACTGTTGCGCACCATCGCCGGCCTCGAAGAACCGACCGAGGGCGAGGTCCTGATCGGGGGGCATGTCGTCAACGGGCTGCCGCCCAGGGCGCGGCAGATCGCGATGGTGTTCCAGAGCTACGCGCTCTACCCGCACAAGACCGTCTTCGCGAACATCGTGTTTCCGCTCAAGGCCGAACGCCTCGACAAGGCCGAGCGGGACCGCAAGGCACAGTGGGCCGCCGAGTTGCTCGGGATCGGCCACCTGCTCGACCGCAAGCCGCGGCAGTTGTCCGGCGGCGAGCGGCAGCGAGTCGCGCTGGCCAGGGCGCTCGTTCGAGAGCCGCAGGTGTTCCTGCTCGACGAGCCCTTGTCCAACCTCGACGCGAAACTGCGGGCCAGCGCCCGCGACGAGCTCAAGGCCTTCCAGGAGCGGGTGCCGCGGACCACCATCTACGTCACCCACGACCAGGTCGAGGCGATGGGCCTCGGCGACCGGATCGCGGTGATGAGCGCCGGCAAGTTGCGCCAACTCGGCCCGCCGGTCCAGATCTACGACGACCCGGCCGACACCTTCGTCGCCACCTTTATCGGCTCGCCGCCGATGAACCTCGTGCCCAGGGACGGCGTCCTGGTTGGCTTCCGGCCCGAGCACCTGCTGCCCGTCGAGGTCGTGCCCGAGGCGGGCCGGACCACGATGCCGTTCATCGTGGACCGCATGGAGTACCTCTCGGGCGACCGGCACGTCTACGGCCGTGTGACCGGAATCGGGGAGGAGACCCGAGTCATCGCCCGCCTGCCGTCGACGGTGGAGACCCCGATCAGCGGCGGCGAGACCCACGACTTCGCAGTGGCCCCCGGTCGGCTGCGGTTCTTCTCGGCCGAGACCGGGGTGCGGACCGACCCGGTGCGGCTCGGCGACTGAGCCCGGCATGGCAGAACTGACCGCGACGAGAACCCGGCCGGAAACTCCGCCGGTGATGCCGCCGCGTGGGCGGCGGCGGCTGAGCGACTCCGACAGCTTCCTGGCCTGGATCTTCCTGCTCCCGTCGGTGGTCTACATCATCGGGCTGGTCGCTCTTCCGTTCGGCCTGGCGATCGCCTTCGCCCTGTCGGACGTGTCGGCCGGGGATCCCTCCTACGACTGGGCCGGCCTCGACGCGTTCCGCCGTGCCTTCGACGACCCGGTGTTCTGGCAGTCCCTGGGCAACACATTCATCTTCACCCTGGTCTCGATGGTGCTGATCGTGGTGCTCGGCAAGGTGCTGGCCAACATCCTGGTCGCCGATTTCCGCGGCAAGTGGGTCGTTCGGTTCCTCGTGCTGCTGCCGTGGACCACGCCGGTCGCGCTGTCCTCGGTGTCGTGGCTCTGGCTGCTCGATTCCATTTTCAGCCCGATCGACTGGGCGCTGCGCAACCTGGGGCTGATCGAGGCCAACATGTACTGGCTCGGCAAGCCGGACCTGGCGATGGCCTCGGTCATCGCGGTGCACGTCTGGCGGCTGACCCCCCTCGCGGCGGTGATCATGATGGCCGGGCTGGTGTCCATCCCCAAGGATGTCGACGAGGCAGCCCGCGTCGACGGGGCAGGCTTCTGGCGGCGCATGTTCGAGATCACCGTGCCTCTCACGCTGCCGGTGATGGCGGTCGCCGCACTGTTCGGCGCGGTCCTCACCTTCACCGACATGGCCGTCGTCTACGTGCTCACGCGCGGCGGCCCGACGAATTCCACTCAGGTGCTGGCGAGTTGGGCCTATATCCGCGGGATCGAGGGCGGCGACGTCGCGCAGGGGGCGGCGATCGCGCTGTTCCTCTTCCCGCTGCTGCTGGCCGCCGCCGTCCTCATCCTGCGTGCCGTCCGCCGGATGGAGGTGCGGTGATGGTCCCTGAGGTGCTGCAGATGACCGACGCGGAGGCGGCCAAGCTCCGGCGCCATCACGAACGACGCCACCGGGCGGGCCGCGTCTTCGTCTATGCGGCAGCAGCAACCGCTGCCTTGCTGGCCGCCGGACCGTTCGTATGGAGCGGGCTGACGGCCTTCAAGCTCAACGCCGACCTCTACAACCCCGCCCACAACCCCTTCGCGTTCAACCGGCCGCCGACCTTGGACCATGTGCTCTTCCTGTTCGGCGACACGCAGTTCGGCGTCTTCGTCTGGAACACGCTCTGGGTGGGCCTGCTCGTCGTGGCCATCACGCTCGCGCTGGGACTACCGGCCGCCTACTCGATCGCGCGGCTGGACCGGCCGTGGTCGGGGTGGATGGGTGTCGCGATCTTCTTCGTCTACCTGGTGCCGCCCACCCTGCTGTTCCTCTCGCTGTCCCGGCTCGTCGTCGCACTCGGCCTGCAAGACTCGACCTGGTCGCTTGTCCTCATCTACCCGACCATCACGATCCCGGTGTCGGTGTGGCTGCTGATCGGGTTCCTCAAGTCGATCCCGAAGGACATCGAGGAGCAGGCCATGGTGGATGGGTACAGCCGGGTGGGAGCCTTCGTCCGTACCGTCCTCCCACTGGTCTTCCCCGGCATCGTCGCGGTCGTGGTCTTCTCGTTCACGCTGACCGCGAGTGAGTTCGTCTACGCGTTGGCGTTCATCTCCCCGACGGGTGAGAAGCCGTTGAGCACCGGCGTCCCGACCGAACTGATCCGCGGCGACGTCTTCTTCTGGCAGTCCCTGCAGGCGGCCACCGTTCTGGTGGCGGTCCCGATCGCCCTGGTCTTCAACTTCTTCCTCGACCGTTTCATCGCCGGCTTCGCGCTGGGGGCTGTGAAGGGGTGACGCGCTCCATCATTCTTGGGTTCCGCCATCGGGTGGCTCCTGTGCCGACGCGGGCCGCACCGTCGCGGTCCACGGGTCGGTCCGCAGGGCGGACACTGCGACGTCGATGACGTCGTCGGGAAGATCCCGGCGCAGTAGTCGCCCCGCGACGGCCAGCCAGGGCCACTCCGTGGCCCAGTGAGTCGCGTCGAGCAGCGCCAGCCCACTGGACTCGCGCGACTCGCTGACGGCGTGATGACGCAGGTCGGAGGTGAGGAAGGCGTCGGCACCGGCCGAACGAGCGGTCTCGATGAGCGAGCCACCCGAACCGCCGC
>Ga0136617_10005732_pt1 | contig 11123 bp, 13 predicted proteins | sample AntDrymUQ3222106_2_FD_129672 | JGI IMG/M metagenome (GOLD analysis project Ga0136617, IMG submission 129672) | Polar desert sand microbial communities from Dry Valleys, Antarctica - metaG UQ322 (21.06) | ecosystem: Environmental > Terrestrial > Soil > Desert | place: Antarctica: Dry Valley...
GATCTGCTCGGCGAGCTTGATCGACTGGACGAGGTCGTGCTCGGCGTCGAGGTGGAGCAACGGCATGAACCAGCGGTAGATGGTCCGCGCCGCGTCGAGGTCGCCGCGGTCGACCGCCTCGACAAGCGCGACGGATTCGCGCGGGAAGGCGCTGGTCAGGCCGGACACCCAGCCGCTCGCCCCGAGGATCAGCCCTTCGAGCGCGACATCGTCCAGCCCCGCCATCATCGCATAGCGTTCGCCGAACGCGTTGAAGACATCGGTGAAGCGGCGCGGGTCGGGCGCGCTTTCCTTGATCGCGACGATATTGGCTATGCCGGCGAGCCGGGCCAAGGTCTCGAAGTCGATGCCGACGCGGTAGGCGGGGGGATTGTTGTAGAGCATGATCGGCAGCGACGTCGCCTCGGCCACCGCCTTGAAATGGTGGTAGAGTTCGTCGGCGGTGGGCACGTAAACCATCGCCGGCAGCACCATCAAAGCGTCGGCGCCGATCGCTTCGGCGTCGCCGGCATATTGGACCGCGCGGGCCGTGGTCAGCTCGGACACGCCGGCGACGATCGGAACGCGGCCCGCCACCGCCTCGACCGCCGCCGTCAGCACGGCGCGCTTCTCTTCGGGCTCGAGCGAATTATTCTCGCCGCAGGTGCCCAGGACGATCAGCCCGTCGACGCCGTCGTCGATCAACGCGGTCTGCACGGCCTGCGTCGCGCTCAAGTCGATCGAGAGATCCTCGGCGAATTGGGTGGTCGCCGCCGGATAGACGCCGCGCCACAAGGGCCCCGAATATCCCATTTCGATCTCCCGCAGATTGTGCTGGATCGCCTCCTATCGCTGATCCATGCTCCGCGCCACATCGCTGGCGAGGAGCGCGGACGCATGACGATATGTTGGAAATTGCTGGCGGCCGCAGGCCTCGCCATTGGCGCGACGCCGCTTGCCGCCAAGGCCGGCAGCGCCGACGCGCGGCTCAAGGCGCTCTACGATGCCGAATGGGCATGGCGCACCAAGGAATTCGGATCGGAGGAGGATGAGGCCAAGGGGATCGGCCCCGACCACCTCCCCCGCGTCGATGCCGCCACCCAGCAGAAGCGGCTGGCTTATTGGAGCGGGATATTGGCGAAGCTCGACGCGATCCCACTTAAGGACCTCTCGCCTGAGGAGCAGATCAACGCCGCGGTGTTCCGCACGTCCCTGTCCGCCTTCGTCACCGACATCGGCTACAAGACCTACGAAGCGCCGTTCAATTCGGACAGCTTCTTCTGGACCGAGATCACCCCGCGCCAGGGCTATCCGAGCATCGACGAATATCGCCGCTATGTCGGGCGGCTGCGCGACATACCGCGCTATTTCGACGAGAATGTCGCGAACATGCGCGCCGGCCTCGCGCGCGGCTACACCGTCCCGCGGATCGCGATCGAAGGCCGCGACAAATCGATAGAGGCGTATCTCAAGCCCGGCGCGGACAATCCGTTCTACGCGCCGATCGCCAAGATGCCGGCCAATATCCCCGCCGCCGATCGGGCGCGGATCACGCGCGAGGTGGAAGCCGCGATAAGCGACGCGGCGGTCCCGGCCTATGCCAAATTGCTCGCCTTCATCCGCACCGAATATATGCCGAAGGCGCGCACCGAGCTTGCCGCCGAGACGCTGCCCGACGGCAAGGCATATTATCAGGCGATGATCACCAAGTTCGCGACGCTCGACCTGACGCCCGCCCAGATCCACGCGATCGGCCTCAAGGAAGTCGCCCGGATCGACGCCGAGATGCGCGCCGTGATGAAGAAAAGCGGCTTCAAGGGCAGCTTCCCCGAATTCCTCGCCTTCCTGCGCACCGACCCGCAATTTTACGCGACCACGCCGCACCAGTTGATCGCCGAGGCGACCTACATCTCCAAGAAAGCCGACCATAAGCTGAAAGACACGTTCGGCTTCCTGCCGCGCTACCGCCACGGCATCGTCGCCGTCCCCGACGCGATCGCGCCGATTTACACGGCCGGGCGCGGCGGGCTCGAAACCTGCCTGTTCAACACCTACAATCTGCCGCAGCGGCCGCTCTACAATCTGCCCGCTCTGGTGCTCCACGAATGCACTCCGGGGCACAGCTTCCAGGCCGCGCTCGCGCTCGAGGGGCCGTCGCGGCCGCCATTCCGGCGCACCACCTATTTTTCGGGCTATGGCGAGGGCTGGGGCCTCTACACCGAATGGCTCGGCACGATCATGGGGATATACGAAACCCCGTATGAGGATTTCGGGCGGCTGACCTACGAGAATTGGCGCGCGAGCCGGCTGGTGATCGACACCGGCATCCACCAGCTCGGCTGGAGCCGCAAGCAGGCGCAGGATTATCTGAAAGAGCATACCGCTCTGTCCGAGCATGAGATCACGACCGAGGTCGACCGCTACATTTCGTGGCCCGGCCAGGCGGTCGCCTACAAGCTCGGCGAGATGCTGATCCGCAGGAAGCGCGGCGAAGCGGAGGCGAAGCTCGGGACAGGTTTCGACCAGCGCAAGTTTCACGACGCGATCCTCGCGCTCGGCTCGGTGCCGCTCTCGACGCTGGAAACGCGGCTCGACCAGTTCATCGCGGCGGGCGGCGAGAATCCGAAGGCGGCGGACTAAGCGATCAATCTACGCAGGCCGGCGATCGTGTCGGCCTCGGCCGCCGGCTTGTCGGTGCGGATCCGCGAGATGCGGGGGAAGCGCATCGCGACGCCGGATTTGTGGCGCTTGCTCTCGTGGATCGAATCGAACGCGACCTCGAACACCAATGTCTTCTCGACCTCGCGGACCGGCCCGAAGCGCTGGACCGTGTGGCCGCGCACGAAGCGGTCGAGCCATTTCAGCTCCTCGTCGGTGAAGCCGAAATAGGCCTTGCCGACGGGGAGCAATTCGCCCGCCTCGGTCCAGCAGCCGAACGTATAGTCCGAATAGAAAGACGAGCGCTTGCCCGACCCGCGCTGCGCGTACATCAACACACAATCGGCGACGAGCGGATCGCGCTTCCATTTGTACCAGAAGCCGGCGCGGCGGCCGGCGATATAAGGACTGTCGCGGCGCTTGAGCATCACCCCCTCGATCGCCGCGTCGCGCGATCCGGCGCGGATTTCCTCCAGCGCCTCGAAGCTGTCGGCCGCGATCACCGCGCTGATGTCGAACCGGTCCGGGTCGAGGCTCGCCACGAAGCCCTCGAGCCGCGCCCGCCTTTGCTGCCAGCCGAGCCCGCGCAGATCATCATCGCCGTCGAACAATATGTCGTAGAGCCTTACGAAGGCGGGATATTCGCCGAGCGTTTTCGCCGACACGATTTTGCGGCCGAGCCGCTGCTGGAGCGCGTTGAAACTCGCCGCCGCGCCGCCATGCTCGGCCGCGCCCTGGACCTCGCCCTTCACCAGCAACTCGCCGTCGACCACCCCTTCGCGATCGAACGCGTGCGCGACATCGGGGAAGCCGCGGCTGATATCGTCGCCCGCGCGGCTGTAGAGCCGGGTTTCGCCCGCCACCCGGACGATCTGGACGCGGATGCCGTCCCATTTCCATTCGGCCGCATAATCGTCGAGCGACACGCGCAGCTCTTCCAACGGATGCGCGAGCATGAACGGACGGAAGACGGGCACGTTCTTCGCGGTCGGCTGGTCGCCGCGCCCCTCCGTCCAGGCGAAGAGCGGCTCGTAGGGCGGGTCGATGCCGTGCCAGACCTCCTCGACCGCATCGACGTCGAGCCCGAACGCCTGCGCCAGCGCCAGCTTGGCGAGCCGCGACGACACCCCGATCCTGAGCGCCCCGGTGGCGAGCTTGAGCAAGGCGTAGCGCCCGCTCGCGTCGAGATGGTCGAGCATCGTCGCGAGCGCGGCGGGCGCGTCGGAGCGGCCGAGGCTCGACAAGCGCTCGACCACGCTGGCGATGCCGAGCGTGCCGTCGTCCATATCGGCGGGCTGGTCGATGCTCCTGGGCCAGAGCAACGACACGGTCTCGGCCATGTCGCCGACATAGTCGCGGCTCATCCTGAGCAGCACCGGATCGACGCGCTCCTCGGTGATCGCGCGGATCACGGCGGGCTTGACCGCTTGAATGTCGAGCTCGCCAGTCAATGCCGCGAGCGCATACCCGCGATCGGGGTCGGGCGTGCGGCGGAGATAGTCGCCGATCAGCTTCAATTTGGCGTTGCGTGACCGCGTGTAGACGAGCGCGTCGAGGAGCTGGGAGAATTCGCGCATCGGCAGCCCAACATTTAGCGGCTAGGGAAGCTCCCGGCTATGACGGTGTTTCGCTTCTTTCTGCTGCTCGCGGCGCTTGCCGCGACCTTGCTGGCGTGGGCCTATTGGACCGCGATCGCCGATCCCGTCGTCCGCGAGGCGGAGATCGCGCTCCCCGGCTGGCCCGAAGGCGCGCCGCCGGTGCGCGCCGTCCTGATCTCCGACATCCACGTCGCCGGGCCGGATATGCCGCCGTCGCGGCTGGCGCGGATCGTGGCGCGGATCAATGCGCTCAGGCCCGACATCGTGCTGATCGCCGGCGACCTGATCAGCGACAAAAGGGCCTCGACGCGGCATTATTCGCATGAGGAGGCGATGGCGCCGCTTTCCGGGCTGCGGCCCAGGCTGGGCAGCTTCGCGGTGATGGGCAATCACGATCATTGGCGCGACGCCCAAGCGGCGCACCGCGCGCTCGCGGCGGCGGGCGTCCATGTGCTCGACAATGCGGCGATGGCGGCGGGCCCGCTGGTAGTCGGCGGCCTCGACGACGATTTCACCGACCGGGCCGATTTGCCCGCCACGCTGGCGGCGATGGGCCGCCTGCCCGGCGCGCGAATCCTGCTGAGCCACAGCCCCGACCCGTTCCCGGACGTGCCGGCCGAGGTGGGGTTGATGCTCGCCGGGCACACCCATTGCGGCCAAGTCCGGCTGCCGTGGGTCGGCGCGCTCTCGACGATGTCGGATTACGGCCAGCGCTACGCCTGCGGCCTCGTCCGCGAGAACGGCAAAACCCTGATCGTCACCGCGGGCCTCGGTACGAGCGGCCTGCCGCTGCGGCTCGGGGCGGTGCCCGACCTGTGGCTGGTCCGGCTCGGGCCCCCGCCACGCCCAAGCGGCGGACCCTAAAGCGGCTTGCGCCTGAAGCGGAACATCGCGTCTTCGCGGCGGCCGTCCTTGTGCTTGATCAGGACAATCGTTTCGAGGCCGTCCGCGCCGACGCGGCGCATGCTGAGGCCCTCGAAATAGGCGCCGTCTTTGTCGAGCCGGCGCAGCGGAAATTCCTCGATCCCGTCATTCTGCCCCCAGGACTTGAGGTCGGTGCCGAAATGCCGGATCCGCAGCAGGAGCGAGCCGCGCGCCTCGACGAATTGATAGAGCTCGTAGAAACGCAGCTTGCCGTCCTCGATTTGCTGGAAATGCCCCGCCATCTGGCCGGCGACGGGGGGCGAGATCGTCTCGATACTAAGGCCGCCCAGCCCCTCGCCTTCCCTCTGGCCCGCCATCCAGGCGATGTCGGCGATGGTGGCGAGCGGCGAGACCGCGCCTGGGATCGGGCTGGGGGCGCTCTGCGCACCGGCCACAGCCGAGCAGAGCAGCAAGGATAGCGAAAGCATCGCGCGCATCTTCTGCCCCCCGGAAACCGCCGCGCCATCGTAGCGCAACGGCGATCGGCTCGCCAGCTTCAGGCCAGCCGAAGCGCGCCGACCGCGACGACCAGGCCGGCGAGCAGGAACAGCGCCGCGATTGCGACCCTGATCCCCCGCAGCGGCAGCAGCCGCGGCAGATCGCGCGCGAGCAGGATCGCGGGCAGCGAGGCCGCGATCACGCCCGCGCTCGCCCCGGCCGCGGTCAAGGCCAGCGAATCGTAATAGGTGGCGAGCGCGAAGGCGGTGAACTGGGTCTTGTCGCCGAATTCGAGCAGGAAGAAGCAGCCGGCGGCGGTGAGGAAGGGTCCGGTGCGCCAAGTCGCGCCCATGTTGGGCTCTTTCGCGCGGAACAGGCCCCCTCCGCCTACGAACAGCAAGGCGAGGGCGAGCAGCAAGGCCGCCGCGCGCGCGACAATGAGATCGTGGACTATGATGCCGCCGGCCGAGGCGATCAAAGCGTTGGCGAGCGCGGCCACCGCTACCCCCGCCAGCACCGGAACGGGCCTGGCGAAGCGCGCGGCGAGCGCGACCACGAGCCATTGCGTCTTGTCGCCCCATTCGGCGAGGAAGGCGGCGACGAAGCTGGTGAGGAGCGCTTCCAACTCTTTTAAGTTCAGGCGCTGAGGCGCACCGACACCGAGGCGATCATCGCCTCGCTCGCCTGCTCGTCGCTGCGGCCGCAGCCGATCGCATCGTGCAGCCGGTCGAGATAGAGCGAGGTTGGGCACACCCCCTTCTTTTGCTCGAGCGTGTCGGCCATCGCGCGCTCCATCGCCTCGGCGAGCCGAACCACCGGGGTCAGCCCGTACGCGGCGGCGATCTGCCTGATCGCGAGGATGCTGTCGCCGAAGTCGCGCGCGCTTTGGCGCCGGGTGAAACGCTGCAGCGCTTCGAGCCGTTCGCAAAGATCGGCCCGCACCACCATCATTCCGTCATGTTCGGCTCGCATGGCATCCCCCTGCCTCTCGATAGCGCGACCATGCGCCCTTATGGTTACCGCATCGTTAACCGGCCCTTTTCCTTGACAGCGCGGGCCAAGGGCGGCAGAGCGCATCCCGCATCGGGGCGGCGGAAACGCCGCCTTTGTTTTTTACACATTCACGCTCGAAAAGAGGCTGCGATGGCCAAGCCGGCAACCGTCAAGATCAAGCTCGTCAGCTCCGCTGATACGGGCTTCTATTACGTCACCAAGAAGAATCCCCGGAACACCACCGAGAAGATGAGCTTCCGCAAATACGACCCCGTTTTGCGCAAGCATGTCGAGTTCAAGGAAGCCAAGATCAAGTGACGCGCGGCCTTATGGCAGCGCGCCATTAGGTTCTGAATCATTCCGGCTTAGGCCGGGATCGATCTGCTCTTCGCCGTCGCCGGGCGCGCCTGCTTCATCTTCCGCTTCGGCTTCGGCTTGCGCCACCGGCATCGCCAGCAGCGCGTCGACCGCCTCGATGAAGCGCATCAGCGAAATCGGCTTCGACACATAGCCCTCCGCGCCGGCGTCGCGGATCCGCTCCTCGTCGCCCTTGGCGGCATAAGCGGTCACCGCCATGATCGGGATCGCCTTGAGCGCCGCGTCGGCCTTTAGTCGCTCGATCAGGTCGAGCCCGCTGATATGCGGCATCTGAATATCCATGACGATCAGAGCGGGCGCGAAATCGCGCGCGCGGTCGATCGCCTCGCGGCCGTCGCGCACCGGCTCGGCCGCGTGACCGTGCGCGCGCAGCAGGTCGCAGAACAGCTTCAGATTGAGTTCGTTGTCCTCGACAACGAGGATTTTTTGTCCCACGCGCGGCCCCGATAGTGCGGGGCAAGCCTTAGGCGATGACGATTCAAGAGACAAATCACGAGGCGCTCGCGCTCGCCGCTTTGGGCTGGACGCTGGAGGATCAGGCGCGCGCGGCGCGTTTGCTGGCGCTGACCGGGCTGACGCCGGACGATCTTCGCGACCGGATCGCCGAGCCGCCGGTGCTGGCCGCGTGCCTCGGCTTCCTCGAAGCGCACGAGCCCGATCTGCTCGCCTGCGCCGCAGCGCTCGACGTCCCCCCGGCGCGGCTGGTCGCGGCGCGCGCGAGCCTCGAGCGATGAGCCGCCCCTTGCTGATCAGCGATTGCGACGAGGTGCTGCTCCACATGCTCGTCCATTTCGCCGACTGGGTCGGCGAGGCGCACGATCTCGACTTCGCGCTCGACGCCCCCGGCTTTCGCGAGGCGGTCACCGACAAAGCCACGGGAACACCGATCGACGAGGCGCGGATCTGGCCGTTGCTCGACGGTTTCTTCGACAAGGAGATGCACCGCCAGAATGTCGTGCCCGGCGCGGTCGCGGCGCTCGAAGCGATCGGGGCCGAGGCCGACATCGTCATCCTCACCAATCTCGGCGACCAGCACCATGCCGGCCGGGTCGGCCAATTGGGCGCGTTCGACATCAACCATCGCGTGCTGTGCAACCGCGGCGGCAAGGGCCGGCCGGTGGCGGAGCTGATCGCCGAGCTGCGGCCGAGCGTCACCGTGTTCGTCGACGATCTGCCGGTCCACCACCAATCGGTCGCCAAACATGCCCCGCAGGTCTGGCGGCTGCACATGATCGCCGAGCCCAAAGTGGCGGCGCACATGCCGGCCGCGCCGTACGCCCATGCGCGGATCGATCGCTGGAGCGAAGCCCAAGTCTGGATCAAGGATCGGTTCGCGCAAGGTCCGGCCGCTTCAGAATAGAGCGGGTCGCCCTCCAGTATCGACCAAGAACCGCGTATATTGCGGGTCTTGCCGCCGTGCGCGGCGCATGTCATCCTGCCGCGCACAAGGGGGGTGCCCGGCATGGCGGATGAAAGCTTCGAGACCGAGGCGCCAAAAGCGCCGCCGCCGATCGACGGGTCGGTCGGCGACCAGGAGGACCCGAAGGTCTTCGTCCTGACCCGCGAGCTCAGCGAAGTCCATCTCCTGCTCGACAATCTGTCGGCCAATCCCGGCGCTAGCCTGTCGGCGCTCAAGAAGGGGGCGCAGGTCGGCCTGCCCGAGGACTGGATCGAGCAAGTGTGCCAGATCAGCTGGCCGCCGAGCGGGTCGCCGGTCGATCAGGCCGCGCAGGCGGCGTTGCTGATCCGGGTCAAGGACTATCTCAACGGCCTGTCGCGCCCGGCGAGCGGATCGACCATCGCCTTCACCTTGCTGGTGACGCAGGAGCAGGATCTCAAAACGGCGCGCGAGCGGCTTGGCGCGGCGCCCACCGAGCCCGATCAGGTGCCGACGCGCAGCTCGCTGGCGTGCATCGCCTATCCCGATCTCATTCCCAAGGCGCGCAACTTCCGCAACGCGATGTGGGGGATGAGCGCCTTCCTCGGCTTCTGGCTGATCCTCACCTGCCTGCTGTCCTGGTACGTCGCGTACGGCAATGCGGCGCTGGGCGAGCTCGCGGTCGCGCGCGGCGCGCTCGAAACCGCCCAGAAACGGGTCAGCGACGCCGAAGCGGGCGTGACCGCTGCGACCGGCCCCGCACCGGTCCCAAGCGTGGCCGTAACCGGATCGGACGAAACCGCCGCGACCGCGCCGCCGACGCCGCCCGACGTGGTCGGCTATTGCAACGAGCCGCGACTGCTCGGCACCAAGCCCATCCCCGGCACCGAGGAGGCGCTGCCGCTCTACGCCAGCGTCGGCCAGCTCCAGGCGTGTCAGGCGCTCGCCCGCAGCCAGGCCCATGTCGACCGGGTGCAGAACAGCCTGCTGCGCTGGCTGCGCCGGGGCGGCGGCGGCGACGGCGGCGACGGCACCGAAATCGCCTTCAACGCCGCGTCGATCGCCAATATCTGGGGATCGGCGATCCTGCCCGTGCTGTACGGCATCCTCGGCGCGGGGGCGGCGATCGTCCGCTCGCTGTCGCGCAAGATCAAGGCGAGCCTGCTCGCGCCCCGCGATCTGTTGCTCTCGCTGCAGCAGCTGGCGCTCGGCGCGGTGGTCGGCGCGTGCATCGGCCTGTTCATCTCGCAGCCGGGCGGCGGCGGTGCGACCGACACCAGCCTGCTCGGGCCGGTCGCCTTGTCGGGCTCGGCGATTTCGTTCGTCGCCGGCTTCGGGGTCGAGGCGGTGTTCCAGGCGCTCGAGGCGCTGATCGCGCGGATCTTCAACACGCCGTCGGTGGCATCGGCGACGCGGCCCGACGGCCCGCCGGCGAACTGAACCGGGCGCCCGCACATTTGGACGCTGGGGCCTATGACGCGAGCAAGACCTTGACCGGTCGCGCCGCGGAGTGCTGAAGGGCGGCATGACCGACAGCATCGCCGCCCGCCTTTCCGCCCTCGACATCGTCCTTCCCGAGCCGGCCGCGCCGGTCGCGGCTTATGTGCCGGCGGTGCAGGCCGGCAATCTGCTCCACATTTCGGGGCAGCTCCCGTTCGATCAGGGCGCGTTGATGACCGGGCGGCTCGGCGAGAATCGCGATGTCGATTACGGCTACAAGGCGGCGCGCGCCTGCGGAGTGATGCTGCTCGCGCAGATCGCCAGCGCGCTGGGCGGGCTCGACCGGGTCGAGCGGATCGTCAAGCTCGGCGTGTTCGTCAGCAGCGCGGGCGATTTCACCGACCAGCCCAAGGTCGCCAACGGCGCCTCCGAGCTGATGGAGCAGGTGTTCGGCGAACCGGGGCGCCACGCCCGCAGCGCGGTCGGCGTGCCGGTGCTGCCGCTGGGAGCCGCCGTCGAGATCGATGCGATCGTCGCCGTCAAGCAGGGCTGACGCGCTCGCGCGGCTGGTCGCTTTCCCCTTCGCGCATCGCGGCCTGCACGGGCCGGGGGCGGTCGAGAATAGCCGGGCCGCGTTCGAGACGGCGATCGCGGCGGACCACGGGATCGAGCTCGACGTCCAGGCCAGCCGCGACGGCGACGCGTTCGTGTTCCACGATTACGCGCTGGCGCGGCTGACCAGGCAAAGCGGAACCCTACGCGAATTGCCCTCCGCCGAGCTCGGTCGAGTCACCCTCGCCGGAACATTCGAGACCATCCCCACCTTGCCCGCGATCCTGGAGCTGATCGCCGGCCGCGCGCCGTTGTTGATCGAGGTCAAGTCGCCCGACCGCCGCGCGACCGCGCTCTGCCGCTCGGTCTCCAATGCGCTCACACGCTATGCCGGCCCGGTCGGGGTGATGTCGTTCAACCCGGCGGTCGGCCATTATTTCGCGCGGCACGACCCGGATATTTTGCGCGGCCTGGTCGTCACCGAGGCGGATAAGCGGAACCTGCGCGGCCGCATCGAGCGCGGATTGGCGCTCCGGCGCGCGCGGCCCGATTTCCTCGCTTACGACATTCGCGATTTGCCCTCGGCGTTCGCGCGCAAGGCCGGCTTGGCCGTCCTGACCTGGACCGTGCGCTCCGACGCCGAGCGCGCCACCGCCGCGCTCTATGCCGGCCAGATCATCTACGAAACACCGCGATGAGCGACCGCGAGATCGTCGCCCGGGTCGGCAACGGGGTCGCGAGCTTCGCCGCCGCCGACTGGGATGCGTGCGCGGGCGCCGGCGACC
>Ga0136617_10005733_pt1 | contig 11123 bp, 9 predicted proteins | sample AntDrymUQ3222106_2_FD_129672 | JGI IMG/M metagenome (GOLD analysis project Ga0136617, IMG submission 129672) | Polar desert sand microbial communities from Dry Valleys, Antarctica - metaG UQ322 (21.06) | ecosystem: Environmental > Terrestrial > Soil > Desert | place: Antarctica: Dry Valley...
ACCGGGCCGTGATCGCTCTGGCGAGGCGCAGGGTAAACGTCCTCTGGGCGATGCTCCGGGACGGGAAGCTCTACCAGGAGCCGATCCTAGATGCGGCTTGACTACACCATCGGGATGCAACGGCGCAAGATCATACGCTAAGGGGCAGACTTCCCAGCCGATGCAGAGTAGTACCATCTGAAGTTGGCCCTGTTTGATACGCTTTGGAGTCTCCACAATCCCCATAGATAGAAGGTTTTGCAGAGTCGAATCAGGTGAGCTTTAGTTGGTACAGGACGATGGAGCCGAGATCTATGATGCACGGCGACTCTACTATGGAGGTCTACCGCTACCCAGGCCCACGAAGGTCAGGAGCGTGATAAATTCGGTCCTTCAGCACCTTAACGTATGATTCTGCGCGGCTGCTACTCATGGTCCAGGTTCGTCTTTCTGAGAAGAAGCCTGAAGACGAGGTAGTTGCTTAACCCCGGATAAGTACTTGCCTTACCGGAGCCACGATCGGTCAACCCCCCCTCCCCCTCGTCTGCCTTTGGCGCTCCTGTTCCGGGCGACATGCGGAAGTCCAGAAGCCCATTTTGGTACGAAAATCATGGGTACTAGACCATTCTAACGCTTTGCTACGGCGATCAGAAAGCCGTCAAGCGTGTTACAAGCGATGTTACAAGGATGCGCAAGCACGTGTGCGGGTGCGTAACTGCGCACGAACATCTATACGGAGATTTGTGAGGTAAGATTTCTGTTGCGAGATTCAGGACGTTATTGTGCATATTTTCGGCTTCTTTGGCTACAATTGGGGTCGAAACTCGCATCGGAAGGTTAGTTCTCTTACGAGTTGTACTCGATGATGGCTTTAGGGTCCCGCAGGGAGATCAACTGGTCCCTTTTTCTCCTTGAAACCGCCGCTGCGAAGGACCCTTAGCGACGATTTTCCGGAATCATACGTTCCTTATCTGGCAACTATCGTCTCTTACGCGAGCCATACGATTCTGGTTGAAGCCGAGCTCCCTGATCTAGTTTTGGCCACAATTCTCATACCCAAACAGCGTTAATAACTAATTGCACATACTTTCCGATGGGCGTACACTGCGTTAGGGATAGGTTGGGTGCTTATACTGCTACGCACAAAGGGAATCGTTGACGACTTGCATCAGTCCGAGTCTAGCGCGGGGCGTAGATCAATGGGACTATCGGCTCGGGAAATACGGCTGATCGAAGTCCTATTGCGCCATCCCAACAGCCTCACTATTGACGGCGTCGCCGACCGGCTCGGCGTGAGCGCCCGGACCGTTCGCCGCGAGTTGCAGCCCGCCTCGGATTTCCTCGACTCGCACGACCTGACGCTGGTGAGGCAGTCAGGTAGAGGTTTGAGCGTCGAAGGTAACGCCGAGGAGCGGGAAAAGGCGCTCGAATCTCTTCGAGACGTGCGTCCGGTCGGGATGCTACCAGAGGAGCGGCAGAGATCTTTGCTCAGTATGCTGCTCGCGGCGGACCGCCCGATCAAGCAGCGGGCGCTCGCGAGTCGGCTCAAGGTCGCTATCGGAACTGTCAGCCGCGACCTGGACGAGGTGGAACAAACACTTTCGGATTCAAAACTCTCCCTGGTGCGTAGACGCGGCTACGGGGTCGAAATCGTTGGGACGGAGAGAGAACGCCGCCGCGCGATGCGCCATTTGATCTCCCAAAGCCTTGATGAGACGCAGTTACTTTCTCATCTTCAAGAGTCCGAAGAGAGAGCCGAAACCTCATCGTCCGTAAGCGCCGCGGGCCGCATGACGGACCAGTTGCTGGGCCTGATCGATGAGAGGCGCCTGTGGAGGGTGAAGTCTCTGACTGAAACCACTGTGCGCGACCTGCCGTACCCTATCACCGACGATGCCTTTGCCGACTTCACTATTCATGTCGCGTTGACGGTCGAGCGGCGCTTGCAGGGTGGAAAGATCGATCTGGACGACGAAATGCTCCAGAGGCTCCAGAAGACGGACGAATACGCTTACACGCGGACCCTCGCCAAAAATCTCGAAGAGAACTTTGACGTAGCTGTTCCCGATGAGGAGATCGGCTATTTGACCATGCACCTCCGTGGCACGAAGCTCAGAGAAGACGATGCCCTCCAGGACTACTTCGAGACTTCAGATCTTGAGTTGGCCTCTAAGGTGAAGGCGTTGGTCCACTATGTAGAAGATCGGACCGGGTTTGAACTCGCCGGCGACAGCTTTCTGTACAGGGGGCTTCTCGCCCACATCGAGAGGGCCATCTACAGGCTGCGGGAGAATCTGAGCATCCATAACCCGCTCCTCGAAGACGTCAAAGAGGATTACCCGTCGCTCTTCGAACTGGTAAGCCAGGGCATGGAGAAGGTGTTCGTGCAGGAGAACATCCCGGAAGAGGAAATTGGATTCGTAGTAATGCACTTCGGGGCGGCTCTCGACCGGGCCCAGGGAAGCTTTCCGCGTACGGTGCTCGTCGTTTGCTCCAGTGGGATCGCCACTACCAGGGTGCTCGCCTCCCGGCTGGAAAAGGCGTTCCCCCAGATCCAGAGTATACGAAACTCTTCGCTCTTCGAGTTCGAAGAGTTGAACCTGGACGACTTCGACCTGGTGGTGTCTACAGTCTCTCTGCCGGCCCCCGGCGATTCTTACGTCCAGGTTCAGCCCCTTATCTCCGAAGATGAGGTGGAGCGCATTCGGAACCACCTCAGAGAGAAAAACCTCGAAGCGCCTCTGGAAAACCGGGCTGCCTTCGAATCGCTAGAAGTCTTCGGTGGAGGTCAGGAGAAATTTCGTCAGATGGTGGAGGCGACGCAAACTATAGCCGAGCTCGTGGATGATGCTTTCCTCGTGCGGCACGAAGCGGGCGGATCGCTGGAGGAGGCGTTCCGGATGATGTGCGACACGCTCGCCGACAAGGAACTCGTCAACGAGCCTCGGAGCCTTGAACAAAGTCTGCTCTCGCGTCAAGAACTCGGGGGTGTTGGCGTTCCAGGGACTACGCTCGCCCTTTTTCACGCTCGCGACGGCTCGGTGCCCCGGCCATCTTTCTCTGTACACGAGTTCGGCGAGCCTCTGGCGACAAAAGGCCTGGATGGCGTACTGATGCAAGTTCGTCGAAGCTTGTTGATGGTCGCACCCATGACCCTGTCCCCGGTAGCCCTGGAGGCTATCAGCGAAATATCGCTCGCGATGGTCGACCGGCCCGCGGAACGTGAGGTCTTCGAATCCGGTACGGAGGAACAAATTGTCGAGGTGTTGGAAGGTATCTTTGGCCGCTATCTGCATGAAAAACTCTCGTGAAAGGAGCTTGAAGGTGCCTTACGACACACTGACCAGCGAGAAAATAGAGCGATTCGAAAGGGCGTCCGAGGAGGTGATTTATCTGCTACCCAAACAGGTGTCCTACAGGGACGTTCTCTGGACAACCGACAACTTACGGAAAGGAAGTTCGTGCTAAAAGACTATTTAGACTCGCGCGCTGTGTCGCTCGGCGATGAAGTTAAAGACTGGAGGGCCGCGATCGAAACCACTGGCCGGCTGCTGGTTGATTCGGAGGCGGCTGAAGAAAAGTACGTCCAGGCAATGGTCCGGACTACTGAGGAGTTAGGCCCGTACGTCGTGATAGCTCCTGGCGTAGCGATACCTCATGCCCGGCCTGAAGACGGAGCAAAGAAGGTGGCGTTAGGCCTCTCGGTGCTCTCTGAGCCAGTTGAGTTCGGCTCCAAGGAGAACGACCCGGTAGACCTCGTCTTCGGGTTCTCGACCACCGACTCAGAGGCTCACATGGAGCTTATACAAGCCCTCGCGGACTTCATAGAGAAGGAGGAGAACTGCCAGGCGCTACGAGATGCGGAAACGGTAGAGGAAATAATGGCGATTGTAGAGAGGAGTAGCGTCAATGCTTAAGGTGTTCGCGGTATGCGGTATGGGGCTCGGGACGAGCATCATCCTCAAGAGCAGGTTGAAGGAAGCCCTGAACAAGCAGGGCGTAGATCATTCCCTGGAGGTCACGGATGCCAGCGCGGTAGCCGGACAAGATGCCGACCTCATCTTTACCTCCGAAGAGTTGGGAGAGAAGATACGGAACAAGAAGGCCAAGGTCGTAGTCATCAATAACTTCACCGACCGCAAGGAGATAGGCGCAAAGGTCGAGGCGGCGGTCGCCGAGATCGGAGCGTAGTCTGATGGTAGTTCTAAACCTTCTCATAGACATACTTAGCACCCCAGCCATCCTGGTCGGGATTATGGCCCTCGTGGGCCTCTTGGCACTCAATTCTCCGACGTCAGACGTCGTAAGCGGTACCCTCAAGACCATTATCGGATTTCTGGTTCTTACCGGAGGCGCCGGAATACTCGTCGCAGCCCTCGATCCCTTGGGAAAGATGGTTGAGGAAGGTCTAGGCCTCCAGGGAGTCATTCCAACTAACGAGGCCGTTGTGGGTCTCGCTCTCGAAAACTTCGGAGCCCGCACCGCGGGCATCATGGGGCTCGCCTTTATCGTGAACCTCATACTCGCCCGCCTGACTCCCTTGAGCTATGTCTTCCTCACCGGCCACCACGTACTCTTTATGAGCGCCCTGGCCACCGTGGTGCTGAGCTCCGCCGGCATCGGAGGAGTGAACCTGCTACTCATAGGCGCGCTCATAGTAGGCAGCCTGATGATAATATTGCCCGCACTCCTCATGCCGTTCGTCAGGAAGATAACCGGCGGCGACGATATCGCAATCGGACACTTCGGAACCCTGAGCTACTTAACAAGCTCCTTCGTTGGCAGCGCCGTTGGTAAAACCGAGAAAAGCACGGAGGACGTGGAAGTTCCGAGGAGCCTCTCCTTCTTCCGGGACAACCTCATCTCGACGGCGGTAGCCATGCTGCTGGTGTACCTGGCCTTCGCTATATTAGCCGGTCCCGCTTTCGTCGCGGGTCTGAGCGATGGCGGCAACCCGTTCGTCTTCGCCGTTATACAGGCTTTGACCTTCGCCGCCGGGGTGTGGGTAATACTGGTGGGCGTCAGGATGATACTGGGCGAGATAGTGCCGGCCTTCGAGGGTATCTCTCAGAAGATCATTCCAAACGCGGTTCCGGCCCTCGACATCCCGATAATCTTCCCCTACGCTTCGACGGCCGTACCCATCGGCTTTGTCGCCAGCGCGACCGCGGGTGTGGTGGCACTCCCCCTACTCGGGCCTCTTGGACTGGCGCTAATTATTCCCGGCATGGTGCCCCACTTCTTCGTCGGGGGCGGCGCCGGGGTATTCGGCAACGCCACCGGCGGGCGTCGCGGGGCCGTCGCGGGAGCTTTCGCCAGCGGCCTCATAATAACCTTCCTCCCGGCGCTCTTGCTCGGCTACATGGGTGATCTCGGGCTCGCCAATACCACCTTCGGGGACTCCGACTTCGCGTGGGTCGGGATACTGCTGGGTTCCGTCGCCAACCTGGGCGTCGTTGCAGTATGGGCCCTCACAATCGTCTTTGTGGCCGTCGCCTTCGCGCTAGGCTATTTGTTCCCCGTTCTGCGTCCCCACTACTATGAGACTGCTGAAGAAGACGAAGAAGAGGCAGACATGGGAGGTGAAACGGAGGCCACTGAAGAAAAGACCGAGGGGAAAGGGTAAAACGGTCAGCCGGTCACAGGCCACCTGGTCTCAGCCCGGCACCCTGTCATCCCCCGAGGGGTTGTCCCTCGGGGGGAGGCGGTGTAGGTGCGGTACTACCGCTGTCAGTGGTAAGCCGAAGTCGAGGAAGAACAGGCACATATTGGAGTGGACACTGGGCTGGCTTGCGAAGTACCGCAGGCTCAAGATTCGCTATGAGCGGCGAGGCTATAGACACGAGGCTTTTCCGCACCTGGATTGTCCGCTAAGTTCTCCCAACTGCGTAGTTTGATGGGCGTTGGTAGGATCTCTAAGGTGATCTGTTGAACCATAGAACAGGAGGATGAATAGTGCAAGAAAGAGAAGTCACCATAGTACCCGAGGAGGGGCTACACGCCCGTCCGGCGGCGGAGTTCGTCAAAGAGGCCAAGAGCTACGATTCGGACATAAAGGTGATCAAAGACGACAAGGAAGCCAACGCCAAAAGCTCGTTGAACTTGATGAGCCTGGGAGCCAAGCAGGGCGACAAGCTCACCATTCGGGCCGAGGGAGAGGATGAAGAGGCGGCGGCGGACGCGCTGGCCGAGCTTATAACCCAGGCTGAACCCGAGGCGTAACACTAGACCGGAAAAGAGCGTCATCAGGCTCAGGGTAGAGCCGGGGAAAGGAGAGGACGCAGTATGGTAGAGAAGAAAGCGGGAGAAGCGCTCAGAATGGAGGGCGTCGCGGCCTCTGAGGGGGTCGCTGTCGGGCCGGTGTTCGTCCACGACGCGGGAGAGTTGGAGCCGGATCGGACCAGCATAAGCGAAGAAGAGGTCGAAGACGAGATAAAGCGGTTCGAGGAGGCGGTTCAGGCCGTCGTGCCGAAACTCTCGGAGACGGCGGAGAAGATGCGGGAGCAGGGAAACGAGGATGAGGCGGCGATCTTCGACGCCCACACGGAACTGGCCCAGGACCCGGAGCTGGCAGATGGTGTCGCCGAGCGTGTAAAGAACCTGGAGAGTCCGGAGTCCGCGATCCTGGCCGTAGGCGAGGAGTACGCCCAGATGTTCGCCAACATGGAGGACGAGTACATGGCGGCCCGCGCCGACGACGTGCGCGACGTGGCCCGCCAGATAGCGGCCGAAGTCATGGGCGAATCCGCTTCCGGCCTCGAATTCCTGGATGAGCCGTCCGTGGTCCTGGCCCACAGTCTGGCTCCCTCTGACACGGCACGCGTCCCGAAGGGCATGGCTTTAGGATTCGTAACCGCCGAAGGGTCGAAGACTTCTCACGTCTCGATCATGGCCCGCTCTATGGCTATCCCCGCCGTGGTTGGCGTGGGTTCTACGCTCGAAGAAGCGTTCGAGGCCGAAACGGTCGCTATAAACGGAGGCGAAGGATATGCCATCGCTGACCCGGACGAAGACACCATCTCGGACATAGAAAAACGAGAGAAGGAGCTAGAAGAAGAGCGCAAAGAGCTTGAAGAATACAAGCACGTAGAGGCCCGGACGAGCGACGGACGCCGCATAGAAGTCTCCGCCAATCTCGGTTCCGCCGCGGAAGCCGAAGACGCCCTGGAGTGGGGGGCGGAAGGTGTGGGACTCTTCCGCACCGAGTTCCTGTTCATGGAGCGTGACGAACTGCCTACGGAGGACGAGCAGTACGAGGTCTACCGCGAGGTGGCCGAAGCCTTCGGCGAGAAGCCGGTCATCTTCAGGACGCTGGACGTAGGGGGAGATAAGGATCTACCCGGCGTGGAACAGCCTGTGGAAGAGAACCCGTTCCTGGGCTGGCGGGGCATCAGGATGTGCCTGGAAATTCCCGAGCTATTCAAGCCCCAGCTAAAGGCGCTCCTCCGGAGCGCGGCGCACGGCAACGTCAAGATCATGTTCCCCATGATCGTCAATGCCGAGGAAGTACGTCAGGCAAAAGAACTGATCGAGGAGTGCCGGGGCGAGTTAGAAGATGCTGGTACAGAGTTCGGGGCCGTGGATGTCGGGGTGATGGTAGAGACGCCGGCGGCGGCTATCTGCGCCTCGGACCTGGCGAAAGAAGTGGCTTTCTTCTCCGTCGGGACCAACGACCTGGTCCAGTACACGCTGGCTGCCGACCGGGGCAACGAGCGCCTGCGGCACTTGCAGGGCGCCGACCATCCGGCTGTGTTGGACCTCATAGGCAAGACCTGCGAGGCGGCTGAAGAGGCGGGCATCTGGGTCGGAGTTTGTGGCGAAGCTGCCGCTGATCCGGGCCTCGTCCCGAGGCTCATTGAGCTGGGCGTCAAGGAGCTCTCCATGAGCGCGCCGTCCATCCCCAAAGCAAAGAAGGTGGTGTCGGAGACGTAGAGGCGTAGCAACTCGAACGTCACGGGAGAGGATGCGGCCCGAAAGCGCGGCCCTCGTCCTCTCCCGAGGCCCGGCGGAGAACGGCTAACCTCGCGATAGCGAGCCAGGGGAAAGAGTCGGTTTCTGTGGGGACTCGGGGTTCGAGATAGGAAGGAATCGCAAGGCGGCTCAGAAAGCGCCGAATTGAATAAATGTCAGGCTCGCGGGGGTAGGGAAAGGACCAACCATGACCGAGACGAAAGAATCGTTCGTATACGAATTTTCCGAGGCTGCTGAAGTTTCGAAGGAGCTATTGGGCGGGAAAGGCGCCGGGTTGGCGGCGATGAGCAACCTGGATCTGCCGGTGCCGCCGGGATTTACCATCACCACCGAAGCCTGCCGGGATTACATGCAGTCCGGCGAGCTCTCCGAGGAGATCTCCGAGCAGGTAGAGGAAAACCTCGTCAAGCTGGAAGAATCTATCGGCAAAGGGTTGGGTGATGCGGAAGACCCCCTGCTAGTCTCGGTCCGTAGCGGGGCGGCCGTCTCAATGCCGGGCATGATGGACACTGTGCTGAACCTGGGCATCAACGATGACGCGGTAGAGGGATGCGCCAAAAGCACCGGCGACGAGCGTTTCGCCTACGACTCCTACCGCCGCTTTATGCAGATGTTCGGCGACGTGGTGCTGAAGGTAGAGCACGAGAAGTTCGAGGAAGCGCTCGAATCCCTCAAGGAGGAACGTGGGGCAGCGGACGATACGGAGCTCTCTGCAGATGACCTGAAGGGGCTCATAGGGAGCTACAAGGAAATCGTCGAAAACGAAACGGGGGACTCTTTCCCGCAGGACCCGAGAGAGCAGCTAAAGCTCGCAATCGAGGCGGTCTTCGACTCCTGGGACAATGATCGGGCGAAACGCTACCGTAAGGAATACGGCCTACCGGACGACCTGGGTACCGCGGTTACCGTACAGGCGATGGTCTTTGGGAACATGGGCGATACTTCTTCCACCGGCGTCGTGTTTACCCGCGACCCATCGACCGGAGAGCAGGGTCTCTTTGGCGAGTTCCTCATGAATGCCCAGGGCGAGGACGTGGTGGCCGGCATCCGCACCCCGAAACCCATCGCCGAGATGGAAGAGTTCTTGCCCAACGCTTTTGGGGAGCTTCTCGAAACCATGCAGCGTTTGGAGAACGAGTACCGGGAGATGCAGGACATCGAGTTCACCGTAGAGCGGGACAAACTCTACATGCTCCAGACCCGTACCGGCAAGCGCACGGCGGTCGCGGCGCTCAAGATAGCGCGTGAGATGGCCGACGAAGGCATTATCAGCCGCGAGGAAGCCGTGATGCGCATGGACCCGCACCAACTCAACCAGGTCTTGCATCCTTACATAGACCCCGAAGCCGAACTGGAAGTCCTCGCCGAGGGTTTACCCGCCTCACCTGGCGCTGCCACGGGAAGTATCGTCTTCACCGCCGAAGAGGCTGAGGAGCGTGGCGGGGCCGGAGAAGCAGTCATCCTGGTGCGCAAGGAAACTACCCCCGACGACGTACATGGCATGGTCTGCGCCAAAGGCACGCTAACGGCCCTGGGCGGAATGACGAGCCACGCTGCGGTGGTCGCCCGGGGAATGGGAATACCGGCCGTAACCGGCTGCAAATCGCTCAAGATAGACGCCGGCGCCGGAGAGCTAAGCATAAACGGCAAGACCTTCAGTGGTGACGACAAAATCACCATCGAGGGTTCGACCGGCAGGGTCGTCGAAGGTGACGTTCCACTGGTAGACGCCGAGATGAGCGACGACTTCGAGCAGGTCCTCGCCTGGGCGGACGAGTTCCGAACCCTGGGGGTCAGGGCGAACGCCGACACTCCGAAAGACTCGGAGAAAGCCCGGGAGTTAGGCGCCGAGGGGATCGGGCTGTGCCGGACGGAGCACATGTTCATGGAAGACGGGCGACTGGAGATCGTGCGGGAGATGATCCTCTCCGAGTCCGAGGAGACCACCACGCACGCGCTCGACAGGCTCGCGCCGCTACAGCAGGGCGACTTCGAGGGCATCTTGAAGGCGATGAGCGGACTGCCGGTCACTATACGCCTGCTAGACCCGCCGCTGCACGAGTTCCTCCCGGACTCCCAGGAACTTTACTCACGGCTCGCCGAGATCGGAGACGAAGATTCCGAAGAAAAGACCGAGATAAAGCGGCAACTGCGGGTGGTGGAGAGCCTGGAAGAGGCCAATCCGATGCTGGGCTTGCGAGGTTGCCGCCTAGGCATCATGCGCCCCGGACTATACCGGATGCAGGCGAAGGCCATCGCCGAGGCCGCGAAGGCGGTAAAAGAGGAAGGCTACGATCCTCAGGTGGAGATCATGGTTCCCCTCGTCGGCTTCCGGCCGGAGCTTGCGGAGGTCCGCGGGGAGATCGAGGACGTCGTGGAACAAGTCCTGGGATCAGAGAACCCGCTAAAGGTGGGCACCATGATAGAGTTGCCCAGAGCCTGCACGGTGGCGGATAAGATCGCCGGTGAGGCGGACTTTTTCTCATTCGGCACCAACGACCTCACCCAAACGACCTGTGGCCTCTCCCGCGACGACGCCGAAGGCGCATTCCTCGCCCGGTATCTCGAAGGAGGGATCCTCTCCAGGAACCCCTTCGAGACCATAGACGTGGATGGCGTCGGCCAACTCGTCTCCATGGCCTGCGAAAAAGGTCGCGAGGCAAATCCCGACCTCAAGCTGGGAATCTGCGGGGAGCACGGCGGCGACCCGGAGAGCATAAAGTTCTTCCACGAGATCGGCCTCGACTACGTCTCCTGTTCACCCTACCGGGTTCCGGTGGCGCGGCTCGCCGCGGCCCAGACGGCGTTGAACGCTGAAGGCGGCCTGGCGGAGGCGAGCACCGGCTGATAGATAGGTCCGAGAGACCGGCACGTTCTCTTGCGAAAGGAGTTGGTGGGTTTGATCCCCATGAAAGACGTTACCCACGAGTCCTCCGTCGGGAGGGTAGATCTCGATATAGACGGCCCGACACTATCCATCGAACGCGAAAAGCCGAGCGTCGTCTCAGAAGATCGGGAGTGGTTGTGGGCAGACCTCGCCAACAAGTGATGGTTCTCCGCTGCTTTTGGTGCAACGGGGTGAGGATATGATCTACAAAGCAGGGCATGAAACAAACATCGAAGTTGCCCATGACCCTGCTCCCCAAAGCACCCGGCCTTAGGCTCGTAGACAC
>Ga0136617_10005734_pt1 | contig 11122 bp, 9 predicted proteins | sample AntDrymUQ3222106_2_FD_129672 | JGI IMG/M metagenome (GOLD analysis project Ga0136617, IMG submission 129672) | Polar desert sand microbial communities from Dry Valleys, Antarctica - metaG UQ322 (21.06) | ecosystem: Environmental > Terrestrial > Soil > Desert | place: Antarctica: Dry Valley...
AGGAGGCCGAGCGCCTCGAGCACTGGATGTCGCCGGTGGTCGAGGAACGCATGCTGCGGGCCATAGGCGACTCCAAGACCTGCCCCCACGGCCACCCCATCTTCGAGGGCGAGCGCGAGGAGGGAGTGCCGCTGGCCGACGTCGAGGAGGGCGCCAACGTGCGCGTGCTGCGCTTTGAGAACGAGGCCGAGGACCTGCTGCACTACCTCAAGGACACGGGGTTGACCCCGGGCCTGCGGGCCGTCCTCGGGCAGGCCGGCTCCGAGGAGATCGTGCTCGACGGCGAAGACCGGCGATACGCCGTCACCCGCAGCGTCGCGGAGACTGTGTCGGTGGTGGCGGACCCCTCACCGGCGCCGCGCGTGGCGTTGCCCGATCAGCTGGTTCTGGGTAAAGAGCGTTACGGGCGCTGAGCCGGCTCAAAGGTCGGTTCGCCCTGCGCTGAATGCTCCCTGAGGTCAAGCTCAAGTCATCGACTGACGATACGAAGCAGGTTATGTCGTCGTCCCATGTCGACACCGCGGCCTTGGCGACCGACGCGGCGCTGGCTGCCTGCCTTGATGGTGTTGCCACCATCAAGGGTGCGTGTGCGGCCGTGGTCAAGCTGCTGGCCGCCCATCCGGGCTTGCTCCCCTCCCTCTATCTCGAGCGGGGCGGCCGATTGCGCTGCCAGGCCGTTGCGGGCTACTGGCAGGTCTTCGACGGGCTTCCTCCGCGCGCGGGCGTGATCGGCGCCACTTTTGCCACCGGCACGCCGACGGTCATAGGCAACACGGCCGGTTCGGAGGGCTACCTCGAGGCCGTTCCCGGCGTCTGCTCGGAGGTGTGCGTCCCGATTCGAAACGGGGAGCGGGTGGTCGGTGCGCTCAACGTCGAGTCCGAGCATGAGCTGAGCGAGAAGATCCTGCCCGCGCTCGAACGATGCGCCAGGCACGTGGCCGCCCGCATCGAGGAGCTCGGTGGTCTGCCGAAGGAAACGCGTTCGGAGCGCTTGGCCCGCCACGCCGTCGCGCTCAGCGAGCTGGTTGAGCGCCAGGCGATACTGGCCCGAGTGGTCGAGGCGGCGTGCGACGTGGCCGAGATGGAGTCGGTGGCCATCGGACTCGCCGATCCGGGAGGGCTGCACGTTGCCGCGGCTGAGGGCGCCCACGCCTCGGCGTTGCGCGAGCTGTCCGGCGGAGAGCTCACCCAAGTCGCGGAGTGGGTTCGCGCCACCACGTCGGTACACACCACCGGCGAGTCGGTGGGATGCGGCTTTGCCGGGCACGAGGCGCTGCGCCGCGCCGGCGCGGAGAGCCTGATCGCGTTACCTCTGGTGGCCGGGACGGGGTTCCTGCTGCTGGTCGACTCCGCGTCGATCGCGCTCGAGACCGAGGACATCGAGCTGCTCGAGCTGCTGGCGTCACACGCCACGAGCGCGCTCGCCACCGCCTCGGCCCTCGGGGACCTACGCGAGCGCGCCGCCAGCGACCCGCTCACCGGCCTGGGTCACCACGCCAGCTTCCACGCTGCGCTGGAGGAGGGATGCGGACGTTCCGAGCGGCGCGGCACCCTGGCTCTGTTGGTCTTCGACCTCGACGGCTTCAAGCGCGTCAACGACACCCGCGGCCACCAGGCCGGTGACCACATGCTGCGCCGCGCGGCGAGCAGCCTGCGCGAGGCTCTGCGATCGGGGGAGATCCTCTACCGCATCGGCGGGGACGAGTTCGCCGCTCTCATCACCGTGGCCGACCCCAACGAGGCGATGGGCGCGGCCAACCGGCTGCGCGCGGTGGTGAACGAGCGAACCTCCGCCGGGGTCTCGGTAGGCGTTGCCCTGCATACGACGCCGGAGGACCCGGCCGCCTTCTTCGCTCGCGCCGACCTGGCGCTCTACCAGGCCAAGCGGGCGGGCGGCAACCGGGCCGCTATGGACTCGGTCGGCTAGAGCGGCGTGCGCGCAGGTCGAAGTACAGAAGCGTCGAGTAAAGCGCGCCGAACGGTTGGGCGATCGCGCCCGCCAGCATCTGCCCGGTAAGCGACCAGATCGCGAGGTTCGCTGAGTCGGCAGCCGCCGTGAAGGGCGCTCCGATCACGAGCGCCGCCAGCAGCGCGACGGCGTTTACCAGGACGATCAGGCCGAAGGTGCGCCACCAGGAGCCTTCGATGATGCGACCGCTCGCTCGCAGCGAATCGGTGCCGCGGGCGTCCTCAAGGACCACGACCTGGGGCACGAAGTACCAGCGCACGAACAGGTAGATGCCCGGCAGGATGAGCAACAGGCCGACCGCGATGCCGAGCGCGGCCAAAACGACGGCCAGGAACAGCGGCGTGAACAGCTCGAAGCCTCTGACCAGCGAGTCGCGCGCTCGCGGAGAGTTGCCGGCCGCCACCGAGCGCAGTGCGAATACGCAGATGGCGTTGATGAGCGGCGCAACGACGAGAAACGACACCGCCCCGGGAACCGCCGCTTCGGCGAAGTTGGGAGAGGCGTCGTAGCCGGAACTCAGCTGTTCGAGCCCCACGCCGCTCACGATCAGCTCCGACGGCACGACCACGATCGCGCCGATGGCCAGGAAAGTCCAGAAGTGGCGCCGGTAGACCGAGAATGAGTCGCGCAGCAGGGCGCCCGCGTCACGCGAACGCTCGAGCTCGATCACGCCGCTGTGGGACTCAGCTCTCGGTAGGCCTCCGCCACGCGCGCCACGCCCTCCTCGATCTGGTCGGGCGGCACGGCCGAGTAAGCCAGGCGCAGCGAGCTGTCACCGCCCTTGAGCAGGAAGTCCGTGCCCTTCACGAACAGAACTCCGCGCTCGCCGGCGCCGCGCTCCAGGGCGGCCACGTCGCTGCCCTCGGGCAGGTCGACCCACAGGAAGTAGCCGCCCTCCGGGGTAACGAAGCGGGCGTCCGGCAGGTGGCGCCCAAGAGCGCCGCAGGTGGCGTCGCGGCGCTCACGCAGGGCCTCCTTGACGATGGCGATGGAACGCTCGATGGCCCCGGAATGACAGAACTCGGCCACGATCGACTGGGCGACCATGTTCGGGGAGATGTAGGTCTCGGTGGCACGCCCGCGAATCGCCTGGATGAGTCCGCCCGGCCCGACCAGGTAGCCCACCCGGATGCCGGGGCAGACCGTCTTCGAGAAGGACGACGCGTAGACCACGGCCTCCCCGCTCTCGTCGAGCTCGAGCATCCGCGGGTGCTGCTCGCCTTCGAAGCGCAGCTCCACGTAGGGGTCGTCCTCGAAGATCAGGAAGCCGTACTCGCGCGCAAGCTCGAGCAGGCGCCGGCGCTTGTCGAGCGAGAGCGTGCAGCCCGCCGGGTTCTGGAAGTTGGGAATGATGTGCGCGAGCTTCGGGCGTGCGCCGGCCTCGAGCGCCCGGGCCAGCGCTCCCACGTCGATGCCGTCGGCCTGCAGCGGGATGGCGAGAAGATCGGCATCGAGCTTGCGCAGCGCGGTGAGGGTGCGGTCGTAGGTCGGCGCCTCGACCACGACGAGATCGCCGGGCTCGACCAGCTCCTCGAACAGAAAAGCGTCCGCCTGCATCGAGCCGTTGGTGGCGAGCAGGCGGTCGGGCTCGACCTCATGCTTCTTTGCAAGCCACTCGAGCAGGCGCGGGTAGCCCGCGGACGTGCCGTAGGCGAAGGTGCCCGCCGGGTCGCGCTCGAAGGCCTTCTGGGCGGAGGCGCGAAGCTCGTCAACGGCGATGATGTCGAGCGACGGAGCGCCGCGGGAGAGCGAGATGTTGGTGTAGTCCGCCATGGCCCGCCAAGATACGCGATGAGATGAAGCCCAGTCAGATTCTGATCGCCGTCCTTGCCGCCATCGCCGTCGCGGCCGTGGCCTTGATCTCGACGGGCGGCGGCGCGGACGACGGCGGGGGCGGCTCCCTTGGCGGTGGGGGTGCCGATGGGCCGAGGCCCCCGGCCAACGCGGTCCGCCTGTCCTTCGCCTATTCGCCCGAGAAGGAGAAGCTGCTCGTGCCGCTGATCCGCCAGTTCAACCGCGACGACGGCGAGGCCTTCGTCGAGGGAGAGGTCGTGGCGAGCGGTGAGGCCCAGTCGAAGATCGCCGACGGCCGCCTCGAGCCGGTGATCTGGTCGCCGGCCTCCTCGCTCTGGGGCAGGCTGCTCAACTTCGACGCCGACCGCCCGCTGGCCCCCGACGACAACCCCTCGATCGTGCGCACGCCGCTGGTGATCGCCATGTGGGAGCCCTTCGCTCGAGCACTCGGCTGGCCGCGTGAGCCGATCGGCTTCGAGCAGGTGATCCGCCTGGCCCGTTCCAATCAGGGCTTCGCGGAGTTCGGCCATCCCGAGTTCGGAAGCTTCAAGTACGTGCACACCAACCCGGACTTCTCCACGTCGGGCCTGTCCGCTGTGGTGGCCGAGTACTACGCGGCCACGGGCAAGAAGGAGGGCTTGACTGAAGCGGACGTGCGCAGCTCGAAGGCGCGCAAGGTCGTGCGTGACATCGAGCGCTCGATCGTCCACTACGGCGACACCACGCTCTTCATCGCCGATCAGATGCGGGCGAACGGGCCGGGCTACGCCTCCGCCGTGGCGATGGAGGAGGTCACGCTGCTGGACTTCAACAAGAGCCGCGGCTCCCAGCCCAGGCTCGTGGCGCTGTATCCGCCCGAGGGCACCTTCTACTCCGACAATCCGTTCATCGTGCTCAACGCGCCCTGGGTGAGCTCCGCCCAGCGCCGGGCGGCGAAGCGTTTCGGCGAGTTCCTGGCCGAGCGGATTTCACCCGAGGTGGCGGCGCGCTCGGGCTTTCGCCCCGCCGATCTCGATGAGGAGCCGGTGGCCCCCGTGTCGAAGGAGAACGGCGTCGATCCCGCACAGCCCGAACGGGTGCTGGGGCTTCCCGAGCCGCGCGTCCTCGACCGCCTCAAGCAGACCTGGCGCGAGGACCGCAAGCCCGCGAACGTGCTGCTGATCGTGGACACGTCTGGTTCGATGAACGAAGAGAACCGGCTGGTGCGGGCCAAGGAGGGCCTCAAGGTCTTCTTCGACCAGGTTGGGAGTCAGGACAGCGTCGGCCTCACGATCTTCTCCGACCGTATCCAGCCACTCATCCCGGTCGGGCCTTTCGCCCGCAACGAGAAGCAGCTGCGCGGCACGGTGCAGAACCTGATCGCCGACGGCGGCACCGCCATCTACGACGCCACCATCAACGGCTTCCAGCAGGTGCGCGAGGAGGCTTCCCCGGAGCGCATCACAGCCGTGGTGCTGCTCACCGACGGAGAGGACACCGACTCCGCGGCCACCGCCGAGCAGGCAGTCGAGGCGGTCAAGGCTCAGGGTGACTCCGACAACCAGGTGCGGGTGTTCACGATCGCCTACAGCGCGGGCGCCGCCGGCGCCGCGGAGGCGCTCGAGGCGATAGCCCAGGCGTCCGGCGGTCAGCCCTACGAGGGCGACACCGAGGACATCGAGACGGTCTACCGCAGCATCTCGAGCTTCTTCTGATGGCCGAGCCGAGGCGCCCGTACTCGCGCTCGGAGTACAACCGCGCGCTAATCCTCAACGCGGCCACCCAGCCGTTCAACATCCTTCTGCTCGCCACCGTGCTGATTGCTGGGCTCCTGTTGCAGGTGTTCCTGCCGGTGCTGGCCGTGGGACTCGTGGTCTACGGCATTGCCGCGGCGCGCACCTACTTCGACGCCGACGAGGCCAACAAGGTCCTGGAACGCGAAAAGGCCAAGCGGCGCAAGACGGTCGAAGCCGGGCGCCTGGACACAAGCCTGCTGTCGGAGCCGATCGCCGGGCTGCTGCACGCGGCGCGCCAGCGCGAGGCCCGGATCCGCGACGCCATCGGCCGCGCCGAGCTGCCCTACGAAGAGGTCTCCTCCGAGGTCGACCGCTTCATCGGGGCCATGGAGGACGGTGCGGGCCGCGCGCAGCTGCTCTACGAGGCGCTTTCCGAGACGCCGCCCTCGTGGGTCGAACAGCGCCTCGCCCAGGTCGAGGGCGATCCCTCGAAGGCCGAGTTGAGGGCGGCGCTCGAGAACCAGCTCACCGTCCTTCGCCGTATGGAGGGCCAGCTGCAGCGCTTCTACGACGAGATGGAGCGCGTGCTGGTGGAGCTCGACACCGTGCGCGGGAACCTGGTGTCGGTGTCGGCCTCCTCCGAGGCGGCCAACCAGGAGCGCCTGGCTGGGGAGGTGCGCTCGCTGCGCGAGGAGGTCGGAGCGGTCGCCGCGGGGATGAGCGAGGCCTACGAGACGCCGGGCTGAGAGCTGCCGGCCGCGCGGGCCTCGATGTCGCTCAGCGCCGCCTCGCGGGCAGTATGAGCCGTCAGGCGGCAGACACGGCCGTCGCGAAAGCCGTGGACGAAGTACATGTAATCGCCGCGCAGTCCCTTCTCGGAGCGAATCCGGCGGTGGCCGATCACCATCAGGTCGGGCTCGTGCAGCTCGAACGTGTAGACCGACGCCATGAAGCGCTCGCCGCGCTCCTCGAACTCGGCGAAGAAGCGCGCCACGCCCTCGCGGCCGCGAAAGGTGCGCCCGTCCTGGTCGACGAACTCCACGTCGCGATGGAGCAAGGGGATCGCCTCGCCCACACCGCCCTCGCGGTAGGTCGTCCAGAGCTCGCGAACGATCTCGAGTCGCTCGTCCACGCCTGAATCATGGCGTAGATCGCGGCAAGCCCAAAACCACGGTCCGACCGGCCTCAGGCACCGATGCGGCGTGCCGGTCGTCGGGCGCGGGGACCCCGTGCTTCTAGAAGAACCGCTTGCCCTGGTATTCGAGGAGGTACATCGCGGGGTAGATAGGGTGTACCGCCGCCGCTGCACACCCGGGCGCGCCACCCCTATCGAAAGTCATATGGCCCTTCCCAAAGAAGTCAAGTTCGTCACGTTCGATTGCTACGGGACTCTCATCGACTGGGAGTCGGGGGTGTTCGACGCCTTCCAAAGGGAAGCGGACCGCGATGGGTTCACCATCGATCGCGACGCCCTCATCCCTCGCTTCATCGAGGTTCAGAGGGACATTCAGCGCGGCTCCTATGAGCTCTACGCTGAGGTGCTGCGCCGTACGGCGGTGCGCGTGGCCAGCGAGCTGGGCTGGGACCTCGAGCCGTCGCGCTCCAACTTCCTGCCCAACAGCGTGCCCGCCTGGCCGGCCTTTCGCGAGACCAACGCCCAGCTCGAGCGCTTCGCCAAGAAGTACGAGCTGGGCATCCTCTCGAACATCGACGACAAGCTGCTGGGCGCGACGCGGCGCCACTTCCGTGCCGACCTCGACCTGGTCGTGACCGCCCAGCAGGTGCGCTCCTACAAGCCCGATCCGGCCCACTTCAAGGAGTGCGCGCGCCGGATCGAGGGGACCAAGAAGAAGTGGGTGCACATCGCGTCGGGCTATCCCACCGACGTGGACCCGTGCCTCAAGGCCAAGATCCCCGTGATCTGGGTCAACCGTCACGGCGAGGAGCTCGAGCCCGGCCTCAAGAAGCCCGACGCCGAGGTCAAGAGCTTCCGCGACGCGGGCAAGCTGCTCAACGCCGCATGAGAACCGTCGCGGTCCACCGCGACGCCATCGTCATAACCAGCCTCATGTGGCAGACCAATGCCGTAGCCCTGCGGACGGGCGACGAGGCGATGCTGATCGACTCGCCCTACTACCCCGAGGAGCTCGAGGCGCTTTCCGGCATCTTGGCCGGCGCCGGGTTCACCCCTGACGCCCTGATAGCGACGCACGCGGACTTCGATCACCTGTTGGGCCGAGTGGCCTTCCCCGGCCTGGCTCTCGGGCTGGCCGAATCGAGCGCGATGCGCCTGCAGGCCGAGCCCGGCGCGGCACAGCGCGAACTGCGCGACAAGGACGCCGAGCTGTACGTTGAGCGCGCGAAGCCGCTGGCCCTGGGCGAGGTGCAGGCGCTGCCCGTTCCGGGATCGGTTGAGTTGGGCGACGTGGAGCTCGAGCTCTACCCGGCCGAGGGGCACACCCCGGATGGGATGGCCGTCTTCGCGCGCTGGTGTGGAGTTCTGTGCGTCGGCGACTACCTCTCGCGGGTGGAGGTTCCGTGGATCTCGAGGGGCGGCTCGCTGGCCGACTACCGCGCCACCTTGGCGCGCTTGGCCCCGCTGGTCGAGGCAGCCGAGACGGTGGTGCCCGGACACGGTGCTCCTCACGACCAGGACACGGCTCTGCGCCTCCTCGAAGAGGATTCCGAATACCTCGATGCGCTGGAGCGCGGCGAGGAAAAGATCCGGTTGCCCGAGGGTCGCGCCACCAAGGAGCAGCAGGGCATCCACGCGGAGAACCTGACCCGCGTTTAGCCCTCCGGCGACCGGGGCACGGCCATTGGAGGGTGCGTCGCAAGCTCCTCATCGCGCTGGGACTCGCGCTCTGCTGTGCCCCCGCCGCTGTGGCCGCGCCGGAACTCTCCACCTCCGACCGCCTCGAGGACCGCCGCTACGCCGCACTCGGCACCCGGTCCTATTCGGTGGGCACCCAGGACGGGCGCTGGCCGGCCATGGGCTTTCACATCCGGGGAGAGATGGGCGGCATCTGGACGCCGCCGCTCAAGCTCCTCGACGGGGTCTGGTTTTCGATCGACGGCCAGCCGATCGGCCCGGCTACTCGCTTCACCAGCGGGTGGGGCTACGCGGAAATGGACCTTCCCGACACCGCCGGGCTGCAGGCCCGCCGTGTGGAGTTCGCCCCTGACGGCCGACGGGCCGTGCTGATCGGGCTGCGCCTGAGCTCGGCCGGCGCGGCGCGCGAGGTGGAGGTCGAAGTGGACGCCCATTCGGAGTTGATGGGGGCCTACCCCTGGGGCGACTCGACGCCCGACCAGCGGGATTTCAATCTGCCGGACACGGTTGCTCTGGAGGACGGCCGGCTCGTCTTCCGCGAGCAGGGTCGCCCACCGGTCGAGAACGCGCCCGTGCACGACTGGGCCGCCGTGGTCGCGGCGCAAGGGCCGGCCGCCACGGGGGAGACCGGGATCGGCTTCCGCGGTCCCCAAGAGCCCCCGGTGGTATGTCCCCCCTCGACCGATGAAGACGCGGAGGTGCCCGATCGCTGCGACGACACGGCCTATGGAAAGGGCGCCGGCGGGCGCCTGCGCTACCGCGTGAGCGTGCCCGCGGGCGGGACGTCGACGCTGTGGATCGCCGTGGCCGGTTCTGAGCAGGGCGCCGTGGCCGCGCGCCGGTCGGCCGATGGGGTGTTGGCCAATCCCGACGCCTTGCGGCGGCGAAAGGTCGAGCGCCGGCTCAACCTGTCGCGCTTCACCCGGCTGTTCCTGCCCGGCGACCGGCTGCTGGCGCGCGGCATCGCGTGGAGCAAGCAGAACCTGGCCGACTCGGTTCAGGTGGCCCGTGACCTCGAGATCCGCGAGACGCGGGCCGGGACGCGCTACCCCGCGCCGGACGGCCGTCTCGATCGCATCCGCTTCCTGGGCGCCGGCTGGCCCGACTACCCCTGGCTGTTCGGCACCGACGGCGAGTACACGGTGTTCGCGAGCGTGGCCGTGGGCCAGTTCGGCCCGGTGATGGACCACCTCAGGGCGCTGCGCGACATCAGCGTGATCGACAACCCGGGCAGCGGCAAGGTCGTGCACGAGGTGGTGAGTGACGGCACCGTCTACTTCGGCTCCGACGCCGACGACGGCAACACCGACGAGACGGTGAAGTTCCCCAGCGCGGTCGCGCTGCTGTGGCGCTGGACGGGGAACAATCGCTTCCGCGACCAGCTCTATCCCTTCTCCCGGCGCGGCATGCGCACGGTCTGGCGAGGGCTCGACAGCGATCGCGACGGCTGGCCCGAGGGCCTCGGCAACGTCGAGCGCGAAGGCATGGGCGAGGAGAAGCTCGACGTCGCCGTCTATGCCATCCGCGGCCTCCTCGACCTCGCCGATCTTGCTCGCTCGGTGAGCGACCGGGCCACCGAGCGCTGGGCGCTGCGCCGGGTGCGAACCCTGCGGGCCGCCTTTGAGCGCGACTGGTGGATTCCCGGCGTGCCGGGATTCGCCGACTCACTGAAGGGCCCACGCAACCGCCGCCTCTACCAGCGCCACTGGACCGGCGTGCTACCCATGGAGGCGGAGCTCGTGATGCGTGGAGTGACCCTGCCGGGCCTGGCCACTTTCGGCCGGGCGAGGGCTTCGCTGCGGGTGCACGAGCGGCGCTGCTACGGCGATCACTTCGGGCTCTTTCACACCGGCGGACCAGGCTGCGACCGAGCGGGCAAGGCGCCCGCCGAGAAGCAGGCCTTCACGCTGAACACGGCAGTGATGGCGGTGGCCGAGGGTAACTACGGACGCCTCGGGGCCCAGCGTCGATTCACACAGGCCAACCGCCGGCTGCAGCTACCCAGCTTCGACGAGCAGCCAGGCGCCATGCCCGAGATCGCGCCCTCCCCGCTCGAGGGCCGCACGATCGACCGCTCATTGCTCGAGCGCCCGATGGTGCTGCAGGCCTGGGGCGCGTACGGCACCGCCTGGCCGGTGGTCCACCAGCAGCTCGGCGTGCGGCCCGACCTCGGGCGCCGGCGCCTCGAGGTGGTGCCGCAGCTGCCGCCCGGTCAGAGGCGTATCGCCGGCGGCTCGATCCTGATGGGAGATGGATCAACCGACGTGACCGTCACCCGCAGCGGCCGGACCTATCGCACCGTTGTGACCACCACGGTACGGCGGCTGAGCGGGCTGACGCTCGGCTACGCGGCCCCGCGGAACGCCCGCATCGAGCGGGTGGCGCTCGATGGGCGGCGCGTGCGGCGGCCTTTGAGGCGGCTGACCAACCGTGGGCTCGAGGTGTTGGCGCGGGTGCAGGGCGGCCTGGGTGGACGGCACGTGCTGGTTGTGCAGACCCGACCCTTGTAGCTGTGTCAAAGCGCCTCGTTAGGGGATCGCGTTGGGCGAGCCCATCGCGCACCGCTGTGTGGTCCATGGGCCGAGCGCTATCCGCTCGATACCGGCTGGGGGTCGCTCACGCGGGCGATCAAGACGGCCGAGAGCACCATTCCCGCGAAGAGCACGACGCCGAGCGCCCCGAAGTCGACGAGGGCGAGCACCGCGCCGCCGGCGCCCGCGCCGATCATGTAACCGAGCTGAGCGCTGGCCGTGCGTGCTCCCATCATTGCCCCCGGCTGCCCGGGCAGCTGGTCGAGTCCGAGCGTGCTCG